>JAESFN010000529.1_pt1 | contig 32921 bp, 35 predicted proteins | sample 9269411 | NCBI WGS metagenome assembly JAESFN01 (sample SAMN14505399, study PRJNA617100) | algae metagenome | isolation source: Iphinoe sp. HA4291-MV1 and co-occurring heterotrophs from trail next to... | place: USA: Maunawili Falls, Hawaii | collected 2009-07-25
CTACCACCGCGCCCAGGTGCAGGCCCTGCTCGCCGGGGCCCGGGCCGACCTGGCCGCGATCGACCGCGCCGTCGACCGGCTCCGGAACGGCGGCTACGGGATCTGCCTCGGCTGCGGCGGGCCGATCGGCGCGCCCCGGCTGGCCGCCCTGCCGGCTACCCCCACCTGCATCGGCTGCACCGGGAAGCCGGGCGGTCGGTCGCGGTGACGTGAGCGGCGCTCAGTCCCAGTCGGGCGGCGGTTCGAAGTCCGGGTCCGGCGGCTCGAGGTCGGGCGGCAGGTCCGGGGCCGCGGCCCGCGCGGCGCCGCCCGGGGCCGCGGCGCGTGCGGCGCCGCGATCCGACCGGGCACCCGCCGATCGGGCCGCCGGGGATCCGGTTCCGTCGCCGGCCGCCAGGGTGTCCAGGACGCCCTGACCGTACTTGGCCAGCTTGTTCTCCCCGATGCCGCTGATCCCGCCCAGCTCGCCGAGAGTGCCGGGCGTCCGCGCGGCGATCTCCCGCAACGTGGCGTCGTGGAAGATCACGTAGGCGGGCACGCCCTGCTCCTTGGCGGTGGCCGCCCGCCAGGCCCGCAGCCGCTCGAACACCGGGGCGGCCCCGGCCGGCAGCTCCACCTCGACCTTCTTGCCCGCCGACCGGGTGCGGGCGGCCCGGGCCCGCTCCGGCTCGGTGCGGAGGGTCAGCGGGCTCTCCCCGCGCATCACCGCCGGCGATTGGTCGGTGAACACCAGCGTGGAGTGCGCGCCGCCGACGGCCAGCAACCGCCGGGCCACCAGCTGGCGGATGACGCTGCGCCACTGCCCCTCGGCCAGGTCGGCCCCGACGCCGAACACCGTCAGCTCGTGGTGGCCGAACTGCTCGACCTTGGCGGTGCGCTTGCCGACCAGGATGTCGATCAGGTGCACCGCGCCGAAGCTCTGCCGCCGCTCGTTCTTCAGCCGCCACACCGCGGACAGCACCTTCTGCGCGGCCACCGTGCCGTCCCAGGAGGACACCGGGGTCAGGCAGGTGTCGCAGTTCCCGCAGCTCTGTGTCTCGGAGGCCTGGCCGAAGTAGCGCAGCAGCTGGGCCCGCCGGCACTCGGTGGTCTCGCACAGCGCGAGCATCGCGTCCAGGTGGGTGGCCAGGCGCTGGCGGTGCGCCCGGTCGCCCTCCGAGTCGTCGATCATCTTGCGCTGCTGCACCACGTCGGCCAGCCCGTAGGCCAGCCAGGCGGTGGACGGCTGCCCGTCGCGGCCGGCCCGACCGGTCTCCTGGTAGTAGCCCTCCACCGACTTGGGCAGGTCCAGGTGGGCGACGAACCGCACGTCCGGCTTGTCGATGCCCATGCCGAAGGCGATGGTGGCCACCATGACCAGGCCGTCCTCGCGCAGGAACCGGGACTGGTGGGTCGCGCGGGTCCGGGCGTCCAGGCCGGCGTGGTAGGGCAGGGCGGGGATGCCCTGGCCGGTGAGGAACTCGGCGGTCTGCTCGACGGAGTTGCGGGACAGGCAGTAGACGATGCCCGCGTCGCCGGCGTGCTCGGTGCGCAGCAGCTCCAGCAGCTGCCGGCGCGGCTCGGCCTTGGGCACGATCCGGTACTGGATGTTCGGCCGGTCGAAGCTCGACACGAAGTGCCGGGCCCGCCCCTCGGGCAGGTTCAGCCGGGTGGCGATCTCGGCCCGGGTGTGCTCGGTCGCGGTGGCGGTCAGCGCGATCCTCGGCACGTCCGGCCAGCGCTCCCCCAGCGTGGACAGCCGCAGGTAGTCGGGCCGGAAGTCGTGGCCCCACTGCGCCACGCAGTGCGCCTCGTCGATCGCGAACAGGGAGATCGTGCCCCGCTCCAGCAGCCGCAGGGTGGACTCCACCGACAACCGCTCCGGGGCCAGGTACAGCAGGTCCAGCTCGCCGGACAGGAAGGCCGCCTCCACCGCGCGACGCTGCTCGGCGTCCTGGGTGGAGTTGAGGAACCCGGCCCGCACGCCCAGCGCGGTCAGCGCGTCCACCTGGTCCTGCATCAGCGCGATCAGCGGCGACACCACCACCCCGACACCGGTGCGGACCAGCGCCGGGATCTGGTAGCACAGCGACTTCCCGCCGCCGGTGGGCATCAGCACCAGGGCGTCCCCGCCGGCCACGACGTGCTCGACGATCTCGGCCTGGTCGCCGCGGAAGGCGTCGTAGCCGAAGACCCGCTTGAGCACGTCGACCGGTGTGGTCGCGGTACCGGTCATCAGCCGGCCCGGTCGGCCGGCACCGCCCGGCCGTCCGGCGGGTCGGCCGGGGCGAAGCCGGCCGGGTCCTCCCGGGGCTTGCGGACCGCCGCCAGGTAGGCCAGCGCGCCGACGAACACCACCGCCGACACCACCACGTTGATCCGGATGTCGCCGAACACCCGGGTGGCCGGATCGGAGCGCATCAGCTCGATCCAGAACCGGCCGAACGTGTAGCCGGCCACGTACAGCGCGAACACCCGCCCGTGGCCGAGCCGGAACCGGCGGTCGGCGACCACGATCAGGGCGGCGACCAGCAGGTTCCACAGCAGCTCGTACAGGAACGTGGGGTGCACCACCGCGATCGGCGTGTGGTCGACCGCGACGCCGGCCAGCGCGTCCGGGGTGTTCGTCCCCGGATCCACCCGGGAGTAGATCTCCAGGCCCCACGGAAGCGTGGTGGGGCCGCCGTAGAGCTCCTGGTTGAAGTAGTTGCCCAGCCGGCCGACGGCCTGGGCGACCACGATGCCCGGGGCCACCGCGTCGGCGAAGAACGGCAGCGGGATCCCGCGCTTGCGGCAGCCGATCCAGGCGCCCACCCCGCCCAGGGCGATCGCGCCCCAGATGCCCAGCCCGCCGTTCCAGATCTTCAGCGCGTCCAGCGGCACCCCGCCCGGACCGAAGTAGGTCCGCCAGTCGGTGGCCACGTGGTAGAGCCGGCCGCCGACCAGGCCGAACGGCACCGCGTACACCGCGACGTCCAGCACCGTCCCGGGCGGCCCGCCCCGGGCGACCAGCCGGCGCTCACCCCACATCACCGCGATCACGATGCCGGTGATGATGCACAGCGCGTAGGCCCGGATCGGGATGGGACCGAGGTGCCAGACCCCGCGGTCCGGACTCGGGATGTTCGCGGGAACCAGAACGGCGACCAGAGACGTGCTCAGCACGACTCCACCGTACTGGCCGGGCCCGACAGCGAGCCGGGCGCCCGGTCAGGCCGGGCTCAGCCCCGGGTCACGGCGCCGGCCGCTACCGGGCGCCGGACACCCTCGGCCAGCTCCCCGGTCAGTGCCCGCAGCGCCGCCTCACCCTCGCCGGCCGCGCTGACCAGCGCCGACCCCACGATCACCGCGTCGGCGAACCCGGCCACCTGGGCCGCCTGCGCACCCGAACGCACGCCCAGACCCACCCCGATCGGGAGGTCGGTGTGCGGGCGGCAGCGGGCGACCAGCTCGGCGGCGGCCGGCCCGAGCTCGTCCCGGGCGCCGGTGACCCCCATCACCGCCGAGGCGTACAGGAAGCCGCGGCTGGCGGCGGCGGTGCCGGCGATCCGCTCGTCGGTGGACGACGGGGCGACCAGGAAGGTCGGTGCCAGGCCGTGCGTGGCGGCGGCCTCGAGCCACTCGCCCGCCTCGTCCGGGATCAGGTCCGGAGTGATCATCCCGAGCCCACCGGCGGCGGCCAGGTCCCGGGCGAAGCGCTCCACCCCGTAGCGCATGACCGGGTTGAAGTAGGTCATCACCACCGCGCGGCCACCCGCGTTCGCCACCCGCTCGACCACGGTGAACGTGTCGCGCAGCCGGGCACCCGCGCGCAGCGCCGTCTCGGTGGCGGCCTGGATGGTCGGGCCGTCCAGCACCGGGTCGGAGTAGGGCACGCCGATCTCGAGCAGGTCCGCCCCGGCGTCGGCCACCGCGCTGAGCAGCCGCGCCGAGTCGTCCACCGTCGGGTAGCCGACCGGGAGGTACCCGAGCAGCGCCGCCCGGCCCTCGGCCCGGCAGCCGGCGAACACCGCGCCGAGCGCATCGATCCCACTCGTAGCGCTGATCCCGCTCACAGGCCGAACCACTTCGCGGCGGTGTCCACGTCCTTGTCCCCCCGGCCGGACAGGCTGACCAGGATGATCGCCTCCGGACCCAGCTCGCGGCCCAGGGCCACCGCGCCGGCGATCGCGTGCGCCGACTCGATGGCCGGGATGATGCCCTCGGTGCGGCACAGCAGGGCGAACGCGTCCATCGCCTCCGCGTCGGTGACCGGCCGGTACTCGGCCCGGCCGATGTCCTTGAGCAGCGCGTGCTCCGGCCCCACCCCGGGGTAGTCCAGCCCGGCGGAGATCGAGTGCGACTCGGCCGTCTGGCCGTCCTCGTCCTGCAGCAGGTACGACAGCGCGCCGTGCAGCGCGCCGGGGCTGCCCCCGGTCAGCGTGGCCCCGTGCCGGCCGGTCTCCACCCCGTCACCGCCGGGCTCGTAGCCGAGCAGCCGAACGCCCGGGTCGTCCAGGAAGGCGTGGAAGATGCCGATCGCGTTGGAACCGCCGCCCACGCAGGCCGCCACCGCGTCCGGCAGCCGGCCGCAACGCTCCAGCACCTGCTCCCGGGCCTCCAGCCCGATCACCCGGTGGAAGTCGCGCACCATCACCGGGAACGGGTGCGGCCCGGCCACCGTGCCCAGCAGGTAGTGCGTCTCCTCGACGTTGGTCACCCAGTCCCGCAGCGCCTCGTTGATCGCGTCCTTCAGGGTGCGGGACCCGGTGGTCACCGGGATCACCTCGGCGCCCAGCAGCCGCATCCGGGCCACGTTCAGCGCCTGCCGCTCGGTGTCCACCTCGCCCATGTAGACCACGCAGTCCAGGCCCAGCAGTGCGCAGGCGGTGGCCGTGGCCACGCCGTGCTGGCCGGCCCCGGTCTCGGCGATCACCCGGGACTTGCCCATCCGCTTGGTGAGCAGCGCCTGGCCCAGCACATTGTTGATCTTGTGTGAGCCGGTGTGGTTGAGGTCCTCCCGCTTGAGCAGGATCCGCGCGCCCCCGGCCTCGGCGCCCAGCTTGGGGGCGTCGGTCAGCGGGGACGGCCGGCCGGCGTAGTCGCGCTGCAACCGGTCCAGCTCGGCCAGGAACTCCGGATCCACCCGGGCCTTCTCGTAGAAGACCGTCAACTCGTCCAGCGCGGCGACCAGCGCCTCGGGCACGAACCGCCCGCCGTAGCGGCCGAAGTGACCCCGCTCGTCCGGGTCGTGCCCGCTGCGCTCGGAGAGTCCGGAACTCGCGGTCGCGCTCATCGGGCCGCGCGCGAGCACGACGGGTGGAACCCGGCCGCGACCAGCTTGGTGACCGCCGTCCGCGGGTCACCGGTGGTCACCAGGCTCTCCCCGACCAGCACCGCGTCCGCACCGTAGCCGGCGTAGGTGAGCAGGTCACCCGGACCGCGCACCCCCGACTCGGCGATCTTCAGCACCTCACTGGGCAGGCCCGGGGCCAGCCGGGCGAACACCGAACGGTCGACCTCCAGGGTGTGCAGGCTGCGCGCGTTCACCCCGATCACCGAGGCGCCGGCCTCCAGCGCCCGGTCGGCCTCCTCCTCGTTATGCACCTCGACCAGGGCGGTCATCCCCAGCGACTCCACCCGGTCGAGCAGCGAGACCAGCACGTTCTGCTCCAGGGCCGCCACGATCAGCAGCACCAGGTCGGCGCCGGCCGCCCGGGCCTCGTGCACCTGGTAGGTGCCGACCACGAAGTCCTTGCGGAGCACCGGAACGTCCACCGCCGCGCGCACCGCGACCAGATCGGCCAGCGAACCGCCGAACCGGCGCTGCTCGGTGAGCACGCTGATCACCCGGGCACCGCCGTCGGCGTACTGCCGGGCCAGCTCGGCCGGATCGGTGATCTCGGCCAGCTCGCCCTTGGACGGGCTGCGCCGCTTCACCTCGGCGATCACCCCGATGCCGGCCGCGTTCAGCGCGGCCATCGCATCCCGGGGCGGGGGCGCCGCCAGCGACGCCGCCTTCACCTCGTCGAACGGCCGGTGCCGCATCCGCTCGTCGACGTCCTCGCGGACACCCTCGACGATCGATTCCAGCACGCTCACCGGGACACCTCCCCACCATCAGGGCTGGGCCCGCCCCGGCGTCCGGAGTGTCGGTGGCTCGGCTCGCGCACGAAAGCGGTTCCCCTTTCCGGGTAAGCCGTCCTGGTGGGCGGCCGCGGGCCGACACGCGCTCCGCGCCGGCTTTGGGCTGTGCTCAGCATGCTAAACGGTGGAGGTCAGCCGGGCGGCCGTGGGTCCGCCCCCGGAACCGCCTCCGGACCCGAGGGCCCGGTGGCGCCGGCCGTGGGATCCCGCCCGGAATCCAGCTCACCCCACCAGTCCCGGTCCTGGTCGGCCGGCCGCGGCCGCGGCGCCGGGCGATCGCGCCCGACCCGGAACCGGGTCCCCAACCGGGGTAGATCACCCTCCCGGACCATCACCCACAACCCCGCGGCCAGCAGGGCCAGCGCGCCCACCAGAGCCACCGAGGGCGCGGCCGCCACCGCCACCGGCTGGTCCCGCAGCGCCTCCACCGGCACCCCCACCGGCGGGGCCGGGTACCCCGGGGCGCCCGGCTCCGGCGTCGAACCGGCCACCGCGCGCACCCCGGCCACCGCCACCCAGACCCCCAGGCCGGTGAGCAACCCGCCCAGCAGCCGTCGCGGCCACCCGGACAGACCCGACACCCCGGCCACCGCGGCCAGCGCCACCGGGGCGATCCCGAGCAGCCCCGGCCAGGCCTGCCCCCCGGTGAACACCACCGGCACCGGACCGCGCAACGGCACCTGCGCGGTCACCCGCCACCACGGCAGCGCCGAGGACACCCAGAGCACGGTCGCGGCGACCACCAGGGCCGCGCAGCACAGTCCCAGCGCCCGACGGCCGGGCTCGCTCACGGCTCCGCGAGCGTCGCCGCGGTGGCGATGGCGGACAGCACCGCGCGGGCCTTGTTCAGCGTCTCGGTGTCCTCCGCCTCGGGGTCGGAGTCGGCCACGATCCCCCCGCCGGCCTGCACGTACGCCCGCCCGTCCCGGATCAGCGCGGTCCGGATGGCGATCGCGGTGTCCGCGTCCCCGGCGAAGTCGAGGTAGCCCACGATGCCGCCGTACAGCCCGCGCCGGGTCGGCTCCAGCTCCTCGATGATCTCCATCGCGCGCGGCTTCGGCGCCCCGGACAGGGTGCCGGCCGGGAAGCAGGCGGTCACCGCGTCGAACGCGTTGTGCTCACTCCGCAGCCGCCCGGTCACCGTCGAGACCAGGTGCATCACGTGGGAGTACCGCTCCACCTGGAAGAAGTTGTGCACCTTCACCGTGCCCGGCTCGCACACCCGGCCCAGGTCGTTGCGGCCCAGGTCGACCAGCATCACGTGCTCGGCGCGCTCCTTGGCGTCGGTGCGCAGGTCCTTCTCCAGCAGCAGGTCCTCCTCCTCGGTGGCCCCCCGCCACCGGGTGCCGGCGATCGGGTGCGTGGTCGCCTGCCCGTCCCGCACCGTGACCAACGCCTCCGGGCTGGACCCGACGATGTCGAACCGCGCGCCGTCGGCGTCGGCCAGCCGCAGCAGGTACATGTACGGGCTCGGGTTGGTGGCCCGCAACACCCGGTAGACGTCCAGCGGATCGGCGCTCGTCTCGGTCTCGAACCGCTGCGACACCACCACCTGGAACGCCTCGCCGGCCAGGATCTCCTCCTTGGCCGCCTCCACCGCCGCGCAGTGCTCCGGCAGGGTGCGGCGCCGGGTGAACTCCGGCTGCGCCGGGCGGTAGGTGGCCACCGTGCTCGGCGCCGGCGCCCGCAGCCGCCCGGTCATCCGGTCCAGCCGGGCCAGCGCGTCGTCGTAGGCGGCGTCCACCCGCTCCGGGCTGTTGTCCCAGTTGACGGCGTTGGCGATCAGGGTGACCGTGCCCTCGTGGTGGTCCAGCGCGGCCAGGTCGGTGGCCAGCAGCATGACCAGCTCGGGCAGCTTCAGGTCGTCGACGGCCAGCGCGGGCAGCCGCTCCAGCCGGCGCACCACGTCGTAGCCGAGGTAGCCGACCATCCCCCCGGTCAGCGGCGGCAGCCCCGGCAGCGGCTCGGTGCGCAGCTCCTCCACGCACTGCCGCAGCGCGACCAGCGGGTCTCCGCCGTCCGGCATCCCCGAGGGTGGGGTGCCCAGCCAGGTGGCCTGCCCGTTCCGTTCGGTCAGGGTGGCCGCGCAGTGCGCCCCGACGAACGACCAGCGCGACCACGACCGGCCGTTCTCCGCCGACTCCAGCAGGAACGTCCCGGCCCGGTCGGCGGCCAGCTTCCGGTAGAGCCCCACCGGGGTCTCGTCGTCGGCCAGCAATCTCCTGGCCACCGGGATCACCCGGTGCGCGGCCGCGAGCTCGCGGAACTCCTCCCGGCCCGGCGTCACCACCCCGAGCCGCATCGTGCTCGCCGTCATACCGCCGGCCCCGCCACTGCGCTGCCGGTCACTGCGCTGCCCTTCATGAAGACCCATTGTGCCGACCCGGTCTGAACGCGTGCATCCGAGTTCCCTGTGCTGTGATGGGGGGGTGAGCGAGGCTGGTACCACCCGCCGCCGGGGACGCCGCCCGGCCGGCCAGGAGACCCGGGAGGCGCTGCTCGCCGCCGCCCGCACCGAGTTCAGCGAGCGGGGCTACGACCAGGCCCGGGTGCGCTCCATCGCCGCCGCCGCCGGGGTGGACCCGGCCATGGTCAACCACTGGTTCGGCGGCAAGGAACGCCTGTTCGCCGCCGCGCTGGACCTGCCGATCGACCCCAACTACGTGATCGCGCAGATCCTCGGGGGCGGGCCGGACGAGGCCGGGCGCCGGATCGTCCGGACGTTCCTGTCCGTGTGGGACCCGCACCAGGGCGGCCCGTTCACCGCCATCCTGCGCAGCGTGTCCAGTCACGAGCAGGCCGCCCGGATGATGCGCGAGTTCGTCACCGACCGGATCTTCGGCCCGCTGGCCGCCAGCCTGGAAGCCGACCAGCCCCGGCTGCGGGCGACCCTGTGCGGCTCGCAGGTGGTCGGGCTGGGCATGACCCGGTACGTGATCCGGCTGGAACCGATCGCCACCGCCGACGTGGAGACCCTGGTCGCGGCGATCGGGCCGACCCTGCAGCGTTACCTGACCGGCGAGCTGACCTGAGCGGACCGCTCCTCCGCCAGCAGGACGTCGGTGTCGAAGCAGGTACGGGTGCCGGTGTGGCAGGCCGGGCCGGTCTGGTCGACGGTGATCAGCAGGGTGTCCCCGTCGCAGTCCAGCCGGACCTCGTGCACCCGCTGGACGTGCCCCGAGGTCTCGCCCTTCACCCAGTACTCGCCCCGGCTGCGCGACCAGTAGGTGGCCCGGCCGGTGGTCAGCGTGCGGTGCAGCGCCTCGTCGTCCATCCAGGCCACCATCAGCACCTCACCGGTGCCCCGCTGCTGCGCGACGGCGCAGACCAGGCCGTCGGCGTTGCGCTTGAGCCGCGCGGCGACCGCCGGATCGAGACGCTGTTCGCTCACGGTGTGCGTTCCTCCTGCTCGTACCGGGTGGCCGGGGGCTCCGGCGTGGGATCGGACGCCGGGTCCCGGACCGGTGGTTCCAAGTCGACCACATCGGCGATCGGCACCTCCAACCGGAACTCACCGGTGATCTCCACCGCCCGGGGCGCGTCGTCCTCCGGGACACCGCCCTCGGGGTGCTCGGGGGCGTCGTCCACACCGTCCTCGGCCTCGTCGGCCTCGTCCTCGGCGTCGTCCTCGCTGGCCGTCAACATGATCAACGACATGACCATCCAGGCGTGCGCTAAGGCCAGCACCACCGCGCAGCCCCGGGCCACCGGCGGGCCGCTGCGCAGCGCCACCAGGGTGTGCACCAGCACGCCGAACACGGCCAGCCCCTGCGCCACCGGGCGCACCGGGTACCAGCGGGTGAGTAGCGCGGCGGCGATCACCAGGTCGGCGGCCAACATCACCAGCGGCACCGTGAGCGCCCCGGCGAACCCCGCCGACGCGGTGCGCGGGATCCACACGGCGACGAACAGCACCGCCGCGCCGACCAGCACCCCGGCCGCCACCCGGTCGCGACGGGTCGCCGCGGCGATCACCGCACTTCCACCCGGGCCCGTCGCAGCGTGTCCTTGACCTCGCCGATCCGCAGGTGCCCGAAGTGGAACACGCTCGCGGCCAGCACCGCGTCCGCCCCGACCGCCACGGCCGGTGCGAAGTGCTCCAGCTCGCCGGCGCCGCCGCTGGCGATCACCGGGACGTCCACCACCTTGCGCACGGCCTCGATCATCCGCAGGTCGAACCCGGCGCGGGTGCCGTCGGCGTCCATCGAGTTGAGCAGGATCTCCCCCACCCCCAGCTCCTGACCGCGGGCCGCCCACTCCACGGCGTCGATCCCGGTACCCCGCCGGCCGCCGTGCGTGGTGACCTCCCAGCCGGACGGCGTGGGCTGCTCACCGGAAGGGACCGTCCGGGCGTCCACCGACAGCACGATGCACTGCGCCCCGAACCGGCGGCTGGCCTCGCCGAGCAGCTCCGGCCGGGCGATCGCGGCGGTGTTGATGCTCACCTTGTCCGCCCCGGCGCGCAGCAGCCGGTCGACGTCCTCGCAGGCCCGGATCCCGCCGCCCACGGTGAGCGGGATGAACACCTGCTCGGCGGTCCGGGCGACCACGTCGAACATGGTGGCCCGCTCCCCCGAGGACGCGGTGACGTCGAGGAAGGTCAGCTCGTCGGCGCCCTCGGCGTCGTAGACCCGGGCCATCTCCACCGGGTCGCCGGCGTCGCGCAGGTCGGCGAAGTTGACGCCCTTCACCACCCGCCCGGCGTCCACGTCCAGGCAGGGGATGACACGAACCGCGACCGACATACCGGCCACCCTAAGCTGTGTGACGTGGACCAGATCAGTCGGCTTGACGAGGGCAAGTACCTGTTGCTCACCACCTTCCGCAAGGACGGCACCCCCGTCCCGACCCCGGTGTGGGCCGCACGGGACGGGGAGTCACTGGTGGTGTGGACGGTGCACGACTCGGGCAAGGTGAAGCGGATCCGCCGGGACGGCACGGTCACCCTGGCGCCGTGCACCGTGCGCGGCACACCCACCGGGGACGCGGTCGACGGCCGGGCGGAGCTGATGGACGCGGCCGGGACGGAGCGCTCCCGGTCGCTGATCGCCGGCAAGTACGGGCTGATCGGCCGGCTGACCATGCTGGGCAGCCGGATCCGCCGCGGCTCCACCGGCACGGTCGGCATCCGCCTCACCGTAGTGTGACGTAGGCCACATCGAGACGGCGACCACTTCGGGTGATCCCGGACGTCCTACCGGCATGAGCGATCAGCAGACCTCCGTGAACAACATCGGCGTGGCCATGTTCACCGTGTCCGACCAGGACGCGGCCATCGCCTTCTACACCGAGAAACTCGGCTTCGAGCTGCGCGGCGACACCCCGTTCGGGGAGAACGGCGAGCACCGGTGGGTCGAGGTGGCCCCACCGGGGTCGACCGCCCGGCTGGCGCTGAACCCGCCGATGGGTGCGGAGCCCGGCGGCGGCGGCATCGGCGTGGAGACGCCGGACGTGCACGCCGAGCACGCCCGGCTCACCGCCGTCGGCGGCATCGACCTCGATCCGGCCCCCGGCGAGTGCGAGCCCGGGGTGCCGCTGCTGTTCATGCTGCGCGACCCGGACGGCAACCACATCGCCGTGGTCCAGGTCCCGTAGCGGTCAGCCGGCCACGCAGCGCTTGAGCGTGGCGAGGATGCCGGCGTCGCCGCCGAAGGTACTGGTCACCACCCAGGGCCCGACCACTTCGGCGGCGCCGCCGGTGCCGCTGACGAACGCGCCGCCGCCCCGGGCGAACTCGGCCGCGCGGGCGCCGTCGGCGAAGGCGACCGCGGTCACCCGGTTGCTGCCCTTCGGCAGGTCGGGGCGCGGGATGTCCACCCGCACCGCGGATCGCGCGCCGGGCGGCAGGTCCGGGAGCACGGCGGCCGTCGCGCCCCCCGGCAGCTCCCCCAGGCAGCGGACGACGGCGGACCCATCGGTCGGCGGTCCGATCACCGGCGCGGCCGCCGCCGGTCGCGACGCATCGCCCGACCCGCATCCGGCGGTCGCCGACACTCCCGCCAGCACCGCCACGACCACTGCCCGGATCCTCGCCACCCGCGGAGGATATCCACCGGAGCCCGCCCGCACCCGGCGATCGGCCCGGTCGGGTCAGCCGATCAGCGCGGTGGCCAGCGCCGCCGAAGCCAGCGCGGTGGGGTTGCCCCGCTCGTGGGACTCCACCGCGACCTCGGCGAACTTGACCGCGTGGGCGTCCCCGGACTCGACCGCCCCGGCCACCACCTCGGACAGGACCGGTGCCGGCGCGTCGTCGAGCGGGGCCGGGTCGGCCGGGCGGTAGGCGGCGCCGATCGCGGCGGTCACCGCCCACGCGGTGTCGTAGGCGGCCGGCCAGAGGTGCTCGGGCAGCGCGGGCAGGACGAGCGCGACGGCCCGGGGGGCGGTGGCCGCGTGCACGAGCATGACCGGCTCGTTGTGCGCCCACCGCCGGTAGTGGCTCACCGCCGCGTCGATCAGGGTGTCGAGCGCGGCCGGGACCGAGGCCGGCTCGGGCATGCTCGCGACGGCCGGTGCCCACCCCGGATGCCGGTCGAGGCCGGCCAGCCGGGCCCGGATACCGCCGCCGCGGCCGAGCGCGGGCAGCTCGTCCAGTGCGGTGTCGACGTCACGGGCCACCCGCCCGGGTCCGGCCGGAGGTAACGGTTGCCAGCGGGCGGCCCAGTAGCCCAGGGCCTGGGCCAGCTCGTCGAGCCGGGGCCCGGTGACCTCCTCGCGCACGGCGCGCACCGCGTGCCCGGTGCGGATCAGGCCGTGCGCGGCGGAGGCGACCGCGCCCGGCAGCAGGCGTGGCCACCAGCGCGCCAGCACCGCCTCCCACGGCTCGGTGTGCAGCTGCCGGGTCAGCAGCGCAGACCAGTCACCGAGCCGGGAGGCGTCCCCGAGCGGGTCGCGCCAGTCCTCGTCGAGGATCTCCCAGCGTGCCGGCGGGGCCGGCTCGAGCCGGTCGACGTAACCGTGCAGCCAGGGTTTCACGGCGTCGCCGTGCCCGAGCCGCAGCAGCGCGTCCGCCGTCATCGGGGCGTGGTTGGACAGCCAGCCCCGGAACTCGGGGCCGTAACCGTGCAGTTGCTCGTAGGCCTCGTCCAGCCGTCCGGCGCTCGTCATGACCGCCAGAGAACTACCTCAAGCGCACTTGAGGTCAAGTGGAGTCACCCGCCGAGGGCGACCCGCTCCAGCGACACCAGGTCGGCCAGGGCGGCCGGCAGCGGGGCGGTGTGCAGCACGCCGAGGCGCTGGGTGGCCCGGGTCAGGGCCACGTACAGCTCGGCCGCTCCCCGGGACGCGGTCAACAGCCGGTGCGGCTCGCACAGCAGCACCGCGTCGAACTCCAGGCCCTTGGCCGCGCGCGGGGTGAGCACCGACAGCCGCCGCGCCACCTCCGGCGGAAGCGACGCGACCAGCCCCGCCGGGGTCCGGACGCCGTCCGGGAGGATCACCGCCACCGTGCCCTCCCCGACCTGGTCGGCCAGCTCGGCGACCGCCCCGGCCAGCACCTCACCAGTCAGCTCGGGCACCGACCGGGCCCACGGCGGGACCCCGGTCCGGCGGACCGAGGCGGGTGGGGTGAGCTCCGGGTCGACCTCGGCCAGCACCCGGGTGGCGACGTCCATGATGTCCGCCGGGGTGCGGTAGTTCACCGCCAGCCGCCGGTAGTCCCAGCGCCCGGGGACGAACCCGTCCAGCATCCGGCCCCAGTCGCGGGCCCCGGCCGGGGACTCCCGCTGGGCGAGGTCGCCGACGATGGTCATCGACCGGGTCGGGCAGCGGCGCATCAGCGCCCGCCAGTCCATCTCGGACAGCTCCTGGGCCTCGTCGACCACCACGTGCCCGTAGGTCCAGTGCCGGTCGGCCCGGGCCCGCTCGGCCAGGCTGCGCAGGTCGGCGGTCTCCTGGCGTTCGGCCAGCCGGCCGGCCTCGAGCAGGTCGACGGCCCGCAGGACCTCGGCGTCCGGGTCCTCCTCGGTGTCCAGGATCTCCAGCACGCCCTCGGCGTAGTCGCGCTCCTCGAGCTCCTCCTCGGTCTCCTCGTCCTCGTCCTCGCCGGTGTCGTCGTAGGCCGCCTCCTCGCTGCCGTCCGAGCCGATGATGTCCACCAGCTCGTCGAGCAGCGGCACGTCGGAGACGGTCCAGGCCTGACCGCGCTCCCGGTGCAGCGCGGCCGCCTCGTCCGCGCTCAGCCCGGCCGACTCCATCCGGTCGGGCGACTCCAGCAGCCCGGCCAGCAGCCGCTGCGGGGTGAGCATGGGCCACAGCTCGTCCAGCGCGTCGGCCAGCGCCGGGCTGCCGGCCAGCTCGGCCCGCACGTCGCTGACCAGGTTCTCGGCCAGCGGCTCCTCGTCCACCACCTCGCCGAACTCGTCGATGACCTCTTCCTCGATCTCGTCCGGACGGGGTGGCTCCAGCCAGCCGTCGCCGATCAGCGCCACCCCCTTCACGGTCAGCGCCTCGATCACCGTGTGGTCGAACACCGCGCGGGCCTGGTTGTGCACCAGGCGGCTGGCCCGCGCGGCGTCCCGGGCCTGCCCGGCCACCTCCGCGTCCAGCCGCAGGGTCACGTCGTCCAGCGGGATGTCGATCGGCTCGTCCGGGAGGCACTGCCGGTCCAGCACGGCGGCGACCAGCACCTCCACCATCCGCGCCGACCCCTTCAGCTCGGCCGCCCGCTCGGTGTCGTGGGTGCCGGTCCGCACCCCGGGCAGCAGCGAACCCAGGGTGGCGAACACCACGTCGGTCTCGCCCAGGGCGGGCAGCACGCCGCTCACGTAGTCGAGGAACCCGGGGTTGGGCCCGACCAGCAGCACACCCCGCCGGGACATCCGCTCCCGGTGCTCGTAGAGCAGGTAGGCCACCCGGTGCAGGGCCACGGCGGTCTTCCCGGTGCCCGGACCGCCCTCCACGACCACCACGCCGCTGGAGCCGAGCCGGATCACCTCGTCCTGGGCGGCCTGGATGGTGGCCACGATGTCCCGCATACCGTCGGAGCGGGCGGTGTTCAGCGCGGCCAGCAGGGCCTCGTCGGTGCCGGCGGCGGCCTCGGTCGCCCCGTCCCCGAACCACTCGTCGGTGAAGTCGACCACGCCCCGGCCCCGGGTGCGGAAGTGCCGGCGACGGCCGATGCCCTCCGGGTTGGCCCCGGTCGCGGTGTAGAACGGCCGGGCGATCGGCGCCCGCCAGTCGGTGAGCAGCTGCCGGCCGCCCCCGCTGACGTCCTCGCTCAGCCCGATCCGGCCGATGTGCACCGGACCGTCCACGTCACCGTCGATGCGGCCGAAGCACAGCCCGCTGTCCGAGAGCCGCAGCCGGCGCCGGCGGTCGGCCCAGGTCTCCACGGCGGCGTCGCGCAACCAGCGGGCCTCCAGCTGGGCGCCGGCGGACTGGTCGGACAGCGCCTGGTCCATCTCGCGCGTGACGTAGACGCGCTCGGCGTCCAGCCGGCGGTACAGCCGGGCCACGTACTCCCGCTCCGCGCGCAGCTCTCCCTCGTGCTCGGACTCGGACGTCACGCGTGGTCGAGCTCGGCGACGGCGGCCAGCGCCTCTTCGAGGGTGAAGCGGCGGGCGTAGAGCGCCTTGCCGACGATCGAGCCCTCCACCCCGTCGGCTTCCAGCCCGGCCAGCGCGACCAGGTCGGACACCTCGGACACCCCGCCGGAGGCGATCACCGGGGCGTCGGTGGCCTGGCACACCTCACGCAGCAGCTCCAGGTTCGGGCCCTTCAGGGTGCCGTCCTTGCTCACGTCGGTGACCACGTACCGGGCGCAGCCGTCCTTGTCCAGCCGGGCCAGCGTCTCCCACAGGTCACCGCCGTCGGTGGTCCAGCCCCGGGCGGCCAGCCGGTGGCCCCGCTCGGTGATCCGGACGTCCAGGCCGACCGCGACCCGGTCCCCGTGCTCGGCGATGGCCTTGGCGCACCACGCGGGGTCCTCCAGCGCGGCGGTGCCCAGGTTCACCCGGGCGCAGCCGGTGGACAGCGCCCGGGCCAGCGACGCGTCGTCCCGGATGCCGCCGGACAGCTCCACCTTCACGTCGAGCCGGCCCACCACGTCGGCCAGCAGCGGGGCGTTGCTGCCCTTGCCGAACGCCGCGTCCAGGTCGACCAGGTGGATCCACTCGGCGCCGGCGGACTGCCAGGCCAGCGCCGCGTCCCAGGGGTCGCCGTAGCCGGTCTCGGTGCCGGCCTCACCCTGGACCAGCCGCACGGCCTGACCGTCGGCCACGTCCACGGCCGGAAGAAGTACGAAGCTCACGGGGGGCCAGCTTACCGGTCGGATTCGGCCCACCACGTCAGCGGCGACCGCTAGGCTGTTCGCGTGACCAACCCGCCGGATCTCACTCGCAAGGTGCGCCAGCTCGACAACGACGTGCAGGCGATCTACGAGATGCTGGTCGGGATTCAGTCCACCCAGATTCGCCAGGGCAACCGCCTGGACGAGATCGACGTGAAGATCGACTCACACACGGCCACACTGGACTCGCACACGGCCAAGCTGGATGAGCACACCGCGATGCTCGGCGAGATTCTTCGGCTGCTCCGGCGCTGACCCTGGTCAGCGCAGCGTGCCGAGCCAGTTGGTGAGCACGGTGGCGCCGGCGTCCCCGGACTTCTCCGGGTGGAACTGGGTGGCCGACAGCGGCCCGTTCTCCACCGCCGCCACGAAGTCCTCACCGTGGTGGGCCCAGGTGACCTTCGGCGGGCTGAACGGCTTCGGCGGGTGCAGCGTCCAGGACCGGGCGGCGTAGGAGTGCACGAAGTAGAACCGGGTGTCGGTGTCCAGGCCGGCGAACAGCACCGAGTCGGCCGGCGCCCGCACGGTGTTCCAGCCCATGTGCGGCAGCACCGGGGCGGTCAACCGGTCCACCGTGCCCGGCCACTGCCCGCAGCCCTCGGTCCGGGTGCCGTGTTCGACGCCCAGCTCGAACAGCACCTGCATGCCCACGCAGATACCCAGCACCGGGCGCCCGCCGGCCAGCCGGTGATCGATGATCTTGTCGCCGCCGGCTGCGCGCAGGCCCTCCATGCAGGCCGCGAACGCGCCCACCCCGGGCACCACCAGCCCGTCGGCCTCCAGGCAGGTGTGCTCGTCGGTGGTCACCGTGACGTCGGCGCCCACCCGGGCCAACGCCCGCTCCGCCGAGCGCAGGTTGCCCGAGCCGTAGTCCAACACCGCGATCCTGCGCGAAGAGCCAGCCACGACCTCAGCCTAACCCGAGCGTTCAGCTCAGCCAGTCGACCTCACCGGTGCCCGGCAGCCGTCCCTCGGCGATCCTCCGGTCGATCGCCACCGCGATCCTGGCGATCCCGCCCGGAGATCTCGGCCATCGTCCGGCGTTCGCCAGCAGGACGCCCGCGTGCGGCATCTCCCGGGCCAGCACCGCGAAGTCGCGCACGTTCTCGGTGAACAGGCACCGCTCGTCCTCGGCGGCCGCGGTCAACACCCGCGGGTCGCGGCGACCGACCAGGTCGGAGCGTTCCACCACGGCAGCCGCGTCATGCCCCCTGGAGCGCAGCGCTTCAGCCAGACTTGCCGGGTACATCTCGTCCAACAGCAGCCGACCGGTCACGCGCTGCGCCGAGGACCTCGCAGCACCTCTTGCTCCGCGAGCCAGAGAGCCTCGGCGGCGTCGGCGGCCGCCAGGTTGGCGGCGATCCATTCGTCGATATCGTCCCGGTACGCGGCGTAATAGCGCACGGCGACCCGGACGCGGTGTTCGGGCTGACCGGTGGCCTCCGCTGTGGCGCTGACCAGCGCTTCGTCGGCAAGATCTGGCTCCGCCTCCCGAGTCGCCCGCAGGGCGCCGATGACCTCCCAGACGTCCGGGCCGCCGACCAGACCCGGGCGCCGACCACTCGGTCCTGACCGGAAGGTGACGCCCGGGTGCTCTTCCATCCGGAGCGCCTCGTCGACGAACTGGTTCGCTACCGAGGACGTCGACGAGCCAGGATGTGAGCGGACGTACCCGTCGAGCCGACGAAGTACGTCGTCGTCGAATCGAACCGAGCGCGGTGAAGTCATGACTACAGTGTAGTCAGCTGTGTCGGCTCAGAGCACGCCCTTGGTGGAGGGGACACCGGTGATCTTGTCGTCCGCGGCGACCGCCGCGCGCAGCGCCCGGGCCACCGCCTTGAACTCGGCCTCGGTGATGTGGTGCGGGTCGCGGCCGCCGGTGACCCGCACGTGCAGCGCGATCTCGGCGTGGAAGGCCAGCGACTCGAACACGTGCCGGTTGAGCACCGTCGGGTAGTGCCCGCCGACCACGAACCCGGCCATCGACTCCGGCTCCCCGGTGTGCACGCAGTACGGGCGGCCGGACACGTCGACCACGGCCTGGGCCAGCGCCTCGTCCATCGGGATCCAGGCGTCGCCGAAGCGGCGGATGCCGGTGCGCTCCCCCAGCGCCGCCCGCAGCGCCTGGCCCAGCACGATGGAGACGTCCTCCACCGTGTGGTGGGCGTCCACCTCGGTGTCCCCGGTGGCCCGCACGACCAGGTCGAACGCGCCGTGCTTGCCCAGCGCGGTCAACATGTGGTCGTAGAACGGCACCCCGGTGCTGATCTCGGTGTTCCCGGTGCCGTCGAGGTCGATCTCGACCAGCACCGACGACTCCTTGGTGATCCGCTCGATCCGGCCGACGCGGGAGCTCATGCCGTCACTTCCTTCGCTGCCTGCAGGAATGCGTCGTTCTCCTCCGGCGTGCCGACGGTCACCCGCAGGTGCCCGGGGATGCCCACGTCCCGGATCAGCACGCCCCGGTCCAGGAACGCCTGCCAGGACGCCTTCGCGTCCGGGAACTCGCCGAAGAGGATGAAGTTGGCGTCGCTGGGCACGACGGCGTAGTCGAGCGCGGCCAGCGCCGAGACGACCCGGTCCCGCTCGGCGCGCAGCAGCGCCACGCTCGCCAACGTGGCGTCGGCGTGCCGCAGCGCCGCCCGGGCGGCGGCCTGGGTGGGCGCCGAGAGGTGGTAGGGCAGCCGGACCAGGCGCAGCGCGTCCACCACGGCGGGCGCGGCGGCGAGGTAACCCAGCCGGCCGCCGGCGAAGGCGAACGCCTTGCTCATGGTCCGGCTGACGATCAGCTTGTGCCCGTACTCGGGGAGCAGGACGGCCGAGGACGGCCGGTCGGAGAACTCGGCGTAGGCCTCGTCGACCACGATCATGCCGGGGGCGGCGTCGATCAGCCGGGCCAGGTCGGCGGGCTCGATGGACCCGCCGGTGGGGTTGTTCGGGCTGGTCACCATGACCAGGTCCGGGGCCCGCCCGGCGATCAGCGCGGCGGCGGCCGGGGCATCCAGGGCGAAGTCGGCCCGGCGCGGCGCGGGCAGCCAGTCGGTGCGGGTGCCCGAGGCGATGATCGGGTGCATCGAGTAGGACGGCTCGAAGCCGAGCGCGGTGCGCCCGGGGCCGCCGAAGGCCTGGAAGATCTGCTGCAGGACCTCGTTGCTGCCGTTGGCCGCCCAGAGGTTCTCTCGGGTCAGCGGCACCCCGGTGGCCCCGGCCAGGTAGCCGGCCAGCTCCTCGCGGAGCGCGCTCGCCTCGCGGTCGGGGTAGCGGTGCAGCTCGGCGGCGATCTCCGCGACCGCAGCGGTGATGTCGGCGACCAGCTCCGGGGGCGGCGGGTAGGGGTTCTCGTTGGTGTTCAGCCGCACCGGGACGTCCAGCTGCGGGGCGCCGTACGGGCTGCGCCCGCGCAGGTCCTCACGCAGCGGCAACTGGTCCAGCGCGACGGAGGCGGCGACCGGGCTCATGGTCACTGAGTCTACGTTCCGGGCCTGGCCGCGCTCAGCGGTAGACCGGCGGCACTGGCCGGCCGGGCGGCGAGCTGGACGAACCGCGCGGCCACCGGGCGCCAGGTGTCGGCGATGTCCTCGTGCTCGGCGCGCAGGAACTCCGGGTCCAGCGCGCCGGGGCGGGCGTGCGCGGCCAGCTCGGCGGCGTCCCGACGCCACCGCGCCACCAGCTCCGGGGTGGTCTCGATGTGCCCCTGCACGCCCCAGGCCCGGGCGCCGACCCGGAACATCTGGTGGGCGCACAGCGGGGACGCGGCCAGCAGCACCGCGCCCGGCGGCAACGACGCCACCTCGTCGCGGTGGAACTGCAGCACCAGCGGCGACAGCGGCAACGAAGCGAGCAGCGGGTCCTCGGTGGCGGCGTCCCGGCGGGCCACCACCATCGGGCCCACCTCGGGGCGCTCGGCGCGGGCCACCCGGCCGCCGGTGGCCGCCGCCAGCAGCTGGGCGCCCAGGCAGATCCCCCAGGTCGGCAGGCCCCGGCTCACCGCGGTTCGGAGCAGCGCCCGGACCTCGGCCAGCCACGGGTGGGCCGCCGGGTCGCGCTGGTCGGCATCCGCGTCCATCTCCCCGCCGAGGCAGACGATCCCGCGCACGTCGTCGAGTTCCGCCGGGACCGCGTCTCCGGCCGACAGCCGCCGCAGGTCCAGCCGGGCGCCGGCATCGGTGAGCCAGTCGGCCAGCGGGCCGGGCGGGTCGAGCTCGGAGGGCTGCAGCACCAGCAGCGGCACGCTCCCGGCCGGAACCTCCGGCTCGGGAATCCCCCGCTTCAGGACCGGAACCTGGCCGTGACGGCCTGGCCGTGGGCCGGCAGGTCCTCCGCATTGGCCAGGGTGACCACCTGGTCGGCCACCTCCCGGAGGGCTTCCTCGGTGTACTCCACCAGGTGGATGCCGCGCAGGAAGGTCTGCACGGACAGCCCGCCGGAGTGCCGGGCGCAGCCGCCGGTGGGCAGCACGTGGTTGGAGCCGGCGCAGTAGTCGCCCAGCGACACCGGCGCCCACGGCCCGACGAAGATCGCCCCGGCGTTGCGCACCTGACGGGCCACCCTCGGGGCGTCGACGGTCTGGATCTCCAGGTGCTCGGCGGCGTACCCGTCCACCACGGCCACCCCGTCGTCGACGCTCGCCACCAGGATCGTGCCGGACTGCCGCCCGGTGAGCGCGGTGCGGATCCGTTCGGTGTGCTTGGTCGCCGCCACCTGCCGCTCCAGCTCGGCGTCCACCGCGTCGGCCAGCTCCGGGCTGGTGGTGACCAGCACCGACGCGGCGAACGGGTCGTGCTCGGCCTGGCTGATCAGGTCGGCGGCCACGTGCACGGCGTCGGCGGTGTGGTCGGCCAGCACGGCGATCTCGGTGGGGCCGGCCTCGGCGTCGATCCCGATCAGGCCGCGCAGCAGCCGCTTGGCCGCCGTGGTGTAGGCGTTGCCGGGCCCGGTGACCATGTCCACCGGCTCCAGCTCGGCGCCGTCGGTGTCGGTGCCGCCGTGCGCCAGCAGGGCCACCGCCTGGGCCCCGCCGACCGCCCACACCTCGTCCACCCCGAGCATCGCGGCAGCGGCCAGGATCGTCGGGTGCGGCCGCCCGGAGAAGTCGGCCTGCGGCGGCGAGCACACCACCAGTGACTCCACCCCGGCGGCCTGCGCGGGCACCACGTTCATCACCACGCTGGACGGGTAGACCGCCAGCCCGCCCGGGGCGTACAGCCCCACCCGGCGGACCGGGACGAACCGCTCGGTGACCGTGCCACCGTCGGTGACCTGGGTGACCACGTCCTGGCGGCGCTGGTCGGCGTGCACCTTCCGGGCCCGCTCGATCGCCGTGGCCAGGGCCTCCCGGACGCCTCCGTCGAGCTCCGCGAGCGCGCGGGCCAGCTCCGACGGGGGGACCCGGACCGACTCCGGGCGGACCCGGTCGAAGCGCTCGGCCAGCTCCAGCACGGCGTCCACCCCGCGCTCGGCCACCGCGTCCACGATGGGCCGCACCTGGTCCAGCACGGCATCGACGTTCACCTCGGCGCGCGGCATGACCTCGCGCAGCTCGGCGCGGGAGGGCAGCCCGGATCGCAGGTCGGTGCGGGTCAGCATGCCGCCCAGAATAGTCGCGGCCCGGAAGGCCCCGTGGACCGTGCGGCCGGGCCCCACGAGCCGCACCACGAGCAGCACCGGGAGCCGCCCCACGAGCCGCACCGGGACGCTGCCCGAACGGCCCAACGGCTTCACACATTCAGCCGCGCGACTCGTGACATCGAGTGATATTTCCGTCGCCTTGATCACTCAGACAGCACCTGGATGTTCGCATTCATCGCAGTCACATCAGGAGTACAACTACGTACCGTAACTATCGGACCGGGGCCGGGGGGCCACCATGACGACCGACACGATCACGACCCACACCGCGCCGCCCGCGCTGGATCCCGACGCCACCGGCATGGCCGAGGACCGGGGCCGGGGCTGGGCCGCGATCCGCGCCGCCGGCCCCCTGGTCGCCGTCGAGGACGTCGTCATGCTCACCCGGCGCGAGGACGTGGTGGCCGCGCTGCGCTGCCCGGAGGCGTTCTCCTCGCGCGGGGCGTTCGACCAGCTGGGCTGCCCGCTGCCGATGGTGCCGATCTCCTACGACCCGCCGGACCACACCCGGTACCGGAAGATCCTGCAGCCGCACTTCAGCCCCCGGGCCCTGGCCGCGATGCGGCCGTCGCTGACCGACCAGGCCCGGGAGCTGGCCCGGCGGCTCGCCGCCCGGGGCCGGTGTGACGCGGTGGCCGACCTGGCCGTGCCCTACCCGTCACAGGTGTTCCTGACCATGTTCGGGTTCCCGCTCACCGACCGCGACCGGTTGATCAGGTGGAAGGACGCCGCCATCCGGATGGCGTCCACCGCGCACCCGCCGGCCGAGGACGTCGCCGCCGGGATGGAGCTGTTCGTCTACATCACCGGCGCGGTCGCCGCCCGCCGGGCCGACCCCGGGACCGACCTGCTGTCGGCGGTGCTCACCGGGGACGATCCGCTGTCCGACGAGGAGGCCGTCGGCCTGTGCTTCACGATGGTGCTCGCGGGGCTGGACACGGTCACCGGCAGCCTGGGCTTCGCGATGTGGAAGCTGGCCACCCGCCCGGACCTGCGCCGCGCGTTGGCCGCCGACCCGGCCCGGATCCCCGAGTTCGTCGAGCAGCTGCTGCGCCTGGAGGGGCCGATCCCGGGCATCCCCCGGATGACCACCCGGGAGGTGCGCGTCGGGGGTACGGACGACCCGGTCGAGATCCCGCGCGGCACCCTGGTCTGGCTCGGTCTGGGCGCCGCCAACCGCGAGGACGCCCCGGCGGACGTGGTCCTGGATCCGGACCTGGACGGATCGCCGCATGCACACCACTGGGCGTTCGGCGGCGGCCCACACCGGTGCCTGGGCTCGCACCTGGCCCGCCTCGAGCTGCGGCTCGTGCTGGAGGCGTGGCTGGCCGAGGTGCCGGAGTTCGAGCTGGTCCCCGGCACCCGGCCCCGGATCACCTACCCGGCCACCACGTTCTCGTTCGACGCGTTGCCGCTGGTCTACCCGGTCGGCTGAACCCGATCAGCCGGCGGCGCGCCCGGCCTTCTCGATCGACTCGGCCAGCTGCTCCTCGGTGAGCATCGGGCAGAAGCCTTTGAACTGCGGGTCCTTGACCCCGCTCCAGTCGTACACCTCGGTGACCTTGGTGCCGGAGCCCGCCGGCTCCAGGTGCCAGGTGTAGGTGTGCCCACCCGGCTTGATGTCGCCGAGCTTGTCGGCGTACGCGCCCTCGGGGTGCAGCTTCGGGGCCCAGCCGATGGTGCGGCCCGGCTCGAAGGCCGTCACGGTGTTCTTGATCTGGTAGTCGCCCAGGAAGTCGTTGTTCATGTTGATCACGAAGGTGTCGCCGACCCCCGCCAGCTGACCGGCGTCGCTCGGCTTCAGCATGTTCGCGCTGTCCATCTCGGCGTGCCGTGACGGGTCGCTGAGCAGCGCGAACAGCTGCTCCGGGGTGGCGTCCACCGTCCGGCTGACCTCGAACCGCTCGTCCTGACTCACTACGGATCCTCCTCGATCACGAATGTGCCTGCGCCCAGATCATGGCCCGGGTCCGGCTCGCCCGCAGCGGAGGCGCTAGACGTTCACCAGATCCAGCCCAACCTGGCATGATCCACTCGATCCACTCGATCCACTCGATCCACTCGATCCACTCGATCGACGGATCGAGGAGGGCACCATGTCCGGTACCGGGCCGGGGGCACGCCGAGGCGTGACGCTGCTGATGCTGGCCGTGGTCGCGGTCCTGACCGGCTGCTCGTCCCCGGCCGCCGGCACTTCCTGGCAGCGCCCGGACGACGCGTGCACCCTGCTGTCCGATGCGCGAGTCGCCGAGCTGCTCGGCGTACCCGGGTTCTACTCCTGTTACCCCCCCGACCCGAAGGCCGGCCGGCCGGTGTGGGGCGCCACCTGGGGCAGCTACACGGCATACGCCTCGGTGCAGGAGTTCCCGACGCCGACCCTGGACGAGCTCATGGCGAACCCCGCGCTGATCAGCACACCGCTGGAGGGGATCGGCGATCGGGCGCTGCTGGTCCAGGTTCGCGGTGCCTCGTCAACGTCGGTCCGCTTGGATCTGGACGGTCGCTCGTATCTGGTCGACGTCGTGTTGGACCGCCGCAACCGCAAAGGGATCCCGCCCGGAGCGGAGTCGGCGAAAGCCGAGGAGCTGGCCCGGCTGCTGTTCCCCGCCCCGGAGCGCTGACCCCGGCTACCCCTCGACCAGATCCAGCCCGAGGTCCAGCGCGGTCACCGAGTGGGTGAGCGCCCCGACCGACAGGTAGTCCACCCCGGTCTCGGCGTAGGCCCGCGCGACGTCCAGCGACAGCCCGCCGGACATCTCGAGCTCGACCTTGGCGTCCAGCTCCGCGCGACGCCGGACGGCCTCGGCGCACTGGGCCGGGGTGAAGTTGTCCAGCAGCACCAGCTCGGCACCGGCGGCCAGCGCCTCGTCCAGCTGCTCCAACGTGTCGACCTCGAGCTCGCACAGCACCCCGGGCGCGGTCTCCCGGGCGGCCGCCAGCGCGGCGGTGACGGAGCCGGCCGCGACCACGTGGTTGTCCTTGATCAGCACCATGTCACCGAGGCCCATCCGGAGGTTACGGCCGCCACCGCAGCGCACCGCGTACTTCTGCAGCAGCCGCAGCCCGGGCAGGGTCTTGCGGGTGTCCCGGATGACCGCGCCGGTGCCGGCCACCGCGTCCACCCAGGCCCGCGTGGTGGTGGCGACCCCGGAGAGGTGGCACAGCAGGTTCAGCGCGGTCCGCTCGGCGACGAGCAGCTCGCGCACCGGCCCACGCACCCGCAGCGCCGGGACCCCGGGCACCAGCCGGTCCCCGTCGGCGGCCTCGTGCAGGACGTCGTAGCCGTCCAGCACCTCGTCCAGTACGGCCCGCACGCAGGGCAGCCCCGCCAGCACACCCGGCTTTCGCGGGGTGAACTCGGCGACGGCCACCGCCCCGGCGGGCACGGTGGCCATGGTGGTCAGGTCCGGGCCGTAGCGCAGGTCCTCGTCCAGCGCGGTGGCCACCACCCGGGCCAGGTCCTCGGCGTCCGGGGTGCCGATGGCGGCGTTCACGCGGCACCCGCCGCGGTCTGGTCGGCCGGCCGGACGGTCAGGGCCCCGGCGGCGGTCAGCCCGACGAGCAGGCTGGTGCGCTGGTAGGTGTCGTCGGTGTTCGGGAAGTCGGTGCGCACGTGGCAGCCTCGGCTCTCGGTACGGGTGCCGGCGGCGGCCAGCACGGCCTGGGCGATCAGGGTCAGCGCGGCGTCCTCCACGCCGGCCCGGTCGGTCACCGGCACGGTGGCGGTGGCCGCCTCGACCACGTCGGAGGCGGCGGCCAGCCCGGCGCCGTCCCGGCCGATCGCGGCGTGCCGGGACATCGCCCGCTGCAGCAGGTCGCGGTCGGCCGTCGGGGCCTCGACCCCGGCCGGCACCTCGACCGGCAGGGACCGGCGCGGCCCGGACAGCGCGGCGGCCACCGCCACCGCCACCCGCCGGCCCACCACCAGGCCCTCGAGCAGGCTGTTCGAGGCGAGCCGGTTGGCCCCGTGCAGGCCGGTGCGGGCCACCTCGCCGGCCGCCCACAGCCCGGGCACCCCGGTACGACCGTGGGTGTCGGTGACCAGCCCGCCGCAGCAGTAGTGCGCGGCCGGGCTGACCGGGATCGGCTCGCTCAGCGGGTCCACGCCGATCTCCGCGCAGGCGGCGTACACCGTGGGGAACCGCTGGGCGAAGTCGCGCTGGGCGGTCGCGTCGAGGTAGGCGCAGGCGGTGCCGGTGACGGCCAGCCGGCGGGTGATCGTCGCCGACACCACGTCCCGGGGGGCCAGGTCGGCCAGCGGGTGCACCCCGGCCATGATCGGGTCGCCGGCCGCGTCCAGCAGCACCGCGCCGTGCCCGCGCACGGCCTCGGTGACCAGCGGTCGGCGGCCGCGCACCCCGGGCCCGGTGTACAGCGCGGTCGGGTGGAACTGGACGAACTCCAGGTCGGCGGCGGCGGCCCCGGCGCGCAGCCCGAGCGCCACCCCGTCGCCGGTGACCGAGGCCGGGTTGGTGGTGCTGGCGTACAGCTGGCCGTAGCCGCCGGTGGCCAGCAGCACCGCCGGCGCCCGCACCACCCCGGGCCGTCCGGCGCCGTCGATCACCAGCAGCCCGCCGACCGGGCCGTGCCCCCAGGCCCGGAGCACCTGGACCGCCACGTGCTCGGTGAGCAGCGGGACCCCGGTGTCCGGCGCCCCGCCCGCCCGGGCCGCGGCCAGCAGCGCCCGCTCGACCTCGGCCCCGGTGGCGTCCCCACCGGCGTGGATCACCCGGAACGCGGTGTGCCCGCCCTCCCGGGCCAGCGCCAGGCCCCCGTCCCCGTCCGGGTCGAAGACCGCGCCCACATCGCGCAGCGCCTGGACCGCCGCCGGGCCGTCGCCCAGGATGGCCGCCACGGCCACAGGGTCGGCCAGCCCACCGGCGGCGGCCAGGGTGTCGGCGGTGTGCCGGGCCACGGTGTCACCGGGTTCGTGCCCGTCGGCCAGCACCACCGCGATGCCGCCCTGCGCCCACCGGGTGGACCCGGTGTCGGCGGCGTCCTTGGTCACCACCAGCACCCGCAGGCCCAGCCGGCGCGCGGTCACCGCGGCGGTCAGCCCGGCCACCCCGCTGCCCACCACCACCAGATCGGCGCTGGCCTCCCAGTTCATTCGCCACCGCCCGGTTGACCGATGGCGATCATCCGCTCCACCGCGGACCGGCCCCGGGCGGCCAGCTCCGGGTCGACGTGCACCTCGTCGCGGCCCTCGCGCAGCGCGCGCAGCAGCTTCGCCGGGGTGATCATCTTCATGTAACCGCAGGAGGCCCGGTCGTTCACCGCGCGGAAGTCCACCTCCGGGGCGGCCCGGCGCAGCTGGTGCAGCATGCCCACCTCGGTGGCGACCAGGACGCTCTTCGCCTGAGTCGAGCGGGCGGCGTCCAGCATGCCGCCGGTGGAGAGGATCTTGACCCGCTCGGGCGCCACCGCGCCGGCCCCGGCCAGGTAGAGCGCCGAGGTGGCGCAGCCGCACTCCGGGTGGATGAACAGGTCGGCCTCGGGGTTCTCGTCGGCCCGGGCGGTCAGCTCGGCGCCGTTGATGCCCGCGTGCACGTGGCACTCCCCCGCCCAGACGTGCAGGTTCTCCCGGCCGGTGACCCGGCGCACGTGCGCGCCGAGGAACTGGTCGGGCAGGAACAGCACCTCCCGGTCGGCCGGGATGGACTCGACCACCTCCACCGCGTTGGACGAGGTGCAGCAGACGTCGGTCTCCGCCTTCACCTCGGCGGTGGTGTTCACGTAGGACACCACCACCGCGTCCGGGTGCTCGCGCTTCCACTCCCGCAGCTGGTCGGCGGTGATCGAGTCGGCCAGCGAGCAGCCCGCCGCCGCGTCCGGGATCAGCACCGTCTTGTGCGGGGCGAGGATCTTCGCCGTCTCGGCCATGAAGTGCACACCGCAGAACACGATCGTCGACTGCTCGGCCGCCGCCGCGATCCGGGACAGCGCCAGCGAGTCACCGGTGTGGTGGGCCACGTCCTGGATCGCGGGCAGCTGGTAGTTGTGCGCCAGCACCACCGCGTCCCGCATCTCCGCGAGCTCGCGGACCTGGTCGGCCCAGTCGGCGTCGAGGCCCTCGTCGAGCCCCCCGTCGAGCACCGCCTCGGGCGCACTGAGAGTTCCGGTTGTCGGCACTGCGTCTCCTCCGCCACCAGTTCGCCGGTCGAGGCCGTCACGCGACACAGCGTGGGTCCTCGACATCAGCGGTTTTCGCCTTATAATCGAAAACGTGGCCGATGTTACCAGCAGGAAACCGGAAATGGGACACGAAGTGTTGGCCGCCATGTTGCGGATCGCCGAGGGACGGCTCCAGGTCCTGCTCTGGCAGCGGGCGCAGGAGCCTGACCTGGGCAGATGGGCCCTCCCCGGCGGCCGACTGGACGCCGCCGAGGATGTGGAGAGCTCCATCAGCCGGCAACTCGCGGACAAGGTGGATGTCCGGGAGGTGTCGCACCTCGAGCAGCTCGGCGTGTTCAGCGCGCCCGACCGGGTCCCCGGGCCCCGGCTGATCGCCACCGCGTTCCTGGGTCTGGTGCCCACCGACGCCGACCCGGCCGTGCCCGCCGACACCCGCTGGCACCCGGTCGCCGACCTGCCGGAGACCGCCTTCGACCACGCGGGGATCGTCCGCGACGCTCGGGACCGGCTGCGGGCCAAGCTGTCCTACACCAATCTGGGGTTCGCCCTGGCGCCCGCCGAATTCACCCTGTCCGCGCTGCGCGACCTCTACGTCGCCGCGCTCGGCCACCCGGTGTCGGCCACCAACCTGCAGCGGGTGCTCGAACGGCGCGGGGTGCTGGTGCCGACCGGGCGCACCGCTCCCCCGGGCCCGTCCGGCGGCCGGCCGGCGGCCCAGTTCCGGTTCGCCGAGCGCCGGCTGCGGGTGACCGACGCGTTCGCCGTGCTCAGGCCGCCCGTATCGGCACCGTCGCGCAGCACCACCGGCCGGTGAGCGTCAACCCCCGAGCGCTCGCTCAGTCAGCGATCTGGGCCACACCGTCGTAACGTATCCGGGTGGTCGAAACGCTTCCGCTGTTCCCGCTCGGGACGGTGTTGATGCCGGGAGCGCCGCTGCCATTGCACATCTTCGAGCCGCGTTACCGGCAGCTCACCATCGACCTGGTGACCGGGACGCTGCCCGGCAAGGAGTTCGGGGTGATCGCCGTGCGCGAGGGCTGGATCCCCGACCGGGACGGCATCCACGGCCTGCACCGGGTCGGTTGCACGGCCACCCTGCAGGACGTCCGCAAGCACCCCGACGGCCGGTTCGACCTCGTCACCAGGGGTGCCCGCCGCTTCCGGCTGCACGAGCTGGACGCCGAGTCGCGCCCGTACCTGCTGGGCCGCGTGGAGTGGCTGCCCGACACCGAGGATGACGCCACCGAGGACGCGACCGCCGGGGTGCCGCTGACCGGGCTGGTGCACGCCGCCCGGGCCGCGCACCGCCGCTACTGCGCCACCGCGTGGCGGTCGGAGGAGTGGCGCGAGCCGGCCCAGGACATCGAGCCGCACACCCTGCCGCATCTGCTGGTCGCCGACTGCCTGCTGCCGATCCGCGACCGCCAGCTGCTGCTCGAGCAGACCCGACCGGCACACCGGTTGCGGATGGTGCATGCTCTGCTCTGCCGGGAGACGACGCTGCTGTCGCGACTGCGCGCGGTACCGGCCCCGCTGTCCAGCTACGCGGTCGAACACAGCGATAACTAGGGACACTAGGAGCTCTCCCATGACCTCCCTCGACGCACCCCAGACCATCGCCTACCCGTCGCCGGGGGCCCGTCGCCGGCGCCGGGACCTGGAGCCGCTGGCCCCGCACGTGATCGTGCTCTTCGGCGCGACCGGCGACCTGGCCAAGCGCAAGCTGCTGCCCGGGCTGGCCTACCTGCAACGGTCCGCGCTGGCCCCGGAGATCCGGGTGGTCGGCACCGCGATGGACGACATCGACACCGAGAAGTTCCGCACCCTGGCCCGCGACGCCGTGCAGAGCTTCGGCATGCACAAGCTCACCGACGAGGAGTGCCGGAAGTTCGACGACCTGCTCACCTACGTCCCGCAGGGCGCCGGCCCCGAAGGGTTGACGGCGGCGGTGAAGGCCGCGCAGCAGACCCTCGGCGAGGACACCCGGCTGCTGCACTACCTCTCGGTGCCGCCCAAGGCCGCCCAGGCGGTGATCACCATGCTGCGTGACGCCGACCTGGCCGCCGGCGCCCGGGTGGTGATGGAGAAGCCGTTCGGCGACGACCTGGATAGCGCGATCAAGCTCAACGACTTCGTGCACCAGACGTTCGACGAGAAGCAGATCTTCCGGATCGACCACTTCCTGGGCAAGGAGGCCGCACAGAACATCCTGGCCTTCCGCTTCGCCAACGGCCTGTTCGAGCCGATCTGGAACCGCAACTTCATCGACCACATCCAGATCGACATCCCGGAGACCCTCGGTCTGGACCAGCGCACCGCCTTCTACGAGGCCACCGGCGCCTACAAGGACATGGTGGTCACCCACCTGATGCAGGTGATGGCGTTCGTCGCCATGGAGCCGCCCACCGCCCTGGAACCCCGGGCGATCAGCGAGGAGAAGAACAAGGTCTTCCGGTCCCTGCTGCCCATCCACCCCGAGCACGTGGTGCGCGGCCAGTACGGCGGCTACCGGGACGAGCCCGGGGTGGCCCCGGACTCCGACACCGAGACGTTCATCGCGCTCAAGGTCGGCCTGGACAACTGGCGCTGGGCGGGCACCCCGTTCTACCTGCGCACCGGCAAGAAGCTCGCGGAGGGCCAGCGGATCATCTCGATCGCCTTCAAGGAGGCGCCGAGGACGATGTTCCCGCAGGGCTCCGGGGTGGGCACCCAGGGCCCGGACCACCTGACCTTCGACCTGGCCGACAACTCCAAGGTGTCGCTCTCCTTCTACGGCAAGCGCCCCGGGCCGGGGATGCACCTGGAGAAGCTGTCCATGCAGTTCTCCACCGGGGAGACCGACACCGCCGGGGACGTCCTGGAGGCCTACGAGCGGCTGATCCTGGACGCCATGCGCGGCGACCACACCCTGTTCACCACCGCCGAGGGCATCGAGTCGCTCTGGGAACGGTCGCAGCCGCTGCTCGACGACCCGCCCCCGGTCAAGCACTACCAGCAGGGCACCTGGGGCCCGAACGCCATCCACCAGCTGGTCGCCCCCAACGCCTGGCGGCTGCCCTTCGAGCGGGCCTGGCGGGAGAAGAAGGGCTAGCCCCGGTCGGCGCTGCTCCGCTCGCCGTGCCGGCTGCACCGGGCGGTCCAGCCGGTCGGGGTCACCTGCACCACCATCCGGCGGGCGCAGTCCGGGCAGTACCGGGGCGGCTCCAGCTCCCGGCGGCGGGCGCACCGCCCGTGGTCACCGGCGTCGGGCCGCTCCCCGCACTGGTCGCAGAACACCGCGAGTCTCACAGGGTGTCGTTCAGCGCCTTGACCGGCATGGACAGCTCACCGAGCAGGTCGATGTCGGACTCGGCGGGCCGGCCCAGCGTGGTCAGGTAGTTGCCGACGATGACCGCGTTGATCCCGCCGAGCAGGCCCTGCTTGGCGCCCAGGTCGCCCAGGGTGACCTCGCGGCCGCCGGCGAACCGCAGCACGGTACGGGGCATGGCCAGCCGGAACGCGGCCACGGTGCGCAGCGCGTCCGGCCCGGACATGACCTCCTGGTCGGCGAACGGGGTGCCGGGGCGCGGGTTGAGGAAGTTCAGCGGCACCTCGTCCGGCTCGAGCTCGGCCAGCTGCCCGGCGAACTCGGCCCGCTGCTCCAGGCTCTCCCCCATGCCGACGATGCCGCCGCAGCAGACCTCCATGCCCGCCTCACGGACCATCCGCAGCGTCTCCGACCGCTCCTCCCAGGTGTGCGTGCTGACCACCTGAGGGAAGTAGGAGCGGGCGGTCTCCAGGTTGTGGTTGTAGCGGTGCACGCCCATCGCGGACAGCCGGTCCACCTGGTCCTGGGTGAGCATGCCCAGCGAGCAGGCGATGTTGATGTCCACCTCGTCCTTGATCGCCTGGATGCCCGCCGCGACCTGGGTCATCAGCCGCTCGTCGGGCCCGCGCACGGCGGCCACGATGCAGAACTCGGTGGCCCCGGTCTTGGCCGTCTGCTTGGCCGCCTCGACCAGCATCGGGATGTCCAGCCAGGCCGCGCGCACCGGGGAGGCGAACAGCCCGGACTGCGAGCAGAAGTGGCAGTCCTCCGGGCAGCCGCCGGTCTTCAGGCTGATGATGCCCTCGACCTCGACCTCCGGCCCGCACCAGCGCATCCGCACCTCGTGCGCGAGCTCGAGCAGGGCCTCGAGTCGATCATCGGGAAGTCGCAGCAGCTCCAGGACCTGCTCGGGCGTGGCCCCCTCACCGCGCTCGAGGACCTGGTCGCGCAGGTCGGTCAGGATGTCGCTCTGGACGGGCGCGGCCACGCGGTGCTCCCTCAACTCTGGGGTGGTTTCCGCTCGGACCCTAACCGAGCCAGCTCGGCAACGGTTCGATCGAGGCCTTGGCTGTGGCGAGGAACTCCGCCGGGTCCAGCGCGGCCGCGCCCGCCGGGATCCGACCCAGCAGCGGTACCCCGGTGACGGCGGGCAGGTCGGTCAGGTTGCAATGGGCGGCCAGGTCGGGGTCGTCCGGCCAGCTGCCGATGATCAGGCCGGCGCAGCGGAGGCCCCGGGCGGCGAGGGCCTCGGTGGTCAGCTCGGTGTGGTTGAGGGTGCCCAGCCCGGCGGCGGTGACCACCAGGACCGGGGCGTCCAGCGCGGCGGCCACGTCGGCCAGGGTGCCGGTGGGGTCGAACCGGACCAGCAACCCGCCGGCCCCCTCGACCAGCACCAGGTCGTACCCGGCGGCCAGTTCCCGGGCTGCCTCCGCCGCGCGGGACGGGGTGACCGCCGGCCGG
>JAESFN010000530.1_pt1 | contig 32912 bp, 21 predicted proteins | sample 9269411 | NCBI WGS metagenome assembly JAESFN01 (sample SAMN14505399, study PRJNA617100) | algae metagenome | isolation source: Iphinoe sp. HA4291-MV1 and co-occurring heterotrophs from trail next to... | place: USA: Maunawili Falls, Hawaii | collected 2009-07-25
GTTCTTCGACGAGGGCTTCAAGTGGAGCACCAAGGACGGCGAGTACGACCTGGTGCTGCACAACGAAACGCAGCTCGACTTGCGGGCCTACACGCAGGCCCACTCCGATCCGGTCAACCAATTCGGCTTCTACATCTCGCGCATGCGGATGTACTTCAACGGCCATTTGAGCAAACCGATCGAGTACAGCGTTTCGATCAACAAGGGGCTCGGCGACCTCGACATGCTCGACGCCTACTTCAACTTCAACTACGACGAGCGGCTGCAGGTTCGAGTGGGCCGCTTCCGCGTGCCGTTCACCTACGATTGGTACGCGCTAAGCAACCAGTTCTTGCCGACGCCGGAGCGGTCGGTGTTCGCGATCAACTACGGCTACAACCGCAACTGGGCAGTGATGGTGCATGGCGAGTTGGGCGAGAACCGCGCCGAGTGGGCCGCGGCCCTGGCGCTCGGCCCCCGAAACCAATACTTCGACTTCAACGCCGATAAAGACGCCCTGGGCTACATCAACTGGCGGCCGTTTCAGGACGCTGGGTTTTGGAAGTCGCTCGAGTATTTGAACGTGGGCGGCTCAATGACCTACGGACTGCAGGCACAATCGCCGCGGCCCAGGGAATTTCGCACGTCGCTCAACGCCACGGAGAGCGAGGGGGCGATCGAGGCCGCGCCGTCGTTCTTGGTGCTCGGCCCCGATGTCTTCGAGCAAGGACCGCGGTGGCTCAAAGAACTCCACCTAGCCTACTACTACAAGCAGCTCAGCCTGATGGCGGCCTGGGACACCGGCTACAACAGTTACGCGATCGGCGACCGGCCGTCGGTGCGCGTGCCGACGCACGGCTATCACGTGCAGGCCAGCTACTTCCTCACCGGCGAAGAGGTCACACGGCGAACGTTCGTCGACCCGGTCTCGCCCTTCGACCTGCGGAAAGGCAAGCAGGGGACGGGCGCCATCGAAGTGCAAGCCCGCTACGACGACTTTGTCGTCGGCGACGAGATCTTCAACGACGGCTTTGCCAATTCCGCCACCTCAACGGATCGAGTACAGACGATCGACGCCGGCGTGAACTGGTACCTCAACAAGTACACGAAGATCTACTTCGACTTCCAGCATTCGAGATTCGCCACGCCCATCCCCTACCGGCCGGGGGCCTTTCAATCGGCCAGCAACCTGTTCTGGACGCGCTTCCAAGTCTATTGGTAGCGCCGATGGGTCTTCTGGCCTCGCGGACCGATCTATCCCCGCTCACAGCCAACCGGCTTGCCGGAACCAGGCGATCGCTTCGCCCAGCCGCTGCTCGAGCGAAGCAGCGGGGCGCCAGCCTAGGTCCTGCTGGACTCGCCGGACATCGCACATCCAGGAGCCGGCCAGGCCTTCGCGGGCTTTGTCGAAATTGAGAATGTGCGGCTCGCCAACGATCCGTCCCCAAACTTCATTGAAGGCAGCAGCCACATAAATCGACCGCGGCGGCACCATGAGCACGTGCGGTTCGCGCCCCATCGCACGGCCCAGCATCCGCCCCCAATCCTGGTAGCTGGGTGTGGCCTCGTCAGCGACGAAATAGACGCCGGTCGACCAATCGTCGATCGAAACGCTCGGCGCGGGCAGGCGGACCTCGGTATCGGCAAGGCGTAGCAGTGCACTCGCAAAGTCCTGCGCGTGGACCAGCGAATAGTGACGAGTCCGCCACCCTGGCACAAAGTGAATGCCTGTGCGGGCGATCGACTGCACCATGGCGAACATGTTCCGTTCGCCGGGTCCGAACACGATGGGCGGTCGAGCGATGGCAATCGAAGCCCAACCGGCGTACTGTCGGGCGGCCATTTCCGCCGCGAGTTTGCTCTGTCCGTACTTCGACACCGGAGCCGGCGCTTCCGACTCGGTGCGAGGACGATCGCTCGTCGCTGGGCCGGCGGCGGCCAGCGACGAAACCAGAACGATCCGCGGCGGCGTTTGCCGGTCTACGGCCGCCGCAAACAGATTGCGGGACGCCAAATGATTGCCGGCCTCGTACTCCGTTCCGCGGAAGGCCTTGGTGACGCCGGCCACGTGGAACAAGCAGTCGACGCCCTCGAGGGCCCGTTTGAGCCCAGCCACATCTCGGTAGTCCGCTTGGCGGACTTCGATGTCGAGGACATCCAGGCCCTTCGCGTTCCAACTTGCGGTCGACACGACCTTGGCGGTTGAGGAGCGAGACAGGCAAATGGGCGTATCGCCGCGGCGCGCGATCGCCTCGATCAGGTGGCGACCAACGAACCCGGTCCCGCCCGTGACGACGCATTTGAGGCGTCGGGCGGTTCGCTGTTCGACCGGCCAAGTGGTGTGAGTTGCCCCAAACGGCGCAGTGGAAAACGTTTGCGAAGTTTGCATTCCGTGCGACCCCGCTAGGCGCGGGGGTGAAATTGGCGGTGAACGTTCTTCAGTCGAGTCGGATCGACGTGCGTGTAAATCTGTGTGGTGGCGATGCTTGAATGACCAAGCATTTCCTGTACCTTCCGCAGGTCGGCGCCGCCGGCCAACAGATGTGTGGCGAAGCTGTGTCGCATGGTGTGAGGGCTAGCCGCCTGGGGAACGCCGGCCCGGCCCGCGTACTTCTTGAAGAGCTCCCAAATTCGTTCCCGGCTCAAGGGGCGGCCGCGGCCGGAAAGCAGTAGCCGGTTGGGCGCAGGCTCCACTCCGGCCGCCAGGTCGGGCCGCTCCTGTTCCAGGTAGGCCCGGATCGCCGCCACGGCCCGGTAGTTGATCGGCACGATCCGCTCTTTATCGCCTTTTCCTCGACATTTGCAGTAGCCTTCGTCGAGATGCACGTCGGCCAAAGCGAGGCTGGAAATCTCCGAAGCGCGGCAACCTGTGGCGTACAGCAACTCGAGCAAGGCTCGGTCGCGCCGCCAGTGCGATTCGCCTTCAAAGGGCGCCGCGAACAGCCGTTCGAGCAGCTCCTCGTTCAGCACATTGGGCACGCGCTGCCAGAGTTTCTGTGTGCCGAGCAGTTCGGCCAAATTGTCGCGGAGAAGCCCTTCGAGCTGCAGATAACGGAAAAAAACCTTGAGCGAGATCACGTGCCGCGCGATGCTGGCCGGGGCGAGCCCCTTCCGGTGGAGCCAACCGGCATAGTCGGCCAGGTCCTGGATCGTCAGCTTCGTAACGCTGCGGCCGCCTAGCCAAACGCCAAACCTTCGCAGGTCTCGCCCATAGGCCTCGACCGTATTCGTCGAGAGGTGGCATTCGCTTCGCAAATACCCCAAGAAGGCTTCTTGGAAGCGTCCCACGCCTGCCGCCGACGCGGGGGGCGCGGCAGGAGAAGCCTGCTGCAGCCGCGAGAGCCGTGTACGGCGAGGAAGGGTCATACGAAGCAACCGAACCTGCGGATCGTAACGATCAAGGCCCCGACGTTTGGCAGCGAACTACCGGCGTCTGGCCCAAGCCTTTTCGTCGGCCCGCGCCGAGATCCGACTTCATCGGCGTTATACGATGGAGTAAAGTTTCGCCTGGTCGCTATAGAACGACCTGCGGCCAGCGAGCGAAAGGAACGGCGGCGGATACGGCATGCAACGCATCGTCTTCGAAGACCCCTACCGGTTCATACCGCCCCATCGCGGGCAACTGTGGCCGTCGTTCATCCAGTGGTGGCTGGACCGCTATCTCCGCAGCGCCTTTGGCGTCGCCGAGGTCGAGTGCCGGGGAGTCGAGCATCTGCGGGCGTCGATCGACGCCGGCCATGGCATGCTGCTCGCCCCCAATCATTCCCGCACGGCCGACCCCATGGTGCTGGGCATCCTTTCGCGGCGGATGGGCCGGCACCTGTACGCGATGGCCAGTTGGCACCTGTTCAAGCACTCGCGCTTCCAGGCCTTCATGATTCGCCGCATGGGCGGCTTTAGCATCTATCGCGAAGGGGCCGATCGCGCCGCGGTGAACGAGGCGGTCGATGTGCTGGTCGCCGCACAGCGCCCGCTCGTGATTTTTCCCGAAGGAGTGACCACCGGATCGAACGACATTCTGGGCCCACTCCTCGATGGTCCGGCGTTCATCGCCCGCACCGCCGCCAAGCGCCGCGCCAAGGCGGCCGGTAGTGGAGGCGTCGTGGTGCACCCCGTGGCCATCCGGCACTACTTCGAGGGGGATGTCGAAGCAACGCTCGAGCCGATCGTCGCCGAGTTCGAGGCGCGTCTCACTTGGACTCCGCGCACCGGGCGGCCGATGGCTCAGCGCGTGCTCGATCTGCAGCTTGGCCTGCTCGAACTCAAGGAACGCGAGCACCTAGGCGCGCCGCAGCGCGGCGACGTGTACCAGCGGCTCGAGCGGTTGGTCGAGGCGCTGCTCGCGCCGATCGAGGCGGAATGGGCCGCGGGGCAGCATGAAGGCCACATCGTGGCCCGCGTGAAGCGGCTCCGTGGCGCGATTCTGCCGCCCATGATCGCACGCACCGTGACCGCGGAGGAGCGAGTGCGTCGCTGGCGGCAATTGAGCGACCTGTATCTCGCGCAGCAGTTGGCCTTCTATCCGGCGGCGTACTGCCACGAGCTGACCAACGACCGCCTGGTCGAGACCGTGCTCCGCCTCGACGAGGACATCAACGACGAGGCCCGCGTGATCGGCCCCTGGCGCACGGTGATCGAGGCCGCCCCCGCCATCCAGGTGCCGGCCGACGCCGACAGAGCCTACGACGACCAACTCTCGAGCGAAATCGCCCGCACTTTGCAGGCGATGCTCGACGCCTCGCGTCGACAGCAGCCGCGGTTGCCCACGGGCTGCTAAGAGCGCCAAACACAACCCATTGGTCCGCACAGCGGACACTAGAGTAGGGTCCGCTGTTCGGACCAATTCGAGCGCGGAATGGAGCCTGTGTTTAGGCTTCCTAAGAGCGCTGGGCGCACTCGCGGTTGATTCCCCCCCGTCATTGACGGGGGGCTAATGAGATGGGGAACGCTATCGTTAGCCCCCGGCGAGTCGCCGGGGGGGGCGAGGAGCGCAGCGGCGGAGGAGGCCGTCGAGAGCGGAGTGGGGCCGACGCTCAAACGTTCGCCGGTTGTCTAGAATCGCGTGTTCGAAACGCGTCTGACCGGTCCGGCCACGTAGCCAGGATTCTTTTGCATGGCCCAGGCCATCGCCTCGCGGCTATCGCGCCCCGGCACGACGACCCAGATCGGCGGCCGCACCTGTCCGACTGCGGGGAAGAGCGTCACTTCCCAGATCGAAGTCAGCCCGGCCTGAACCGCCTGCAGGTTGAGTTGCATGAGCGCGATGTTGCGCTGCACCAGATGATCTTGGTGGCGCGCAGCCGCCAACGACTCGAGCAGAAACGCGATGTCGGTCGGCGATTCGTACTTCTCGTCCTTGTGTTCGGCCCGCCAAACGGCCAAGCCTGGCTCGAGCACCTTCTGGTCTTCTTCGGCGAGCACGAAGAACGGCACCGGGTATTCGTCGCCCCCCTCGGACTCGAGCATCACGCCTTCGACGTGGAACGTGCGCGGCTGGCCGCGCTGCTGCAGCACCCAGGCATCGAAGGCCGCCCGATCGGCCGTCGGCAGCTTCTCGAAGTGAGCGACGATGCGGATCACCAGTTGGCGGAAGAATTCCGGCAGGTTCTCGAAGTTGCGATCGTTGACGTAAACCCGCCCGCGACGCCGCTGGATGGCGACGTCTTTCGCGGCGTAGTCGACGAAGCGGCCGACGATGGTCGCGCCCCCTTGAAGCTTCCAGATCTGCTCCTGCTTGGCGAGCTTCTCGGCCGCCTCGATGCCTTCCTTCGACTCGAGATACTCGCGGTCGCCGTCGCACAGGTCATCGAGTGCAATCGCCACGAGCTCATGGTCGGCGCGTTGCAACACGACCTTGGTGTCGTTGAAGGCGATGAGCTCCGCCTCGAGCGTGTACTGCCCCGTGGCGTTGGTCCAAATCCGGGCCTGGGCCGCGGCCGGGAGGCAGAGAGCCAAACAGACCACGGCGAACGATCGCGAGAGCTTCATCCGAGCAACTCAAACTAGGCAACGGGGGCACGAGTCAAAAAACGCTTCGGTCCCTAGTCTACCAGCGCGGGCAAAGAGGGGCGCTCGGAGCGGCGAAAATCCGCAGCCAAGGTGTTTGTGCGGCGAGGTCGAAGCGACTCGAATCCCACGGCAAACAAAAATATCGGACGACTACTTGACTCACTCGGCTGATTCTTGCTACCGTACTATCACTGTAGTACACGCCGCCCCGCGGATGACTGCGAGTGCCGAATCATGTTCTTCTCCATTGACCCGCACGATGGTCTGGCCATCTACGACCAGATCGTTCGGCAGGTCAAGTTTGCGGTTGCCGGTGGGGCACTCCGGGTGGGCGAGCTCGTGCCCAGCGTGCGCGAGCTCGCCCATGATCTTGCCGTAAACCCCAATACGGTCGCGCGCGCTTACCGCCAACTTGCGGCCGACCGCGTGCTCGAAACGATCCGTGGCACCGGACTCGTCGTCATGGCGGGGGCCAAGGATCGCTGCGGCAACGAACGCGTCAAGCTCATCCGTGGCCGCCTGCGACAGGTGCTGCAAGAAGCGGCCCGCAGCCAGCTCGATCCCGCGGAGCTGCGCGAGCTGATCGAAGCGGAACTCGACCGGCTTCCCCAGCCAGAATCGGCAGGTGACGCATGAAGCCGCTGTAGGCTCCGCCCTGCGGACCATCTCCCATCTTCGACTCTTTTCGACCGCCAGCGTATTTCCGTAGAAGAGGCCCGACATGCCCCCGGTGATTCAGGTTTCTGGGCTCACGAAGCGCTATCGCTCTCAAATGGCGCTCGACCACGTTTCGTTCGAAGTGCCCGAGGGCGTGGTCTTCGCGCTGCTTGGCGAAAACGGCGCCGGCAAGAGCACGGCGATCAAAACGCTGCTGGGGCTGGTGCCCCCCGACTCCGGCGAGGTCCGCGTGCTCGGGCTCGACGCCCGCACCGAGGGGCTCGAGATCCGCAAGCGCGTAGGCTATGTGCCGGAGCGGCCCACGCTCTACGAATGGATGACCGTGGCCGAGATCGGCTGGTTTGTCGCCGGCCTCTACAACGACCGCTATCTGGCCGAATACCTGCGTTTGGTTCGGCACTACGAGCTGCCGGAAACCCGCAAGATCAGCGCGCTTTCCAAGGGCACGCGGGCCAAGGTGTCGCTCGCGCTCGCGCTGGCCAGCCAGCCGCCCCTGTTGGTGCTGGATGAACCCACGAGCGGCCTCGACACGCTCGTGCGCCGCGAGTTCATGGAGAGCATGGTCGATCTGGCAGCCGAGGGGCAAACGGTGCTCCTCTCGAGCCATCAGATTGGCGAAGTGGAGCGCGTGGCCGACATCGTGGCCATTCTCAAGGAAGGCAAGCTGCTCGTGCTCGAGCGGCTCGATCAACTGCGGGCACAGATTAAAGAAATCACGCTCACGCTCTACGAATCGACGATGGCGCCGCCGGAGCTGCGCGGCGAAGTGCTGCGCGAGCGGCGACGCGGCCGGCAGTGGCAGGTGCTTGCGCGCCATACGAGCGACGATCAGCTTCGCGACCTCCGCGATCATCCGGCGGTCGAGTCGGTCGAGACGCGCGCGCCGAACTTGGAAGAGATCTTCGTGGCCTACATGCAGCCGACGGGCGCCGCAGGCGGCCCCAACGTCGGCGAGGAGGCGATCATCGCCCAATGAACGGTCGCATCGTCTGGCGAGTGATGTGGAAAGAATACCGCGCGCTGCGCGGGCTGTGGATCGCGGTGGCGATCGCCTCGTGGCTGGCGCAGCTCGCGGCCGTGCTGCTCGAGCGGCAGTTTGGCCTGCTGCAGGTCGCTTACGCCGCGGCGCTGATTACGCCGGTGTTTTACGTCTTCGGCGTGGCGGCGGCCACCTTTGCCGGCGAACGTGAGGACGGCACCGATCGGCTGCTGCGAGCACTGCCAGCGCCCATTGGCCCGCTGGCGGTCGGCAAGCTGCTATTTGTGGTGCTCAGCACCTTGGCCATCGTGCCGGCGGCTGGCCTGCTCGCGGTCGGCGAACTTTGGTGGCCGTCGGCCGGCCGATTCGATCCGCGCGGGGCCATGGGGATCGAAGTCATCTGGGCGCCGGCCATTTTAGAAGGGGCCGTATGGGGCATCTTCTTTTCACTCGTCTGCCGGGGAGTGATGCAGGCCGCCACGCTCGCGGCGCTGGCCGCTGCGACCACCGTTACCTTGGCCCTGCATCTGACCAACGACACGACGATCGGACAGGTCGATCCCAACCAGTACGCGCGTTCGCTGTGGTTGCGGCTGGCGATCGTGGGCGTCGTGGTGGCTGTCGACTGGGCGCTCGCCCGCAACTGGCTCTTTGACCGTGCAGCGCAGAACCGTGAAGCGAAGGAAACATCTTGGCTCGGTCTGCGCGGGGCGATTGCCCGCACGCTGGCTTGGGGCGCGCGGGCGATGCGCTGGCAGGTGCGGCTCTTGTGGCTGCAGATCTTGCAATCGAGCCGCTTGATGCTGCTGGTGATCGGCGTGCCGATCGCTCTCTCGCTGCTCGTGCCGAACTTTGCCGAGAGGCAGCAACTGACCGAGCTTTCGCCGCAAGGGATTCTGCTGGTCAGCTTGCAATGGGAGATCACGCTTGTCGTGGTGGCCACGTTCGTGGGCTGCATGGTGTTCGCGGCCGACAAAAAGCAACGCGGCTATCGCTGCCTGGCCGAGCAGGGTTCGAGCGCCGGCGCGGTGTGGATCAATCGGCAGGCCTTCGGGCTCTCTTGGTTGGTCGCCGGCGTCGTGCTCGCCCATCTCGTTTGGTGGGCCCGGATGGGGATCACGCGCAACTTGCCGATCGCCGAGTTCGATGCCTTCAATGACTACGGCTATCGCGATTCCGGCCGGACTTGGTGGTACTTCATCTCCTGGCGCGAAGTCGGCTCGGTCGCCATCGTGTATGCGGCGGGACAGCTCGCTTCGCTGCTGCTGTCGAGCGGCATGGTGGCCACGCTCGTCGGACTGGTGCTGGCAAGCATTGGCTATGCCTGGTCGCTGTTGATGATGCATTTGCAGCTTCCTTCCGCGCTCACGGTTTGGCCATTGGCCCTGGGAATGCTTGCTACCACGGCGGTATTCGGGCGAGGGTGGCTCATCGATCAGCGGGGCCTCAAGCTCTGGCTGCAAACCGCGGGGACGCTGGCCGCATTCACCGCGCTCACCCTCGCGCTCATCCCCGATCTACGCCTGCAAGGCATTCCCGATCGACCGCTGGCCTTCGATGTCGCCGCCTTTGAGGCCACGCTGGGCCCCGCAGAGCAGAAGACGGGCGACCTTTATCGCCGCGCGTTCGAAACCATGATCTCGCGCGGAGAAATCGAAGACAACCACGCTCCCTTAGACGAGGACCCCGCGAAAGAGCGCCGCGAGGCTATCGAGAAGGTCAACGAGCGCTGGATGCGCGGCGAGCTTTCGGACATCGATCGTGAATGGTTGGCCGTCAACCAGTCCTCAATCGACCTGGCGCTCGAGGCGAACCAGCGCCCGACCTGCTCCTTCGCCGGCATTGCGCTCCACTCGCCCAGCGGATCGATGCACGGCCTGATCGACCTGCTCAATGTGCGGGCGATCGCTCGCGCGGGCGACTTGGACGCCGAGTTGGCGGCGTATCTCGACGTACTCGCGCTCACGAACCATCTACGGCCGAGCTGGGAAGCCCTTCAGTACGCCATGTACGCCGAGCGCGACACGATCAACCACCTGTTGCGCTGGGCTGCCCAACCGGGGCAAACGCCCGAACGCTTGCGGACGGCGCGCCGCGCGTTGCAGGCTCATTTGGCAAAGGCGCCCAGCCCCGCCGATCCGATCAAGCTGGAATATCTGCAGACGCTTCGCAGACTCGAAAATCCTACGGAGGTCGTCGGTTCCCCGCTGGCCTACTTGCTCGACCGCTTGCCCTGGGAGCGCGAGCGCGCTCGACTGCAGCTCACAAGCTGGACGAACGAGCGACTGGATCAGGCCGAGCAAGTCGCGCAGCTCATGAGCTGGAGACTGCGCGAGATCATGCGCGACTCCTACTTCGACGAGCGACCGCTCGTGGAAATCGCCGCCACGCCGGCGCTCGAGGGTCTCGACAGCCGCGGCTTCAGCTACTGGTATCTCGAACGCGCTTTGACACGCTCCGCGAATCTGCGGGCCGCCATCATCATTCTCGAGCTGATGGCGTTTCGCTTGGAGCAGGGCAAGTTGCCGGAAGCGCTTTCCGAGCTGACTGAATTGTCTGCTGAGGAATTGGCGCCGCTCACCAAAGACCCTTTCACGGACCTACCCTTCGAATACTTTCCCAATGGGCTGCCGCTCGAGTTGGATCACAATCGGCCGATCGGCACGAAGTTGAGAATCGACACGCAGTTCGGGGGACCCGCGCTGTGGAGCCCTGGCATCGGAGTCGAACGGACGTTCGACGAGCGCGACGGAAAAACGACGCGCCGCTTCTCGAACTTCGACTCGGCGCGCCGCCGCCGATCCCTTGATAACGATCTCGCCGGTTGGACCGCTGGGCTGATCTATCCGATCCCCGAGCCCATCGCTGCTCCGTCTCCTCCTGCTCCCTAGTTCTGGCCGCAAAGGCGCTTTCCGATGAATGGTCGCATCGTCTGGCGGGTGATGTGGAAGGAGTATCGGGCGCTACGCGGTTTGTGGATCGCCGTGGCGCTCGCTTCTTGGATGGCGCAGCTCGGCGTGTTCATGCTCTCGCGCGAGCTCTCCTGGTGGGAGGTCGCCTGGGGCGCTGCGCTCGTGACGCCAGTGTTCTATGCGCTCGGCGCGGCGGCGGCCACCTTTGCCGGCGAACGCGAAGAAGGGGCCGATCGCTTTCTGCTGGCCTTGCCGGTGTCGACCGCGCCGCTCGTGACCGGCAAGATGCTGTTCCTGCTCTTGAGCACCGTGGCGATCGTGCCGGCGGTCGCGCTAACGACTGCGGCCGCCCCCTGGTGGCCCGAGTCGCAGCTTCATGACGAGCGACTGCTCGTCATCTGGGCGCCCGCCGTGCTCGAGGTCGCCGCCTGGGGCCTGCTGTTCTCGCTCTTGGGCCGCAGCGTGATGCAGGCCGCGACCCTGGGCGCGGTGGCGTCGGCGATCGCGGTCTCGATCGTCCTGTCGGTCACGAATCCTGTCGTCGATACGGCCGATTCGCAGCAGTATTGGAACGCGCTGCCGCTACGGCTGGCGCTGGTCGGCCTCGTGCTTGGGGTGGATCTCCTGATTGCCAGGAACTGGCTGCTCGGCGCGCTCGTAGGCGAACGCAACCGTGCGCTTGCGGGCGTCGATCAGGTTCGCGCGGCTTGGCAGCGCGCGGTGAGCTATGTCGTTCGCCCGTTCCGTTGGCAAGGACGACTGGTGTGGCTGGCCGCTCGGCAGACGGCGTGGGGCACGCTGTTGGTGGCCGCCGGCGCGGTCGTCTGCTGTTTGCTCATTCAACTTCGCGAGCCGGCGTATCCCGAGTGGCTCGGAGCGCACAGGTTGATGGTTTACCCATCCTGGGAGCTTGCGCTGTCTCTGGTCGGAGTGCTCATTGGCAGCATGGTGTTTGCGGGCGATCAACGCTTGCGCGGCTATCGCTGCCTGGCGGAGCACGGATCGAGCGCCCGCGCGGTGTGGTTCAGCCGGCAGGCGATCGGTCTAACGGTGCTGTTCGTGGCTGTGTCCGCGCTTCACCTGGCGTGGCTCGCGTTTCACGAGCGGCCGATGTCCGAATACACCTCGATCCAACCAGACGGGCTGGCGATCGGCCGCAGCGTGATGACTGCGCGCCAAGCCGCGCTCGTGATGCTCGGCTATGGCGCTGGTCAGCTCATCTCGATTTGCTTCACGAACAGCCTTGTCGCCACGCTCGTGGCGATCATGGCCGCGGTCCCGTGCATCGTGGGCTACCGGCTGTCGACGCTGTTGAACCTGCCGGCCGCCTACACGCTGTGGCCCCTGGTGGCCGGCTTGTTCGCCGCTTCGGCGGTCTTCGTATCGCGCTGGCTGCTCGATCAACGGGGGCCGATGACCTGGCTGCGGACCGTGGGCACGTTCGGGCTCTTCGCCGGCGGAGTGCTGGCGATCGTGCCGGAGCTGCGGCTGAGCGACGTGCCTGACGAGGAGCTCAACTTCGATGTAGCGGAATTTCAGGCGTCGCTCGGCCCGGAGGCGCAGCGGACGGCCAACCTGTATCGCACGGCCCTCATGGAACTGACGCCCTATCGCGATGCCACGTTCACCGAGGGCATGAACGAATTCGATACGCTCGAATGGCATGCGAAGGCTCGACGTCAACTCTGGCGGCGTCTGGCCTCGGGCGAGTTGGTGGAAGCCGACCGAGAATGGCTGGCCGCCAACCAGCGATCGATCGACCTAACGTTACGGGCAAACGCAAGGCCAACCTGCGCGTTTGTCGGAGAGATCGCGGAGTATCCCGTGGCCCGCATGCGGGCCGACTTGGTGCTGCTCCTCATGCTGCGCGGCGCCGCCGCTGAAAACCGGGCTGTCGCCTCACGAGAGGCGGTCGAGGAGGCGTTTGGATTGATCCGGCATATCCGGCCCGATCAACGCGCGGCGACCGAGCTCGAACGCAGCGTGCTCGAATTCGTGCTGGCGTGGTCGGTGTGGCCGGGGCAAACGCCGGCCGAGTTGGCGGCCATGCGGCAAGCGATCGCCGCCTACGGCGCGTCGCTGCCTGATCCGGCCGAATTCGTTAAGTATCACTACCTCGAGTCGGAGCAACGCCTCGCGGAGAACGAGATGGCGTACTCCGATTTGTTCGAGCTCTGGGAGTCGCGAGCGCCCTGGGAGCGCATTCGCGCCGAGCGGCTGCTCAAGGTCTGGGCCAACGAGAATCTGGAAACCATCGAGGCGGCGCGCTTCGGTCTGGCTCAGAACGCCGACCTGCGCTGGCTCAACGACTCTTACCTGCTGTATCCGGACGACACCCGCTTCGAGACCACGCTGCGCGTGCGCTGGGAAAAACGCTGGCAGCGAGTCGGCTACTTCTTGAGCCAAACCGAGGTAGCACGCGCGGCCAACCGCCGAGCGACCGAAGTGATTCTGGAACTCGTGTCGGCGCGGCTCCGCGCGGGTGTTCTGCCTGCGACGCTGGAGGAGTTAGCCGGCGAAGATCCGTTCGCGCTCCCCAACGACCCGTACACGGGCGAGGCGTTCGTGTACCTTCCGCACGGCTTTCCCGTTGAAGTTCAGCTCAATGCGCCGCTCGGCCCGCAGAATCGCCAACGCCTGACGGATCCGACGCCACTCTTATGGACCCCAGGTCTCGATCTCAAAGTCGTGAGGGAAAACGATACCGGAGACTACGACCTACGGTTCTTGTTCACGAATCGCGAAGGCCCATCGGAGGCCACGGCGAACAATGTGGTCGCATGGGAACGGGGGCTGACCTTTCGCATTCCCGCGGCAGCAAAGTACCACCGTCCGGCGACCTACTCCCCCTTACCGCCCGAAAGCCCACGCGAGTACGCCCGGAAGGCGTCTTCGAACTCGGCCGGCGGGCGGCTGCTGCGCGATTCGCGCAAGCCGCGTTCGGTGTCGCCGGTGGCGCTCGAGCCGACCTTGGCCCCGGTCGGCCGCAGACCCAGGCTGCGCAATTCGGCGTCGATCTCGCGGCGCTTGCGGGGCGTGGCGTCTGGGGCGCGGGACGAGCGTTTGAGCTCTTCCCACTTGCGGACGAACTTGGCCATGTCGTCTTTCGACCAACCGAGCTTGCGAAGCAGTTCGGCGTCGGTTTGGCCTTTGTTGATGTCGTTGCGCAAGCGATCGAGCACGAGGTCGGTCGCCTTGTCGGCGTATTCGAGATTGGCGTCATCGCCGCCGGGTTCTTCGCCGGCGTCGCGCGGGCCGTCGGGGCGTGGACCAGGCGGGCGGCTGTTGGGCTCGCCGGCAGCGCCGTTCGGTTGGCCTTGGCGGCCCTGACTCGGCGTGGCGTTGCCGGCGCCGGGTTCGCCGCCGCTCTGGTCGCCCGGCGAGTTCTTGCCGGCCTCGGAGCCGCGGTTGCCGGGCGCGCTCTTCGAGCCTGCGCCGCGCTGGCCGGAGTTGCTCGACTTGCCGGTTTGACCGTTGGCCTCGTCTTGATTGCCGGCGCCTTCCCCCGTTTCGCCGGGGCCTTGCTCGTCGGAGCGGCCGGCGCCTTCGTCGTCTGGCGTGTTCTCGCCGGCCGAGCCCTTGCCTTGATTGTCGGCCGATTGGCCGCCGCCGGTCTTGCCGCCGCCTGATTGTTGGCCGGAGTCGCCGTCTCCCTGGCTGTCGGACTGCTTGTTGCTGTCGCTCGCGCCGCGCGGGCTATCGCCTTCGTTGCGTTTCTGCTCGGCTGGCTTGTCTTGCTGGCTCTTCGGTTTGGGCGCGTTCTTGCCCTGAGCCTGAGGCGTGCCCCCTTGGCCATCGTCAGGTTGACCAGCCCCGGGCTGGCCGTTCTCGCCGGTGGCCGGATCGGCCTGGTCGTCGCCGCTTTGGCCCGTGGCGTCAGGATCTTGTTCGTTCTGCGGACGCTCGTTGGCCTGACCGGGGCGCCTGGGCTGCGACTTACCCCCGGGCTGCGGCTTCCCGCCGTTTTGCTGCTTCGTGGTGTCAGGCGAGTTCTTGCCTTGGCCGCCGGATTGCGCGCCCTCGCCTTGCTGATCTTGCTGGCCCCCCTGCGACTTGCCGGCCGGGTCTTGGCCCCCGGCCTCGCCTTGCTGGCCTGGTTGTGGCGATGCGCCCTGCTTACCGCCAGCGCCTTGTTTTCCGCCCCCTTGCTTGCCAGCGCCTTGCTGTTCGCCTTGGCCGGGGCCTTGGCCACCGGGCGGCTGCTCGTCGGCGTTGTTGTTGGGCTGAGCTTTGCCGGCGGCGTCCTTGCCTGACTCGTCGGCCGCGCCTGGCTGATTATTCTGCTCGCCGTTTCGCTCGCGAGGCGAGGAGCCGCGCTGCTTCGCGCCTTGGTCCTTGCCGGAGTCACCTTTGCGAGCGCCGTTTTTGTCAGTGCTGTCTTGGCCAGTCTTGCCTTGCCCGGCTTGATCCTTGCCTGCCGGATCGTCCTCGGCCTGGCCTTGCTCGCCCTGACCTTGTTCGCCAGCTTGGCCCGACGCTTCGCGGGGCTGCTGCCGACCGCGGCCGCCATTCTTCGAGCCGGCGTTCTTGCCTGACTCTTGGGCTCCTTCTTGGCCTTGGGCAGATTCATCGGCGCCAGGCTGCTCGCCTGACTCGCCTGGGCCGGCGTCGTTCTGGCCAGCTTGCCCGTTCTGCTTCTCGCCCCCCTTCGACGAGCCGTTCTTCTGGCCCTGCTGGCCGCCACGCGGCGGACCTTGTTGCTCGTCAGCGCTTTGCTCGCCGTCGCCCCCTGCTTGATCTTGGGCCTGGCCTGCCTGTCCCCCCTGATCGCCGGACTTTTGCTTTTGCGAACCCTTGCCTGACTGGCCCTGCTTGCCGCTCTGGCCATCGGCCGATTGCTCGCCTTGGCCGCCGTCCTGCTTACCCTGATCTTGCTGCTGGCCGTCTTGCTTCCCGCCGCCCTGCTGGCCGTCTTGTTGGCCGCCATCCTTTTGCTTGAGATGCTCGAGGATCTTCTCGTAGGCATCGCCGTCGTTGGTCACACGCTCATTGGATTGCTTGGACGACGACTCTCCGCCCTGCTGACGCGAGCCCTGTTTGCCGCTCTCACCCCCCGCGGCTTGCTCGTTGCTCGCGGAGTCCGCGCCTTGTTCGCCCTGGCCGTCCGAGTTGCCGCCTTGCGAGTTACCGCCTTGCTTGCCGGAGGCGCCCTTCGCCGAGGTGTCCTGCTGGCCCCCCTGCGCGCCTTCGCCGCCTTGCGAATCGCTGGCATCGCCGCTTTCGGAGCCGGTCGATTTGCCCTGCGCGCCGGATTGGCCTTCGCCTTGTTGCTGACCTTGCTGACCGCTTTCGCCCCCCTGGCCTTGCTCACTGCCGCCCGACTGACCGCCGCTCGACTGACCTGATTGGCCTTGCTCGCCCCCTTGTTCGCCTTGCTGCTGATCCGACGGCTGCTGGTCGTTCTGCTGCTCTTGCTGCTGATCCGTTCGATCCTGATTCTCTTGGCGTTTGTTCGGCGGCCGCTGCTTGGCGTTCTGTTCGCCTTGCTTGCCATCCTCTGGCGGCTGCTCGTCGCCTTCGTTGTTTTGCTGCTGGTTTGGATTGCGCTGGCCCTGCTTACCTTGCCCGCCTTCGGGCGGTTGCTGTTGTTCCGGATTGCGCTCGCCTGCCTGAGCGTCGCGCGGCTGCGGCTTCAAACGCGGGTCGGCCGCCACGACATGAATCAGCAACTCGCCGCTTCGCCCCACGCCCGCCTTGGGCAACCGGTTGTCTTCGGCCCGTGCCTGGACGACGACCTCATCCCCCGCGACGAGCTTGTAGCGCGACGGAGCAAACGTGAACTTATGGCCAAACTGCCCCGAGCGAACTTCGTCGAGCAGCGCTTGTTCGAAGATCGGCTGATCGTTCTTCGTCCCCTCGATCACCACCTTGCGCAGGGCAAAGTCTGGATCGATGGCCGACGTTTCCAGCACCACGCCCGCATTCTCAGGCACCTCGACTTCGGCCCCCGTCGGCTGCAAGAACCGCACTTCCGGCGGCAAGTCAGGCGACACCACGAGCGAATGGCGGATCGGCTGCTGCGTCGCGTGTCCCGCGGTGTTCGTGAACCGCAGTTCGTAGTTGCTCGTGTAGGGGCGCGAGCCGTGCTCGGCAGGAATCGCTAGCGGAAGGGTCAGTTCTGCCTGGCGCCCGTCGAACTTGAGGTGCTTGTCGAACTTGCCGTCGCTGCCCAGGTCGATGTGAGCGCTCTTGATCTCGCCGTTGGCGGTGGCGCGAATCGTGACCTGGGTGCCTTCGATCGCTTCGACGTCTCCTTGCTTCTCGACGCGATGCGAGCCCATGCCGGTATAGGCAGGGTAGTGATACTCGATCGAATCGACGGTGATCGTCGGCGTGGCCAACACCTTTACGCGATAGTGCGGCGAAAGCGCATCGCCAATCCGCACCTGATAGACCAGGTCTTGCTGCAAGCCCGAGGCCGTTTCCGGCAGCTTGCCTTTGAAGCGGTAGTCTCCCTCGGCGCGCAGTAAGGGAATGGCGTGGTCGACACGTGCGCCGTCGGCCGTGGTGTACAGGATCGCGGCGTCGGCGGCGCTCCCTTCGGCTTCGACGGTGACCTCGAGCTGCGACCCATGGAAGGCGGAAACATCGCCCGGCAGCACCGACAAGAGCGTCACGCGGGCAGGGGGCGGAATGTCGGCCCAGGGCAGGAACACGCGAGCCACGGTGCGGAGCGGATTCTTCGGCGAGGCGACCGTGTACAAACAGGCCACCATCACAATGCCCAGCAGCACGTAGCCGAGCTGTACCAGGATGCCGCGGTCGACACTTTCCTCGGCGCGTGCGCTCGCGAGGCCTGACGCGGCCTGCCGCTCGACGCCTTCGAACACGGCGGTCGGCACAGGCGCGGCGGAGTCGCGGAGCAACAAAAAGTTCAGCACGCTGTTCTTGAGCGTCGGCTGGCCGCGCTCGATGGCCGCCGCGGCGTAGAGCGGATTGATCCGCCGCACCAGTAGCGGCAGCACCCGCGTGCCGAGATACCACAGGCTGCCGGCGATCGCCAACGACCAGAGGCCAAAGCGGCCCCAGCCCGGCAGACCGCCGGGCCAGATCCAAGCGTCGACAAGCGCGGCCGCGAACAGGAACAGCACCGAAGCCGACAGCCAAATGAGCAGGCCGCTGGCCAAGTCGACGAACTTCACCTGGCCGCGCGTCTGCTGGATGCGGCGGTCGATGAACCGCTCGAACTCAACGTACTGGCCGCGATCCTCGTCGGAACTCGTATCGGGGCGTAGCGCGGAACTGCTCATGGGGGGCGGCACGCGAAAGGTGAGCGGAGAACGCGCCGGCGCTTCCTGGCCGGCAACCGTCATTATAGACGCACGAGGGCGGTCCGGCGGCGCACTCGGGACGGACGATTCTGACGATTATGCCGTTTCTTCGCGAACCCTGTCGCCGCTGTTGCAAGCTATTCTTTCCGTGAAAACGGGGCTGCCTTCCTAGCGATTCGCCTAAACTGCCAGGTCGTTTCCTTGACTATCCACCTCCAACACGAGCGAACCGCCCCCTCTTCGCTCGAACTGCTGGCCGCACTGGGGGGCGCGTCTGATGCGCTGATCGTGGCCGATGCCGGCGGGCGCATTCAGTTCTTTAACGCGAGCGCTGAGCGGCTCTTTGGTCGGGCGGCAGAGGTCGTGCTGGGCAGCGACGTGGCGCCGCTGCTCCCCTTTTCGTATTCCGCGGAGCCGTTTGATCGCCTCGTGGCGCGATTGGAAGCGGCTGTAGGGAACGAGGGCCGCGTTCAGTTCGAGACCTTGCTCACGACCGATGACTACCGGCCGATCGCGGTGGAGGTGGGAATCAGCCTCGTGGGCGAGGGGCGAAGCCGGTGCTATACGGCCGTGATCCGCGATATTTCGAGCCGCCGCGCCACCGAGACCGCGCTCGAACGCTCGCAGGCGGTGCTCGTCGCCATGCAGCGTTCGCTTCCGTTGGGAGTATTTATGTGCAACCCGGCCGGGCAATGCACCTATGTGAATCCCCGTGCAGAGCAGATCCTGGGGTTGAACTCCGCCGACTGCTACGGAGACGGCTGGAAGGTCGCCGTCCATCCCGACGACTATGACCTGTTGATCGAGGGCTGGCTGCGTGCGGCGGAACGCGGCCTGTCTTTTAGCAGCGACCATCGCTATGTCCACGCCGATGGCCGTGTCGTCTGGGTGATCGTGCATGCGGCGCCCGTCCACTTGGGCGAAGAGGCGATCGGCTTCGTCGGCGTCATCGACGACGTGACGGAACGCCGCGGGATGCGGCAGGAGTTGTGCCGGTATACCGGTTGGCTCGAGGAAGCCAATCACAAACAAAACGCGCAGGCAGCCGAACTGGCCGCCGCGCGGCGGGCGGCCGACGAGGCGAACCAGGCCAAGAGCGCCTTTTTGGCCAACATGAGCCACGAAATCCGCACGCCAATGACGGCCATCTTGGGCTACGCCGACATCTTGGCCGAATCGGTCGGCACCGCCGAGCAGCAGGAAATGGCGCTCACCGTGCGGCGCAACGCCGGCTACCTGCTCGAACTCGTCAACGACATCCTCGATCTGTCGAAGATCGAGGCCGGCAAGCTTTCGATCGAAGGTGTGCCGGTGTCGCCACAGGAGTTGATCGAAGAGGTCGTGGCCCTCATGCAGGTTCGCGCTCACGCCAAGGGGCTGGTCTTGCGCACCGAGGCCCGCACCCCTCTGCCGCGCACGATGCGCGCCGACCCATTGCGGCTGCGGCAATGCCTGGTGAACCTGGTAGGCAACGCCATTAAGTTTACCGAGACCGGCGAGGTCTGCGTTTCCTTGGCGATGGAAGCGCCGAAAGGAACTGGTCAGTTGCGGATCGAGGTCCGTGACTCAGGAATCGGCATGTCGCCGGAACAACTGAGCCGGTTGTTCCAGCCTTTCGCCCAGGCGGACGCCAGCACCAGCCGCCGCTTTGGCGGCACGGGCTTAGGCCTGACGATCTGCCGTCGACTCACCGAGTTGATGGAAGGCTCGCTCAGCGTGCGCAGCGAACTGGGCAAGGGGAGCGCTTTTTCGCTTTGCCTGCCCGCTGCATCGCTGGACGAAGCGCCCCTCTATTCACCCCGCACTCACGGCCCCGCGGCGCTGGCGACGCCCAATGCGCTAACAGCGCGGATTCTCTTGGCCGAGGACGGCATCGACAATCAACGTTTGATCGCGCATGTCTTGCGCAAGGCCGGAGCGCAGGTGGAGATCGTGGCCGACGGCGCGCAGGCAGTGCAGCGCGCGCTCGCGGCCTTGAACACACCAGGCGACGCGCCGTTCGACCTGGTGCTGATGGACATGCAGATGCCGGTGCTCGACGGCTACGAAGCCACGCGGCACCTGCGACTGGCAGGATATCAAACGCCGATCATCGCAATCACGGCGCACGCGATGAGCGACGACCGCGCCAAGTGCTTAGCAGCGGGCTGCACCGAGTTCGCGAGCAAGCCTCTACGGTGCGACGAACTGTTCGCGACGATCCGCCGATGTTTGGAAGGTGCCCGTTCGGCGAGCGTCGTTGAGCATTTGTAGGCGGCTGATCGGCTACTTCCAGCTCGGGCGCCCCGCGCCGATGAACCCGTCCATCGAGCGAGAGCTGCCGCCTTCGGCTTTGGATCGCGGCTTATTGCCGGTGAACCAGGGCGTCGTCGAGCGGCTGTTCCCCAGTGATCTTCCGGTGGTCGCCTTCGGTGCAACCGTAGGCGAAGCGCTGCGACCCGCAAAGACATTGCGTGTCGACGCAAAGAAGCTGGTCGCGCCATTTTGCATGCCGGCCCACCAGGAGCCGCCGCCTGACTTGGAGCCGCCGGTGCTACCCCACATGGCCCACTTGGTTTCCTTGCCAACGGCCTGCGAGCCCCAAACGCTCGCGGCGGCTAACAGCGCAACGACAAACATACGGCGCATGGGCGGCCTCCTGCCAAGACGCGTGGAAAACAAACCGACTCGCGAACGACTAGAAGTCGGGCCGCGGTTGTTTGAGGAACTCATTCACCGTTTGGGGCCCTTCCTTCTCTTCCGGGCCAAACCAAGAGGCCATCCAGCTCTTTTTGGCCTTCTTGTTGCGCTGATTCGGCGCCTTGCGCGAGATCGAAGCATTCCGATGGGGAGACTGCTCGCCAGGCGTCACGGCGTTCTTGGTCTTCGCCCACATGTTCTTCGTGCCGGTCGACATTTTGTCCCAGGTCGAAGGCTCCATGCGGCGCGCCGCCGGCGGGTCGTTCTTGCCCCAGGGCCAAAGGCTCCACTCGGCGTGGGCGACTTGAGTCTGCAAACCCGCGGCGACCAAGGCCGCGACGGCGAGGCGACGAGCGTTCACGATAGGTCTCCTCTAAAACGGTGACGGCGGCCCGGGCAAAATGTCCCTATTTTCGGGCTGCCGGGGCGGAACGATCCCAAATTTCCGGCAAGGTGTCTAGGCCGATCGAGCGGTCCGCTGGCCTGAGTGAAGATCGCATTCGTTGCTACCTGGCCAAACCCTTGCTAGCCTGGAAGTAAGGCACTCTTGGCGGCTTCTTTCTGGCGACAAGCCTCATGCACAGGCGGCGACACTGCGGTTTCCTGGTCGCCTGTTTGGCAGCTTGGACAGTTGCTGGCGCTGGCTGCGATCGGAACGGCGGTCCGTTTTTTTGCGGCACCCCAGAGCGCCTCCCAGTTCACTACTTCAAGTCGCCCGATTCCAAAGCGCTCGTACTCCTCTTCGTGCGGACGGATTGTCCGATCGCCAATCGGTTTGCGCCGGAGATCAACCGGCTGGCGGCCGAGTTCGGGCCCCGCGGTGTCGAGTTCCTGCGCGTGTATTCCGCGCCAGGAGATACGGCCGAGATGGTTGAAAAGCAGACGGCCGAATACGGCCTTAGGCCGCCCGTACTGCTCGACCCGACGCAGCAAGTAGCCCGCGATTGGGGCGCGCGTGTCACGCCTGAGGCAGTCGTGGTGCTTCCTTCGGGCGAAACCGCTTATCGCGGTCGCATCGACGACCGCTTCGTCGACTACGGCAAGGCCCGCTCCGAGCCTTCGCGGCGTGACTTGTCGCTGGCGCTCGAAGCAGTGCTGGCCGGCCAAGCTGTCGAGTTGCCGGAGACGCCGGCGATCGGCTGCCCGCTGGAGATCGCTCCATGAGCAGGTCTGCTCGACCGTGGGCTGTGTTGCTAGCGACGTTTGTCGGAACTTGGGGCTGTCAGCCGAGCGATTCAACTCCGAGCACTGCGCCGAAAACGGCCGCGGTGGAGGGGACACGCACAGCGGAGGCCCGGCGGGATAGCGCGAAGCCGCCAGCGGTTGTTGCAGCGGCGACCCAACTATCCGAAGCGCCGGCAAAGCCGACGTTCACTCGCGATGTCGCGCCGCTCGTTTACAAGCACTGCGCATCGTGTCATCGTCCCGGCGAAGCGGCCCCCTTCCCTCTGCTCGACTACGCCGAGGTGCGGGAGCGTGCCGGACAGATTGCCGATGTCGTTGGTCGGCGCTATATGCCGCCTTGGCTCGCCGAACCTGGCATTGCGCACTATGTCGGCGAACGCCGCCTCAGCGATGCTGAGATCAAAACCTTCGTACGCTGGGCCGCCGATGGCGCGCCCGAAGGCGATCCGAAGGACCTGCCGCAGCGGCCCGAGTGGCCCGAGGGGTGGCAGCTTGGCAAGCCTGACCTGGTGGTTGAGATGCCGACGCCGTTTGCGGTAAAAACCGAAGGACTCGATGTCTATCAGAACTTCGTGCTGCCGGTCCCGGTCGACCGACGAAAGTATGTCAGCGCGGTCGAACTGCGGCCCGGCAATTATCGCGTAGCCCACCATGGGCTGATGCGGATCGACGATACGCCCAACTCGCGCGCACGCGACGAAGAGACGCCTGAGCCAGGCTTCGACGGCATGGAGACGCCGAGCACCGTGTTCAGTCCCGACGGCTTCTTCATGAGCTGGCAACCGGGACGCGTGCCAGTGGCGAGCGAAGAAGGGCTTTCATGGAAGCTCGATCCCGGCACCGATCTCGTCGTGCAAATGCACATGCAGCCCACCGGCAAGCCGGAAGAGCTGAAGGCGGCCGTGGGCCTGTATTTTGCCGATAAACCACCCACCAAACGGCCCTTTAAGCTGCTGCTCCGTTCCTTGGAGCTCGACATTGCGCCCGGCGAAAACAACTTCGTGGTCGAAGACAGCTATAAGCTGCCGGTCGACGTCGAGATGTTGTCGATCCTGCCGCACGCGCACTACCTGGGCAAGCGCATCGAGGCCTTGGCCGAGTTGCCTACCGGCGAAACCAAGCACCTGCTCCTGATCAAGGATTGGGACTTCAATTGGCACACCGAGTACCGGCTGCAGGAGCCGATCAAGCTGCCGACCGGAACCACGCTGCGGATGCGGTTTTCATATGACAACTCGGCCGAGAACCCGCGCAACCCGAGCCACCCGCCGAAACGCGTCGTGTTTGGCGCGAACACGACCGACGAGATGGCCGAGTTGTGGCTGCAAGTCTTGCCGGCCAGCGACGCGGACTATGCAAAGCTCGATCGCGACTATCGCTACAAATCGCTGGCCGACATCGTTAAGCGGTCGGAACTGGCGCTGGCCAACAACCCGCTCGACGCCATCGCGCTCATGGAACTCGGCAAGGCCAAGCTCGTGACCGGCGACCGGGCCGAGGCCGCCCGCTACTTTCAGCAGGCCCAGCGAGCCAAGCCCGACTTCGACGAGCCGAGGTACTATTTGGGCGTAATGCTGCTCGAGGCGAACAAGCCCAATCAGGCCACGAAGCAGTTCGAGGCCGCCCTGGCCGCAAACCCGCAAAACCACCAGGCGCACGGCTATCTCGGCCTGATCGCCGCGAACCAAGGCCGGCTGCCGGAGGCCGAGCAGCACCTTCGCGATGCCCTGAAAATCCAGGACGACGACCTGCTCGCCCGTTTCAAACTGGCCGAGGTGCTGGCAGCGCAAAAGCAGACGGACGCCGCGATCAAGGAACTCGAGCGAATCTTGCAACAAGAGCCCAACAACGCGGGCGCTCGGGCGGGACTCGAGAAGCTCCAAGGGTTAGAGCCGCTGCCGGATTAGCCCCGGGCCAGGGGCTGCTGCTCACCCGCTGCGCTCAGCCAGCGAACCGCCATCCGCTCGAGTAGGGCGAGCATCCCAGGTGCTGCCGCGATCGTGACGCGAGCTTCGAACCTTCGCAGGCGGCCGGGCGTACTGCCTGATCCCGCTCGTTAAGCTCCAGCGTCATTCTCTCCCGCCCCTGGGGCAAGTCGGCCGGCGGCGCCGCTAACGATTCGCGGCCCGCAGATCGCCGGACGATCAGTCCTCGCGCAGATCGCGACAGAGACCGCCTATCCACTCGATACGCGGTCGCATCTCGTGACAGGCAAGGCGCATAGCTAGCGCGCCGCGATCTAGCTTGGCTAGTCCGAGCCCTCGACGGCCTATTGAGACGAGTCCCCTACGACCGTTACGCGGAGCACTGCCGGGCGTCGCTCGCGCCATCCGGACATTCGCCACACTTACCGAAATTTCTGCAGTTTTTTGCTGAGTCGGGGGGCCTTGGCATAGCCCGCGCGGGTCAGGCAATTAGCCTGAATTCAGTGCCGCGTACGCAACGCGTGGTGAAGCGAAAAGACAACAACCGACTCCTGTCGACCTTCGAGATAAACATCAATGAACCGCAAGACCTCTTTGTTCGTTCCGTTGCTGCTGGCCCTGCTCGCGGTCGGCGCTTCGTCGTCCGCCGTGGCCGCTCCCCTCACCGCCGGCGGAGTGCTGTTCCCCGCCCCAGGCGAAGCAGGCCCCACGGGCAGCATTTCGCTTGTCGGATTCCAACTGTCGCCGTTCACCACCCCTACGTTCGAAGGAACGCTGGCCTCTTTCGCCTTGTCGGGCGACACCAGCAATCCGTACGGCGGCCTCACGTTCATCTATCTGCTGTCGAACTCCATCGACAGCAGCGACGCGATCGGCCGACTCGCTCTGAATGGCTTCGCGGGCTTCCTCACCGATGCTAGCTACGAAGCGGCGGGCGCTGGCGTGGCCCCAGGCTTCATTGATCGCGATCCGACCGGCGACGTCATCGGAGCGACGTTCACCCCGAACGGCATCGATCCGAATGCCGGCTTCCTCGTTCCCAACTCGAAGATGCGCCCGCTGTTCATCCGCACCAGTGCGACGGACTGGACGATCACGTCGGCTGCGCTGATCGACGGCTCGGTCACCACCGCCGCGATCGTCGGCCCGGCCGTGCCGGAGCCGAGCACCCTGGTGCTCGCCGGCTTGGGCCTGGTGGGCCTGGGCGTGCAGATGGTGCGTCGCCGCAAGTAGATTGCCTTGAGTACGCAGTAGAGAAGAAGCGGTTCGCGAGCCGGCCGTCGCCCCAGAGTTCCAGGGGCGACGCCGGCTCGCAGCTTTTGATGACCATGATCTGGCGCAGGATCTATCCGCGCCAGAGTTCGATCGGCCGCTTGTCGGTCACTTCGAAGGGCAGCTCGATCTTGCGGCCTTGGCCTGCCGAGGCGTAGGCGGCCAGGATGATCTCGAGCGTGGCACGGCCATCTTCGCCACTGCTGATCGGCTGCTTGCCGTCGCGCACGCACTCGACGAAGTGCGCCATCTCTTGAGGGAAGCCGTAGTTCCAGTTCTCCTCGTACATGGTAAACGTCCAACCCACTGTGCCGCCCGACTTCTCCACTGCGTAGTCGTAGCCGTGCTGCGAGTAGGTATGGATCGAGTTGCCGCGCAACAGGTCGGCGTAGGCGAGGCCGGTCGAGCCAAACACTTCGGCCCGGTCGTCCATGCCTCCCGGCTTGGCCCAGCTCTCCTCGGCCATGCCGATGCAGCCCCCTTCGAACTCCACGATGATCACGGCATGGTCGTCGGCCTGCGTTTTGTCGCCATGAACATAAGTGCCCATCTGCGCGAGCACGCTCTTGGCCTTGGGAGGCTGATCGGCGTTCGGACCCGAGAGCAGCCAGCGGAAGAACTGCACCGCGTGGCACCCCATGTCGAGCGCCACGCCTCCGCCGGAGCGCGCCGTGTCCCAGAACCACGCGGCGTGCGGTCCATCGTGCTTCTCGGATTGCTTGACGAGATACGGCTTGCCCAGGGCGCCGTCGTCGACCAGCTTCTTGAGCCGCACGTACTTGGGAGCGAAGCAGAGCTCCTCGGCGTACATCAGCTTCACGCCGGCCGAGCGACAAGCGGCGATCATCTGGTCACACTCGCCGAGCGTCATCGCCATCGGCTTTTCGAGCACGACATGTTTGCCCGCCGCGGCGGCAGCAAGCACCATCTCGCAGTGCAGATCGTTCGGCACGCCTAGCGCCACAATCTCGATCTCCGGCAATGCAAGCAACTGGCGATAGTCGTCGAAAGAGCGGGGAATGCCGCGCTTGGCGGCGAACTCTCGAGCCCGCTCGGCAGATCGCGAAGCGACGGCGCAGATTTCAACGCCGGGCGCCCGCAAGAAGCTTTCGTAGTGAACCGCGGTGATGAACCCGCTGCCAACCAAGCCAATGCCAATGATGCGCATGCGCCGCCCTAACTTCGCCAGTGAAGCCCCAGCCCCGCGCGGGCAGTTTGGCAGCGGCGCAACAAGGCGTCAAGCAAGCGGCGGGGGCCGCTGGTAAGCACTGGCCAGTGGGTAAGGGCGGGCTCAGCCGCCCTTGCCGGTCAGCACCCAGGTGTCTTTGCTGCCGCCGCCTTGGGAGGAGTTCACTACGAGCGAGCCGCGTTTGAGCGCCACGCGCGTGAGGCCGCCGGGGAGGACGTAGATGTCCTTGCCGTAGAGAATGTAAGGCCGCAGGTCGACGTGGCGGCCTTCGAACGCGCCGTCGCAAATGGTCGGCACGCGGGAGAGCGACAGCGTCGGCTGGGCGATGTAGTTGCGCGGGTTGGCCTGAATGCGGGCCGCGAACTCCTGCCGCAACTCGGGTGTCGAGTGCGGGCCGATCAGCATGCCGTAGCCGCCAGATTCGTTGGCGGCCTTAACCACCAGTTGATCCAGGTGCTCGAGTACGTAGAGCCGATCCTCGTCTTCGTGGCACACATAGGTAGGCACGTTGGGGATCAGCGGTTCTTCGCTCAGGTAGAAGCGAATCATCTTCGGCACGTAGGCGTAGATCACCTTGTCGTCGGCAATGCCAGTGCCGGGAGCATTGGCGAGCGCGACGCGGCCGCGCTGATAGACCTCGAACAGGCCTTCGACGCCCAAGAGCGAATCGGGGCGGAAGACCTTGGGGTCGAGGAAGTCGTCGTCGATGCGGCGATAGATGACGTCGACGCGCTGGAAGCCGTTGGTGGCCCGCATGTAGACGAAGCCGTCGCGCACCGTGAGGTCGCGGCCTTCCACGAGCTCGATGCCCATCTGCTGGGCGAGGAACGAGTGTTCGAAGTAGGCCGAGTTGTGAACGCCGGGGGTGAGCAACACCACGGTCGGGCTGCTCACTCCTTCGGGCGCAAGCGACTCGAGCACGCCCAGCAATCGGCTGGGGTAGTCGTCGACCGGCAGCACCTGCGACGCTTGGAAGATCTGCGGAAAGCTGCGCTTCATCACCAATCGGTTCTGCAGCACATACGACACGCCCGACGGGCAGCGCAGATTGTCTTCGAGCACATAGATCTGGCCGTCGCGGCCGCGGACTAGGTCGGTGCCGGTGACGTGGCACCACACTCCGCGGGGCGGCTTGAGCGCCTTGCACGGCTCGCGGAAGCTGCGGGCGCTGGCCAATAGCGCCTCGGGAATGATCCCCTCGCGAACGATCCGCTGCTCGCCGTAGATGTCGCTGATGAAGAGGTTGAGCGCCTGAATGCGCTGCTTCAGCCCGAGCTCGATCTTTTGCCATTCGGCAAACGACATCACCCGCGGGATGATGTCGAACGGAAAGATCTTCTCGGTGCCGCGGCGGTCGCCGTAGACATTGAAGGTGATGCCCATCCGCAGCAGGGTGCGTTCGGCAGCGGCCTGACGACGGAGCAGCTCACCTTCTGGCAGTGAGGCAATCTTCTGAACGAGGACTTCGCCTTCGGGGCGAGGGTCGTTCGGTGCGCCGAACATCTCATCGTGGAAGTCGCCGGGGTCGTACCCCCGAAAGTCCAACCTCGGCGAGGAGGACTGCGATTGGGATTGAGACTGGCTCCCTGGAACCTGCGCGGTGGCCATGGCAAACGCCTCGAGATCCGTCCCCAGCCCGGCGCTTCCGAACTCCCAGGGACTCCCCCAAGATGACGGCCCGACCTGCAATTGAAAAGGGGCGTCGAGAACTTCCGCCATGGCAGCAACTTCCAGGTGCTAGAGAAGCTCGCCTGGCAATGCTTGCGGTGTGGGCAAGCTCTACCGGGGCGTCGTCACACTGGAATCGGCGGTTTCGCGCGAAAACTTGAGCAATGTGCGGCTGGCCTACGTTTGCGCGTTCGCACACGTGCCAAAAGCGGCAACCTGGAGCTTCGTTTCCTTCGAGCCAAACGCGAGCGGGCGACGCGCCAAGGCACGCCGCCCGCTCTTGATCGAATAGAACTTGGCCCGGTCGGCTCTTAGTAGCCGTAGTACCCCCCCGGCCAGGCACCGTAGTAGCCGAAGCCCGAGTTGTAGAACCCGGTGCTCACGCCGAGGCCGTAAAACGGCGAACGGACCGGCTGGTAGTAATAGTACGGGTTGCCGACTGCGTAGCCGGGGCCGTAGGCCACGCCAGGGTAGCCCCAGCCGTAGCTCACGGTGCGCGGCGCATAGCCGCCGTAGTAGGCGTAGTTCCGTGGGTAGTCGTACGAACGCACGCCCACGTAGCCGTAGCCCGGACGGTAATAGGGACGTCCGGCCCAGCGGCGAAATGGCGCCGCATCGGCGGCCGTCGCCAACGCCAGGCTCCCCAACAACACGCACGCCATCAAGAACCGGTTCATCGTCTTCGTCCTAGTTAGTGCAGCACCCCGTCAGCCCGCTTTCTGACCTAATTATCCCTTGCCAAAAACCGGTGGGCAAGCAGCGGCGCCGTGGCATTTCCGCAACAAACCTGGATGCTTGTCCAGGTGATTCGCTAGCTGTCAAACAATTGCAAGTCTTTGCGGCTAGGCGTAGATTGGCGCACGAGCGGCCCGCCGGCGAATGCGCGGTGTCTTTCGCGCAAGGGATCTGGCGGTCTTCGCGACCTTCCTTCCCCAAAGGAGTCCGCCATGTTTCGCGCGAGTCGTCGGCAGTTCTTGGCCAAGGTTGGGCAGGGAATGTTCGTGGCCACGGTGGGCTACCACGCCGCCCTCGACATGGGACTGGCGCGCGGCGCAGAAGAGCCCCCTGCCGACAAGCTCGGTTTCGGTCAGCTCGAGTCATTGGTCGATCTGATGCAGTCGACCGAAGCCGACAAGCTGCTGCCGCTGCTCGTCGCCAAGATTCAAGGCGGCGAGTCGTTGCGGGCGCTCGTGGCCGCAGGGGCGCTGGCCAATGCGCGGGCCTTCGGCGGAGAAGACTACATCGGCTTCCACACGCTCATGGCCCTGGCGCCGGCCTACGCCATGTCGCAGCGGTTGCCGCGCGACCGCGCGCCGCTGCCGGTGCTCAAGGTGCTCTATCGCAATGCGAAGCGGCTGCAAGAAAAGGGCGCCGCCGACCACGATACGCTGCATGCCGTGGCAGGCTCCGTTGGCGGCGGGAATACGAACGACCAACTGCGCGCCGCGATTCACGATCGAGATCGGCGAACGGCCGAACGCCTGTTGGTGGGTCTCACCGAGCAGTCTCCGACAGACGCCTTCGACGCGCTCATTCCCATCGTCGGCGAAAATCCCGAGGTGCATCGCGTCGTGCTTGCGCACCGCGCTTGGGACATGCTCGATCTGGTCGGCGCGGAGCACGCCGGAACGATGCTGCGTCAATCGGTGCGGTACTGCATCGACAATGAGCAGTACGCGGCGCAACACACCGACGCGCGGCTCCTGCTGCCCAAGCTGCTCGACCAACATCGCCTAAACGAAGGGGCGAACGGCGACCGCGCGGCCGATGATGCTTGGGTCGATCAGATGAGTCAGTTGATCTTCTCCTCGACGCCCGAGGTGGCCGCCGACGCCGTGGCCGCCGCGCTTGCCGAAGGCATGTCGCCCGATTCGGTTGGCGAGGCGCTCTCGTTGGCGGCGAATCAGCTTGTTCTGCGCGACAGCGGACGGCGCGCGGGAGAGACGCAGCCTAATAAGCCGCTGGGCAGCGTGCATGGCGATTCGATCGGCGTGCATGCCTGCGACTCGGCGCATGCCTGGCGCGGCATCTCGCGCGTGGGCAGTCCGCGCAATCGCGCGGCGGCTCTGGTGCTTGGCGCCTGGCAAGCGTCGTACGACCGCGCGAACCGCGGCGGCGATTTCTTATCTTGGGAGCCGCGCCCGACCTCGGAGCAACTCGATCAAGTGACGAAGGGTGACGCCGCTTCGCTTCTAGCGGGACTGGAACTCGCCGTCCGCATGCAGGACCAGGCGCGGGCTTGCGCCGTAGCGCAGCAGTACCAGTTGCAGGGGTACGATGCGCAGCGCGCCTTCGACCTGTTGCTGAAATTCGCCACCAGCGAAGACGGCGCGCTGCATGCGGAGAAGTTCTATCGCACCACGAGCGAAGAGTTCGCGGCGCTGCGTCCCGCGTTTCGTGGGCGACAACTCGTGGCGCTCGCGCGGGTGACCGCCAGCGAGTTCGGTCAACCGGCGCCCGGATACGCCGAGGCCTGCGGTCTTTTGAAAGTGGACGCTTAGTCGCTCTCCCAGGGAACGGCTAACGGCTTTGTAATCTCGGGCCGATAGGCAGGCTCGCCGATCGCTTTCTATAGTTCAGGTGTCGCCGTGCCTGGACGTTTATTAACGTGGCGCGGTCCTCCGCCAGGGACCCCACGATGGAAGTTTCGCCTTCGACCGCTTTGCCCGGCGCCCCCAAACGGGCCGCCTGGCATGCCGATCTGTTGGCTGGCTTTCTGGTGTTCCTGATCGCGCTGCCGCTCTGCTTGGCGATCTCGCTGGCCTCGGGCTATCCGGCCATGGCCGGCATCTTCACGGCCGTCGTGGGAGGTGTCGTCGGCGCGCTGATCAGCGACTCCGCGCTGACCATCAAAGGCCCAGCCGCCGGACTCATCGTCATCGCGCTCGGCGCGGTGACGGAAATGGGGCACCTGTTCGAAACCGATCCGCACGGCGCTTATCGACTGGCATTGGGGATTGGCGTCGCTGCCGGCGCGCTGCAGATTCTCTTCGCGCTCTTTCGCACGGGCGTGCTCGGAGAGTTCTTCCCTACCTCGGCGGTGCATGGCATGCTCGCCGCGATCGGCGTGATCATCATCGCCAAGCAGGTTCCCATCGCGCTGGGCTTGCCCAACAAGGGAGATCCGCTGGCGCTGCTTGCGCATATTCCCGACGACATCGTTCATCAGAACCCTGAAATCGCCCTGATCGGCCTGGTCAGTCTGGTGATCCTGTTCGGGTTGCCGTGGATCAAGGGGCGTTTCCAAGCGTCTTGGCTGCAGATGATTCCTGCGCCGCTGATCGTGTTGCTCGTCGCGGTGCCGCTGGGCATCTACTTTGATCTCGAGCACGAGCACACCTACAGCTTTCCGCTAACCCACGCCACGTACTCGATCGGTCCCAAGTTCCTGGTCGAAGTACCGCGAAACATCGCTTCAGCCGTCGCATTCCCCGATTTTCGCTCGTTGCAGACCGCGGCGGGCTGGAAATGGGCCCTCATGTTTGCCCTCATCGGCACGTTGGAATCGATGCTCAGCGCCAAAGCGGTCGATTTGATCGATCCCCAGCGGCGCAAAACGAATCTCGACCGCGACAACCTGGCCATCGGCATCGGCAACACCGCCGCCGCGTTCATCGGCGGACTGCCAATGATCTCGGAGATCGTGCGCAGCCGCGCCAATATCGACAACGGCGCGCGCTCGAAGCTGGCCAACTTTTTCCACAGCATGTTTCTGCTGGGCTTCGTGGCGCTGCTGCCCGGTCTGATCCATCGCATGCCGCTGGCGGCGCTCGCGGCGATGTTGATCTACACCGGCTTCCGCTTGGCGAGCCCCAAGGAGTTTCTGCTTGTCTATCGCTTGGGCAAGGAGCAGTTCGCGATCTTCTTCACCACGCTCGTCGCCGTGTTGGCCACCGACCTGCTGATCGGCATCACGATCGGCATCGCGCTCAAGTTCGCGCTGCACCTGTTCAACGGCGTGCCGCTGCGGTCGCTGTTTCGGCCGAATCTGGAAATCGACGCGCGCGACGACGCCTCGTATGTCGTGGTGGTTCACGAGGCCGCGGTGTTCAGCAATTGGATTCTGTTCCGCCGCCGGCTGCTTGCCCTGTCCGACGCGCAGGCGATCGAGCTCGACCTTTCGCATGCCCGCTTCGTGGATCATACGGTGATGGAAAAGCTGCACATGATGGAAACGGAGTTTCGGCAGGGGGGCAGATCGCTGTTGATCACCGGTCTGGAAGAGCACAAGGCCCTTTCGGCTCATCCGCTTGCGGCTCGCAAGAAGCCGCGCTCGGCGTCGGTCGGCTAATCTGGGGCGGATAGCCGTCCTGTCCCATAAGCGGGGGGCAGGCTAGAATTACCACGTCGAGCGGCTTGGCCGGAGCGTATTCTGGCAAGCGGCCGAGCCGTGGCCGGTAAGCGCTGGGGTATTCGCGGCAACGGCAACACACGCCCCCAGGGTGTGAGTGCTGTGATCATGGTCAATGGTGGAATGCCCGGCAGTCTTGTCATCCTAGTAGTTGAAGACGATCCGGCGATCGGCAAAGCCCTCTCTCAAGGGCTGCGCGAAGCGGGACACGATGTGCAATGGGAGCGCACGGGCGACCGCGGCCGCGAGGCCCTGGCCGAGCCCAAGTGCGATCTGGTGATTCTCGACGTGATGCTGCCTGGCTGCAGCGGCATCGAGTTGCTGGCGGATATGCGCCGCCGGGGAGTGCAGACGCCGGTGATTCTGCTCACCGCCCTCGGTTCGATCGAAGAGCGCGTGCAGGGGCTCGAGGCCGGCGCCGACGACTACATGGTCAAGCCGTTCGCCTTGGCCGAACTCATGGCCCGCATTGAAGCGGTGCGCCGACGGGCAACCAACCGCCCCGCGCCGGTCCTTGATGAGGGGGGCGTGACGCTCGATCTGACCACGCGGCGCGTTCGCCGCGGCGATCGCGAGATCGACCTCTCGCCCACCGAGTTCAGCCTGCTCGAAATCCTGATGCGGTTTGCCGGTCAGGTGGTCACCCGCAAGATGCTTTGCGAGCACCTGTGGGATAGCGACTGGGAAGGCATGACCAACGTCATCGAGGTCCACGTCAATCGCTTGCGCGGCAAGCTCGACCGCGGCGGCGCCACCGCGGTCGTACATACCGTTCGCGGCCGTGGCTATGTGTTTCGCGCGGAAGGGTAGTTTTT
>JAESFN010000531.1_pt1 | contig 32763 bp, 33 predicted proteins | sample 9269411 | NCBI WGS metagenome assembly JAESFN01 (sample SAMN14505399, study PRJNA617100) | algae metagenome | isolation source: Iphinoe sp. HA4291-MV1 and co-occurring heterotrophs from trail next to... | place: USA: Maunawili Falls, Hawaii | collected 2009-07-25
AACCATCTCCCTTGGAGGGGAACGAAATGAAGTTCTTCGTCGATACCGCCGAGATCAAGGACATCCGCGATCTCTATGAAACCGGCCTGCTGGACGGGGTGACGACGAATCCTTCGCTGATCGCCAAATCCGGCCGTCAGTTCAAGGAAGTGATCAAGGAGATCTGCTCGATCGTCCCGGGCCCGGTGTCCGCCGAAGTGGCGTCCACCGAATATGCCGGCATGATCGCCGAGGGCGAAGTCCTCGCCAAGATCGCCGACAACGTCGTGATCAAACTGCCGCTGACCATCGATGGCCTCAAGGCGACCAAGTACTTCTCGAGTAAGGGCATCAAGACCAACGTCACGCTCTGCTTCTCGCCCAACCAGGCGCTGCTGGCGGCCAAGGTCGGCGCCACCTACATCTCGCCCTTCATCGGCCGCCTCGATGACATCAACGCCGACGGCGTCGAGCTGATCGAGAACATCCGGACGATCTACGACAACTACTCGTTCGCCACCGAGATCCTCGCGGCCTCGATCCGCACCCCGAACCACATCACCGAAGTGGCCCTAGCCGGTGCCGACGTCGCCACCATCCCGCCGGCGGTGATCTACAAGCTGGCCGACCACCCGCTGACCAAGTCGGGCCTCGAGCAGTTCGTCAAGGACTGGAAGTCGACGGGCCAGTCGATCCTCTGATCGGTTAGCTGACCATTGTGGGGGACGGCAGGTTACAATGTGTGTGGCCGCCCCCTCCACCAGCCTTCGGCCGGTCCCCCTCCCCCGCTTCGCAGGGGAGGATCTAGGCGAGATCGCGCTACAGCGGGATCCTCCACCGTGACAACGGGGAGGGGGACCACGCGCAGCGTGGTGGAGGGGGCGGCCCCGCGCGCAATCGCTTCTCCGACCAATCGGGCTCGTCCATGGCCAATGAACTCATCGCCACTGCCGTCCGCAACGCCCTCGCCTCGGTGGAAATCCCCGGCGGCGGCGAACTCTCGGGCTACGGCGGGCTGAGCGAGATCATCGTCACCTCAGGCGCCGTGGCCTTCGCCATTTCGGTCGCCCCGGGCATGGAGGCCGCCTTCGGCCCGGCCCGCGTCGCCGCCCAGGTCGCTGCCGAAAAAGTCGCCGAAGGCCGCAAGGTCATGGTGTCGCTCACTTCCGACCGAGCCCAGGCCGCCACCGGCCAGGCCAAGGCGCAGGGGCGCCCCGGCCCGCCGCCGCGCGAGAAGGTGCCGGGTGTCCGCCACATCGTCGCCGTCGGCTCCGGCAAGGGCGGTGTCGGCAAGTCGACCGTCGCGGTCAACCTGGCGCTCGGCTTCGCCGCCGAGGGGCTGAAGGCCGGCCTGCTCGATGCCGATCTCTACGGCCCGTCCGTACCCAAGCTGCTCGGCCTCGAGGGCAAGCCCGCCGTCCGTGACGACGGCATCTTCGCCCCGCACGAAGCCTATGGCCTCAAGGCCATGTCGATCGGCTCGATGCTCACCGCCAACCAGGCAGTGGTGTGGCGCGGCCCGATGGCCACCTCGGCCCTGCGCCAGCTGCTGCGCGAGAGCGACTGGGGCGGCCTCGACGTGCTGGTCGTCGACCTGCCACCCGGTACCGGCGACATCCAGATCTCGCTGGTCCAGCAGGTGCCGCTGCTCGGCGCTGTCATCGTCTCCACCCCGCAGGACCTGGCGCTGATCGACGCCAAGAAGGCGATGGACATGATGCTGCGCACCGACGTGCCAATCCTCGGCCTCGTCGAAAACATGAGCTACTTCGTCGCCCCGGATACCGGCAAGCGCTACGACATCTTTGGCCACGGCGGTGCCCGCGCGGCCGCCTCGACCTTCGATATCCCGTTCCTCGGCGAAATCCCGCTGGTGATGTCGATCCGCGAAAGCTCCGACGCCGGCCGCCCGGTCGTCGCTACCGAGCCCGAGGGCCCCGAGGCCCAGGCCTTCCGCGCCATCGTCCGCACGTTGCTTGCCGCCAATCCGCAGCTGAAACCCTGAGCCGTGCTGTCGATCCGGCGCGCCACCGCGGCTGATCTCGACGCGCTGATCGCCACCGACCACGTCGCCACCCACAGCGCTGACCGTCGCGAGGCGATCGCCGAGTGGGTTGGGCTCGGCCAGTGCCACCTCGCCGAGCGCGATGGCGCGGTCGCCGGCTATGTCGCCCTTACCAGCAGCTTCTTTCGCTCGCCCTTCATCGAAATGCTGATGGTTGCGGCTTCCGCCCGCCGCGCCGGCGTCGGCCGCGCGCTGATCGAGTACTGCATCGCGCTGACCCCACCCGACCAGAAGCTCTGGACCTCGACTAACGAGTCCAACACCCCGATGCGGGCGCTGCTGCCACAGCTCGGGTTCAAGCAGACCGGGATGTTCGAAGAGCTGGATGAGGGCGATCCGGAGCTGATCTTCCTGAGGTGGCCGCGGGCCTGAGAGGCCGGCGCGAGAAGAGCACCCCCCACCCTGTCCCTCCCCCTCAAGGGGGGAGGAGACCAGAACACCGGCGTCAGCGTGAGCGTCTCCCTCCCCCTTGAGGGGAGGGGACAGGGTGGGGGTATCTTTCAGCCGCGATGCCGGGGGTCACCTCGCCAGCCATCGTGACATCACTCCCTCACACTGTTATGCAATCGATTACATTGACCTGCCGGCGTCGAGAATCGTCGCGCCGGAACGACCACAACGAGCGCTGAAGCGCCGCCCTGTTGAGGAGTGACCTAGTGTTTTCGATTTCCCGTGACGACCTCGGCCCGAACTTCACCTTCGGCGCCGCCACTGCCGCCTACCAGATCGAAGGCGGCCAGACAGATGGCCGCGGCATCTCCATCTGGGACACCTTCTCGTCCACCCCCGGCAACGTGAAGAACCTCGATACCGGCGCCATCGCCTGCGACCACTACAACCGCTGGCCGGGCGACCTCGACCTGATCCGTGACGGCGGCTTCGACGCCTACCGCTTCTCCTTCGCCTGGCCTCGCCTTATCCCCGAGGGCACCGGCGCCGTGAACCCCAAGGGCCTCGATTTTTACGACCGGCTGATCGACGGCATGCTCGAACGCGGCATCAAGCCCTATGCCACGCTCTACCACTGGGATCTGCCGAGCACCCTGCAGGACAAGGGCGGCTGGATGAACCGCGACATCGCGAGCTGGTTCGCCGAATACGCCGCTCTCGTCGGCCACCACTATGGTGATCGCCTGCACGCCACCGCCACCATCAACGAGCCATGGTGTGTAGCCTTCCTCAGCCACTTCCTCGGCATCCACGCTCCGGGCTATCGGGACCTCCGCGCCGCCTCGCGCGCCATGCACCACGTGCTGTTCGCCCACGGCACCGCCATCGACGCGCTGCGCGCCGAAAGCGTAAAGAACCTCGGCATCGTGCTGAACCTCGAAAAGACCGAAGCGGCGTCCGACAAGCCGGAGGATCGCGAGGCCGAGAACATCGGCGATGCGCTGTTCAACCGCTGGTACCTCGATGGCGTGTTCAAGGGCCGCTACCCCGAGGAACTCACCAGCCGTCTCGCGCCTTACCTGCCAGCGGGCTTCGAGAAGGACATGGAGGTCGTCTCCCGTCCGCTCGACTGGCTCGGCATCAACTACTACACCCGCGGCCTCTACGCCGCCGGTCCCAACGGCCTGTTCGGCGCCGAGCGCCGCGCCGGCGACCTCGAAACCAGCGATCTCGGCTGGGAGATCTACCCCAAGGGGCTCGAGGACCTGCTGGTCCGCGTCAACCGCGACTACACCAAGCTGCCGCTCTACGTCACCGAGACCGGCATGAGCGAAACCAACGACGAGCGCCGGGTGAGGTACTACGACGATCACCTCCGCGCCGTCGCCAACGCCCAGGGGCAGGGTGCCGACGTCAGGGGTTTCTTCGCCTGGTCGCTGCTCGACAACTACGAATGGGCGCAAGGCTACACCTCGCGCTTCGGCATCGTGCACGTCGACTACGAGACGCAGGTGCGGACGCCAAAGGCCAGCTACCGCGCCTTCCAGGGCATGCTGCACAACACGCGGTGATCCAAGCGCCGCGCTATCGGTGATCCTCCCCCGCGTGGCGGGGGAGGGGGACCATGCGAAGCGTGGTGGAGGGGGCGGCCAAACCTAGGTCTGTCCCCCCTACATCGCCGGAGCCGGCTCAGCCGCGTACGTCACGGTGTGCTTGCCGCCGACCCACGCATAGGTCGCCCAGCACGCCTCGTCCGCCGTGGCCTTGGGGCAGTTGGTGCTGTCCACCCATAGCCGTGCGATGGTGCCGCTCTCGGCCTGCACCAAGGTCGGCATGCCGCCCAGCGCTTCGATCGGGTCGGCGAACTTCTCCGATGATACCGCGATCTGCACCTGGCAGCCGCCATTGCCGCAGAACGCCGTCGCCGAGTCGCTACACTGCAGTGGCTGCGTATTGATCACGTAGTCGGCGATCCCATCGCCATCGAGGTCGGCGCTTAGCAGCCCCGGCCGGTCGCCGCCGGCGTTCAGCGTGCCGCCGAGCTTGGTGCATTGTTCGCCGAAGCCTGCGATCAGCGTCTCAACCCCCTCTGGGATCGCCGCGGTCACCGGTGGCACCTGGTTCTGCAGGTCGGAGAACTGCTGCATGGCGCCCTCCAGCTCGGTCTTCAGCGCTCCGATCCGCGTCGTGTACACCTTGCGGAGGCAGGTGATGTCGGCGCCGCATTTGGCGCGGTCGGCGAGGAACGCCTCGGCCTCGTCATGCCGCGCGCCGTTGGCGCCCATGAACATCGGCACCTTGTCGTAGGCGTAGAACAGCCCCGCCATCTCGCTGTCGAGCGCCGAGGTCACGCCATCGCGGCACACTGCCGCTTCATCGGGCTTCGCCGCCTTGCTGCAATCGAAGCTTGCTGCCTGTGCCGGAGCGGCAACGAGCAGCAGAAACATCATTCCCATCAGGCCCAGTAGTGCGCGCATAATTTCACCTGCCGAATGTAAGTTGTTCGAGATACTAGCGTTTTTGACATCAACCGACGACGCAACTCTCCGTGCGTCCTCAACGAAGCCTGAACCGCCGCCTACGGCGCTTGCCATAGCCGGCGGCATTGGCCAAGAAGCAGCACGCCCATCCTCAGCACCCCGCGGTGTCGAATGCATGTCTACGTGATCAATCTCGCGCGCCGCCCCGACCGCCGGGCGTTCATGCAGCAGCAGGCCGACCGGCTGGGATTGCAGTTCGACTACATCGACGCCGTAGATGCCCGCACCGATGCCCCGGAATTCGCCGAGATCGAAGTGCGCTCCGGGCTTCACGGCCGCATCTCGCGCGGCGACCTCGCCTGCACCCTGAGCCACCGCAAGTTCTGGCGCCTGTTCCTGGAAACCGGCGAACCCTACGCGGTCGTGCTCGAGGACGACGATATCCTCGCCGACGATTCCGGGCAGTTCTTCGCTGACACCAGTTGGATCCCGCCCGGCGCCGACCTCGTCAAGCTCGAGCGGCACGGCAAAGCCAAGCCCATCTACATGGACCGCCAGATGCGCCCGGCGCACGCGCGAAACGTCGGACGGCTCTACAGCAAATGCGCCGGCACGGCCGGCTACGTCATCTCTGCCGAGGGCGCCCGCCTGCTGCTCGCCGCCACTGCGCGGGTCGATGATCCCATCGACCAGATGATGTTCAATCCGGGCCGCTCCGGTCTGTTCGAGCGCCTGAAGCCGTTCATCGTCGAGCCGGCCATCTGCGAGCAGGAGCAGGTTGCCGTCGCCACCGACATCCAGCGCACCCGCACCGCCACCGGCGCACAGAAGCTTCAGTCTGCGCTCGACGAACTGCGCTCCCTGCCGCGGCAACTGCTGTTCTACGGCAAGCTGCTGGTCCTGTTGCTGACCGGCCTAGCCGAGGGCCGCGTGCTGCGCTTCCGCCGTTAGCGAAACACCAGCAGCTTCACCGCCAGCGCGATCGAGACGATCACCACCAGCGGGCGGATCAGCTTGGCGCCGAAGCGGATGCCGGTGAGGGCGCCGAGATAGCCGCCCACGATCTGGCCGATGATCATCGCCAGCGCCACCGGCAGCACCACGTTGCCGGAGGGGATGAACAGCGCCAGCGCCCCGATGTTCGAGGTGAGGTTCAGCACCTTGGTGTGCCCGGCCGCGCGGGTGATCCCGAGCCCGAACAGCGTCACGAACCCCAGCGTCAGGAACGAGCCCGTTCCCGGCCCGAGGATGCCGTCGTAGAAGCCGATGGCGAACCCCATCACCGGCACGAAGATCGCGACGCTGAGCCGGGCGTGGCTGTCTTCGTCGGTGAGCTTGGGCGCAAAGGCGAAGTAGAGGGCCACCGCAATCAGCGCCACTGGCACCGCATATTGCAGCACCGTCGTATCGATCGACTTGACCGCCAGCGCCCCGAGGAACGAGCCGACGAAGGTCAGCGGAATGGCGATCGCCAAGAGCTGCAGCGACACGAAGCCCTTGCGCCAGTACGTGAACGCCGCGATCGCCGTCCCTACCACCGATTGCAGCTTGTTGGTGCCGAACGCGGTGACCGGCGGGATGCCCACCGACAGCAGCACCGGCAGCGCAATCAGCCCGCCGCCGCCGGCAATGGCATCGACGAACCCCGCGAGCAGCCCCACGAAGCCAAGCGCGACGAGGATCGTGAGATCGAAGGTCACAGCAGGGTGGAGATCCCCGGCGGCACCCCGCCCATGATCGACAGCAGCGCCTCGAGCTGTGCCTTCCTGAGCGGCGTCCAGTCGGCGGTGCGCGAGACGATGAGGTTCGCCTCGGACTTCATGATCAGCCCGTCCTCGAGCACCCGCAGTTGGTTGGCAGCGAGCGTCGAGCCGGTCGAAGTGATGTCGACGATCAGGTCGGCCGAGCCGGCAGCTGGCGCCGATTCCGTGGCGCCTGCGCTCTCGACGATCCGGTACTCGGCGATGCCGTATTTGGCGAAATGCCGCCGCGTCAGGTTCACGTATTTGGTCGCGACCCGCAGCCAGCGCCCATGCCGCGAGCGAAAATCCGACGCGACGTCCGCGAGGTCGGTCATCTGCTGCACGTCGATCCAGCTGTCGGGGATGGCGACCACAACGTTGGCCTCGCCGAACCCCAGCCCGCGTACGAACAGCACGTTCTCTTCGCCGTTCTCGCTGGCCTCGTGGATCAGGTCCGAGCCGGTGACGCCGATATCGACGCCGCCCAGGATCAGCTCGCGCGCAATCTCGGCCGCCGGGTAGAAGCGCACCGTCACCTGCGGCTGGTTCTTGATCGAGCCGACATAGGAGCGCGCGCCGCCGGGGCGGGCGATGTTCATCCGCGCGGTCGAGAACGCCTTGCGGGTCAGCTCCTCGAGCCGGCCCTTGCTGGGAATGGCGAGCGTCAGGCCGCCGGGCAAAGTGCTCATTGTTCGGCCTCCCTCTCCAGCCGGTCGACCCACAGCGCGCAGCCCGATGCCTTCACCGGTTCGCCCGCGCCCAGCCGCTCCAGCATGCGGTCGTACTCGCCGCCCGAGGCCAGCACTTCGCCGTCCGAGCCGGTCATCTCGAACACGATGCCGGTGTAGTAGTCGAGCCGCGGCGAAAAGCTCGCGTCGAAGATCACGTCGGCGTTCGGCGACAGCGCTGCGAGCGCCGCCGCGTGGTTGCGCACCTGGTACAGCGGCTCGTCGAAATCGAACCCGGCTTCCTTGCACATCTCCGAGATGCGCTCGAATGCCGTCTCGGTGCTCTCGGCTACCGATAGGTAGTTCTGCAAGAGCGCCACCGTCTCAGGCGGGATCGGCGCCGATTCCAGCGCCTGCTTCTCGAGGTAGCGGTCGGCGATCTCTTCGGGCGTACGGCTGCCGATCAGGCTCAGCCCGCCCGACAGCATCGCGTCGGTGACGATCTCGATCACCGTGTCTCGGCTATCCGGGGCAGGGGCGTCGACCTTCTGCTCGGGGTTGGCCAGCCGCTCCACCAGGCGCTCCAGCGCCTCGGGGTGGCCGAAGCGGTGGCGGATGCGGCTCCGCCAGGCCGCCGGGATCTGCGCTGCCTCGAGGAACGCCTCGAACAGCCCCACGCCACCCAGCCGCACGCTCGGCGCGGTGATGTCGTAGATGGCGAGCGCCCAGCGGGCGAAGGTCAGCACCTGGTCGAGCGCGTTGTCGGCGTCCGCCTGGCCCAGCAGCTCCAGCCCCGCCTGCTCGAACTCCACCGGCGTCGAGTTCTGCTGCCGGAAGATCGGGCCGAGATAGGTGAAGGCCGCCGGCGCGCCGATCAGCCCATCTTCCAGATACTGCTGCGCGATCGGCAGCGTGAAATCCGGACGCAGGCAATACTCGAGCCCGTTATTCGTCGTGGTCAGCAGCAGGTTCCGCCCGAACTCCTCGCCCGCGAGGTCGAAATACGGCCCGGCCGGCAGCAGCAGCGCCGGGGTGGCGCGCGTCACTGTGCGCGACTCCACCAGCCGCACCAGCGCCGCATATCTCTCCGACGCTGTCTTCACTTATTGGCTTCCAGGTACGCGGCGACCGCCGGCAGTTCGGAGATCGCCCTGACGATCGCATCGAGGTCGCCGTCGCACTCGAACTGCCCCGGCCGCGCCGCCTTGTACTCGGCGTTGTCGGCAATCGCCTTCGCCGCTTCCTTGCCGGCAATCAGGTCCTTGATCTGCACCTTGCCCTGCTCGCGCTCCTGCGTGCCCTCGATGATCACCGCCGGCGCGTTGCGCTTGTCGGCATAGGCCACCTGCTTGCCGAAATTCTTGGTGTTGCCCATGAACATCTCGGCCCGGATCCCCGCCCGGCGCAGTGCCGAGGTGATCGCCTGGTAGCGCGCTGTCTGGTCCTTATCGAGCACCAGCACCACCACCGGCCCCACCGGCTCCTCGGCCCCGAGGTTCCCCGTCAGCTTCAGCGCATGCGCCAGTCGCGACACGCCGATCGAGAAGCCCGTCGCCGGCACCGCCTCGGCGCGGAACCGGCTCACCAGCCCGTCATAGCGCCCGCCGCCGCCCACCGAGCCGAACACCACGTCCTGCCCCTTCTCGTTCTGCACCTTGAAAGTGAGTTCGATCTCGAACACCGGCCCGGTGTAGTACTCGAGCCCGCGGACGACTGAAGGGTCGATCTTGATCCGGTCGGCACCGTAACCAGCCGCATCGAACAGCGCCTGCATTGTCGCGAGTTCGACGATCCCCTCATTGTCCTCCGGCTCGTCGCCGCGCACGTAGTTCAGCACCACGGCCCGCTGGTGGTCGCTGAGGCCAGCGCCCTTGGTGAAGTCGCCGCTCTCGTCCTTGCGGCCCTCGCCGAGCAGCAGCGCCACCCCGTCGGTGCCGAACTTGTCGAGTTTGTCGATGGCGCGCAGCACCGAGAGTTTCTGGCCTTCATCGGTGACACCGGCCGATGCCAGCACCCCGTCCAGCACCTTGCGGTTGTTCACCCTCACCACGTACTGGCCGGCCAAACCCAGCGCATCCATCGTGTCGGCCATCATCATGCACATCTCGGCATCGGCCTCGGGCCCCGCCGCGCCGACCGTGTCGGCGTCGAACTGCATGAACTGGCGGAACCGCCCCGGCCCCGGCTTCTCGTTGCGGAACACATAGCCCGCCCGGTAGCTGCGATAGGGCTTCGCCAGGTCCTGGAAATTCTCGGCGAAATGCCGGGCCAGCGGCGCCGTGAGGTCGTAGCGCAGGCTCATCCACTGCTCGTCGTCGTCCTGCAACGAGAACACGCCGGCGTTCGGCCGGTCGGTGTCGGGCAGGAACTTGCCGAGCGTGTCGGTGTATTCGAGCAGCGGCGTCTCGACGGGGTCGAAGCCATAGCGCTCGTAGACCGCGCGGATCTTCGCCGTCATCGCGTTCACAGCCGAAATGTCGGCGGGCAAACGGTCCTCGAAGCCGCGCGGCAGCCGCGGCGCGATGAGCTTCTTCTTGTCGGTCATGGTGTCTGCTGGTCAGAGCCCGGAATCTGAGGCTGGTTCCTAACGGAAAGACCCCCGGGACTCAAGGAAACCACCTGTGTCTTTGCGGCAACAGTATCATCCGTGGTGCGTCAGCCTGCCGCATCCGGGGTTGGCATCGGTTTCGAGTCGGCGTATCAGCCCCTTCGTTCAACGCCAACCAAAGAGGAGGCGACGCATGATTCATTCGATGTTCGTTTCCGGTCCTGGCGTTTTCACTGCTGGTCTCCCTCGCGCCTAACCCGCGCCGACCCCTCCCCGGGGTCCTCTGTTCCAGCCCGTTCTAGCCTCGACTGAACCCCATCAACCGGCATCGCCATTCGGCGTCTTCGCGCGTCCGGATTCCGTCGCCACCACCATTGTCCCATCAACCAGAGGACCGGGCCGCATTGCGCCCGGATGAGATCATGACTCTCGAACTCCGTACCCGCGAGTCGACGCGCTATAGCCGTGTCCAACCGCACACCCATGTCGGCGTCGCCGGCGCGCTGGTTTCAGCAGCCGCCACGATGCTTGCCAACGCCCAGCTGGCCCGCGCGGCGAGACGCTACAAGTCTCGCGGATCGCCACCTGTGCCCCCGCATCTCCGTCGCGATCTCGGGCTGATGCCCGAGGTGATGGAGCCGAAAAGCCACTGGGACTACCGATAAGCGCCTGCTGCAGATCTTGGGGTCTGCAGCAGTCCTCGGCTGTCCCTCTGCTTTCATCAGAGGACCGGGCTTCGGCCCGGCAATTAAGATGGTTCTCATCGTACGGGACCGCGCCACGTCGCGCGTCCTCAACACGCCCGAATTCGACATCGGGCAGCTCGGCCTCATGGGCCGTATCCGACTGTTCATCGCCCGGCGCCGTGCCGACGCGATGCTGCGTCGCGTCCTCCGGCCCTATCGCCGGGGCAGCGCTGCGCCCCTGTCGCCGCACCTGCTGAAGGACATCGGGCTTCCCCCCGATTTCCGCATGTAGGCGCGAGGGCGCCGGTTCCGTCTGGACGCCGGCGCCCGCCACCACAGTTCAATCATTCAAGGAGCCGGCGCGCACCGCGTCCGGACACGCACATGTTCATGTTCAAACGCCCCGGCGACCGCCGCCGGAAACCAGAACCCGACCAACAGTTCTCACCTCGCCAGAGAGAAAGAGACCCGCTGCCGCCGCCCTTCGCCGGCCTCACCGGGCTCGAACTCATGGTCCTGCTGATGAGCCGCTGACCCCACCATTCGAGAGGACAACACCATGTTCTTCCCCCGCAAACCCGGCCTGCGCCGCAGCTCGAAAGACCTGCCGCAACTCGCCCGCCGGACCGACGACCTCCGCCCCGATCTCAAGCTCTCCAAGCTCGAGCTCCTGGCGCTGCTGCTGATCCGGTAGCATCACCGGACTATCGGCAATCCTCCCCTGCGAAGCGGGGGAGGATCACCCCCTCATCCGGCGCGAGCGGGCCGCTTCAGCGCACCCCGCTCCACCTCTGCCTCCACCCGGCAGAAACACGCGTCGACGTGGTCGTTCACCAGCCCCATCGCCTGCATGAAGGCATAGCTCGTCGTCGGTCCGACGAACGAGAAGCCGCGCTTCCTGAGGTCCTTGCTCATCGCCTTGGATGCCGCGGTCTCCGCCGGAATGCTCCCCGAAACGATCGGTCCCTTCACCGGCTCGGGCTCAAAGCTCCAGAAATACGCGGCGAGCGAGCCGAACTCCTTCTGCAGTTCCAGCGCCCGCTTGGCGTTGTTGATGGTCGAGGCGATCTTGCCGCGGTGCCGGATGATCCCGGCATCCTGCAGCAACCGCTCGATATCGGTCTCGTCCATCGCTGCCACCTTTTTGAGGTCGAAGCCGTGGAACGCGGCTCGGAAATTCTCGCGCTTTCTGAGGATGGTGATCCACGCCAACCCCGACTGAAATCCCTCGAGGCAGAGTTTTTCGAACAGCCGCGTGTCGTCGGTCACCGGCCGCCCCCATTCGCGGTCGTGATAGTGCTGGTAGAGCGCGTCGCTCCCGGCCCAGCCGCAGCGGGTCACCTCGGTCGGCGTTGACATGGTTAACTCCCGGTAAATAGATGAAGCCGCGTGGCGGGATCAGGAAAGGTTGCTGACTTTCCGGTTCGATCTCGCGTCAGGCAAGCCGGATTTGGAAGACCGCACGCTTCCGATCTCGCAACAACAATAACTGGCGAATCGGCTGGGGGGCCAAACGCCAATGATCCTGCCACAGGAACTCAGGGCGCTGGTCGTCGATGACAACGCCTATGCACGCGCTGCCGTCGCCGCAACCCTGCGCAAGCTCGGCCTCGTTTCGATCGACGAACTGGCCGGCGCCGCGCCCGCCGTCGGCGCTATCCAGGCGACGCGCTACGATATCGTGTTCATGGATTGGTACATGCCGGAAATGAATGGCGCCGCGCTGCTCGAGGTGATCCGCGACCCGCGCTTTTCCGCCAATGGTCGCGTGCCGGTGGTGATGATGACCGCCTATCCCAACCGCGAGACCATCGCCCGCGCCAAGGAACTCGGCGCCAGCGAAGTCCTCACCAAGCCTTTCACCCTTGCCCACGCCGCCGCAGCGCTGGGCCGTCTCATGCCGGATGGCTGGCAGATCCCGGACGAACCGGAAGCGGGGCAGGTGCTGCTGTAGGGGGTCTTGACCATCTATAACCAAATCGTTATAGAACATTCAGGTTATAGATGGAGACCCCGCCATGCCCCGTCCCGTGCAAGTCACCCACCCCTCGGACAACGCCGTCACCGTCACCCGCAGCTTCGACGCGCCGGCCGACCTGGTTTTTGCCTGCCACACCAAGCCGCAATTGGTGCAACGCTGGATGGTCGGCTCGCCCGGCTGGAGCATGCCGGTCTGTGAAATCGACCTCAAGGTCGGCGGCACCTATCGCTACATCTGGCGCAACACCGCCGACGCCTCCGAATTCGGCTTCACCGGCCGCTACAGCGAAATCACCATGCCCAGCCGGCTGGTGCACACCGAGTCGATGATCGGCCAGCCCGGCGAAGCGCTGGTCACCACCACCTTTACCGAAGCCGGCGGCCGAACCGTCCTCAGCGTCACCATGGCCTTCGAAAGCCACGAGCTCCGTAACCAGGTGATCTCCACCGGCATGACCGACGGCATGGCCCTGAGCTACGACCAGCTCGATGAACTGCTGGCCGAGAAGGTGGCTTAACAGCAACCTCGCACCCCGGCCTCACTTTCACTTAACCACCTTCCTTCACACCCCATTCGATATTGTCATTAATACTGCGCGACGCCCGACCTCCCTCGGGCGTCCGCGTATCAATGATGAGTGTGTGCCATGCTGCGTTCGTCCCGGGCGGTGCTCGCCGCCGCTGCCTGCCTCGTGTCCTTCTCGGTGTTCGCCGATACGGCCAACGCTGCGCAGGGCCTGTTCCTGTTCGATCTGCAGTCGCGCCCGTCGCTGCACGATTCAAAGCCGCGCCCCGGCTACAAGCTGAAGAGCAACAAGGTGCGCCTCGCGCCCGAGTTCCGCCGCCAGATCGTCGCCTACCAGACCAGCCAGAAAGTCGGCACTATCATCGTCAACACTGGCGAAAAGCACCTCTACCTGGTGCTCGGCGACGGCAAGGCACTGCGTTACGGCATCGGCACCGCGCGCGACGGTTTTGAGTGGAGCGGCACGCACAAGGTGTCCAACAAGCGCGAGTGGCCGGGCTGGACGCCGCCCGCCGAGATGAAGCTGCGCCAGCCGAACCTGCCCGACTACATGCCCGGCGGCATCAACAACCCGCTCGGCGCCCGCGCCATCTACATCGGCTCGACCCTCTACCGCATCCACGGCACCAACGAGCCCTGGACCATCGGCCAGGACGTCTCGTCGGGCTGCATCCGCATGGTCAACGATGATGTCGAAGACCTCTACGCCCGCGTCAAAATTGGCGCGAAGGTGATTGTGCTTTAGTTAGGATTTTCAGCGACACTGGCGCCGGAATTCTGGGGGTCTTCCGGCGCCATGCGCGGCTTTTTCTCGCTTCTGAACCGGTTCCGTGCCGATGAGCGCGGCGTCTTCGCAGTCATTTTCGGCCTGTTGGCCATCGTCCTCGTCGCCATGGCCGGCGCCGCCGTGGACTACACGTCCATGGAGGCCGCGCGCACCAAGGCCCAGATCGCGCTGGACTCGGCGGCCCTCGGCCTCGCTCCCACGATCTACGACGATCCCACGCCCGCCGACCTGATGGCAAAAGCCCAGGCTCTGGTGATCGAGCGCCTGGGTGACACCAACGTCACGGTGAAGATCACCTCCGCAGTACCGGTCAAGAACACCGGAACGCTGACCCTCGGCGGCACCATCGACGTGCCCATGGCGTTCGTGCAGCTGGTCGGCGTCAAGTCGATGACCGTAGGGATAAACTCCCAGACCAAGAAGGGCTCGGTCAACATCGAGGTCGGCGTGGCGCTCGACGTCACCGGCTCCATGAAGGACGATATCGGCGCGCTGCAGACCGCACTCGCCTCGCTGATCTCGATCGTCGTGCAGGAACAGCAGGTGCCGACTTACTCGAAGATGGCGATCGTTCCGTACTCGACCGCGGTCAAGATCGACACGTCCTACATCGACAGCGTGCGTGATCCGGTCACGACCACCTTCAAATCCGTCTCCAGTGCTGTGTGGTGGAACTCCGAGAAAGACATCAGCGGAGCGACCAAGGCGCAACCCGTCGTCATCACTCAAAACGGGCACGGCTTCTCCAACAACGACGTGGTCGCGATATCCGGCGTCAAAGGCATGACGCAACTGAATGGTAAGAGCTACGTCGTCAAGAACAAGACCACGAATACCTTCGAGTTATACCTCACGGATGGTACCACCCGTGTTGATGGAAGAAATTACAATACGTATGTGGCGGATGCCGGCGACAAGGTTAGGCGGTGTGTTCTGTCAACTTGCGAGATCACCATTACTGCGAACGGTCACGGATATGCTGAGAACGATCGCGTCGCATTCAGCGATTTTTCGGGATACATGACCGGGCTGAACGATTTTAGTTCTCAGATTTCCAACGTGACGACAAACTCGTTCAGACTAGCGAATACATACGGATACAGTTCAACGAACTTCAACCAGAACGGAACGGCGGGCACCGTAACCGGGAAGATCTGGTGCACGAATGTGTACGGGTGCAAGTACCTCTACAAAAGTAGCCGCCTGTTCAAGGCGACGCCTGACTGCGTCGTCGAGCGAATGAGCAATAGCTTTACCGACGCAAAACCCAGCACCAAGAAGTTCGCGATCTACTACGTCGAAGGCGGGGACTGCGAGGTCAACCAGGCCCTCCAGCCTCTGACCTCCGACTTGCCCACTCTCAACGCCTTCACAGCGACGGGCGGCCTCACCTATGGCGGCGGCACGGCTGGTCAGATTGGAACGGCGTGGGCCTGGTACACGGTCGCTCCGAACTTCGCCGAGGTTTTCACCGGTAGCAGCGCGCCTTCCGCTTACAAGGCGGCGAACACCCGTAAGTTCGTGATCATCATGACGGACGGCGAGTACAACACCGAGCACTGCGATGGCGTTCACACGTACTATGCCGGCTGCTCGGCGCCAGATGGCACCACCGGCTCAATGACCGGTGCCTTCGGCCAGGCAGAAGACATCTGCGCCAACATGAAGAAGGACACGGACATCACGGTTTATACCGTGGGGTTCCGCCTCGGGACCACGGGCGACGACGTGGATATCCTGAAAAAGTGCGCCTCCGACACGAGCAAGGCAAAGCTCGCTACCGACGCTGCTGGGTTGCAGAAAGCGTTCGAGGAGATCGGCCAGGAACTGGCGACCCTCCGCCTGTCGCAGTAGCTAGCCCTGCAGCACAAACCGCTTGCCGCCCGGGAAGGCGGCGAGCACGGCGCGCTGCTCGGCGGTGCTGAGGCCCTCGAAGCTGATCGTCATCGGCAGTTCCGGCGCATCGATCGGCGCGATCGGGTTGGTCGGCTTGAGCCGCGCGTCGTGCGCGGCGGCCAGCCAGGACTTCGCCCTGCGGCTTGCAGCGGGTGAGGTCAGTCTGGAGGCGCGGCGATCCATCTCGGGGCTCCATGCACTCTGGCCAGATGAGTAACGCAGCGAGGATAGGACAGGTTGCTGCGCATCCGGGTCATTTCGCGGTCACTTCCGCGTCAGGTGCGCCGGCCCCGGTTAGAGGCCGGCATGGTGAACGATTGGTTGCCACCCTGCCGTCCGCCGCTTGAACCCGCCGCGAATGCCGCGTTCAGCCGGGGTTCATCGCCGTGGCCGTCCCGTGGCCGATCAGCGACCGCACCATGGCGACCCGCTCGTCGACCGGCAGGGCAGGGATCCGCACCAGCTCGAATCCGAAGCGCTCATACGCCGCGATATGAAACCGCTCGAACCGGATCGAATCTTCGAGGCTGATCCGCCGCGCTTCGGTACTGGTGATGAACCCGAGCAGTTCCACGAACAGCACCCGCCGCTCGTACTGCCCCGCCGCCAGCATCGCGCGAATTGATTCGACCAGCATGTCCGGCACGGGGTGCCCGAGGTACTCCGCCAGCGCCAGCGTGCAGACCAGCGACCGGTCCGCCACCCGCACCGCTCCCGCCACAGGCCGAGCCGCCCGCAACAGCTGCAACCGCGCGATATCGCCGATGAACTCCGGCTGCATCCACGGCTCGTTGATGCCGCGCCCCTGGTCGAGCGCGATGACATCGGTCGCCGCCTCCTCGACCACATCGACGCCCTGGGCCTCGAGCGCCCTCAGGATAACGGTTTTCCCGGCGCCCGGGGCACCGGTCAGAATGAACTCGCGGGCCATCGCCTCGCTCCATGTCAGGGTGACGCCGGACCCGGATGGGCCAGCGCTAGATCGTCTTCAGCGGGGGGATTTGCTTGGTGCCGGGCCAGTGCGGGAGTGGTACCGCCTCCCCGGATCGAACGGGGGACCTCTAGATCCACAATCTAGCGCTCTAACCAACTGAGCTAAGGCGGCCCGGCAAGCGCGGCGGACCATAGTTTCACTTATCGCTGCTGGCAAGCGCCGATTTGACGCTGTTTTTCATCCCCTGTTGACGGCCGCCGGCTTAACCATCGGCAGCGAATGCCGGCCGCTCACGTCCGCGCGATATGGACCGGGCAGGGGCCCCGGGATATTTAGAGAAGATTAAATTCCGAGTTCGCTTTGTGCCGAATTGGCACGGGGTAGGAAAAGAGTACGCGTGCACGCTGAGTGGATCAAATCGCCGACGGCCCGGCTGGTGCTGGTGCACTGGGCCGACGCGCGCCCCGCCTGGCTGTGGTCGCAGGATGGCGAAACCCTGCTCTGGCGCAACGACGCAGCGCGCTATTTCCACGGCAAGATCAAGAAGCACGGCCTGAAGCTCGCCCCTGAGGCGGTGCCGATCAAGGGCCAGATCGCCCGGCTGATCCGGCTCGGCTCGATGGGCCGCGCCAGCCTGAGCCGCATCCAGTTCCTCGCCGGCGAGCGCCCGATCTCCACCACCTGCACCTGCACGCCGTTGGAACTCGAGAACGGCGACACCGGGTTGCTGATCGTCGGCGTCGATCCGATCGAACCAGAACTGCTCGAGGCGCACGATCCGTTGCAGGTCGACACGCTGACCGCGAGGCTGCTGCCCGAGGGCGCCGAGTTCCTGCTGGTCAGCGAGGACGGCCAGATCACCGGCGGCTCGCGGCATGCACTCGAGCACTACGGCCCGATTATCGAGAGCGAGGGCCTGCCGCTCGAAGGCGCCGCAGTCGAGCTCGCCGACGAACGGCTGGCGCTTACCCGCTTCAAGGCCAGCCCGCACGACGCCATGCTGCTGCTGTTCGAGCGCGATGCGGCCGCCTCGCCTGCGATCGCCGACGTGCGCGCCGAAGAGGGGGTGATCGTCCGCGAGGACCCGCCGGCGCCGCCGCCGCGCGTCGAGCCCGAACCCGAGCCGCTGCTGCCGATGGGCCTGCCGCCGGTCGAGTATGCCGACGACGAGCCGGTGATCGCCGAAGAGGACAACTGGGTCGAGCCGATCCCCGCCGCGCCCGACGTGCCGGGCACGCTCGCCTCGCTGTTCGATCGGCTGGCCGATGATGGCGGCCTCTACACGGCGCTGAGCCCCGGCGACGAACATTTCGCCGGCCCACCGCCCGCTGCGGTGGAGGAGCCGTTGGTGCCCGAGCCGGTCGAGGCCGACGAGGCCCTGCCGCTGCCTGAGCTGCCCACCGAGGCGCCGGACGTCGCGATTCCCGCTGCGCCCGAACCCGACGTCATCGCTGCGCTGATCCACTATGCCGACGAGGACGAGGTCGAGGAAGAATCGCCGGAGGCCGAAATCGCCGCCGAGCCTGAGGCCGCGCCCGAAGCGCAGCCCGAGGCTGAGCCCGAACCCGAGTCGGAACCTGAATCTGAACCTGAACCCGAACCCGTCGCCGCCACCGTCTGGCGCGTCATCGGCCGTGGCTTCGAGGCCCTCTCCGCTGAGCTGCCCGACGACGAACGGGCCGAGCCCGAGCCGGCGCCGATCCCCGACGCCGAGACCGTCGAACGCGTCTCGCGCTACAATTTCGACGAGCTGAGCCGCATCCTCACCGATCGTGTCAGTGCCCATCCGTCGGCCCCTCCGGCCGATGAGCCCGCGGCTCCCGCCGCCAACGAAGGCGCGCTGATCAATCTCAATGGCGAGACCTTCATCCTCAACCGGCTGCCCCTCGGCATCCTGGTGTTCCGCGACCAGCAGGTTCTGTTCGCCAACCGCGCGCTGACCGATCTCACCGGCTATGAGTCGATCGAGAGCCTGCGCGCTGCCGGCCTCACCGCGATCTTCCCGTCCGAGGACAGCGCCGTCGCCGGCCCGGTGACCCAGCTGGTGCGCCGCGACGGCAGCCTCGCCTCGGTCAACGCTCGCCTGCAGTCGATCACCTGGCATGGCCGCCCGGCGCTGATGCTGTCCGCCGGCATCGCCGAAAACCGCATCGGCCACGAGGGCGCCGTCCGCACCTTCGCCGAGCTTGCCGCCGAAACCAGCGATGACGGCTTCATCGCCGCCGACCGCTCCGGCACCATCACCTCGGTGTCGCTGCATGGCCGCATCGTCCTCGGCCACGTCGAGGAAGATATTGTCGGCAAGCCGCTGGCGGGCTTCATCGAACCCTCGCAGATGAGCGACCTGAAGCGCTTCCTCGAGCGCCCGGCCCGCTTCGCCGAAACGGCGCGCCCGGCCATCACCTTCACCGGTTCGGTTCCCAACACCCGCATCACGCTGTTCGCCGAGGGCCAGGCGGGCATCGTCGCCGGTTACTATGCCTTCGTCCGCAAGGCCGCGTCCCCGATCCCGGCCGCGCCCGCGCCAAAACCCGCTGAAGACATCGAGCCCTCGATGCTCACCCGCATCAGCCGTGGGGTGCGCCGGCCGCTCAACACCGTCATCGGCTTTGCCGACCTGATCCGCTCGGCCTCCTTCGGCTCGATCGAGAACCAGCGCTACCTGGAGTACGCGCAGGACATCAAGACCGCCGGGCAGGAGATCGCCCACCTCGTCGACGAGCTCGACGACTACAGCCGCCTGCGCGAGGGGCGCTACCCGGCCGAGGCCAACGACATCGACCTCGTGGCGCTGCTCGAAAGCTGCCTCGCCCGCGTCCGCGGCCAGGCTGGCGAAGCCCGCGTGCTCGTGCGCAACGCCGTGTCCGAGCGGCTGCCGCGCATCACCGCCGACACCGCCTCGCTGACCCAGGCGATCCTCAACCTCCTCGCCAGCGCCATCGACCAGACCCCGGTCGGCGGCTCGGTCATCCTCTCTGCCCAGCAGGAGGATGATGGCGCGGTCATCGTCAACGTGCGCGACGGCGGCGAGGCCCGCCGCGATCTCGGCGAGCGCTTCGTGGTGTTCCGCGATGGCGTCGGCAAGGACGGCGAAGTCCTGCAGCCGGTCCGCTCCAGCGTCGGCCTCGCGCTCACCCGCTCACTGCTGGCGGTCAACGCCCTGTCGCTGTCGGTCGATCCGGCCGTCGGCGTCGGCACCATGTTCTCGCTGCTGATCCCCGCCGACCTGGTGCGCAGCAGCTGAACCAGTTCACGATCCGGTTTGTTGACTTGGCGGCTCAGAAAAAGCAGAACCACGCCTGAGCGGGAGCTTCCCGCGACCTGGATCTGATCATGCACCTGCTTTCGCGCTTCGGCACCGCCCTCCTTCTCACGCTGGCGGCCGGGCCGGCACTGGCCCAGAGCGGCGAGGTCAACGTCTACTCCTACCGCGAGCCCGGGCTGATCCAGCCGCTGCTCGACAAGTTCACCGCCGAGACCGGCATCAAGACCAACGTGCTGTTCGCCGGCGACGGTCTGCTCGAGCGCGTCCAGGCCGAGGGCGAACTGTCGCCCGCCGACGTCGTGCTCACCGTCGATATCGGCAACCTCGCCAACGCCAAGGATTTTGGCATCACCCAGACCATCCCGGCCGAGGCGCAGGCCCGCGTGCCCGCCGCCTACCAGGATCCGGATGGCCAGTGGATTGCCCTGTCGCTGCGCGCCCGCGTGTTCTACGCCAGCAGGGACCGCGTGCCCGAGACGGCGCTGACCTACGAGGATATCGCCAAGCCCGAGTGGAAGGGCCGGCTCTGCACCCGCTCCGGCCAGCACGTCTACAATATCGGGCTGATCGCCACCCGCATCTCGCACTGGGGCGTCGACAAGACCCGTGATTGGCTCACCAAGGTGCGCGACAACCTCAACGGCCCGGTGTCCGGGGCCGACCGCGATCAGGTGAAGAAGATCCTCGATGGCAGCTGTGACCTTGCCATCGGCAACACCTATTACATGGGCCTGATGCTCAACAACGATGCCGAGCCCGAGCAGAAGACCTGGGCCGCCGCCGCCCGCATCATCTACCCCGACCCCGATGGCGATGGCACGCAGGTGAACGTCTCGGGCGCGGTGATCGCCAAGTATGCGCCCAACCAGGCGAACGCCCAGAAGCTGGTCGAATTCCTCCTCTCCGACGAGGCCCAGCACCTCTATGCCAGCGGCAACTACGAATTCCCCGTCGTCGATGGCGTCGCCCCGTCCGATCTCGTCGCCAGCTGGGGCGAGCTCAAGGCCGACAAGACCCCGCTCACCGAGATCGCCGCCCATCGCAAAGAGGCGAGCGCCCTGGTCGACGAACTCCGCTTCGACGAAGGCCCGCAGAACTAGCCACCGGCCGCTCCGTGATCCTCCCCCGCGTGGCGGGGGAGGGGAACCAGCGAAGCTGGTGGAGGGGGCGGCTGCAAACACCGGCGCTTGGACGGACACGTTGCCGCAGCGATCACACCCCGTGCCCGCCCCGAAACCGGCCGCTGCGCTGACGACTCCCGCCTCCTTCTGGAACCATTCTAAATCTCCGTCACAAACCGGCAACAATCCGCGGCCGCCGATTGTTGACTTTGCGCGTCAGAATTCGTGTTTGCCCCTGTCACCGGTGCCTTAAGGGCACCGATCACAGGAGATTCTGATGACCATGACGATGCGACTGTCCGCTGCGCTGCTTGGCGCCGCGATGATTGCCGGCACCGCCGGGCCGAGCTTTGCCCAGTCGGGCGAAGTCAATATCTACAGCTACCGCGAGCCGGGCCTGATCCAGCCGCTGCTCGACAAATTCTCCGCCGCCACCGGCGTCAAGGCCACCGTGCTCTACGCCGGTGATGGCCTGCTCGAGCGCGTCGCCGCCGAAGGCGAACTGTCGCCCGTCGACGTGGTGCTCACCGTCGATATCGGCAACCTCGTCGGCGCCAAGACGCAGGGCCTGACCCAGCCGATCACCACCGCGGCGCTGACCGAGCGCCTGTCGCCGGAATTCCGCGACGCCGAAGGTCACTGGGCTGCGCTGTCGCTGCGCGCCCGCGTCTTCTACGTCAGCAAGGATCGTGTCGAGGCCACCGCGCTGACCTACGAGGATATCGCCAAGCCCGAGTGGAAGGGCCGCCTCTGCACCCGTCCGGGCGACCACGCCTACAACATCGGTCTCGTTGCCAACCGCATCGCCGCCTGGGGCGAGGACAAGACCCGCACCTGGCTCACCGCCGTGCGCGACAACATGTCGGCTCCGCCGGCCGGCAATGACCGCGCCCAGGTCAAGGCCATCCTCGAGGGTTCGTGCGATCTGGCCATCGCCAACACCTACTACATGGGCCTGATGCTCAACAACGAGGCTGAGCCCGAGCAGAAGACCTGGGCCGCTGCTGCCCGCATCGTCTACCCCGACGCCGAGGCCGAAGGCACCCAGGTGAACGCCGCCGGCGCCTTCATCGCCAAGTACGCGCCGAACGCCGAAAACGCCAACAAGCTGGTCGAATTCCTGCTCTCCGACGAGGCGCAGCAGCTTTACGCCGATGCCAACTACGAGTATCCGGCGGTAACGAGCGTCAAGCCGGCCGAACTGACCCAGAGCTGGGGTGCCCTGAACCCCTCGAAGGTGTCGCTCACCGCCACCGCCGATTTCCGCGACGAAGCGGCGGCGCTGATCGATGAGCTGAAGTTCAACGAAGGCGCGCAGGCAGAATAACCAAGCGCGGAGGCTGAGCATCAGCCGAACGACCGCAGCAGTGCAGAGATCCGGAACCGGCGAGAGAAAGCTCCCGCCGGTTTCGGCCATTCTGCTGCTCGCCCTGATGGGCCTGCCGATCCTCTGGCTAGCCGTCGCTGCACTCGACACCACCGGCGCTGGCGGCCTCGCCGCCGCCATGCTGCCGACTGCGCTCCGCGAAACCGCGACCCTGATGGCCTGGGTCGGGCTGATCACCGGCGTCCTCGGCCTCGTCTCGGCCTGGCTGGTGACGCATTTCGATTTTCCTGGCCGCCGCATCTTCGAGTGGGCGCTGGTGCTGCCGCTGGCCGTCCCGACCTATCTCGCGGCCTACTCCTACGTCGAGTTCCTCGATTTCACCGGCCCGATCCAGCAGGCTTTGCGCGCCGTCATCGGCGGCGAGACCATCAAGGATTACTGGTTCCCGCAGATCAAGAGCCCCACCGGCGCCGCCTTCGTCCTCTCGATGGTGCTCTACCCCTATGTCTATGCTTCGTGCCGCGCCTTCTTCGTCATGCAGTCGGGCTCCATTTCCGCCGCCGCGCGCACGCTGGGGGCAGGGGGCTTTCGCGCCTTCTTCTCGGTGACGCTGCCGCTGAGCCGCCCCGCCCTCGTCGTCGGCATTACCCTCGCCATGATGGAGGTGGTGAACGACCTCGGCGCCGTGCAGTACTTCGGTGTCAACAGCCTCACTGCGGTGATCTACTCCACCTGGATCAACCGCTCGAACTTCGGCGGCGCGGCGCAACTGGCGGTGATGATCGTCCTCATCATCGGCCTCCTTATCCTCCTCGAGCAATGGGCCCGCCGCGACCGCGTCTACGCGCTGCATCGCGACAGCCGCGTCGCCCCGCCGCGCGAGCAACTGGTCGGCGCAGAGCGCGCTCTAGCCATCGGCTTCTGCACCATCCTCTTGCTCCTCGGCTTCGGCGTCCCGGTGGGCGAGCTGCTGGTGCTGGCGCTGCGCAATCTCGGCCCCGACGCGTTCGGCCTCACGCTCAACGCCGGCCTCACCACCATCACCCTCGCCGCGCTGGGCGCGCTGATCACCGTGATCATCGGCCTCGCCGCCGCCCGCATCGGCAAGTCCCGCGCCGCCCACGGCATCATCCGCATCGCCACCCTAGGCTACGCCATCCCCGGCACCGTGCTGGCGCTCGGCCTGCTGCAGCCGCTCGGCCAGGCCGACCTGTGGTTCAACCGCCTGACCATGGCCGCCGCCGGCTGGCGCCCCGGCCTGATCCTCTCAGGCTCGATCGCCGCGCTGCTCTACGTCTACGCTATCCGCTTCCTCGCCGTGTCGCACTCCACCATCGATGCGGCGATGAAAAAGCGCGGCGACACCATGCTCGATGCGGGCAGGGTGCTCGGCGTCACCGGCTGGCGACTGTTGTTCCGCGTCGATCTGCCGACCCTCTCGCCCGCACTGCTGACCGCTGCGACGCTGGTCTTCGTCGAGATCGTCAAGGAACTGCCGGCGACGCTATTGCTGCGCCCGCTCGGCGTCGAAACATTGGCGACCGTGGTCTACGCCCGCGCCAATGTCAGCCTGTTCACCGAAGCGGCGCTCCCGGCGCTGACGATCGTCTTGGTGGGTCTGGTGCCTGTCATTCTTTCCACCCGCTTCAGCGATCGGCGCTGACGCGATACATTGGAAATTAACCTCTCATTGACTAAGCATTAGCCGGTTGGGTCTTTCCTTCATCTGATCGGTTCTTGGGGCGCCGGGGCATGAGAGATTACATCCTCACGCGGCTCGCGTTGGCAGTTGGAGCGGTCCTCGGCGCCGCGGCGCTGCTGTTCCTGTTGCTCGATATCCTGCCCGGCGCCGGTGGCCCCGATCGCCCCGCCTGGGGCCGCTTCCTTGGCTTGTTCATCGGCGATACCGGCACACCCAACGATTTCGCCGCCCGCCTCGCCGTCACCGTGCCGCTGGCGCTGCTGGCGCTGATTGTGGCCGGCGCCGTCGGGGCAGGGCTGGGCCTCGCCGCCGGACGCCGTCGCGGCACGCTGATCGACCGGCTGGCTCGCGCCGCCGCCGCCGTCCTCGCACTGCTGCCGCCGTTCTGGCTCGGCATGCTGCTGGCGCTGTTCTTCGCGGGCCTCTTGAAGCTGCTGCCTGCCACTGGCTTCGTCCCCTGGGCCAATCCGCTCGGTGCGCTCGCTTCGCTGGTGCTGCCCGCCCTGGCCCTGGGTCTCCCCTATGCCGGCCAGTTCGCCCTGCGCCTCCGCCGCGACCAGGCCGCCATCGACCCCCGCGACTTGCAGCGCCTCCGCGCTGAAGGCACTCCGGCCGCCGACGCCGCCTGGCAGCTCGGCCTCGCCCGCGCGTTGCCCGAACTGCCGCAGATTCTCGCCCGTACCTTCGGCGCCCTGCTGATCGGTGCCGCGCTGGTCGAGAGCGTGTTCTTCCTCCCCGGCCTCGGCCGCCAGATCCTCGGCGCCGCCGAGCAGCACGATCTCGCGCTGCTGCGCGGCGGCCTGCTGCTGCTGATCATGGTCGCCGCCCTCGGCATGCTGCTACTGGCGCTGCTGCGCCTCGTCGTCGATCCGGCGCTCCGGGCGGAGTTCCGCCGATGACCGTCGACCTCGCGCCCGCTCGCCCCGGCCTCAACGCCAGCGTCGTCCTCGGCGCGGCGCTTGTCGCGATCATTGCCGTCCTCGCGCTCGTTTCCATCGCCTGGACCCCACACGGCGCCGCCGTCCTCGCCCCGCTGGCCGAGCCCGACGCCATCCATTGGATCGGCACCGACGCCATCGGCCGAGACGGCACCTCGGTGCTGATGGCCGCGACCCTTACCACCCTGCTGCTCGCCGTCTTCGGCACCCTCGCCAGCCTGTTCGTTGGCATCCCCATCGGCGCCGCGCTCGCCGTGCTGCGGCCGCCCACACAGCGCACGGCCCACGTCATCGGCATGCTGCCCCCGGCGCTGCTGATCGGCATGGTGGTCAGCGGCCTCGCGGCGCCCGCCAACCTCACGGTCTTCCTCGCCATTGCCCTGCCGGGCGTCGTGGTCGCCGCCGTCATCACCCGCCAGGCCCTCGCGCCACTGTGGCATCGCGACTACGTCACCGCCGCGCGGCTCGGCGGCCTCCGGCCGCTCGCCGCCGCCCAGCGCCACGTGCTTCCGCGCCTGCTTCCGCAACTGGGCGCGCTCGGCCTCGAACTCCTCGCCATCGCCATCCTCATCGAGGTGAGCCTCTCCTTCGCCGGCCTCGGCGTGCTGCCGCCCGGCGCCAGCCTCGGCCTGATGCTGCGCGAGTCGCAGCAGTTCATGGCGGTCCGCCCGCTGTTGGCCCTCGTCCCCGGGGCCGTCGCCGTGGTCACCGCGCTGGCCCTCATGCTGGCCGCCAGCGGCCTCCGGGGAGCGCGCCATGGCGCTTGAGCTCACCGGCCTCGGCGTCAGCATCGCCGGCAACCGCCCGCTCTCCGGCCTCGATCTCACACTCGCCGACGGCGCCGCCCTCGCCATCGTCGGCCGCGCCAGCAGCGGCAAGACCCTCCTGGCCCAGGCGCTCACCGGCCTGCTCCCCGGCGACGCCTCCACCGAGGGCACCGGCCTCCCGGCCAAGCGCCCCGGCTTCATCGGTGAGAGCGATGGCCTCGCCGACCTCACCCGCTGGCTCGATCGCGGCGTCGATCTCCTCGTCTGCGACGAGCCCGGCAGGGCGCTCGGTTCCGCCGCCCAGCGCGATCTGCTCACCGCGCTGCTCGGCGCCAACCGCAGCCGCGGCGTGGGCCTGCTGATCCTCACCCGCGATTTCCGCCTGCCGCTCGCCATGGGGCTCGAGACCGCCATTCTCTCGGACGGCAAGCTGGTGGAGCGTGGCCTCGCCACCGCGTTGCAGGATCGCCCGCAGCACGCCACGACCCGCGAACTGGTCGGTGCCGGCAAGCCCCGCACCCGCACCATGGCCCGCCCGCCCATCGGCGAGCCGCTGCTCGAACTGCAGGGCGTCGGCAAGCACTATCCCAACCCGGCCTCGCGCCTGTGGAAGCGCCGTCCACCCATCGCCGCGCTCGAGAACCTCACGCTCTCGGTTCGCAGGGGCGAGGCCGTCGGCGTGCTGGGTGCCGCCGGCGCCGGCAAGTCACAGCTGCTCCGGCTGGTCGCCGGCATCGGCCGCGCCAGCACCGGCCAGCTGGCTTTCGACCGCACGCCCTACCGTGGTGACGATCTCGCCCGCGAGGCGCGCGCCCGCATCAGCTTCCTGTTCCCTGATCCGCACGCCGCCTTCAATCCGGACCTGGCGGTCGGCCTGTCGCTCACCGAGCCGCTGCGCGTCGAGGAGCAACTGCTGATCGACGAGCAGGCCGACCGGCTGGTGGAAGCGGTGCGCGTCGTCGGCCTCGCGCCGGATGTGCTCGATCACCTGCCGGGCCAGTTCACCACGGCCGAGCTGCAGCGCCTGGCGCTGGCCCGCGCTTTGGTCAGCCGCCCCAGCCTCATCGTCCTCGATGAGCCGACCGCCATGCTCGATCCGGTCGAGCAGGCCGAGTTCCTCGTGCTGTTCAGCCGCGTCCGCTCCGACTACGGCCTCACCGTGCTCTGCGCCAGCCGCGACATCGAGGTGCTGCGCCTCGTCGCCGACCGCATCCTCGTGCTCGAAGCCGGCCACATCGTCGAAGGCGGCAAGCCCTCGGAACTCGCCGAGGCCGCGCAGCACCCCGCGACCGAGGCGCTACTCGCCTCGCGCTACCCCGGGCCACTGCCGCCTGCGCCCGTGCCCGAGCCACCACCGGCAGCCCCCGAACCGCCAGCGCCTCCTCAGGAGCCACCGGCTCCAGTACTAGATGACAGCCCCGACGAACCCGCCGAAAGCCGGCAGGTCGAGCCCGCCGTCACCGACGGGAGCAGCGACGGAACCGGGAGCGTCGATCCCCCGGACCCCGAGCCCGTCGGGCAGGGGGACGACGATCGGGCCGCCAGTCATGTTGAAGGCACACAATAGCGTCTCGCCATCCGCCGTACGGGTGAACATCAACACCCCCTCCGGCGCGTCGAGCGTCTTGATCGTGCCCTTCACCAGCGCCTTGTGCTCACGCCGGAATCTCAGCGTCGCCCGGTAGTGGTGCAGCAGCGAGTCGTTCTGCTTTTCCTGCAGGTCGGGCGCCTTCAGCAGGTGATCGCCCGGCACCGGCAGCCACGCCCGTGGCGCGGTCGAAAAGCCGCCGAGATGCGCCGACGACTGCCACACCATCGGCGTTCGGCATCCGTCGCGGCCCTTGAACTGCGGCCAGAACTCGATGCCGTAGGGGTCCACCAGGTCCTCGAAGGCCAGCTCGGCCTCGGTCAGCCCCAGCTCCTCGCCCTGGTACAGGCACACCGAGCCGCGCATCGTCAGCAGCAGCGAGGCGGTCAGCTTGCCGAACGCCTCGCGGTCGCCATGGCTCATCCACCGGCTCACGTGCCGCACCACGTCGTGGTTCGAGAACGCGAGGCAGATCCAGCCGTTCGGTGCGTCCTTCTCGGTCAGGTCGATGGATTTGCGGAAATGCCCCGCATCGAACGCCCCGCCCAGGTAGTCGAACGTGTAGGCCATGTGCAGCTTGTCGGTGCCCGACGTGTACTGCGCCATCACCTCGAGCTGATGCTGGCTGTCGCCGATCTCGCCCACGCTCGTCCGCCCCGGATACTCGTCCAGCAGCGACCGGATGCGGGTCAGGAACTCGAGGTTCTCCGGCCGGCTCTTGTCGTAGAGGTGTTCCTGGAAATTGTAGGGGTTCACCGCCGGCGCCGTGGACGCGTTGAAATCCTCCGGCTTCACCACCGGGTTGGATTCGAGCCCGAGCGAGGCGAAGTAGAAATTGACGGTGTCGAGCCGGAACCCGTCCACGCCGCGCTCCAGCCAGAACCGCATGTCGCCCAGCACCGCGTCCTGCACATCCGGGTTGTGGAAGTTGAGGTCCGGCTGCGAGGTCAGGAAGTTGTGCATGTAGTACTGCATGCGCCGGCTGTCCCAGGTCCATGCCGAGCCGCCGAAGATCGAGAGCCAGTTGTTGGGCGGCGTACCGTCCGGGTTTGGATCGGCCCACATGTACCAGTCGTGCCGCGGGTTGGTGCGGTTCTGCCGGCTCTCGGCGAACCACGGGTGCTTGTCCGAGGTATGCGAGATCACCTGGTCGATGATCACCTTCAGCCCGCGCGAGTGCGCCTTCTCCAGCAGCCGGTCGAAATCCCCGAGCGTGCCGAAGATCGGATCGACGTCGCGGTAGTTGGAAACGTCGTAGCCAAAATCCTTCATCGGCGAGGTGAAGAACGGGCTGAGCCAGATCGCATCCACCCCGAGGTCGGCCACATAGTCCAGCCGCTCGGTGATCCCGACGAGATCGCCGACGCCGTCCCCATTATGGTCCTGAAACGAGCGCGGATAGATCTGGTAGATCACGGCGCCGCGCCACCAGTCCTTGTCGAGCGGCTTGTCTGGCGTCGATTTCTGCTCCGTCATCGGCGGAACGGCCATCATCGGCGGCACAACGCTCATGCTAAGGCTCCTCACGGCTAGCTCCCGCGACGTTTGGCGCGAGCGCAGGGCAGGAGTCAATCGCAGGCCTATGCGGAGGAGCCTTGCACGGGCGGCGGTGATCCTCCCCCGCGTGGCGGGGGAGGGGGACCAGCGTAGCTGGTGGAGGGGGCGACCACACGCCCAATCGCCCGTTCGCAACGCCGCTACGGCGCCACCCGATAATACGACACCTCATCACAAAACACCGCCATCATGCACACCTTGAGGTCGAGCCGCGTGGCGTTGGGCAGCAAGATTGTCGCGGCCATCGAGCTGCCGTCCCCGGTTAGGATCTGCCCGGCCCACCCGCCCTTCGCCGGCACGAAGTTAACCCCCACCTGCTTGCCGGCGAGGCTCGGTTCTCCTGCCGCCGGCTTGTCGGTCAGCACCGTGGCGCAGAGCGCTCCGGCCATCTCCGGGCACGCAGCAATCTCGATCGTGCTGTCGCGGTCGGCCGAGTTCCAGCGGCCCGCCAGCCCCGGCTCCTCGGCCTTCGCCCAATCCGGCACCATGGACAGCACCAGGGCGATCAGCCCCCATATTGCGGCTTTCAGCATCGCCGGCTCCTAGAACCGGAAGCTGACGCCAGCCCGCACCGCGTGGCTGGTGAGGTCGCGCGTCTGCGCACTGCCGCCGGCGGTGTACTTCACATCGTCGAACCGCGTCTGCGTGTAGTCGAGCCGCAGCGACAGCCCGTCCGACACCATGAACTCGGCGCCGCCGCCCAGCGTCAGACCGCCGAAATACTTGCCGTCCGAAGTGACGGTGCCGGTCGGGTCGAGCTTGGCAAAGCCATAGCCGACCGTCCCGTAGAGCAGCAGGTTGTCGAGAGCGACACCGGCCCGGGCCTTGGCGCCGCCGCTCCAGTTCTGCTTCAGCCCCGCGCCGCCGCCGAGGTCGTAGTTGAGGCCGGAAGCATAGTTGCCTTCGATTTCCGCGCCGACCACCAGCGCGCCGAACTGCATGTTGCCGCCGACATGCACGCCGCCTTCCCAGGCGCCGTCCTTGCCGAGCGCCGTAACCACGCCCGCACTGGTGCCGCGTCCGGCATGGATGCCCGCATACATCCCGGACCAGACGTCGGAAACGCCGAGCTGGCTATTGCCGGCCTGCACCTCGATCGGGCGGCCGAAATCGGCGGCAAGGCTGCTGCCGGTGGAAACGAGCGCAAGCGCCAGCGCGCCCGCGGCGGACGCCGTGAGACGAGAGATCATTGTCAGGTCCTCTAGGAGCTGCCCCACGCACGCGGCGGGGCAGGTGCATGTGAAGCGATATCCTGCGTGCCGGCACAGAGATGCCGCATCAATGATTGATAGTCAATAAGAATATCACGATAATCGTGATATTGATCGCCGATCAGTCGTCGTCCGGCAGGTCGTCCTCGGGGCGCCGTTCATACGCCAGCAGATCCGCGGGCTGGCATTCCAGCACGTCGCACAGCCGGTTCAGCGTCGAAAACCGCACCGCCTTGGCCTTGCCGGTCTTGAGGATCGAGAGGTTCTGCATCGAAATGCCGACCGCCTCGGCAAGGTCGCCTAGCCGCATCTTGCGGCGGGCCAGCATCACGTCGAGGTTCACGATGATCATCGCGGCCGCCTAGATCGTCAGCTCGGCGTCTTCGGCGACGCGCGCAGCCTCGTCGAGCACCAGCCCCACCACGTAGATCACCCCCGCCGGCAAGAGGTTGGCGAGGTCGATGCCGATCGAGAAGCGCCCGAGCTCATTGGTCATCAGGTCGGTCAGCGGTCCGATCAGGCTGGAGCCGGCCGTGGCCACCAGTAGCGCCACGCCCGCCCGCCGGATCGCGGCAGCCGCACTCCGCGTCAGGATTTCCCCTGCGGCCCACAGCCCGAACAACTGGCGCAGGAAGTAGAGCGGCACCAGATACAGCCCCACGCTGGCCAGTGCCCCCGCGCCGATGACCAGTGCATTCCCCAGCGACACCGTCGACAGGTCGACCGGGTCAGGCGGCCCGATATAGACGTCGCCCCCGAACAGCCGGCTCGCCAGCAGCGCCGCCAGCGTTCCCACCGGCAGTGCAACGATCACCACCAGCAGCCCGACGCCAAACCGCCGACTCCAGGCCCGTATCGCCCCGATCCGCTCCGACGTCGACCGCGCCATCCACCACTCCATCCGCAATGCCGGCGCATATTCCACGCCACCGCACATCACGTAAAGCGATGAATCGTTCGCGATAAACGCGATGAGGGAGGGGCACTGCTTATCCCTCAAAACGAAAGGGCGGCCCGTGCGGACCGCCCTCCCGTTCGTGACCTTGGGAAAGGTCGAATGTGCGTGGAAGCTGGACTTAGAAGTCCATGCCACCCATGCCGCCCATGCCGCCGCCGCCCGGCATTGCCGGCGGAGCATCCTTCGGCACCTCGGCGATCATCGCCTCGGTGGTGATGAGCAGCGAAGCGACGGAAGCGGCGTCCTGGAGGGCGGTGCGAACCACCTTCACCGGGTCGACCACGCCCATGGCAACCATGTCGCCATATTCGCCGGTCTGCGCGTTGTAGCCAAAGTTGGCGTTCGAGTTCTCGAGGATCTTGCCGACCACGACCGAGCCTTCGTCACCCGCATTGTTGGCGATCTGGCGGACCGGCTCCTGCAGAGCGCGCTTCACCAGGTTCACGCCGGCCTGCTGGTCCGAGTTGCCGCCCTTGACCGAGATGGCAGCCGAAGCGCGCAGCAGCGCGACGCCGCCGCCCGGTACGATGCCTTCTTCAACCGCGGCGCGGGTGGCGTTCAGCGCGTCGTCGACGCGGTCCTTGCGCTCCTTGACCTCGATTTCGGTCGAACCGCCGACCTTGATCACCGCAACACCGCCGGCCAGCTTGGCCAGACGTTCCTGCAGCTTCTCCTTGTCGTAGTCCGAAGTGGTCTCTTCGATCTGCGCCTTGATCTGGGCAACACGGCCCTCGATGTCCGACTTCTGACCGGCACCGTCGACGATCGTGGTGTTCTCCTTGGAGATTTCCACGCGCTTGGCAGTGCCGAGCATGTCGAGGCCGACGTTCTCGAGCTTGATGCCGAGGTCTTCCGAGATCACCTGGCCGCCGGTGAGGATGGCGATATCCTCGAGCATGGCCTTGCGGCGGTCACCGAAGCCCGGAGCCTTGACGGCAGCGACCTTGAGGCCACCGCGCAGACGGTTCACGACGAGCGTGGCCAGGGCCTCGCCCTCGATGTCCTCGGCAACGATCAGCAGCGGACGCTGCGACTGCACCACGGCTTCGAGGATCGGCAGCATCGCCTGCAGGTTCGAGAGCTTCTTCTCGTGCAGCAGGATCACCGGATCCTCGAGCACCGCCACCATCTTCTCGGCGTTGGTGACGAAGTACGGCGAGAGGTAGCCGCGGTCGAACTGCATGCCCTCGACGACGTCGAGTTCCGTCTCCGCGGTCTTGGCTTCCTCGACGGTGATCACACCCTCGTTGCCGACCTTCTGCATCGCATTGGCGATCATCTCGCCGATGGCGGATTCGCCGTTGGCGGAGATGGTGCCGACCTGCGCGACTTCGCCGTTCGACGAAATGGTCTTCTTGGCCTTGCCGAGGTTCTCGACGACTTCAGCGACGGCGAGGTCGATGCCGCGCTTCAGGTCCATCGGGTTCATGCCGGCGGCGACGAGCTTGATGCCCTCGTTGACGATGGCCTGGCCCAGAACGGTCGCAGTGGTGGTGCCGTCACCGGCGATGTCGTTGGTCTTCGAGGCCACGGCGCGCAGCATCTGGGCGCCCATGTTCTCGAACTTGTCCTCGAGCTCGATCTCCTTGGCGACGGTGACGCCGTCCTTGGTGATGCGCGGCGCGCCGAACGACTTGTCGATCACGAC
>JAESFN010000532.1_pt1 | contig 32753 bp, 29 predicted proteins | sample 9269411 | NCBI WGS metagenome assembly JAESFN01 (sample SAMN14505399, study PRJNA617100) | algae metagenome | isolation source: Iphinoe sp. HA4291-MV1 and co-occurring heterotrophs from trail next to... | place: USA: Maunawili Falls, Hawaii | collected 2009-07-25
GAGGATGCGCGCCAGCGTCTGCGCCAGCAAAGTCTTGCCGCAGCCGGTGGGGCCGACGAGCAGGATGTTCGACTTGGCGAGTTCGACATCGGCGCCCTTCGCGCCGTGCGCCAGCCGCTTGTAATGGTTATGGACGGCGACGGAGAGCACGCGCTTCGCCTGCTTCTGGCCGATCACATAATCGTCGAGGACGTCGCAGATTTCCTGCGGCGTCGGCACGCCTCCGTCCTTCTTGGAGACGAGCGCGGACTTGGTTTCCTCGCGGATGATGTCGTTGCACAGTTCCACGCATTCATCGCAGATGAACACGGTCGGACCCGCAATCAGCTTGCGCACCTCGTGCTGCGACTTGCCGCAGAACGAGCAATAGAGCGTGCTCTTGGAATCCCCGCCGCTCAGTTTCGTCATCACATCATCCTTTGGCCTGAAACACACAGGCCTTTGCTAGCGGGGCCATGTTAGCCCTCGCTCCCAAATCCACAATGCCGAATGTTAGAGGGCGTTCCCGCAACGTCGTCAGTTGTGGACCATTCATCCGGTCTGGTGCGATATGTGCGTGCAAGCATTACCCTTCAAGACGGTCGCATACCGCGAAACCTGCAGCTAAAAGCAAATCCGATGAAGACATTTACTCTCCTTATGGCCCTCGCGTTCGCTGTTCCGGCGCTCGCGCAGCTGCCCGAACCCGCGCCCGCATCCCTTACGCCGGCAACGGTGAAGGTCACGCTAACGACGAGTGCCGGCCCAATCGTACTGGAGCTGGAGAAGGAGCGCGCACCTGGCACCACCGCCAATTTCCTGCACTATGTCGATCAGAAACGGCTGGATGGCATCAGCTTCTATCGCGCGGCGAAAGCGCCCAACGCTCCTGAATACGGTCTGGTCCAGTTCGGCACCCGCAACGATCCGAAGCGGACACTGCCGCCGATCGCGCTGGAAACGACGACCAAGACCGGCCTCACGCACAAGAGCGGCACGATCTCGGTGGCGCGCGCCGCGCCGAACAGCGGCGCTGGCGACTTCTTCATCATGATCGGCGACACGCCGTCGCTGGACGCGAACCCCGTCGCGCCCGGCGACAACCAGGGCTTTGCCGCGTTCGGTCATGTCGTCGAGGGCATGGACCTGATCAAATCCTTCCTCGCCGCCCCCACCGACCCCAACAAGGGCGAGGGCGTGATGAAGGGCCAATATCTCGCGGCGCCGGTCACGATCGTCACGGCAAGGCGTGGCAACTAGGCAACGGCGACACATATTTTTCGGTCGGCCCCGTAACATTTGCATCGCGTTCCCGCGCCGCTCGTTCAGCGCGGCAATGGGTGGCTCAACCGAAATCGCCTGGCGCGAGGCGCTATACCGGCAAATGGCGCGGCAGCCGGGGCTTCCGGCCGGGCTGCGGCCCGAAATGATCAAGTGCGCCGAGCGCTGCGCCGGACACGGAAGCTATTTTCCGCCACCCTCCTCATCGAAAGATGCGATGCGCGGTTAGCGCGGTTGCGCTTTGTTCATCGTTGCGGCGATAAGCGCGCGCCATGCGCAATCCCGTTTCACTGATCCTAAGCTTCGCGCTCGCCGCCTGCGGCAGCGCCGCCCCCGCCGCCCCGCAAGCCAAGCCGGCGATGTGGAAGCTTTCCGACCCGGACACCACCATCTATCTCTTCGGTACCGTCCATGTGCTGCCCGAGCGACTGCAATGGCGCACGAAGAAATTCGATGAAACCGTGACCGGCGCGAAAGAGCTGGTGCTGGAGATCAACGACCAGGGCGATCCGGCCAGGATCGCGGAGCTCTACAAGCGCCTCGCCTATGCACCGGGACTGCCGCCGGTGCTGGAGCGGGTGCCGCCGGACAAGCGCGCTCAACTCGAAGCGCTGATCAAGAAAAGCGGCTTTCAGCCCAGCCAGATGGACGGGATGGAGACCTGGGCCGTCGCGGTGGCCGTGGGCGCTTCCATGTACCGCGATGTCGGCGCGTCACCCGATCACGGAGTCGAGAACCAGCTCCGCACCAGCTTCGCCGGCCGCCCGATCGATGCACTGGAGACGACAGAGCAGCAGCTCGGCTATTTCGATACCATGCCGGAAGCGACGCAGCGCAAGCTGCTCGTCAGCATGATCGAGGATACCACCAACGCGAATGCCGAATTCCAGAAGATGCTGGGTGCCTGGTCCAGCGGTAATGTCGGATCGATCGCCCGAACCTTCGACAACGAACTGAAAACAGCACCCGAGATCGCCAAAATCCTCATCGACCAGCGCAACGCGAACTGGGTGCGGTGGGTGGAACAGCGCCTCGACCAGCCTGGCACGGTCCTTGTCGCAGTCGGCGCCGGCCATCTCGCGGGCAGGGGCTCGGTCATCGATCTACTGCAAAGGCAGGGCTATAAGGTCGAACGGGTGCAATAGCCCAAGGTTGCAATCCTTCCCCTCCCCCGCTATGCGCGCCGGCTTCCGTCATGGTCATCCCTGGAGGCGTGACGGGAAGTCGAACATTAACACTGACACTTTGGAGACATGCGATGAGCGAGATGCTGACGCTGTCGGCCGAGGCGCGTGATCGGGCAGGCAAGGGAGCCTCCCGTGCCATCCGCCGCGAAGGCCGCGTACCTGCCGTGATTTACGGCAATAAGGAAGAGCCGCAGGCGATCAGCCTTGGCGAGCGTGAGCTGGTCAAGCTCCTCGGCACCGGCCACTTCATGAACTCCGTCGTGATGGTCAATGGCACGCGCACCCTGCCGAAGGACGTGCAGTTCCACCCGGTCACCGACCGTCCGCTTCACGTCGATTTCCTGCGCATCGGCGAGCATTCGACCGTGCACGTCAACGTGCCAGTGCGCTTCGAGAACGAAGAAGCCTCGCCGGGCCTGAAGCGCGGCGGCGTGCTCAACATCGTCCGCCACGAGCTCGAGCTAGTCTGCGACGCGGCCGAGATTCCTGACGAGATCGTCATCGACCTGAAGGGTTATGACGTAGGCGATTCGATCCACATCAGCCAGGTGACCCTGCCCAAGGGTTCCGAATCCGCGATCACCGACCGCGATTTCACCATCGCTACCGTCGTCGCGCCTTCGGGCATGAAGAGCAGCGAAGGCGACAACGAAACCCCGGTCGCCGAAGGCGACGCCGAGGGCTGACACCAACCTTGGCCCCTCTCCTTCAGGGGAGGGGTTGGGGTGGGATGTTGCGGGGTGCGGTGCTCGGACAAGCCCCACCCCCCAACCCCTCCCCTGAAGGGGAGGGGCTTTTCACATGCAAATCTGGGTCGGCCTCGGCAATCCGGGCGCGCAATATGCGATGCACCGGCACAATATCGGCTTCATGGCCGTCGATGCGATCGCCGAAGTGCACGGCTTCTCGCCCCCCAAGCGCGCTTTCCAGGGCTGGGCGCAGGAGGGCCGGATCAGCGGCGAGAAAATTCTGCTGCTGAAGCCCGCTACCTTCATGAACGAGAGCGGTCGCGCGGCGGGCGAAGCGATGCGCTTCTACAAACTCGAACCCGGCGATGTGACCGCGTTCTACGACGAACTCGATCTGGCCCCGTTCAAGGTGAAGGTCCGCACCGGCGGCGGCACGGCCGGCCATAACGGCATCCGCAGCCTCGACGCCCATCTCGGCCCCGATTTCCGCCGCGTCCGCCTCGGCATCGGCCACCCCGGCCACAAGGACCGCGTCACCGGCCATGTCCTCGGCAATTTCGCCAAACCCGAGATCGACCCGCTCACCGACCTGCTCGGCGCCATCGCCGCAGAAGGCGAATGGCTGGCGAAGGGCGACGATGTCCGCTTCATGAATGATGTTGCGATGCGGCTCGGACCGAACGTCTGATCATCGGATAGGCGTCCCGAGCCAATGCACGCCGCCGTCGGTCGTCCAGGTTTTGAAGAGCGGCCGCCCCGCGATATCGGCAACCGGCAACATCTCGAAGCCGCCCTCTTCGCGAGAAATGCGGCTGTCGGCCGACCTGTCACGATTGTCCCCAAGCACAAACAAATGTCCGGCGGGAACACGAACGGGTGCCATTTCATCAGCACGGCTCTCGCCCATATCGAGAATCCGATGCTCGCCTTCTACGCCTGGTAAGCGTTCGACGAGAATTCCGGCGACATACATTTCGCCTAATTCGTGAATGGTCCTGTTAGCGACTTGCCGTTGAGACGCGCTGTGGCCGTTCACGAACGGAATACCGTCACGCATTTCCACTCTATCGCCAGGCAGGCCGACTATCCTCTTGATATAAATACTTGAGCCAACTCGGAACGCGATGACGTCCCCTCTCTTCGGCATCGCTCTATCGCGCATGTCTGCCACCAGCCTATCGCCGACTTCCAACGTGGGGCGCATCGCTTCCGACGGAATATAGAAAGGTCGGTAGAAGCCGTGAACTATTTTCAGGCCGAAACTGGTGGCGACCTGCATGATCAAAACCAATGCAGTCAACGAATACCATTTTGACCACCAAGGCATTGACCAGCCTTTAGTCCGGCTTGGCCGCCATCCCATGATCATCGGCGCCAAAAGAAGCGACAGACCGACAGGCAGCGCCAGCACAAAGATTGCAAAGCAAACCTCCGACGTCAGCGTGGGCAGCCCCATTGATGCGAGGGCAGCGAGTCCCGTGATCGCCACCCCGGATAGAGCGAATGCCAGCCCCGGCCGTAGCCGTCCCAAGCGCAGCAACCCTAAACCCGGCGTAAGCAGATTAAGGGCTGCAATGCCTATGCGGGCTCCCAACGAGCGCGATCCAATACCATCGGCCCCTTCCATAGCCCCTCCCCCCTTTCAACTTTGGCGGTAGCTTTCCGCCCGCACGCTCGCTATCGCCGCCCCGCTTCCAAACATTGGACGAACTATGGGATTTCGTTGCGGTATCGTTGGCTTGCCGAATGTCGGCAAGTCCACTCTTTTCAACGCGCTGACGGAAACAGCGGCGGCGCAGGCGGCTAATTATCCGTTTTGCACGATCGAGCCGAATGTGGGCCAGGTCGCGGTGCCGGATGCGCGGCTGGACACGCTCGCCGAGATCGCCAAGTCGGCGAAGAAGATCGAGACGCAACTGGCGTTCGTCGACATTGCCGGGCTGGTGCGCGGCGCGTCGAAGGGCGAGGGCCTTGGCAATCAGTTCCTCGGCAATATCCGCGAGGTGGACGCGGTGGTGCACGTGCTGCGCTGCTTCGAGGACGGCGACGTCACCCATGTCGAGGGCAAGGTCGATCCGATCGCGGACGCGGAGACGGTCGAGACCGAGCTGATGCTCTCCGACCTCGAAAGCCTCGAGAAGCGCGTGCCTAACCTCGTCAAGAAGGGCCAGCAGGGCGACAAGGAAGCGAAGACCGCCGCAGCGGTACTCGGCCAGGCGCTGGAGCTGCTGCGCGAAGGCAAGCCTGCGCGGCTCACGCAGCCGAAGGATGAGGAAGAGCAGCGCCATTTCGAGCAGGCGCAGCTGCTGACATCCAAACCGGTGCTTTACGTCTGCAACGTCGATGAAGGCGACGCCGCCGAGGGCAACGCGCTCTCCGCGCGGGTGTTCGAAAAGGCGAAGGCGGAAGGCGCCGAGGCGGTGGTCGTTTCAGCGGCGATCGAGGCTGAGATCGCGACGCTGGACCCCGAAGAGCGCCAGGCGTTCCTTTCCGATCTTGGCCTACAAGAAATGGGTCTCACCCGCGTGATCCGGGCTGGCTATGCGCTGCTCGACCTCATCACCTTCTTCACCGCCGGCCCGAAGGAAGCGCGCGCCTGGACGACCCACAAAGGCGCTAAGGCCCCGCAAGCGGCAGGCGAGATCCACAGCGATTTCGAGCGCGGCTTCATCCGCGCCGAGACGATCGCCTATGACGATTACGTCAAGCTGGGCGGCGAAAGCGGCGCGCGAGAGGCAGGCAAGCTACGTCAAGAAGGCAAGGACTATGTCGTCCAGGACGGCGACGTGATGCTGTTCCGCTTCAACGTCTAAGGCTTCACCGGCGCATCCACCCGCGTCACCCTATTGGCCGGCGGCAGCGGCATCACGCCGCCCTTGCCCATATAGGCTTCGAACGCATCCATATCCTGGGGGCCGTCCGACAGGTCGGTTCCCTGCGCGAATACGGTGAAATTATCGCCGCCGCTCGCCAGGAAATTGCTGATGCCGACCTTGTAGATGCGGTCATCGACGATCGGCGCGCCATTCAGCCGCATATCTAGAATGCGCTGCCCTTCCGGCTTGCTCAGGTCGTAGCTGTAGGTGAAGCCTTGCGAGACCATCAGCATGTTCGGCTTCACGACCGTATTGGCGCCGCTCGCGAATTGCTGCTCGAGCAGGGCGCGGAGCTTGCGGCCGGTCAGGCCTTTCACCTGCAGCACATTGGCGAAAGGTGTGACGGCATAAAGCTGCCCAAAGGTCACGCCGCGATCGGCCGCCGGCACCAGATCGGCACGCAGGCCGCCTCCATTCATGATCCCGATCTCGGCAACAGTCGCGTCGCGATACATATCGGCCACGATATCGCCCAGCACCGACTCGCCCGAGGGCGTCAGCTCGCGCGTAGCTGGGCCTGCGAGGCGGCCGATGACGCGATCGGCGATCGGCTTGGCCGCGGCGACGTAGCGATCGACAAGGACTTTCACCCCCTGCTCAGCCGGATAGGCGGGGAAGGCCGCGCTCACCGGAACCGGCCCTGACGCGCCTTGATAGCCCTCTCCCTGAACGATCAGATTATCGGCGGTCTTGGTCACCAGGCGGTGGGTTGCGGGATCGAAGGACAGATCGATATCGGTCAACAGCATCCCGCTCCGTCCTGCACTGGTGACGAGGAACGGGCGGCCGGGATCGGTCCGGCCATAGTCGCAGATATAGGCGCGGTGGGTGTGGCCGGAGACGACGACATCGATGAACGGATCGAGTCCAGGCAATATCTTGAGCAGATCACCTGAGACACCGCCGCAGGTCTTGTCATTGTATCCGACCTCGGTCGAAAGGCCTTGGTGGATCAGCACCACGATCGCGTCCGCGCCCTCGGCGCGCAGCTTCGGAACCAGCGCGTTGATCGTCCCCGCTTCATCCTCGAAGGTCAATCCGGCGACGCCGGCCGGAATGACCATCGTCGCGGTTTCCTTCAGCGTCAGGCCGATGAAACCGATCTTCACCGCCCGCGCGCCGCTGCCAAAGCTGCGGATCGCGCTTGCCGGAAACAATGTCGTGCCGTCGCGCTTGCGCACGTTGGCGGCCAGGATTTGAAACTTGGCGCCTGGAAAATCGGCATCGAGGCGGCAGGGCTGGCGGCTGGTGAACTTCGCGCAGCCGCCATTCTGCATGCGCAACAGCTCGTCCGGCCCGCGATCGAATTCATGATTGCCGACCGCGCTCAAGTCGAGGCCGATCATGTTCATCGCGCGAATGGTGGGCTCGTCCAGGAACTGCGAGGATGCGAAAGGCGATGCGCTGACCAGATCGCCGGCGGAGACGACGATATGATTGGCGTTCTCCGCCTTCAGTCTCGCGACCGCCGAAGCGAAATAGGCGGCACCGCCGGCCGGCACGTTCACGTCCGCGTCGTTCGAACCTTTCGCTTGAACTGACGCCTTGGGCGGATCGAGCGCGCCGTGGAAGTCGTTGAAGGCGATGATCTTCACGCGGACTGGCTCGGCGCCGCGCTCACCGGCACGCGGGGTCGCGCAAGCCGAAAGCGCTGCGAGGCCGAGAATTGCCAACCATCTGCGCATCATGTCAGCCGCTCCGTTTCAGGCGCTGGCCCCTTTGCACGGGCGGGTTACGGTGTCACGACGCAAACAGGCAAGGGAAGCGGCATGCAATATTGGGAAGATATCGAAGTCGGCACGCGCTCCCGCTTCGGCGGCTATCGGGTCACCCGTGAAGAGGTGATCGACTTCGCCTCGAAATATGATCCCCAGCCCTTTCACCTCTCCGATGAAGCGGCGGCACAGACCTATTTCGGCCGCCTCTCCGCCTCCGGCTGGCACACCTGCGCGATGCTGATGCGCATGCTGGTCGAGCACATGAAGACGCAAGACCAGGCCGGTCTTGGTTCCCCTGGTATCGATGAGCTGCGCTGGCTGAAGCCCGTCTATCCCGGCGACACGCTGCGCGCCGAAAACGAGGTACTGGACAAGACGGCGTCGAAGAGCCGGCCGGACATGGGCTCGTATCGCGGGCGCACCACGGTCTTCAATCAGCATGACGAACCGGTGATGCGGCTGACCTCGATCGGCCTCATTCTTCGTCGCCCGACGGGATGAACGTCCCCGCGGGTCGATGAACGTCGGCGGTTCGTACCGCGCGGTATCGACTTCCAGTCGCGATGCTTTAACGCAGCCGACGATGACGACTCGCCGCGGATTGCGCTGACATCATGATCACGAAGCCAGCGCGGATCATGTCGATCGCTGCTCTGCTGCTCCTTGCGGCCGGCTGCGGCAGCTCAGAGACGGATAAAGCGGGCGGGCGCGGTCCGGGCGGACGCGATGGCGGCACACCGGAGGTGGGCTACGTCGTGGTCCAGCCGACCAGCGCACCGCTCACCACCGAGCTTGCTGCCCGCACCTCACCCTTCGCCGTTTCGGAAGTGCGGCCGCAGACTAGCGGCGTCATTCAGAAGCGCCTGTTCACCGAAGGCGGCTATGTTCGCGCCGGGCAGACGCTGTACCAGATCGATCCGCGGCTGAACGAAGCGGGCGCGGCGCAGGCGCGCGCCAACCTCGCCTCCGCCCAGGCAACCGCCGAGGCGGCGCGGGTGCGGGCCAATCGCCTGAAGCCGCTCGCGCAGATGGAAGCGGTCGCCCAGCAGGATTACACCGACGCAGTCGCGACCGCGCGCCAGGCCGCCGCCGCGGTCGACCAGCAGCGCGCATCGCTGCAGACCGCGCAGGTCAATCTCGGCTTCACGCGGGTCCCGGCGCCGATCAGCGGCCGGATCGGCCGGTCACTGTTCACGGTCGGCGCGCTGGTCACCGCCAACCAGACCGACCCACTGACCACGATCCAGCAGCTCGACCCGATCTTTGTCGATATTCAGCAATCGTCGGCGGAGTTGCTTGCGCTGCGCCGCGCCCTGACACAGGGCAATGTCCTGTCCGCGACGGCTGCGGTGCGCCTGAAGCTTGAGGATGGCAGCGACTACGGCCTGACCGGCACGATCCAATTCTCCGAAGTCATGGTCGACCAGACCACCGGCACGGTGACATTGCGCGCGCGCTTCCCCAATCCTCAGGGTGTGCTGCTGCCGGGCATGTTCGTCCGCGCGATTTTCGCGCAGGCAGTGGACACGCAGGCATTCCTGGTCCCGCAGCAGGCGGTCAGCCGCAACCCGCAAGGCAACGCAACGGTGTTCGTCGTCGGTCCCGGCAACAAAGCCGTTCAAAAGGAGATCAAGGCCGACCGCACGCAAGGCGCCTTCTGGGTGGTGACGGGCGGACTTGCGGCCGGCGACAAGGTCATCACGCAAGGGACGGCCAAGGTCAGGCCCAACCAGCCCATCAAGCCGGTGCCGGCGACGGCGCCGCAGAAAATCGATCCGAACCGCAAGGGCGCAGGCGGCGGCAATGGCCGCCGGGGCTAGGCCGGCGCGATGATCTCCCGCATTTTCATCGATCGGCCCATTTTCGCCTGGGTGATCGCGATCCTGATCATGCTGCTCGGCATCGGCAGCGTCTTCTCGCTGCCGGTCGAGCAATATCCGGACATCGCGCCGCCCCAGGTGAATATCCGCGCCAATTATCCGGGCGCCAATGCGCAGACGGTCGAGAACAGCGTCACCCAGGTCATCGAGCAGCAGCTGTCGGGCATCGATGGGCTGCTTTATTTCAGCTCGACCTCCACGGCGCGCGGATCGGTCAATATCAGCCTGACCTTCAACAAAGGCACCGACCCCGATACGGCCCAGGTACAGGTTCAGAACAAGGTGCAGCAGGCGCTGTCCCGTCTTCCGCAGCAGGTGCAGCAGCAGGGCCTGACGGTCACCAAGTCCAACCCGGACTTCCTGATGATCGTCGCTGTCTATGATACGACCGACCGGCAGACGAACCGGGATGTCTCCGACTGGCTGTCGTCAAATCTTCAAGACCCGGTCAGCCGCTTACCCGGCGTCGGCGATACCAATGTGTTCGGCTCGCAATATGCGATGCGGGTCTGGCTCGACCCGGCAAAGTTGGCCGCGTTCCAGCTGATGCCGGGCGATGTGGTGACCGCTATTCAGGCGCAGAACGCCGAAGTCACAGCTGGCGAGATCGGCGCCCAGCCAATGCCTGACACGCAAATGCTGAACGCGACAGTCACGTCCCAGTCGCGCCTCCAGACGCCCGAACAATTCCGCCAGATCATCCTGAAGACCCGGCCGGATGGCGCCACCGTCCGCATGAGCGATGTCGCGCGTGTCGAACTCGGCTCGGAAAACTACAACGCCGTCATTCGTGCGAACGGCCATCCGGGCGCCGGCTTCGCGGTTTCTCTGGCGCCGGGCGCCGACGCGCTTTCCACGGCGGAGCTGGTCAAGGCGGAAGTCGAGCGCCAGTCGAAGAGTTTTCCGCCGGGCTTCACCTACGCCTTTCCGAACGACTCGACCGCGTTCATCAAGCTGTCGATCGAGGAAGTCGTGAAGACGCTGTTCGAAGCGATCCTGCTGGTCGTCATCGTCATGTTCGTGTTCCTGCAGAACTGGCGCGCCACATTGATCCCGGCGATCGCGGTCCCGGTCGTACTGCTCGGCACTTTCGCGGTGTTCTCGGTCGCGGGTTTCTCCATCAACACGATGACGCTGTTCGGGCTGGTGCTGGCGATCGGCCTGCTCGTCGATGACGCGATCGTGGTGGTCGAGAATGTCGAACGTCTGCTCGACGAAAACCCGGACATCAGCCCGCGCGAGGCGACGATCCAGTCGATGAGCGAGATTTCGACGGCGCTGGTCGCGATCGCGCTGGTGCTGTCGGCGGTGTTCCTGCCTATGGCATTCTTCGGCGGATCGACGGGCGTGATCTATCGGCAATTCTCGTTGACCATCGTCTCGGCGATGGTTTTGTCCGTCGTCGTCGCGCTGGTGCTGACGCCGGCACTGACCGCGACGATGCTGAAGCGCAAAGCGCACGGCGAAACGATCCATTCTTCCCGCTTTCCCCGTGCCGCTGCGTGGGCGCAGACCGCGCGCGACCGGTTCAACACCGGCTTCGCCAATATGGTCGAACGCTATATCCGCGCCGTGCAGCGGGTCATCGACCGCAAGCTGCTGTTCCTCATTATTTATGCGGTGTCGGTCGTCGTACTCGCGCTCCTGTTCCTGCGCCTGCCGACCAGCTTCCTGCCGACCGAGGACCAGGGCTTTGCCCAGGCCCAGATTCGCTTGCCGCCGGGCGCGACGCTTGGCCGTACGCAACAAATCCAGCGCGCGGTCGAGGACTATCTGCTGAAAGGCACAGAGAGCAAGAATGTCCGTGTGTTGTTCACCGTCGCCGGCGGCGGCGGCGGCGGCCCGTCCGGCCAGAATGCCGGCAACGCCTTCATGAACCTGCAGGACTGGGCCGACCGGCCGGGCAAAGAAAACACTGCCGAAGCGATCACAGATCGCATGAGCCGCGCCTTCAGCGGTTTCCGCGACGCACAGATTTTCGCATTGGTCCCTGGCGCGATCCGCGGCCTGGGCCAGTCCAATGGCTTCACGCTCGAACTGCAGAACACGGGCAGCCTGAGCCGCGAACAGTTCAAGGCGGCGCGCGATCGCCTGCTCGAAATTGCCGGTAGTGACCAGGCCTTGACCGGCGTACGCCCAAGCGAACTGCCCGATACGCCGACGTTGCGCGTCGATATCGATCAGCAGAAGCTCGCTGTGCTGGGCCTCACCCAGGCCGATGTGAACACCACTCTCTCGGCTGCCTGGGGCGGCCGCTATGTGAACGACTTCGTCGACCGCGGCCGGGTGAAGCGCGTGTACGTCCAGGGCGACGCGCCCTTTCGCGCCGTGCCGGAAGACCTGAACCAGTGGTTCGTGCGCGGCAGCAGCGGTTCGATGGCCCCCTTCTCTTCCTTCTCGACGACGAGCTGGCAGACCGGCCCGGTCTCGCTGGCGCGTTTCGGTGGCGTCTCGGCTTACGAGATACAGGGCCAGGCAGCGCCCGGCACCAGCTCGGGCGAGGCGATGGATCGGATCGAGGCGCTCGCCAACCAGCTTCAGGGCGTCTCGGTCGCCTGGAGCGGCCTGTCCTACCAGGAGCGGCTCTCGACCGGCCAGGCGCCTTTACTCTACGGCCTGTCGCTGCTGGTTGTCTTCCTGTGTCTCGCCGCACTCTATGAAAGCTGGTCGATCCCGGTCGCGGTGCTGCTGGTCATCCCGCTGGGCCTTATCGGCGCGGTCTTCTTCGTGACGCTGCGCGGCCTCGAGAATGATGTCTACCTGCAGATCGGCCTGCTGACGACGATGGGCCTGGCCGCCAAGAACGCGATCCTGATGATCGAGTTCGCCGAACAGGCCGAAAAAGCCGGCAAGGGCGTGCTCGAGTCCGCGCTCGAAGCCGCGCGTATTCGCCTGCGGCCGATCCTGATGACGTCGCTCGCCTTCATCTTCGGCGTGCTGCCGCTGGCGATCTCGACGGGTGCCGGTGCCAAAAGCCGCGTCGCGATCGGCACGTCGGTGATCGGCGGGATGCTGACCGCGACCATCCTGGCGATCTTCTACATCCCGCTGTTCTTCGTGCTGGTCCGCCAGGGAACGGGCGATGTGCGTCGGTGGCTGCGCAACCGCCGCAAACCCGCGGAGAGCGCCGCATGAGACGCGCTGCTTCCGCCCTGCTGATCGCCAGCCTGTCAGCCTGCTCGATGGTGCCGCCCTATGAACGGCCGGCGCCCCCGGTGCCGACATCCTGGCCGGTCGGTGACGCCTATCTGCGCCAAAGCGAGGCGAGCCTGCCCGCTGTCAGCTATCGCGATATCTTCAGGGACGCGCGGCTGCAGCGGATCATCGAATCCGCGCTCGCCAACAATCGTGATCTGCGTGTCGCCTTCGCGAACATTGCTGCCGCGCGCGAGCAATACCGCATCCAGCGCGCGCAGATCCTGCCTGAGGTCGCCGCCAACGCCTCCGTCACCGAGGCGGATCGCGGCAGCGGCGCGCAGCAGGGGGTCGGCAGCGCCGGCGGCGGGCGGCGCACGACTTACAACGCCCAGGGCGGCATCACCGCGTTCGAGATCGATTTGTTCGGCCGCATCCGCGCGCTCAGCGAAGCCGCGCAGAACCGCTATTTCGCGACCGAAGCCGGCGCCCGCGCTACGCGCCTTACCCTGGTGGGCGACATCGCCAATGCCTGGCTGACCTATGCGGCCGACAAGGACTTGCTGGCGGTCGGCGAGCAAACCGTCGCCTCCGCTCAGCGCAGTGTGGATCTCACGCGCGTTCGCCTGACCGGCGGCATCGCGCCGCGCACCGACCTGCGCCAAGCGGAGCAGACGCTGGAACAGGCAAAGGCCGACGTTGCCCAGGCCAAGACCGATCTGGCGCAGGATGCGAACCTGCTGCAGCTGTTGGTCGGCGCTCCGGTTGACCCCGCCCTGCTCCCCGTCTCGATCGCTGATGTCGAGCCGACCATCGCGGAGCTGCCGGCGGGCCTGGATTCAACGATCCTGCTGCGGAGACCGGACGTCGTGCAGGCCGAGTATCAACTGCGCGCCGCCAATGCCGAGATCGGCGCTGCCCGCGCAGCGCTCTTCCCACGCATCAGCCTAACGGCAGTGCTGGGTTTCGCCAGTACCGCGCTGTCCAACCTGTTCTCCGGCGGCAGCTTCAACTGGTCGGTCGGGCCGCAGGCGAGTTATTCGATCTTCCAGGGAGGCGCGGCCAAGGCGAACGTCCGCCTGACCCAAGCCCAGCGCGACGCAGCGGTCGCCCAATATGAAAGCGCGATCCAGACCGCGTTCCGCGAAGTGTCGGATGCTCTCGCCCGTCGCGGCACGATCGACGAGCAACTCCGCGCCCAGCGCGCCTTCCTCACCGCCTCACAGGACAATTACAATCTCAGCGAAGCCCGTTTCCGCGGCGGCATCGATCCATTCCTCGACACGCTGATCGCCCAGCGCAGCCTCTATTCCGCCCAGCGCACGCTGGTCAGCACGCGGCTGGTGAAGGCGCAGAACCTCGTCCAGCTTTACCGCACGCTCGGCGGCGACTCCCAGCTCGACGCGACACAGCGCGGCCCGGCGCCGATCACTCCTAACCCGTAAAAAGACCCGCGAGTTCGCGCCGCAGCACCGCCTTCTCGACCTTGCCCATCGCGTTGCGCGGGAGTGCGTCGCGGATCAGCACCAGCTTCGGGCGCTTATACGCTGCGAGCGTTTCCTTCAGTGCATCAGCGATCTGTTCCGGGACCACCTGCTCACGCGCACGCGGCACGATGACCGCGACCACACCCTCGCCGAAATCCGGGTGCGGGGCGCCCACGACCGCCACTTCCGCCACGCCGTCCAGAACCTCGATCGCCGCTTCGACCTCGGCCGGATAGACGTTGAAACCACCCGAGATGATCAAATCCTTCGCCCGGCCCACGATCCAGAGGTAGCCGTCCTCGTCGAACCGTCCGAGATCGCCGGTCACGAACCAGCCGTCACCGGTGAATGCGTCGGCAGTCTTTTCGGCGTTGCGCCAATAGCCGGACGTGACGTTCGGTCCTTGCACCTCAATGCCGCCCACGCCGTCCGCGTCAGGCGCGTCGATGCGGATCGAGACGTCCGGCAGCGGCGGTCCGACAGCGCCTGCGCGCCGATCACCGGCGTAAGGGTTAGAAGCGAGCATGCCGGTTTCGGTCATGCCATAGCGTTCGAGGATGCGGTGGCCGGTGCGTGCCTCCCATTCGCGGTGCGTCTCCGCCGAAAGTGGCGCCGAGCCGGAAATAAACAGCCGCATTGTCGCCGCGCGTTCCGGCGTCAGTTCGGGTCGAGCGAGTAATCGCGAGTAGAAGGTCGGGACACCCATCAACACGCTTCCCTGGCCCATCGCATCGAGGATCGCTTCGGCGTCGAAGCCCGGCAGCCACAACATCGACCCACCTGATCCTAGAACGCAGTGCGTTGCGACGAATAGGCCGTGGACATGGAAGACCGGCAGCGCGTGGATCAAGCGGTCGGCACTGGTGAAACGCCATTCGCGGATCAGCGTCTCGGCGTTCGAGGCAAGATTGCCCTGACTGAGGATCGCGCCCTTGGATCGCCCGGTGGTGCCGGAGGTGTAGAGGATCGCCGCCGGATCATCCGGCCGGAGCATCGGCTCGGCAAAATCGGCCGGCGGCGTTGAAGCCAATTCGGCCAGAACTTCATCATCGACGAACAGCGCCGGCTCGGCATCTTCGATGAAATACGCCAGTTCGGCGCGGGTATAGCCGGGATTGAGCGGCACATGGATGATGCCCGCCCGCACCGCCGCGATGTAGAGCAGCAGCGCTTGGACCGACTTGCCGGTTTGGACGACCATGCGGTCGCCCGCTTTTAATCCACGCGCCGATAGCGCCGCGGCGATTCCGGCCGACCGCGCGACCAGATCGGCATAGGAAAGTGTTTCGCCGCACGGCTCGATCAGCGCCGGGCGGGAAAGATCGGCCGGGAAACCGGTGCGGAGAGTGGCGAAAAGGCTCATCGCCTAGCCGTAATAGGCGTCCACGAACGGCTGCAAATGTTTCCGATAGGGCTCGGCGACGTTCAGCCCGTCGCGGTTGATCGGGCGTCGCACCTGCAACGAACTCGCCGTCGCCACTGCCCGCTTGGTCTCGTGCGGCGCGAACACGGCCGCTTCCTCGCTCAACCCCGCATGGCGCACGATGCGCGATGTCCACGTCTCCGGCGCATCCACCAGCGCGCCATAGGGGACAACCAGCAGCCGGTCCCCGAGCCGGTCCTGCCAGAAATCGAGCAGCCGATCCTCAAGCCGGAAGTGATGAGCGATGTCGGTCAGGTCGTAGCTCCAGGCGACGCCGTGGATGAAGAAAGTGCGGAAGCAAGACCAGGCACTGTCCAGCGGATCGCGGCGCATCCAGATCAGCGGCGCGTCGGGCGTGGCGCAGGCAACGAGGCCCAGGAAGCGGCTGGCATCGATCGTCTTATCGACGATCCGCCCGCCCGCGCCGAACCGCTCCGCCATCAGGTGCAGATACAGGTTCGCCATTGTCTCCACCGATCCGCCGCTCGCCAGGTGCGACATGATCGCCTCGCCCGAAGCACCTCCGGTCGCGACCGCGAGATGGTTTAGCAGGTTGAGCTCCGCGCCGTCGGCGACACTCGAATGGCTGGCGAGGATCTGCTCGACGAGCGTGGTGCCCGATCGCGGCAGGCCGGTCACGAAAATCGGGCGGGCGGTGCCGATCGTCTGGCGCGCGTTCAGATCCTCGATGAAGCCGGGCGGAAAGCCGGACATCGCCGCTCGTGCGGTCTTTTCATTGCCCTGCCGACTATAGGGCGTGAGCTTGCGCAGCGCCGCCGCACCCTTGGCAAAGGCGGCGAAGGCGTCGTCATGCTCGCCGCGATCGGCGTGCAGCTTGCCGACCGCGTACCAGTAGCGGGCGCGATGATCCTCCGGCTGCTTCTCGGCTGCCGCACGATCGGCCAGCATCCTGTCGCCCAGCGGATTATCCTTGAGCGAGCCGGTGCTTGCCAGCGTAAGCCAGGCCGGCCCCCAACCTGGCCGGTGCTTGACCGCCGTCAATAGGTAATCGCGCGCCTCCTCGACCCTGCCCAGCGTCAGCGCGGTGTTGCCCAGCAGATAAGCACGGCCGGCAGGGTCGGGGACGTGCGCCGGCAGCCTTTCGGCCAGGTCGTGCGCTGCTTGTAGCCGCCCCGCCTGGGTGAGCAGCACGACCTTGGAATAGCGCGCTTCGGGTGAACCGTTTGCCGCAGCGACGAACGCATCGACCGCGCGGACCGCCAGGGTCAACTCGCCACTCACCCGCATCAGTTCCGAGATTTGCCGCCACTGCGACCCCAGCGGTGCTCCGGCATCCAGCAACCCGGCCACCGCGGCATTGGCACCGGCGCGGTCTTTCTCCGCCAGCGCCTGCTTCAGCGCGTCGATCTGCAAGGTCCAGTCCGGCATCGTCATCCCATATGTGTAACGGGCGGTCATGGTCCGCGCCAAGGCCAAGCGCGATGGCCGTGCAAAAATGACACAAATGCGACGTTAACCATAAATGATTGATTCTAAATGGTTGACGAGCCCTTAACCGATGCAGCAAGCTCCCGTTCTCGCCTGGATTTTTTCATTCCAGGATTAGGGGAAGGGGAATACATGTCTGTTAAGAGTATGCTTTGCTGCGGTATCGCGGCTGCTTCGCTCGTGGCGTCCAACGCGGACGCGGCGACCATCAATCTGATCGACCTTGGTGGGGTGACCGGTTCGCCGGCCGAACAGGGTTTCAAGGTGGCCGCGGCCTATTGGAGCTCAGTGCTGAGCAACAACGCCACGATCAATCTGGGCGTGAAGTTCGCGCCGCTCGCGCCGAACGTGATCGGTTCGACCGGCTCCACGCGCGCCGACACGACCGTCGCCGCCTGGAAAAATGCCGTGATCGCGACGCGGAGCAACTATACGCTGGATCAGACGGCGGTGTTGCCCACGCTGAACGGTCAGGGCGGCGCCAGCTTCGTTGGCAACGGCACCCGTCCCGCGCCCACGCAGGCCGATCCTGCCGCTGTTCAGCAGGACACGACCAACCAGGTCTATATCAATGGCGACACCACGAGCAGCCAGGTGCTGTATCTCAACACCTCGGTGCAGAAGGCGGTCGGCATCTACAACGGCCCGGCCAATCAGCGGGACGGCAATGTGACGTTCAGCACGAACTTCACTTTCGACTTCGATCCGACCGACGGCATCCAGACCGGCAAGATGGACTTTATCGGGGTCGCGATCCACGAAATCGGCCACGCACTCGGTTTCGTGTCCGGCGTCGATCTCTACGACGCTTATGGCTATCCGAACGGCGCAGGCGGTTCGCTTGGCTATGATCTGAACGACACCTCGGTCTTCTCGGCGCTCGACATGTTCCGGTTCAGCAATGATCCCAACAACGTCGCTCCGGGCAGCGGCCCGGTGCGTGACCTGACCGTCAAGACCGCCAGCTATTTCTCGATCGACGGCGGCCTGACCCAGGTCGGCGGCAACTCACTGTTCTCGACGGGCGCCTATAATGGCGACGGCCGCCAGGCGTCGCACTTCAAGGACACGCCGAGCGCGCAGGGCGGTTGCGATGGCTACAACCAGCTCGGCATCCTCGACCCGACTTTCTGCCTCGGCGAAATGGGCGTGGTGAAGGGTCTCGATCTCGCGGCATATGACGCGATGGGTTGGAATCTCGATTTCGACGTGCTGGGCAATCTCGACTACAACCGCAACACCGCGCAGATCTATGTGCAGGCTTTGGGCGTTCCCGAGCCGGCGAGCTGGGCGATGATGATCGGCGGCTTCGGCCTGATGGGCGCCGCGATGCGCCGCCGCGTCCGCTCGCAGCAGGTTACCTTCGCGTAAAGCGCTGCATCAGCTGACTAGAGACGTCGCCGCCGGTCACTCGACCGGCGGCGATTTCTTTTTGGCGGCGGGCTGGCTCGGCCTTAAGTCCGCATCATGTCCTTCGAATCCGCCCACGCCTGGCTCGGCGTGCACGCCCCTGACCTGCAGCTGATCGATCACGGCGTCAGCACCGCGACGGTGCGCGAGGCGGCCGCTGCCTTGGGCGTCGAGGAAGCGCGGATCGCCAAGACATTGGCACTGCGCTTTGGCGACCGGATCGTGCTGCTGCTCGCTGCCGGCGACATGCGGCTGGACAATGCCAAGGCGAAGGCCGCGTTCGGCGCCCGCCCGCGCATGCTGTCTCCGGATGAAGCGCTCGCCGTGACCGGCCACCCCGTCGGCGGCGTCTGCCCGTTCGGCCTCGCGACCCCGCTGCCGATCTATTGCGACGTGTCGCTCAAGGATTTCGACACCGTCTTCCCCGCCGCCGGCTCGCTTACCAGTTCGGTCGAGCTATCGCCAGCGCGGCTCGCGGAGCTGGTCGGCGCCGAATGGACGGATGTGTGCAGCCGCAGACCATCCGAGCCTCAGCCCGCCAGCGCCTGATTCCATTCCGCTTCGTTGAAGCCGGCCAGGCGCCGGTCGCCCAGATCCAGCACCGGCCGCTTGATCATGGAAGGCTGATCCAGCATCAGCGCCACCGCCCTATGTTCGTCGATATTCTGCTTGTGCGCGTCAGGCAGTTTGCGGAACGTCGTCCCGGCCTGGTTGAGGAGCTTTTCCCAGCCGAGCTCCTTCACCCAACGCCGCAATCGCGCCTCGTCGATCCCGGCCATCTTGTAATCGTGAAAGGCATAGGGGGCGCCGCGCCCATCCAGCCACATCCGCGCCTTTTTCACCGTGTCGCAATTCTTGATGCCGTACATGGTCACAGTCACCGACATCATTCCCACTCGATCGTGCCGGGCGGTTTCGATGTGAAGTCGTAGACCACGCGGTTGATGCCCTGGACTTCATTGACGATCCGCGTCGCCACGCGGGACAGGAAATGCGGGTCGAACGGGAAGATGTCGGCGGTCATGCCGTCGGTGGAAGTCACGGCCCGCAGCGCGCAGACGAACTCGTAGGTGCGGTGGTCGCCCATTACGCCGACGGTGCGCACGGGCAGCAGCACGGCGAACGCCTGCCAGATCGCGTCGTACAGTCCGGCGTTGCGGATTTCCTCGAGATAGATCGCGTCCGCCTTGCGGAGGATGTCGCATTTCTCCTTCGTGATGTCGCCCGGGATGCGGATGGCGAGACCCGGGCCGGGAAACGGATGGCGGCCGACAAACGCGTCGGGCAGGCCCAGCTCGCGGCCCAGCTCACGCACTTCATCCTTGAACAGTTCGCGCAGCGGCTCGACCAGCTTCATGTTCATACGCTCGGGGAGACCGCCGACATTATGATGGCTCTTGATCGTCACCGACGGGCCGCCGGTAAAGCTCACGCTTTCGATCACGTCGGGATACAGCGTGCCTTGGGCCAGGAAGTCGGCGCCGCCGATCTTCTTCGCTTCCACCTCGAACACGTCGATGAAGGTCTTGCCGATGAACTTGCGTTTGGCCTCGGGGTCGCTGACCCCCGCAAGGCCGCTCAGGAACAAAGTCTCCGCGTTCACATGGACCAGCGGGATGTTGTAGCTGTTGCGGAACAGGGAGACGACCTGCTCGGCCTCGCCCCTCCGCATCAGGCCGTGGTCCACGAACACGCAGGTCAGCTGCTCGCCGATCGCCTCGTGGATCAGCACCGCCGCCACGGCCGAATCGACGCCGCCCGACAGGCCGCAGATCACCTTGCCCTTGCCGACCTGCGCGCGAATGTCCGCGATCTTGGTCTGGCGGTATTCCGCCATCGTCCAGTCCCCGGGGCAGCCACAGATGTGACGGACGAAGTTGGCGAGCAGCCGCCCCCCGTCCGGCGTGTGCACGACTTCGGGGTGGAACATCAGGCTGTAGAAGCGCCGCGCTTCGTCGGTCGCCACCGCATAGGGCGCGCCTTCGGATTGGGCGACGACACTGAAGCCCTCGGGCAGCCGCTCGACCCGGTCGCCGTGGCTCATCCAGACCTGATGCGCCTCACCTTCGCTCCACAGCCCGTCGAACAGCGCCGACCGGCCGCTGATTTCGATATAGGCGCGGCCGAACTCGCGGCTTTCGGATGGCGCGACCACGCCGCCCAGTTGGTGCGACATGGTTTGCTGACCATAGCAGATGCCGAGGATCGGCAGACCGGCGTCGAAGATGTGTTGCGGCGCGCGCGGGCTGTCTTCCCAAGTGACGGAGGACGGCCCGCCGGAGAGTATGATGCCCTTGGGCTTCAGCCGCGCGAACGCTTCGGCGGCGGCGTTGAAGGGAGCGATTTCCGAATACACGCCGGCTTCGCGTACCCGCCGGGCGATCAACTGTGTGACCTGGGAACCGAAGTCGATGATCAGGATCGAGTCGTGCGCATGAGTGTCCATGCGCACGGGCTGTTAGACGTTACCCGCCTGCCTTCAAGCCCGTTCACGCGCAGAGCCGCAGAGTCGGGCCGTTTCCGACCCTTGTCGGCTGCAATCGCGGGGCGCACCATAGGTCACGAATAGAGGTGAGTCGTTCGAGCAAAGGGGATTGATCATGCGTCAATTACTTGCACTCGCGGCCCTGATCGTGGCCACCATAGCCGTGGACCCCGTCCAGGCTGCTGGACGCCAATATTACGTCCTTGGAGACTCGTTCGTCGATGCAGGCAACGCCTTTATCGGAACCGGCGGCCTCGTCGCGCGACCGCAGGACGGCTATTTTCAAGGCCGCTTCACGAACGGCCCGACATTCGCCGATCTGATGCAGGCGGCCGAAACGGGCCAGTTCACCACCGCATCGCTTGCCGGGGGCGATAACTTCGCGGTCGGCGGCGCACGGGCAGCTGGGGATGCGGCATTTCCCCCCTTCATCGTGCCGGGCCTTCCCAATCAGCGCGGGGCGTACAGCTTGAAATATGGGGCCAACGTGTTCGCAGGCGGCATCTATATGCTGAGCTTCGGCAACAATGACGTGAACGCGATCCAGAGCAGCGACACCTATGGGCTGACGGTGGCGCAATACAGCGCGCTCTACACCGCCAACATCGTTAATACGGTCTCGTCTCTGGGCGCAGGCGGAGCGAGCAAGATTATCGTGCTTGGCGTACCCAATCCTCTCGAACCCGAGGGCTTGGCGCTGCAGGCTCAACTCAACGCGGGCCTTGCCCCGCTCCAGTCATTGCTGGGCGACCGGCTGGTCGTCTTCGATTTCTTTTCCTTCTTCGGCGCAATGATCGCCAATCCGCTCTCGTTCGGATTGCCTGCCAATACCGACTTCGTGACGCCCTGCGAAAGCGTCAGGCCGGTCGTCAACGGCATGCGCGACTGCACCGGCTTCTTCTCGTTCGACGGAACGCACCCGACCGCTCCGGTCCACCGCGCCCTAGCACGGGCAATCGCGCTCCAGGCGAATGTCGCGGTAGTTCCCGAGCCGGAGAGCTGGGCGCTGATGATCGCCGGCTTCCTGGTAGTCGGAGCTGCCGTGCGGCGGGCTCGAGTTCCGATGCCCGCCTGACTGCAGCCGCCCCGTCAGCGGCGTGCGAAATCGTGGCCGATGTCGACGTTGGTAACCTGGCCGTCCCGCACCGAGCAGCGAAAGCCCCAGCTTTCGGGGCGTTCGCGCCAGCTGCGGCGAGCATCGATCTCTCCATTCACGTCCCAACCGCCCGGGCGGCGATCGACGCCGTCGATGTCGCGCACGACCGCGCGATAGCCGTCGTCATAGCCGCGTTGCTCGGCCGCGATCGCGCAGGCGTCCACCGCCGCGTCCTCGCTGGCGATCGGCGGTGGGGGAGGTGCATAGGCCTGGTTGGAAGCACCAGTCGCTCCCTCGGCGAAACCCTGACGCGCCGCGCGCATCGCCTGCCGGGCGGCAACCGTCGCCTGCGCAGCGGCGCGCTGGGCCGCGACCGCGGCCTCGCCGACCGCGCGGCCGATCTCGCGTGATGTCTGCGGGTCCACCACTTGTGCCCGCGCCGCGCCGCTGGTCAAAACGCCGGCGGCAGCGCCAAGGACGAGAAGCTTTTTCATGGTCATCACTCCCAATCCACGAAGAATAAAGTCCGGCGCCTTATAGCGGTTCCATATGAGTGCGGGATGAACCGCCCCTATTTCACGTCCAGCCCCGTCCACTTCGCGGCGAACGCCCAAAGATCCGCCGTTTCCTCGATGATCTTGTCGGTCGGCTTGCCCGAACCGTGGCCGGCGCGCGTCTCGATCCTGATGAGGTGCGGTTTCGGCCCGAGATCCTTGGATTGCAGCATCGCCGCGTATTTGAAGCTGTGACCCGGCACCACGCGATCGTCGGTGTCCGCCGTGGTGACGAGGATCGCCGGATAGGCGGCGCCCGCCTTCACATTGTGATAGGGCGAATAGGCCCAGAGCGCCTTGAAGTCCGCTTCCTTCGACGGATAGCCATAGTCGTCGACCCAATAGCGGCCGGCGGTGAAGCGGTCGAAGCGCGTCATGTCCATCACGCCAACCGCCGGCAACGCCGCCGCGAACAGGTCCGGCCGCTGGTTGACGACGGCTCCGATCAGCAGCCCGCCATTGGAGCCGCCCTGCACCGCCAACTGGCTAGCGATGCCCTGCTTCTTCAGGAACTCGCCTGCGGCGATGAAGTCGTCGAACACGTTCTGCTTGCGCGTGAGCCGACCGGCGTCGTGCCATGCCTTGCCATATTCGCCACCGCCACGAATATTCGCGACCGCGAGCACGCCGCCCTGCTCCATCCATGCCAGCCGCGACGCCGAGAAGGCCGGCGGCAGCGACACGTTGAACCCGCCATAGCCGTAAAGGAGCGTCGACGCCGGGCCGGTCACGTTCGCCTTGCGGACGATGAAGATCGGCACCTTCGTCCCGTCTTTCGATGCGTAGAAGCGCTGCTCGACCTTATAGTCGGCCGGATCGAAAGCGACCTTGGGCTGCGCCCAGACGGTCGCCGCGCCGGTCCGCGCGTCGTAGCGGTAGATGGTCGTCGGGGTCGCGAAGCTGGTGAAGGAGAAAAAGGTCTCCGGATCGCTTGGCTTGCCGTGAAAGCCGGCTGCGGTGCCGATCCCCGGTAGCGCAAGCTTCGGCTTTGGTTTGCCGTCCAGCCCGAAGCGGCGCACTTCGCTTTTCGCGTCGACCAGATAGCTGGCGATCAGCTCCGGCCCAACCAGCGACGCGCCTTCCAGCGTCGCTGGGTCCTGTGCCACTATCTCGCGCACCTCGAACGCCGGGCGAGTGGCGTCAACGGCGACAATACGCTGCCGAGGCGCATCCTTGTTGGTCACGAAATAGAGCGTGCCGTCCATATTCCCGATGAACTGCCAGTTGTTCTCAAGTCCCTTGAACAGCGTTCGCAGCGCGTCCTTGCGGGCCGTCAGGTCGATGACCGTGATCTCATAGCGATCGTCGGTGCTCTCGGACGAGGTAATGATCAGCCAGCGCCCGTCATCGCTCACTTCGGCCGTATTGTTCCACTTGGGGTGATCGAGCGTCTCGTAGACCAGCCGGTCGGCGTCCTGCGCGGTCCCGAGCTTGTGGAAATAGATGCGGTGCTTCTCGTTCAGCGCCTGGAACTGCGCGCCTTCGGGCTTGGGAAAGCGCGAATAATAAATGCCGGATCCGTCCTTCGCCCAGGCGAGGTTGGAAAATTTTACCCATTCGACGCTGTCGCTGGTCGGCTTACCCGTCGCGACATCCAGCACCTTGACCGTGCGCCAATCGGTGCCGCCGTCCTGCACGCCATAGACGACGAAGCGGCCATCTTCCGACGGCACCCATTCGGAGAGCGCGGTCGCGCCGTCCTTGGCCCAGAGGTTGGGATCGATCAGCAGCCGCGCCTGCCCGTCCACGCTGTCGCGCACGAACAGCGGCGACTGGTTCTGCAGGCCAGTATTGTGCTGGTAGAAATAGCGTCCGCCCTTCTTCACCGGCACCGCGAACCGCTCATAGTCGAACAGCTGCTTCAGCCGCGCCTTGAACACGTCGCGCGCCGGCAGCGTCGCCAGATAGGCCTGGGTAACCTGGTTCTCGGCCGTCACCCAGGCGCGGACCTTCTGGTCCTGGCGGACGTCGTTCTCCAGCCAGCGATAGGGATCGGCGACCTTGATGCCGAAATGATCCTCAACCAACGGCTGCACTTCGGTTTTCGGGTAATTCATTGTCTGGGCCGTCACGGCATTGGAAAGAAGCAGGGCGGCAACAGCGAACAGGCGCATCGGCGGACTCCGGTCATGATCGTGGTGACTTAGCCTCGCGCGCGACTGAAAAGCCAGACGCGGATCGCGCTGGCCAGATTGGACGGGGTGGCAGCGACGATGCGTTCCTGGTCGATCCGGGCAACCAACGCAGAAAGAGGCAACTTGGCAGCGCGCGCCGCTTCCTCGAGCGCGGACCAAAACAACGGCTCGAGGCTGATCGAAGTCTGGTGTCCGGCGATCGTGATCGAACGCTTCAAGGGGGGCGAGTAAGGCGTAGGCATCGAGGCCGAACGTAAGGGTTCACGCATTCAAGATACAATTTTTTCGGGGTGGCTGGCGGGGCGGGCAGGCCTTAGGCGATGTGGTGATGCGAGAACATGTGACGGATGGCTATGCGACGCTGACCGAGAAGGAAAAGCAAACGCTACGCCTGATCGTGCGCGGCCACGACGCCAAGTCCACAGCGCGTCACCTCGGTCTTTCGGTGCACACGATCAATGAGCGGCTGCGCGACGCGCGGCGCAAGCTCGCCGTGTCGAGCAGTCGTGAGGCCGCGCGTATGGTTTTCGAGCGAGAAGGCTCGGACCCCAAATCCGTAGCGGACGAAGAATTCAGGGAAGCCGTTCCGCCGCAAGACGTGAAACAGGACAGCCCGGGACAGATCAAACGACGTGCCCGGATAGGAACAGGAGCTGTCATCATGTCACTTGTTTTGGGATTTCTCGCGCTGTTCGGGCTGCCGCAAATCGCGTCCAACCAGGACGGCGGCACGTCTTCCGTTGAAGCCGTCAATTCGGCCGTGGTCGCATCGGCCAAGGCATGGCTTGCGCTGGTCGATCAAAGAAAGTGGGACGAAAGCTGGGCCGCGACCGCATCGTCGTTCAAGAAATCGAACACGAAGCAGCTGTGGGCCACGACGGCTGAAAAGGTCCAGGTCCCGCTCGGCGCCACCCGATCGCGCGTGCTGTTCAGTCAGGACAGCGTTCCGACCCCGCCCAACGGCGCGGAAGTCGTCAAATTTCGTACAAGCTTCGCGAACAAACCTGACGCGGTCGAAACGCTGGCCTTGGCTAAAGAAAATGGAAACTGGCGCGTGGTCGGTTACTATATCGAATAGTCACCGTCATCCCGGCGAAGGCCGGGATCCAGTCCGTCGAAAAAAAAAGCGCGGCAGCGCTTCGCACTGCCAAGTCCTTATAGGGCTGGATCCCGGCCTTCGCCGGGATGACGATTTAGTACATATGCTGACCGCCATTGATGCTGAGCGTCGATCCCGTCACGAAGCCAGCATCCTCGCCGCACAGGAACACCACGCCGCGTGCGATCTCTTCCGCCTTGCCAAGGCGCCCGACCGGGATCTTGGCGACGATCTTGTCGAGCACGTCCTGCGGGACGGCCGCGACCATGTCCGTGTCGATATAGCCCGGCGCGATCGCGTTGACGGTGATGCCAGAGCGCGCGCCCTCCTGCGCCAGCGCCTTGGTGAAGCCGTGGATGCCGGACTTGGCGGCGGCGTAGTTGACCTGGCCGTATTGGCCGGCTTGGCCGTTGATCGAACCGATATTGACGATGCGGCCGTATTTGCGGCCGCTCATGCTTTCCCAAACGGCTTTCGCCATGTTGAAACAGCCGCCCAGGTTCGTGTCGATGACATCTTCCCAGGCCCCGCGATCCATCCGCTTCATCGTGCCGTCGCGGGTGATGCCGGCATTATTGACCAGCACATCGACCGGCCCGAGTTCGTCGGCGACCTGGGCAGCGCCGGCGACACAGGCGTCGAAGTTCGCCACGTCCCACTTATAGGCCTTGATGCCGGTCCGGTCGGTGAAGGCGCGGGCGCGCTCGTCATTGCCGGCATAGTTGGCGGCGACACTCATGCCCGCATCCCGAAGCGCCAGGCTGATCGCCTCGCCGATTCCGCGCGTGCCCCCCGTCACGATCGCTACACGTGCCATTGTCATCCATCTCCTTGTTTGTTTCGTTATTCGTTTCGTTGGCCCTACGAAGGCGCGAGCCAGCCTTCAAGTTCACGCGAAAGTAAGGTGCGCATCAGCGCGATCGCATCGTCGCTGTCGTTGAGGCACGGCAGATAGGCGAAGTCCTGGCCGCCGGCGGCGATGAAGCTTTCCTTGCCGCGGATCGCCAGCTCCTCCAGCGTCTCCAGGCAATCGACCGAGAAGCCGGGCGCGACGACCGCGACCTTGCGCACCCCCTCGCCGGGCAGCGCCGCCAGCGTCTCGTCGGTGGCGGGCTCTAGCCATTTCGCGCGCCCGAAGCGTGACTGGAACGACACCCGAACCTCGCGCCCCAGCGCCTCGCCGAGCAACCGCGCCGTCTTCTGACAATGGCAATGATAGGGGTCACCCAGGTCGAGCGTCCGCTGCGGCATGCCGTGGAAGCTGGTGAGGATCAGGTCCGGCTCGAAGGCAAGGCCGGCCAGCGCGCGCGCGATCGATGCCTTGAGCGCGCCGATATAGGCCGGGTCATCGTGGTAGGGAGGCAACGTCCGGATCGCCGGCTGCCAGCGCAGCCCAGCCATCACCTCGAAAGCCTTGTCATTCGCGGTCGCGGTGGTCGCGCTGCAATATTGCGGGTACATCGGCGCCAACAGGATGCGGTCGCAGCCGGCATCTTTCAGCATGGTCATCCGCTCGGCGATCGACGGATTGCCATAGCGCATCGCCCAATCCACCAGCACGTCCGGCCCGAACGCGCCGCGCAATCTCTCGGCCTTTGCCCGCGTGTAGTGCGCGAGCGGTGAGCCGTTTTCCGTCCACACCAGCTTGTAGGCGTGCGCCGATTTTGCCGGCCGGGTGTTGAGGATGATGCCGCGCAGGATCGGCTGCCAGAGGATCGGCGGAATCTCGACGACGCGCCGGTCCGACAGGAATTCGGCGAGATAGCGGCGGACGGCAGGGACGTCCGGAGCATCGGGCGTGCCGAGATTGATCAGCAAAACGCCGATCTTGCCATGCCGGACCGGTGGATGATCGGTTGGCGGCGTCATGCCTCGCCCAACCGGACCGGAAGCTGACGATAGCGACGGCCGGTCGCCGCGAACAATGCGTTGACGATCGCCGGCCCGACCGGCGGCACCGCGAGTTCGCTGACGCCGCCTGGCTCTTCGTTGCTCTGGACGATCTCGACCGTGATGTCGGGCGTGTCCACCAGGCGCGGCAGATTGAGGTCGGCGAGGCGGAGCGCCCGCGTCAGCCCGCGGTCGAAGCCCGGCGCGCATCCCAGCACAGCGGCAAGCCCAAAGATCAGCCCGCCCTCGATCTGCTGCCTGACGATATCGGGATTGATCATTCGCCCGACGTCCGCGACCGCGACCAGCCGGTCGCATTTCACACGCCCGTCCTCGGCATGGGCTTCGGCGAACACGGCGATCTGGCTGCCATAGGCTTTGTGCACCGCGATGCCCTGGCCGGTGCCGATTTCACCACCCTGCCAACCGCCGATCGCCACCGCGGTGGACAGGCACCGCGCCAGGCGCGGCTCCCCGCCCAGCATCGCCATGCGGAACGAGAACGGCTCGACTCCCGCGACCCGCGCCAGCTCATCGACAAAGCCTTCGGTGAAGAAGCAGGTATAGCTGTGCGCCGCGGACCGCCAATAGCCGATGGGCAGACCCAGCTTGGCCGGGTGATGATCGACCGCGAGATTGGCGATGCGATAAGGCGTTTCCGCCCCAGCCACCGCGAACCCGTCCGCACCGCTGTGCGCGGCAGCGCGCGCCAGCGCGGCGTTCGGGAGCAGCTGGTCAGCCACCGCGCGGCCGTAATTCGGTACCGCGATCTTCGTCAGCAGGCCCTCGATACGCGCGCCGGCGATCTTTGCCGACAGCCGCGCCGCCGCCGCCGGCCGGAAGCGATCGCTTAGAATCGCCTCGACACGGCTCCAGACCAGCTGCACCGGCCGCTTCAGTTTCTGCGCGAGCAGTCCGGCCTGGATCGCCGCTTCATGGTTCATGCCCCGCCCGAAGCCGCCGCCGATCAGCATCGGGTGCACGATCACCTTGGCCGGGCTGATGTCGAGCGATCGTGCCGCCGCCTGCCGCGACGCTTCTGGCGCGATCGTCGGCAGCCACAGCGAAAGCACGCCATTCTCCCACGCCGCCGTCGCCGTCATCGGCTCGATCGCAGCATGCACGGCCGGCTCGACGCCATATTCCGCGACATGCACCGCCGCGCCCTTGAAGCTGGCCGAGAGATCGCCGCGCTCGACGATGCGGTGGCCATCGCCTTTCAGCGCATCGCCCAGCCTTTTGCCAATCAACGCGTCGCTCAGGGTCGCTCCGCGCGTCTCGAAGCGCGGCTTCAGCAGCTCCAGCGCCCGCTCCGCCGCCCAGCTGGTCTGCGCGACGGCCGCCACCCACTTCTCGGTCGCGACCAATTGCAGCACGCCGCGCACTTTTTCCGCAGCCGCCTTGTCGCCGCCTATATAACGGGTCGTGCCGATCGGCCCCTGCCGCATCGCCGCGAACACCATGTTCTGCAGCCGGACATCGGCGGCGAAATTGGCCGATCCGTCCAGCTTGGCCGGCGTGTCCAGGCGCGGCACCGATCGGCTGGACAGCCTCTCGCCATTGGCCAGCCTGAGCGGTGGCGGATCGGGCGCGTCATGGCCTGCCGCGTCCGCCGCCAGCTTGCCGAAGCCCAGCTTTTTGCCTTCGTGGACGACTAGGCTTTCGTCCGTCTCGCACGCTTCCCACGCCACGCCCCAGCGCGCCGCCGCCGCCATGCACAGCTGTGCACGCGCCGCCGCCGCCGCGATGCGCAACGGCGCCTCGTACATGCGGATCGACGTCGATCCCGCCGTCACCATCGTCGCGCTTCGCGTCGCGAACTCATCGGCATAGTCGTCGAACAGCGGCGCGATCCCGGCCGCCAGTTCCTCGGCGAACAGGCGATTGGCATAAAGCGGGTTGATCGGCGCCGCCTCTACGCCGACCGTCTTCCAGTCCGCGCCCAGCTCGTCGGCGACGATCTGCGGCAGCGTCGTGTAGACGCCCTGCCCCGTCTCCGCTTGAGGCACCGCGACCATCACGCGCCCATCTTCGCCGATCTTGATATATGGCCCGAGCACCGTCTCGCGCCGCCCTGCCGTCAGGTTGGTCTCATAGCGCCGGGGCCATGCCGCCCACGCGACGATCAGCCCAACGCCCAGCCCGCCGGACACAAGCAGCCGGCGGCGGGTGATATGAGGAAGCGTGGCGTCGCTGGTGCGCATCTCAAGCGGGTTTAGCCGCGACCGTCGCCCGGTCCAGCCGGTAAAATTCGGGGCGCCCCGTCGCCGCTTCCGCCGCGACCATCTCAAGGAGCCAGTCTCGGAACAGCCGGATCTTCTTGGCGCTCCGATGGTGCTCGGGATAAACCAGCCAGAAATCGGCGGGATCGAACGCGCAATCGTCCAGCACGGGAACCAGCCGCCCACTTTCGATCTCGTTGTGCCAGAGGATGGGATTCAGCACCGCCAAGCCCGCGCCTGAGATCGCTGCCTGGCCTTCGGCCACCTGTGTGTCCATGCGAATCCCACGCGGCGCGCCGTCCACGAATTGCCCGCCCACCTGATCGCGCCAGATCGTCCACCAGCTATCGTCCGGGCTGATCCGGGCATGACTCATCACGCCCGCCACGGTCCGGATCGACGGATGCTCCTGCAGGAAAGCAGGACCCGCGAACACCATCAGCGGCATCCGCATCAGGAAATGCGCGCACAGCCCCGGCCACTCGCCACGCCCGGCGCGGATCGCGACGTCCACATCCTCGCGCGCGAAATCGACCACTGTGTTCGATGTGTGGAGCCTGACGGCTATGTCCGGCGCGCGCAGCTGGAACGCGCCGATGCGGGGCGCCAGCCAGTTCGGCCCCATCGTCGTCGAGCAGCTGATCGTCAGCACGCCCTCGCCGCTGGACCGCGCGACGCCGAACGCACTGTCGAGATCGTCGAACGCCTTGGCGACCAACGGCCCGATCCGCCGCCCGGTTTCGCTGAGAGACACACGCCCCTTTTCGCGCCGGAACAGGCTCGCGCCCAGCCGCTCTTCCAACAATTTGATCTGATAGCTGACCGCCGCCTGCGTCATCCCGAGTTCGTTCGCGGCGCTGGTGAAATTCTCGTGACGCGCGGCCGCTTCGAACACCCGGACGGCGGACAGTGGCGGCAGGCGGCGCATCCTTATCTTGATAAGCCCAGCTTATGCCATTCGTCCATCGCTTTGTTGGCGTTCCGGGCGCGGAACGATCATTTAGCGCCTGTCCCCAACGCCATCCCAAAGGACAGGAACCGCACCATGCGCGACGAACATGATGACCGTGTCTATCAGGCACACCGCCACGATCTCGCGACGAATGTCGCCGACATCGCCCGCTCGGTCGCGCATGCGTTCGACCGGCTGCACGAGCGCCTTTATGGCGCGCCCTGGGCGCGCCAGACGAGGCCGAACGAGAGCCGGTGCGAAACAAAGCTAACGACGCTGTAACCAAATCCGTGCTGACCCCCATTTACCTGTTCGGGTGCAATTCCCCGGCCCATGTCGTTGGGCCGCACCCTGCTTGCCGCGTCGATCGCACTGTCAGCACCGCTGATGACGGGCGCGATCGACCGGACGTCCAATCTCGACCAGCGCCTGCTCGCCGCGCATAATCGCGAACGCGCCGCCGCCGGTGTCCCAGCGCTCGTCTGGGATGACAGCCTCGCCGACGATGCCCAAGGCTGGGCCGACGCGCTCGCCGAAACCAGCAGCTTCGAACATAGCCGCGCCGACCCGAGCGATCCCGAGACACCGGGCGAAAATCTCTGGGCCGGCACGCGCGGCGCCTTTTCGCCCGAGGAAATGGTCGGTTACTGGATCGCCGAGAAACGCGACTACAAGCCCGGCCCGATCCCGGCGGTCTCACGCAGCGGCGATTTCGAGAATGTCGGCCACTATACTCAGGTGGTCTGGCGCGATACGGGCCGGGTCGGCTGCGCCGTCGCCGAAGGCGAACGCGAAGATATTCTCGTCTGCCGCTATGCCCAGGGTGGCAATGTCATCGGCGAGCGCGCGCTCTGAACGATTCGCCGCGCCGCCGCCGCTTGGTTAACCTTTTGGTAAGTTTTTGCTCCACAGACCCTCGCCCATGCGGGGATATAGATTGGGGGCCGCGATGGCGCTCGCCGGCGTGATGCCGGTGCTTTCCGGCAATCTCGACCACCAAAGCAATGTCGCGGCACGCCTGCTTGCGGCGCACAATCGTGAGCGCGCCGCTGTCGGCGCGCCGGAGCTTGCATGGGACGATGCGCTCGCGGTCGAAGCCCGCGCCGCCGCCCAACGGATCGCCCGCACCGGCTCCTTCGATCATGGCGGCCCACGCCTGAGCGGACGCGGCGAAAATCTGTGGGAAGGCACAAGAGGCGCCTATGCGCCCGAGGAAATGACCGGGCTGTGGGCGGCGGAGAAGGCGGATTTTCAGCATGGCGTGTTCCCGCAAGTCTCCCGCAGCCGCAACCTCGCTGCCGTCGGCCACTACACACAGATGATCTGGCGCGGCACAAAGCGGGTCGGTTGCGCCCTAGCCGATGATGGGCGCGACGACATTCTCGTCTGCCGCTACGCGGCGCCCGGCAACATCACGGGCGAACGCCCGATCTGATTGCCTCGCCTGCGCGCTTCGGCTAAGGGACCGGCAACCGCCTCGGCCGCGCAGGAACCCGCGCTCGCCGGGGCGAATTTCTTTTCCGCCAAGTGGAGCCCAAGACTATGGCCCGGCGCCGCCAGATCTACGAAGGCAAGGCGAAAATCCTTTATGAAGGCCCTGAGCCGGGCACGCTGATCCAGTATTTCAAGGATGACGCGACCGCCTTCAACGCGCAGAAGAAGGGCACGATCAGCGGCAAAGGGGTGCTGAACAACCGCATCTCCGAGCATATCTTCACGCTCCTCGGCACGATCGGCATTCCCACTCACTTCATCCGCCGCCTCAACATGCGCGAGCAGCTGATCCGGCAGGTCGAGATCGTGCCG
>JAESFN010000534.1_pt1 | contig 32663 bp, 40 predicted proteins | sample 9269411 | NCBI WGS metagenome assembly JAESFN01 (sample SAMN14505399, study PRJNA617100) | algae metagenome | isolation source: Iphinoe sp. HA4291-MV1 and co-occurring heterotrophs from trail next to... | place: USA: Maunawili Falls, Hawaii | collected 2009-07-25
GACGCTGGGTGGCGTGTTCACCCGCCTGATCGACCGCAACACCACGATCCCGACCAAGAAGAGCCAGACCTTCTCGACCGCCGAGGACAACCAGAACGCGGTGACCATCCGCGTGTTCCAGGGCGAGCGCGAGATGGCGGCGAACAACAAGCTGCTCGGCAATTTCGACCTCGCCGGCATTCCCCCGGCGCCGCGCGGCGTGCCGCAGATCGAAGTCACGTTCGACATCGACGCGAACGGCATCGTCAATGTCTCGGCCAAGGACAAGGGCACCGGCAAGGAGCAGCAGATCCGCATCCAGGCCTCGGGTGGTCTTTCGGACGCCGATATCGAGCGCATGGTCAAGGAAGCCGAGCAGAACGCCGACGCCGACAAGAAGAAGCGTGAGGCGGTCGAAGCCAAGAACCAGGGCGAATCGCTGATCCACTCGACCGAGAAGTCGCTGAAGGACTATGGCGACAAGGTCACCGCCGAAGAGAAGGCCGCCATCGAGACGGCGATCGCCGACCTCAAGGGCGTGCTCGAAGGCGACGACGCCGACGCGATCAAGGAGAAGTCCGCGACGCTGGCTGAGGCTTCGATGAAGCTGGGCGAGGCGATGTACAAGCAGAGCCAGGCCGAGGCGGAAGCCAAGGCCGAAGGCGGCGAACAGCCGGCCGACGACGACGTGGTTGACGCCGAGTTCGAAGAGGTCAAGGACGACAAGCGTTCGGCCTGATCGTACAAAGCATAGATTCGGGAAGGGCCTGGCCGCAGCCGGGCCCTTTTCGTTTCACGTGAATCAGGCCGCAATCTTGCCGCAGCTTGGTCCAACTGTTTTCACATCCGCCGCCGATGTTGCGCGGGTTGAAGTGGGCGCCAACCGTCAGCAGCGGGCGCCTTGAGGGAGCAGACGGAACCCAGGGCCGGGGTCCGGATGCTGAGGGCGGACTTCGAAAGGACTACTGATGTCATCGGTTGAGGTGCGGAGGTTCGCCGAAAGCGGCGATCTCCATGCAGCGGATTCCGCGCCTGTGGAGCGGCTGGACGCCGACATGCGTCACGTCCTCAACGTGCTGCAGTCGATGGGCGGCAAGCGCATCGATGAATGCCGCTCGCCCGAGGCACGCGCACTCCCCACCCTCGACATGGCGCTGCGCCGGATCCTCCGCGACCAGGTCGACGACATGGGCGTCGGCATGGAGATGCGGCTGATCCCCGGCCACACCGACGATATTCGCGCCCGCATCTACGTGCCGCAGAACGACATCGTTGCCGGCCTGAGGCCGATGGTGCTGTTCCTGCACGGCGGCGGCTTCGTGCTCGGCGACGTCGACAACTACGACGCCACGCCCCGCGCCCTCGCGGCGCGCACCGGCGCCGTCGTGGTCTCGGCGCATTACCGGCAAGCGCCGGAGCACCGCTTTCCGGCGGCGCACGAGGATGCCTTCGCGGCCTGGACCTGGCTGCTCGAGCATGCCGAATCACTTGGCGGCGATCCGAAGCGTGCCGCCATCGTCGGCGAAGGCTCGGGCGGTAACCTCGCGGTCAACGTGGCGCTGCGCGCCCGGGCCGAGGAAAAGCCGCTGCCCATTCACATGGGCCTCGTGACCCCGATGGCGGCGATGCTGTTCGACCTGCCCTCGCACGTCCAGAACGCCGAAACCTTCCCCTATTCCACCGCCACCCTCGAATGGGCGGCGCGGAAACTGTTCCGCAAGAAGGACGATGCGCACGACGCGCGGATGAACATCGCCGGCCGCGTCGATCTCGCGGGCCTGCCGCCCGCGACCATCATCCTCGCCGATGCCGATCCGCTGCGCTCGGAAGGCGAAGCGCTGGCCGATGCGATGCGCCGCTCCGGCGTCTGGGTCGACATGACCACCTACGAAGGCGTCACGCACGGCTTCTTCGGGCTCTACCGCATCGTCAACAAGGCGATGTTCGCCCAAGGCCAGCTCGGCCGGAACCTCGCGGCGGCGTTCGGCGCCTGACGCGTTCACAGGTCGCCCCACACCACTGGTGGAAAAGTCACACCGGGCACGTACGTCGGCCCATGGCCGTCGTTAGTGTTGCCGTCGGGCACCAGAGTACTTATCTAGGCCGGATGCCTGATGCGGGGCGCAGGCAACCAAGGACAAGGCCGATTGGCGAAACGCGATTTTTATGAAGTGCTCGGGGTGCCGAAAGGCGCCGACGAAGCGGTGCTCAAGGGCGCCTATCGCAAGCTTGCGATGCAGTTCCACCCCGACCGGAATCCGGGCAACGCCGAAGCCGAGACCAAGTTCAAGGAAATCAGCGAAGCCTACGACACGCTGAAGGACCCGCAGAAGCGCGCCGCCTACGACCGCTTCGGCCATGCCGCGTTCGAGAATGGCGGGCGTGGCCCGGCCGGCTTCGGACCCGAGTTCACCTCGTCGATGTCCGATATCTTCGAGGACATCTTCGGCGACTTCATGGGCGGCCGCGGCCGCGGCGGCCAGTCCCGCCTGCGCGGCTCCGACCTGCGCTACAACCTCGAGATCAGCCTCGAAGAGGCGTTCGCCGGTCGCACCGTCGATATCGACGTGCCGACGCTCGCCAGCTGCGACACCTGTGAAGGCACCGGCGCCAAGCCCGGCACCGGCATGTCGACCTGCCGCCACTGCAATGGCCAGGGCAAGGTGCGCGCGGCGCAGGGCTTCTTCACCATCGAACGGACCTGCCCGATCTGCAACGGTCGCGGCCAGATTCTCGAGCAGCCCTGCACCGATTGCGGTGGCCAGGGCCGTCGCCAGCAGAACCGCACGCTGTCGGTCGATATCCCCAAGGGGATCGAGGATGGCACCCGCATCCGGCTCGCCAACGAGGGCGAGGCAGGATTGCGTGGCGGACCGCCGGGAGACCTCTACATCTTCATCTCGATCAAGCCGCACGACCTGTTCCAGCGCGACGGCGCCGACCTTTACGCCCGCGTCCCGATCGCCATGACCACGGCGGCGCTGGGCGGCGAGTTCGAGGTGCCAACGCTCGACGCAGCCCGCGCCCGGGTGAAGGTTTCGTCCGGCACCCAGCCCGGCCAGCGTGTCCGCCTCAAGGGCAAGGGCATGCCGATCCTTCGTTCCAAGGATTTCGGCGATCTCTACGTGCAGCTCGACGTCGAGACGCCGCAGAGCCTGTCGAAGCGCCAGCGCGAGCTGCTGGAAGAGTTCGAGCGCGAATCGACCCGCGAAAACTCCCCGACCTCCGAAGGCTTCTTCGCCAAGCTGAAGAGCCTGTTCGAGAACTAGGCGCGTTTCACAAACTCGATGTCATCCCAGCGAAAGCTGGGACCCAATCATCCGACCGCGCCAGCCGCGAGCTGGGTCCCTGCTTTCGCAGGGATGACACCCAGTATGGTGATGGTTCGGTGCCTTTCGACGTCGGCGCGAATGCGCTAGCTCTAGCGCATGACCCTCGACGCCCCTCCCCCCAAGACTGCCATCACCATCTGCGGCTCGCTACGCAAGGACTCGATCAACGAGCCCTTGCGTCGGCACATGTCGGCCAAGCTGCGCGAAGCCGGGGTGATCGTCACCGATCTCGACCTGCGCGATTTCGAGATGCCGATCTTCAACCAGGACATCGAGGATGCCGGCGAGACGCCGGAGGCGGCGAAGCGCCTGGCGGAGATGTTCCGGTCGCACGACATCGTGCTGATCATCAGCCCCGAGTACAATGGCGGGGTCACGCCGCTGATCGCCAACCTCGTTTCGTGGGTCAGCCGAGAGAAGCCCAACCCGTTCAAGCACGCGGTGTTCGGCATCGGCGGGATGAGCGATGGCAAGTATGCGACGATCTTCGCCCTCTCGCACCTCCGCGACTCGCTGAGCAAGATCGGCGCTCTGGTGGTGCCGACGCTGCTCGGCCTCGGGCCCTACCCGAGCGTGCTGGACGAGAACGGCGAGCCGAACGAGGGCAACATCAAGTGGAAGGTCGGCCAGATGGTGCGCGAGCTCACCCACTTCTCGCGCGGCGGCATCTGAGATGTACGCGCTCTACGTCACCCATCCCGAAGTGGTGATCGACGCCAGTGTCGCAACGCCGCGCTGGGGGCTGTCCAGCCTCGGCCGGTCGCGAGCAGAACGATTCGCGAACCATCCATTGGTACAACCCCTGACCCGCCTCGTTTCGAGCACGGAAACCAAGGCTCTCGACCTCGCAGCAATTCTCGCGACGGGCTGCGGCGCGCCTGTGGACAGCGGGGATAAGTTCAACGAGAACGACCGCCGGAGTACCGGTTTTGTTCCCTCGGCGCGCTTCGAGCAGCTGGCGGACGCGCTGTTCGCGCATCCCGATGAGTCGGCGGAGGGCTGGGAAACGGCGCGGGACGCGCAGCGCCGGGTGGTCGGCGCCTTCAGTGAAGTGCTGGCCGGCCACGACCCGAGCCGGCCCATCGGCTTCACCGGCCACGGCGCCGTCGGCACGCTGCTGAAGTGCCATCTCGGCGGGTCGACCATCGCCCGCTCAGAGGACCAGCGCCGCATCGGCAACCCCGGCGGCGGCAACGTCTTCGTGGTACGGCTCAGCGACCGGAAGTTGCTGACCGACTGGATCGCGATGGAGGATCTGCCGGCAACGATCGCCGGTCTTTAGGCCAGCGTGGCGCGCTCTCCGTGATCCTCCACCGTGAAACGGGGGAGGGGGACCGCCGAAGGCGGTGGAGGGGGCGGCGGGAAGCGCCGGTATGGTGTGGCCGCCCCCTCCACCAGCTACGCTGGTCCCCCTCCCCCGCTAGCGCGGTGGAGGATCACGGAGAGGTCAGCGACTTACTCTACGCCCCATCCTTCCGCCCCGGCGTCCACTCGCCGAGCCCAAACAGCTCCACCGCGTCCTCCAGCGCCAGCTTCAGCCGGTCGAGCCGGGCCGGATCGTGATCGACCTCGCGCAGCCGGGTCGGGCCGGCGAGCGGTGCCTTGGCCAGCAGCGACGTCCCCGCCTCGGTCAGCCCGACCAGCCGGGCGCGGCGGTCGCGCGGATCGGTCTTCACTGTCACGAGGTCCATGCGGCGCAGCTCGTCGATCGACTGGCCCAGCGTCGCGGGGTGCATCACCAGGGCCTTGCGCAGCGCGGCAAGCGGTAGTTGCGGGCGCTCGGCGCAGATGCGGAGCACAGAAAGCTGCAGCCCGGTGATGCCGAAGCGCTTCTTCAGATCGGCGTGGAAGGCCTCGGTGGCTCGTTCGAGCCGCACCCAGGCGACAATGGCGGAAAGCGCCTGCTGCTGCATGATTGGTCTAATGATTCCATTATGTTGCGCGGACGCTATGGCGCCATAGCACCGCGCGCAAGCGGGCATTTCTGCTTGCCCGATTCGTCCGGCTGTGGCACTGACCGGAAAATCCGGAGACATCTGATGGCAGGCACACTGATCGTCGCACTCGATCTCGACACCCGAGACGAGGCGGAACGCTTGATCGCGCAACTCGGCGACTCGGTCGACTTCTACAAGATCGGCTACCAGCTGTTCTACGGCGGCGACGGACTGAACCTCGGCAAGGCGCTGCTGGCGGCGGGCAAGCGGGTGTTCTTCGATTTGAAGATGCTCGACATCGACAACACGGTCGAAAAGGGCGTCGCGGCAATCGCCAACACCGGCGCCACCATGGTCACCGTGCACGCCTACCCGCAGTGCATGCGCGCGGCGGTACGCGGCGCGACCGGATCGGACCTCTGCGTACTGGGCGTCTCGGTGCTGACCTCGATGGACGATGCGGACCTCGCCGAAGCCGGCTTTGCCCGCGACACGGCGGGGCTCGTCGCGCTCAGGGCGCAGCAGGCGCGTGACGCCGGAATTGGCGGGCTGGTCAGCTCGCCGCACGAGGCCGAGATGGTGCGCTCGATCGTTGGGCCGAAGCTCGCCATCGTCACCCCCGGCATCCGCCCGGCGGGCAGCGCGCATGGCGACCAGAAGCGGGTCACCGGCCCGGCCGAAGCGCTCGCCGCCGGTGCTACCCATCTGGTGGTTGGCCGGCCGATCACCGCGGCGGCGCATCCGGTCAGCGCGGCGCGGGCGATCCTCGCCGAGATGGCCGGCGGGACCCGGCTGGCATGACCGCAACAGCTGGGCTATAGGCTCGGCACGGGTTCGTCAGGAGCAAGCATGTCTGACCTCAAGGTCGCCATCGCCGGTGCAGGCGGCAAGATGGGTGCGGCCAATATCCGCGCCATCGCCGCAGGATCGGGCATCACCGTCGTTTCGGCCTTCGATCGCGCCGGTGCTCCGGTGCTCGGCAAAGATGCCGGCGAGCTGGTCGGCATCGAGGCGCTCGGCGTCGCCATCACCGACGACGTTGCCGCCGCGCTTGCTGGCGCCGAGGCGATCATCGATTTCACCGCGCCCGCCAATTCCGTGGCGCTGGCGCGTGAAGCCGCGAAGCGCGGGCTCATCCACGTCATCGGCACCACCGGCTGCAGCGAGGCGGACGACGCGGCGATCCGCGATGCGGCTTCGACCGCACGGATCGTCAAGGCCGGCAATTTCTCGCTCGGCGTGAACCTGTTGCTCGGGCTCGTGAAGCAGGCGGCCGCGGCGCTCCCCGGCTTTGACGTCGAAATCCTCGAGATGCACCACAACAAGAAGGTCGACGCTCCCTCGGGCACCGCCCTGATGCTCGGCGAAGCCGCAGCGCGTGGCCGCAACCTCGATCTCAAGACCCACTCGGTGCGCGTTCGCGACGGCCACACCGGGCCGCGCGAGGAGGGCAGCATCGGCTTTGCGACGCTGCGTGGCGGCAACGTCATCGGCGAGCACCGGGTGATCCTCGCCGGTCCGAGCGAGCGGATCGAACTCAACCACATCGCCGACAACCGGGCGCTGTTTGCTGATGGCGCGGTGCGCGCCGCGCTCTGGGCGCGCGGCCAGAGGCCGGGGTTCTACAACATGGCCGACGTGCTCGGCTTCAACTGACACAAGGACTTTCGATGACCGGAACGTTGATCCTCGTTCGCCACGGCCAGAGCGACTGGAACCTCAAGAACCTGTTCACCGGCTGGCGCAACCCCGACCTCACCGAGCAGGGCATCGGCGAGGCTCGCGCCACCGGCAAGAAGTTGAAGACCGCCGGCTACACGCCGGATGTCTACTTCACCTCGGCGCTGCGCCGGGCCCAGCACACGCTCGACCTGATCCTCGAGGAGCTCGGAATCACCGAGGTGACGATCACCCGCTCGAAGCTCCTGAACGAGCGCGACTACGGCGATCTCAGCGGTCTTAACAAGGACGACGCGCGGAAGAAGTGGGGCGAGGACCAGGTGCTGATCTGGCGCCGTTCGTTCGACGTGCCCCCGCCGGGCGGCGAAAGCCTCAAGGACACCGCGGCCCGTACGCTGCCGTACTACGACGCCGAGATCGTGCCGCTGCTCAAGGCCGGCAAGACCGTCCTTGTCGCCGCACACGGCAACTCGCTGCGCTCGATCGTCATGGCGATCGAAAACCTGACGCCGGACGAGATCCTGAAGCGCGAACTCGGCACCGGCGAGCCGGTGATCTACAAGATCGGCGCGGACGGCAAGCTGGCGGAGAAGGTGGCGATCTAGTCGACTACCGATAGAGACGGCCCCCTCCCATCCTCCCCCACAAGGGGGGAGGTGCCCCGCTGGTTCATCTGGCACGATCGAAGACACAAGCTCGACTCTTAACCTCCCCCTTTATGGGGGAGGCCGGGAGGGGGCCGTCTCTCTCAGTCAGGCCTAAGCCCCCACAACCCCCGACTCCCATCCGAGAATCGCCCGCTTGCGCGGCACGCCCCAGTGGTAGCCGGTCAGCGCGCCGCTGGTGCCCACCACCCGGTGGCACGGCACGACGAAGCTGATCGGGTTCTTGCCCACGGCGCCACCGACGGCCCTGGCGGCGGTGGGGCGGCCGATATGGTCGGCGACCTTCTGGTAGGTCGTGGCCTTGCCCACCGGGATCTTCAGCAGCGTCTCCCACACCTGCACCTCGAAATCGGTGCCGATGAGGACGACGCGCACCGGTTGCTCGGGGTCCCAGCGGGTCGGGTCGAACACCCGGGCGGCAACCGGCGCCACCGCCTTGTCGTCGCGGCGATAGCTGGCATTGGGCCAGCGGTTGGCGAGGTCCTCGAAGGCTTCCTCGACCGACATGTTCTCGTCGGCGAAGCCGATGCCCGAAAGCCCATACTCGGTCATGGTCAGCACCGCGGTGCCGAACGGCGACGGGGCAGCGCCCCAGATCATCTCGAGGCCCTCGCCGCGCGCGCGAAACGCGCCGGGCGGCATGGCCTCGTGCGTGACGAACAGGTCGTGCAGCCGCGAGGTCGATGACAGGCCCACCTCGTAGGTGGTGTCGAGCACACTCTGCTGGTCGGCCAACAGTTTCTTCGCGTGATTGAGCGCCACGGCCTGGGCGAAGCTTTTCGGGCTCAGCCCGCACCAGCGGCGGAACAGGTCGGTGAGCTGCCGCTCGGTCAGCCCGAGCGCCCGGGCAAAACGCGGCAGGTCGGTTTCGTCGGGCAGCGTCTCGCTCAGGTAGGCGATCGCGGCCTGGACGGTTTCGTAGTCCGAATTGGCGATGATGGTCTGGTGTTTGCTCATGATGAGCGGAACATAGGCGCGCCGAAGCGCCGTTGCGACCCGGTTTTGACTAAACCCGCGCCCGCTTCAGCGCGGTACCGAACGCCTTGGCGAAACTCGATTTCTCGTCCTGGTTGAGGAACTGGCCGAGCACGATATCGCGGTCGCGGGTCCTGAGGTGCAGCGCCGTGGTCCGCTCGTTGTAGTCGCGGTCGACCACCAGCTTGACGAAATACGGGTTGAAGCGGCTCAGGGTTTCCTTGCCGGTGCCGTCGACCTGCTTCAGCTCGAGCTGATCGGGCCACAGCGTGACCTCCTCGTAGCGATTGCCGTCGCGCTGGCTCGAACGCATCGCCCACCAGATCAGCGCGATATCGAGGCCGAGAAAGCCGACAATCGGCCAGGCGCCCATCGAGAAGAAAATGATGCCGGGAATGGTGGCGAGCACGGCCACGAGGACGATCACGACACGAAAACCCTTGCGTCCCAGCGATCGATGGGGCGTCAGCTTTGCCGCGAACAGCGGCCTCGCTTGCGTTTGGGTCGTCATCTTGGGCATCAGTATAGGCTCAGAATCAGGATGACGGAAATGGCGCAGCAAAAAGTGAAGCGACTTCCCAAGGGTCTACCTCCGTCAGATGTCGAAGCGATCTTTGGCGCTTTTGCGGCGGCGGAGCCCGAACCGAAGGGCGAACTGGACTACGTCAACCCCTTCACCCTCCTGGTCGCGGTGGTGCTTTCGGCGCAGGCGACCGACGCCGGCGTCAACAAGGCGACCAAGCTGTTGTTCCAGCTCGCCGATACGCCGGAGAAGATGGTGGCGCTCGGTCCGGCCGAGATCGAGGACAAGATCAAGACGATCGGGCTGTTCCGCAACAAGGCCAAGAACGTCTTCGCGCTCAGCCAGCAGCTGATCGAGCGGTTCGACTCAAAGGTGCCGGAAGACCGCGAATCGCTCGAGAGCCTGCCGGGCGTCGGGCGGAAGACCGCGAACGTCGTGCTCAACATCGCGTTCAAGCAGCCGACCATCGCGGTGGATACCCACCTGTTCCGCGTTGCCAACCGCACGGGGCTGGCGCCGGGCGACAATCCGCTCAAGGTGGAACTGGGGCTGCTGAAGATCATCCCCGACCAGTACATGCTGCACGCGCACCACTGGCTGATCCTGCACGGCCGCTACATCTGCAAGGCGCGCAAGCCCGATTGCTGGCGCTGCGTCATCCGCGAGTGGTGCCGGTTCGAGCCCAAGACCCCGGCACCGAAGGGGACTTAGACCCCGTAGCCGCGCGCCATCGCTGCGGCAAAGCTCGGGATGAATACCAGCAGCGCCGCCTGCAGGTAGAGGAAGCGGCGGGACGTCGCGATCTCAGCCACCGCGGGCGTGAACCCGGCATCGGCCTTCGCCGCCTTCACCCAGCGGAGGATGGCGACGGTCGGCTGGATCGAGGCAAGGCCGACGCCGAGAAAGGCGATCATCTTGGCCCAGAACACCCAGTTGCCGACATAATACTCCCAGCCGGCCGCGCCGAAGATCACCCTGACAACGCCGACGACGATGACCAGCATCGCCGTTGCGCCATAGGCGCGATCGAGCGAGCCGAGCTGGCTCAGGCGCTTGCCCTCGATCCCGGGACGCAGCAAAGCGAACTCGGCGGCGAAGATCGCGACGAGCGCGAACACCGCGAGGTGGTGGGCAATGGCGAGGATCAGGTCGGTCATCATGTCGCTCCTGGATCGGTGAAACACGCCTCGACTGTCGCGAGGCAGCATGTTAACACTGTTCTCATGCAGATAGTCCTCCATGTAATCAATGTCAACATCTGAACCGACCGACCGCTATCATCATGGCGACCTGCGCCGCGCGCTGGTCGAAGCGGCGCTGGAACTGCTGCTCGAAGGCGGCACCGAAGCGCTGGGGATGCGGGAGCTGGCACGGCGGGTTGGGGTCTCCGCCGCGGCGCCCTACCGGCACTTCCGCGACAAGCAGGCGCTGATCCAGGCGGTCGCGGCGGCCGGGTTCGCGCTGTTCCTCGAGGCGGTCGAGGCCGCCAAGGCCGGTGTCCCATCCGAGGAGCAGTTCGGCGCCATGGCCGAGGCTTATGTGCTGTTCGCGCTGCGCTACCCGCGGCTCTACAAGCTGATGTTCTCGCCCGAACTCGGCAAGTACGAAGATCGCGACCTGCGCCGCGCGGCCGATGCCGCCTATGCCAGCCTGGCGGTGGCCGCGGCGAGGGAAGATCCGGAGGCGCCGGGCGAGGCGGCGATCAGCGCCTGGGCCTTCGTCCACGGTCTCTCGATGCTGCTGCTCGACGAGCAGTTGCTCGGCGTCTCCGCCGCCAACGCTGAGCCGCTGGTCAAGGCGCTGACCCGGCGGCACGCCAAACGGTTCTCGAACCCGCCGCCCGCCTGAGGTTGGCGTTGCGCCGCGGCGCATTCTCCTCTATTCCCGGCGCGGCTCTTTTTACCCATTTCATCGAAGGATCGCCGATGGCCGAGGCCCGGTTCGACGTTCTCACCATCGGCAACGCCATCGTCGACGTCATAGCGCCCATCGATCCGGGCTTCCTCGAACGCGAGGGGCTGTCGGAAGGCATCATGCATCTCGTCGATGCGGAACGCTCGGCCTACCTCTACGAGCGCATGCCGGCCGAGAAGCGCCAGATCTCCGGCGGCAGCTCGGCCAACACCGCGGCCGGCGTCGCCTCGCTCGGCGGCAAGGCCTCGTTCGTCGGCAAGGTGGCGGACGACGACCTCGGCGACGTGTTTGCCGACGATTTGAAGCGCATCGGCGTGCACTACGGCGTGTCCCGCCTCAGCGACGGCCCGGCTACGGCGCGCTCGATGATCCTCCTCTCGTCGGATGGCGAGCGGACGATGAACACCTATCTCGGCGCCTGCCACCAGCTCACCACCGCCGACATCAAGGAAGACGAGATCGGCGGCGCCACCGTCACCTACATGGAAGGCTTCCTGTGGGACCCGACGGAGGCGAAGAAGGCCTTCGTGATGGCCGCGCACTACGCCCACAAGCACGAACGCGCCGCTTCGTTCACCCTATCCGACCCGTTCTGCGTCAATCGCTACCGCGACGAGTTCCTCGACCTGATCCGGTCCAAGACCATGGATATCGTCTTCGGCAATGTCGAAGAGCTGAAGTCGCTGTACCAGACGGACCTGCACGGCGCAGTGCAGGCCATCGCCGCCGACGCCGAGCTCGCAGCGATCACCATGGGCGCCGACGGCGCGATGGTGGTGCACCAGGGCGAGATCATCACCGTCCCCGCCTACGCGGTAAAGGAAGTGGTCGACGTCACCGGCGCCGGTGACCTGTTCGCCTCGGGCTTCCTGCTGGCCATCGCGCGGGAACGCGACTTCCGCACCGCGCTACAGGCCGGGTGTTTGGCTGCGAGCGAAGTGATCTCCCACATCGGTGCAAGGCCGGTAGCGGACCTGCAAGCACTGGCCGCTGAAAAGGGCATCGGAATCTAGTTCGGTCTCTCGGTGATCCTCCACCGCGCAGCGGGGGAGGGGGACCATGCGAAGCATGGTGGAGGGGGCGGCCAAGCGCACCGGCTATTCCAACCCCGACAGAGCCGCCTCGATCATATTCAGCACCGCCTCAATCGACCGATCATCGAGCACTTCAGCAGCCGCGAACCGCAGCACGCGTATGCCCTGCTCACCCAACCAAGCATCCCGGCGCTCGTCGTGCAGCGCCTGCGCCACGAAATCATGCGCAGCACCATCAACCTCCACCGCCAGTTTGGCGCTGGAGCAATAGAAATCCAGCACGTACGGTCCGGCCGGATGCTGGCGACGAAAATGCTTGGCCAGCTGCCGGCGACGCAACTCCTGCCAGAGAACCACCTCCGGTAGGGTCATCTCTCGTCTGAGGCGCTTGGCACGCTTGAGCGTGACCGTCGATCCGCGCACTCGGCTACCCCCTCCACCAGACTGCGTCTGGTCCCCCTCCCCCGCTGCGCGGTGGAGGACCATCGAGAGAATCGTGCCACAGATCGGCGGAGAACTCACACCTTCCGCAACGCCACCCGCTCGATGGCGTGGCTCGGCCCCTTGGTCAGCACCAAGTCGGCGCGGCTGCGCGTCGGCTGGATATTGTCCCTGAGGTTCGGCAGGTTGATTTCCTTCCACGCCCACATGCCGAACGCCTCGGCTTCCTCGCTGCTCATCTTGGTGAAGCGGTGGAAGAAGCTCTTGGGGTCGGCAAATGCCGTCTCCCGCAGGCGGCGGAAGCGTTCCATGAACCAGGTGGTCAGGTCGTTCTCGTCGGCGTCGATGAAGATCGAGAAATCGAGGAAGTCGGAGGCGAAGAGGATGGGCTTGCCGGATTTCGGCAGCTCGCCCGGCTGCAGGATGTTGAGCCCCTCGACGATCAGGATGTCCGGCCGGTCGATGGTGATGAACTCGCCGTCGATCACGTCGTAAACGAGGTGCGAGTACACCGGTACCTTCACGTCGGGCTTGCCCGACTTGATGTCACTGAGGAACCGGATCAGCGCGCCGCGATCATAGCTCTCCGGAAAGCCCTTGCGCTCAGCGAGCTTCAGCTCGTCGAGCTGCTTGTTCGAGAACAGGAACCCGTCGGTGGTCACGAGGTCGACCTTGGGCGAGCTCGGCCAACGGCTGAGCAGCGCCTTGAGGATACGCGACGTCGTGGACTTCCCCACCGCCACGGAACCGGCGACACCGATGATGTACGGCACCTTCCGCCCATCCGCCCCGAGGAACTTGGTCGAGGCCCGATGCAGCTGCTGCGTCGCCTCGACATAGAGCGAGATCAGCCGGCTCAGCGGCAGGTAGATTTCCTCGGCCTCGGTGAACGAGATCGGGTCGGTCAGCGCGCGCAGGCGTTTCACGTCGTCAGCGTCGAGCGTCATCGGCTCGTCGGCGCGAAATCCGCTCCACTCGGCCTTGCTGAAATAGTGGTACGGCGCGAGTTCGAGCTTTTTGACCCCCATCAGCCCTGAACCTTCCCGCGCGATGCCTTCTCTTCGAGGCCCGACTGCGCGGTGCGGCGCTCGAGCTGCGCCATGACGTCGGCGAGCGGTACGCCTGCGGCGCGGAGCAGCACCAGGAGATGGTAGATCACGTCGGACGCTTCGCCCTCGGTGCCCTTCTTGTCCTTGGTCACCGAGGCGATGATGATCTCGGCCGCTTCCTCGCCGAACTTCTTGGCGCAGCGCTCGACGCCGCCGGCCAGCAGCTTCGCCGTGTAGCTCTCATCCGGCGAGGCGCCGGCGCGGGCGGCGATGCGCTTGTCCAGGTCTTCGAGGGTGAAGCTCATCAGATCTCTCCCGCATTGGAATCGCGCCGCATCGGGATGCCGTGGCGCTCCATGTAGTCCTTGGCCTCGCCCACCGTGTAGGTGCCGAAGTGGAAGATCGAGGCGGCGAGCACCGCCGAAGCGTGCCCCTCCCTCACCCCGTCAACGAGATCGTCGAGCTTGCCGACGCCGCCCGAGGCAATCACCGGCACATGCACCGCATCGGCGATGGCGCGGGTGAGCTTCAGGTCGAAGCCGGACTTGGTGCCGTCGCGATCCATCGAGGTGACCAGCAGTTCGCCGGCGCCGCGCTCGACCATTCTGGCGGCAAACTCCACCGCGTCGAGCCCGGTCGGGTTGCGGCCGCCATGGGTGAAAATTTCCCACTCGTCCATGTTGTGCTGCCCCGGCGCACGGGTCTGGCGCTGCCGCGCATCGACCGAGACGACGATGCACTGGTCGCCGAACTTGTCGGCAGCGCGGGCGATGAAATCGGGATCGGACACGGCGGCCGAGTTGATCGACACCTTGTCCGCGCCCGCGAGGAGGAGGTTGCGGATATCCTCGAGCTTCCGGATGCCGCCGCCCACCGTCACCGGCATGAAGCAGTGCTCGGCGGTGCGCGCCACCACGTCGAAGATGGTGTCGCGGTTTTCGTGGCTGGCGGTGATGTCGAGGAAGGTCAGCTCGTCGGCGCCGGCGGCGTTGTAGGCGATGGCGGCTTCCACCGGATCGCCGGCATCGATCAGGTCGACGAACTGCACGCCCTTGACGACGCGGCCGTCCTTGACGTCGAGGCAGGGGATGATGCGGGTCTTCAGGCTCATTGGCGCGGATCCGGAGGCGGGCGCTTCAGCTTCGTCGCGATGGCGAAGCCGAACGAGAACACCCAGAAGAAGAAGGCGAACAGTCCGGCAAGGCCGAACAGGGTGGGGAGCATGCCGGTGAAGCCGGCGTAGAACAGCGCCAAGATAGGCACCAGCGCGAGGGGATACCACCAGAGGCGGACCCGCTCGACCAGCATTGGCTTGTTCTTCAGCTCAGCCATTGGGCGTCGCCTCCCGCTTGCGACCCCAATAGAGCCGATGGACGATCAGCACAACGGCCCAGACGAGCACCGCGCCGCCCCCAAGCGGGATGGTCGCCAGCATGAACCAGCCCATCACCCCCATGGCGTAGAGGGTCGAACCGATGTCGTTGCCACCGACGATGCACGGATGCACCGAGCCCTCGTCCAGCGCGCAGCCATTGGCGTCGGCAATCGAGCCGGCGATGATCACCGAGATCAGCGGCGCCGAAGCGACCAGCAGGATGATTGCCAGCACGATCCAGTACACCCACCACGGGAAACGGCGCTTGGCGCCGGCGGTCATCAGCCGCGCCCCCAACTGCTCATCTCGCGATAGAGCGCGACAGCCCACGCGATCAGCCCGACGAGACCCGCCACACCGGCAATTGCACCAAACCATCCGCTGACGAACAACCCATAGAGCATCTCCCCTTGATCGACGCCGTCCACCATGCAGGGGTTGACGAAGCCCTCGTGCAGTTGGCAGCCATGGGCTTCCGCGTGAGCTTTTGCCCACAGGGAAGGACCGAAGGGGAGTGCCACGAACGCCACCAGGAGACCCAAGCGAACCCAGTGCTTTCGCCAGGGGAACGGCTTGATGCCCGAACTGGTCACGCGGCGCGACCCTTGAGCAGCGCCATTGCTTCACGTGAATCAATGCGTCCGTCGTAGAGTGCCCGGCCCGAAATGGCGCCTTCGAGGATCTGGTAGCGCGGCTCGGTCATGGTGCGGATGTCGTCCATCGAGGCGAGGCCGCCAGAGGCAATCACCGGGATCGACACGGCTTCGGCCAGCTCCAGCGTCGAGGGCCAGTTGATGCCCTTCAGCACCCCATCGCGGTCGATGTCGGTGTAGATGATCGCCGCCACCCCTGCCCCCTCGAAGCGCTGTCCGAGTTCGATGGCGGTCAGTTCCGACGTCTCCGCCCAGCCTTCCACCGCCACCTTGCCGCCGCGCGCATCGATGCCGACCGCCACCTGACCGGGGAACAATCGCGCCGCTTCCCGCACCAGCGCCGGATCGCGCACTGCGATGGTGCCGAGGATGACGCGGGCCAGCCCGCGGCCGAGCCACTCCTCGATATGGGCGATCGAACGGATGCCGCCGCCGAGCTGCACCGGAAAGCTTACCGCATCGAGGATCGCCTGCACGGCATCGCCATTGACGCTGCGGCCGGCGAAGGCGCCGTTGAGGTCGACGACGTGGAGATACTCAAACCCCTGGTCCTCGAACGATTTGGCCTGCGCAGCCGGATCGTCGTTGAACACCGTCGCCTGCGCCATATCGCCCAGCTTCAGCCGGACGCACTGGCCATCCTTCAGGTCGATGGCAGGGAAAAGGATCATGGCTTCCATCCCAGGAAGTTGCGGATCAGCGTCAGGCCGAGGGTCTGGCTCTTTTCCGGGTGGAACTGGGTGCCCAGCATGTTGTCGCGACCGACGATGGCGGTGACCTGCTGCCCGTAGTCGGCGGTCGCCACCAGCGTGTCCGGCCGGTCCGTCGCGAGGTGATAGGAGTGGACGAAATAGGCGTGCAGCCCGTCCGCCCCGTCCGGGATGCCTGACAGCAGCGGGTGCGCCCCATGAAACTTCAGCGTGTTCCAGCCCATGTGCGGGACCTTGAGGTCCCCCTTTGGCTCGAGCCGCACCACCGCCCCGGGGATCCAGCCGAGCCCCTTGGTGATCGCCTTCTCGCGGCCTTCGGTGGCCATCAGCTGCATGCCGACGCAAATCCCGAGGAACGGCACGCCGCCCCTGATCACCCGCTCTTCCAGCACCTCGACCATGCCGGTCACCGCATCGAGCCCGGCGCGGCAATCGGCGAAGGCGCCGACACCCGGCAGGACGATGCGGTCGGCGCGGCGTACGGCCTCGACGTCGTCGGTGACGAGAATGTCGTCGCCGGTTCCGGCTTCCCGTGCCGAGCGCTCGAAAGCCTTGGCGGCCGAGCGGAGGTTGCCCGAGCCGTAGTCGATAATGGTGACGGTGCTCATCGGGCCTGCTGCTTCAGATAGTCGACCAGGGCGAGATCCTCGCCGGCGGCGATGATCTCGGTGCGATAGGGCGCGCCGCGCTTGGCGGTCTTCACCCGGCGAAAGCTCGCGGCCTCGAAGCCGATCAGCGTGGCGAACAGCACGTAGAGCCAGAACGCCGCCTCATCGCCGATTACGAAGCTGGCGCCCGCGATCGCCATGGTACCAACGACCCAAGCGCCGAGCAGCAACCACAGCCCGTGGACGAGCGCATGCACCGGCGGCAGCAGGGCTGCGGACCAGGAGAAACGATCGGCCACCGCAGTGGGCGCATCGTTCGGGCGCTCGTAGACGGAATAGAGGGTCACGGTTATCCTCGTGTGGATCGGCGTGGTTGCGGGTTCGCCTTAGAGCAAAACCCGCACGGTTGGAAGATGAGGGATCCGGCCGCCGGCCACGCCATTGGTTCAACAGGCTACGAGGAGAGCTTCATGACGCACGATTCCCACGACTCGCACGGCGCGGCCGAACCGCCCAGCCAGGGCATCTTCATCGGCTGGCTTGCCGTCGGGCTGCTCGTGCTGATGGCGCTCTTTACGCTGCTGGTGATCGGCTCCGGCGCGAGCAGCAGCTTCAAGTAAGCCGCCGACCCAGTCCGAAAGCTACAACGTACCCTTGGTCGAGGGGATCGCATCCGCGGCGCGCGGGTCGATCTCCACGGCCGAGCGCAGTGCCCGGGCCAGCGCCTTGAAGGCGCTCTCGGCGATGTGATGGTTATTGTCGCCGTAGAAGGTCTCGACGTGCAGGGTGATGCCGGCATTCATCGCGAAGGCCTGGAACCACTCGCGGAACAGCTCGGTATCCATCTCACCCACCTTGTCGCGGGTGAACTCGACCTTCCAGACGAGGAACGGCCGGCCCGAGACGTCGAGCGCGACGCGGGTGAGCGTGCCATCCATCGGCAGGTCCGACGAGGCGTAGCGGCGGATGCCCTTCTTGTTGCCGAGCGCCTGCTTGATCGCTTCGCCCAGCGCGATGCCGACGTCTTCCGCCGTGTGGTGGAAGTCGATGTGCAGGTCACCCTTGGCGCGCACCGTCATGTCGATCAGCGAGTGCTTGCTCAGCTGGTCCAGCATGTGGTCGAGAAAGCCGATGCCGGTCTGCATGTCGTGCTTGCCTGACCCGTCGAGGTTCACCGACACCTGGATGTCGGTCTCGTTGGTCTTTCGCTTGATCTCGGCGGTGCGCATCGTGGCAGTCCCTGTTTGCGCGGCGGCTGTAGCAGATAGCGCCCGAGGGGTGAAGATGCGGTGAAAGGGTACGTCCGTGCTCGTGGCCGCCCCCTCCACCAGCTTTGCTGGTCCCCCTCCCCCGCTGCGCGGTGGAGGATCAAGGCGAGATCTTGCCTCGAGAACGTGCTCGCACCGGCGGTGCGGTGATCCTCCACCGTGAAACGGGGGAGGGGGACCGCCGTAGGCGGTGGAGGGGGCGGCCACGCGCACCGGCGGTAACATCGCGGAAACTACCCGACCGGCTAGGCGGATTTGCATTCGCGCGGCCCGTGCCTAAATAGGGACCAACAGTTCTGGAGTATTTCCCAACATGTCGAAGGACAACGAGTTCCCCGGCTGGCACGGCACGACGATCGTCGCCGTCCGCAAGGGCAACAAGGTGGTGGTGGCTGGTGACGGACAGGTCTCGGTCGGCAACACCGTGATGAAGCATTCCGCCAAGAAGGTCCGGCGCCTCGCCGACGGCAAGGTGATCGGCGGCTTCGCCGGCGCCACCGCCGACGCCTTCACCCTGTTTGAGCGCCTCGAGGCCAAGCTGATCCAGTATCCGGACCAGCTGATGCGCGCCTCGGTCGAGCTGGCCAAGGACTGGCGCACCGACCGCTACCTGCGCCGGCTCGAAGCCATGATGATCGTCGCCGACAAGGACGTGACCCTGGTGCTGACCGGCACCGGCGACGTGCTGACCCCCGATCACGACACCATCGCGATCGGCTCAGGCGGCAACTACGCCTACTCCGCCGCGCTGGCGCTCTCGGAGAACACCGAGCTCGATGCCGAGGACATCGCCCGCAAGGCGATGAAGATCGCGGCCGAGGTCTGCATCTACACCAACGAGAACGTCACGGTCGAAACGATTGAAACCGTCTGACGCCCATCGCTACGGCTTCCGGCCGGTGACGAAAGCTGACCTGCCGCTCCTGGCGCGCTGGCTGGCGGAGCCGCACGTGGCAAAGTGGTGGGACGACAACGTCGCCGAGGCGCTGCAGTCGATCGAAAATCACATCGACAGCATCTCGGTGGAGCCGTTCATCATCGAGCTCAACGGCAAGCCGATCGGCTATATCCAGAGCTACGATCCGCATCTCGAGGACGGGCACCCGTACCAGGACCAGCCGACCGGCACGCTGGGGATCGACCAGTTCATCGGCCTGCCCGAGCTGATCGGCAAGGGCCACGGCCCGCGCATGATCGAAGCGTTCGTCGAGCTCTTGTTCGAGGAAGGCGCCATCCGGGTGGTCATCGATCCCGATCCGGCCAACGCGGCGGCGATCCGGGCCTACGAGAAGGCCGGGTTCGAGCGCTTCGATACGCGGCACTCGGAATATGGCCCGGCGCTGATGATGGCGCGCAACGCTGACGGAGATTTCGCGTGAGCTGGAGCACCCGCCGGCTCACTGCCTCAGACGCCGAGGCCTACCGGACGCTCCGCGTCGAGGGGTTGACGCTGTCGCCGGCCTCGTTCGGTTCGAGCCTTGCCGAAGAAGGCGCGCAGCCGGTCGAGTTCTTTGCCGGGCGGCTCGAGCGCAGCTTCATCTTCGGGCTGTTCGACGGCGCCGCACTGGTCGGCACGGCGGGCTTCTTCTGCGAGGCCAACAGCAAGTCGGCGCACCGCGGCCACCTGGTCGGCGTCTATCTCAGCCCCGCCTCACGCGGCCGCGGCGGCGCCGACCTCTTGATCGCGGCGGTGATCGCCGAGGCCCGCAACCATGTGCTGCAGCTGCATCTCGCGGTGACGCAGCACAACCCCACCGCCCGCCGGCTCTACGAGCGGCACGGCTTTGTGACTTACGGCGAAGACCCGCGCGGCCTCAAGGTCGATGGCGTCTTCTATGACGACTATCTCATGGTGCTGCGCCTCGATGAGGGCAGCGGAAAGTGACGGATTATGAGTGACACCAATTTCTCCCCGCGCGAGATCGTCTCCGAGCTCGATCGCTACATCGTCGGCCAGCATGACGCCAAGCGCGCGGTCGCCGTGGCGCTGCGCAACCGCTGGCGCCGGCAGCAGCTGCCGGATGACCTCCGCGCCGAGGTGACCCCCAAGAACATCCTGATGATTGGGCCCACCGGCGTCGGCAAGACCGAGATTTCGCGCCGCCTCGCCAAGCTCGCCCAGGCGCCGTTCATCAAGGTCGAGGCCACCAAGTTCACCGAAGTCGGCTATGTCGGCCGCGACGTCGAGCAGATCGTGCGTGACCTGGTCGAGGCCGGCATTTCGCTGCTGCGCGACAAGAAGCGCGCCGAGGTGCAGGCGCAGGCGCATCACAATGCCGAGGAGCGGGTGCTCGACGCGCTGGTCGGTTCCTCCGCCTCGCCCTCGACCCGCGACAGCTTCCGGCAAAAACTCCGCACCAACGAGCTCGACGACAAGGAAATCGAGATCGAGATGCAGCCGACCGGCAATCCCGGCGGCTTCGACATCCCCGGCATGCCGGGCGCCAATATCGGTGTGATCAACATCCAGGACATGCTGGGCAAGGCGTTTGGCGGCCGCGGCGTGAAGCGCAAGGTCAAGGTCAAGGACGCGCACCAGCCGCTGCTTGCCGAGGAAGCCGACAAGCTGCTCGACCAGGACCAGCTCAACAAGGAAGCGGTGGATCTGGTCGAAAACCACGGCATCGCCTTCATCGACGAGATCGACAAGATCGTGAACCGCGAAGGCGGCTACGGTGGCGGCGTTAGCCGCGAGGGCGTGCAGCGTGACCTGCTGCCGCTGATCGAAGGCACCACGGTCTCGACCAAGTACGGCCCGGTGAAGACCGACCACATCCTGTTCATCGCCTCGGGCGCGTTCCACGTCGCAAAGCCCTCGGACCTGTTGCCCGAGTTGCAGGGTCGCCTGCCGATCCGCGTCGAGCTCAAGGCGCTGACCCGGCAGGATCTGATCGGCATCCTCAACGACACCGATGCGAGCCTGATCAAGCAGTATGTGGCGCTGATGAAGACCGAGGGCCTGACCCTCGACTTCACCCCGGATGCGATCGAGGCGATCGCCGACGCGGCGGTGCACGTCAACGCCACGGTCGAGAACATTGGCGCCCGCCGCCTCGCCACCATCCTCGAGCGGTTGGTCGAGGACATCTCGTTCGATGCGCCGGACAAGTCGGGCGAAACGATCAAGATCGACAAGGCATATGTCGACGAGCGCATCGGCAAGATGGCCGCGGATACGGACCTCAGCCGCTTCGTCCTCTAGGCGCTGGGCGCTTGACCACCCCCACCCTTGATCCCTCCCCCTTGTGGGGAGGGCAGCAAGGCTGGTGAGCGGAGCGAACTAGCGCCGCTGGGTGGGGGTGGTCCCACCCTCCGCCCGTGCTTGCAGGCACGTCGCACTTCGGCGATACCCCTCGCATGACCCTCCCCGTCTCCGCCCGCCCCGACGTCCAGTCCCTGCAATCCTCCCTGATCCGCGACGTGGCGAACGCCGGCATGGGGCGGGCGGACGTGCTGCCGTTCTGGTTCGGCGAGTCCGACCAGCCGACGCCGCGCTTCATCCGCGAGGCGGCGATGGCGTCGCTGGCCGACGGCGAGACCTTCTACTCGCAGAACCTCGGCCGGCCGTATCTGCGTGAAGCCATCGCCAGCTACCTCACCGACCTGCATGGCACCACGATCGAGCCGGGCCGCATCGCGGCGGTGGGCTCCGGCGTCTCCGGCCTGATGCTGGCGGCGCAGATGGTGCTGTCGCCCGGCGACCGGGTGGTCGCGGTAACCCCACTCTGGCCCAACATTGTCGAGATCCCAAAAATCCTCGGCGCCGAGGTGGTGCGCGTGCCGCTGAAGGTGGCGAACGGCAAATGGTCGCTCGATCTTGACCGGCTGCTGGCGGCGCTGACGCCGGACACGCGGCTCGCCATCATCAACTCGCCCAACAATCCCACCGGCTGGACCATCGAGGAACACGAGGTCGATGTGGTGCTGGCGCATTGCCGCAAGCACGGCATCTGGGTGCTGAGCGACGATGTCTACGAGCGGCTGGTGCACGACCCGTCGCGCCGCTCGGCCCCGTCGTTCCTCCGCCGCTACGCGACCGGCGACCGCATCATCTCGGTCAACAGCTTCTCGAAAGCCTGGTCGATGACCGGCTGGCGCGTCGGCTGGCTGGCGACGCCGGAAACGCTGTCGAACGACCTCACCAAGATCATCGAGTACAACACCTCGTGCATCCTCGAGCCGGTCCAGCGCGCCGCAACCGCCGCGCTGACCGCGGGCGAGCCGACGGTCGCCAAGCTCCGTGCCGAACTCAGCGCCACTCGCACCCTCTTGGTCGATGAGCTGACCCGCATCCCCGGCGTCATCGTCCCCGAGGCCGGCGGCGCCATGTATGTGTTCTTCCGCATCGAGGGTTTTGACGACACGCTGGCGCTGGCCAAGCGCCTCGTCGAAGAGGCCGGGCTCGGCCTCGCGCCGGGCGGCGCGTTCGGCCCCGAGGGCAATGGCTGGCTGCGCTGGTGCCACGCCGTCGATCCCGCAAAACTCCGCGATGGGGTCAGTCGGCTCAGGACCTTCCTCGGCCGATAGGCCGCTCAGGTCGCGGTCACCGGCTCCGCGAACTGTGCGCCGTGCAGCCGGGCGTAGGCGCCGCGCCGCTCCAGCAGCTCGGCGTGGCTTCCTTCTTCGACGATGCCCTCGCTGCTCACCACCACGATGCGGTCGGCATTGCGGATGGTGGCCAGCCGATGCGCCACCACCAGCGTGGTGCGGCCCTGCGACAGTGCCGCCAGCGCCTGCTGGATCGCATGCTCGGTGGCCGTATCGAGCGCCGAAGTGGCCTCGTCGAGGATGAGGATAGGCGGGTTCTTCAGGAAAATGCGCGCGATGGCGAGGCGCTGCTTCTGCCCGCCCGACAGCTTCACCCCGCGCTCCCCGGTCGGGGTATCGAGCCCATCGGGCAGCGACAGCACGAACTCGTCGAGCGAGGCACGGCGCAACGCCTCCATCACCTCCTCGTCGCTGGCGCCCAGCCGGCCATAGGCGACGTTCTCGCGGATGGTCGATCCGAACAGGAACACGTCCTGCTGCACGATGCCGATCTGGCCGCGCAGCGACGCCTGCGTCAGGTCGCGGATGTCGATGCCATCGACAGTGATGGCGCCGGCGGTCACGTCATAGAAGCGCGGCAGCAGCGAGCAGATCGTCGTCTTGCCCGCGCCCGACGGGCCGACGAAGGCCACCGTCTCGCCGGCCCGGATCGTGAGGTTCAGCCCGTCGAGCACCTTGTCCTTGGAGGCCGGATCGCCCGAATAGGCAAAGCTCACGTCCTTGTAGACGATGTCGCCCTTCAGCGCCGGCGCCACCACCGCACCCGGCCGGTCGGCGGTATCCGGCTCGGTGTCGATCAGGGTGGTGAAGCGGCGGAAGCCGGCGATGCCCTTGGGATAGCTCTCGAGCACCGAGGTGATCTTGTCGATCGGCCGGAAGAACACGTTGACCAGCAGCAGGAAGCCGACGAAGCCGCCATAGCTCAGTTCGCCGGCAACGACGAACCAGGTGCCCGCCACCATCACCACCAGCTGCACGAAGCGGGTGCTGAAGTAGCTGAGTGCGATCGAGGCGGTCATTATGGCATAGGCGTTGAGCTTGGTGGCGCGATAGCCCTCGTTGTTCTTGGCGAACAGGCCGCGCTCATAATCCTCGTTGGCGAACGCCTTCACCACGCGGATGCCGCCGACGCTCTCCTGCACCCGGGTGTTGAAGTCGCCCACCTGGCGGAACAGCTGCTGCCAGGTGGTGGTCATCCGGGCGCCGTAGCGGCTCACCAGCCAGGTCATCAGCGGCACGATGATGGTGGTGATGAGCGCCAGCTGCCAGTGCACGGTGAACATCAGCACGAACGCGCCGATGAAGGTCATGATGGCGATGAACAGGTCCTCGGGACCATGGTGGGCCACCTCGCCCACTTCCTCGAGGTCCTTGGTGACATGGGTGATCAGCTGGCCGGTCTTGTTGTTGTCGAAGTAGCGGAAGCTCAGCTTCTGGATGTGGTCGAAGGCCTGCCGGCGCATGTCGGTCTCGATCGAGATGCCGAGCGCATGGCCCCAGTAGTTGACGATGGCGGAGAGCGCGGTGTTCAGCACGTAGACGCCGAGCAGCAGCGCCGCGCAGCCGGCGATCAGCCCCCAGTTCTGCCCCGGCAGCAGCTCGTCGACGAACAGTTTCACCGCCAGCGGGAAGCCGAGTTCGAGGATGCCGGCAAGCACCGCACAGCCGAAATCGAGGAAGAACAGGTGCTTGTAGGGGCCGTAATAGGCGAAGAACCGGCGCAGCATGAAACTTGTCCGCAATGGTCAGAAAATACGGCCCAAGCGCATAGGCCGGTTCACCCGACCTGTCCACCCGCCGGATGTTCCACGTGAATCCGTCGCTAGCCGAGGAGGCTCGCAACCGCCGATACAGAGGTGATGTCCGCGACCTCCTCGCCGGTGAGCTCCCGGCCCAGTTCGCCCTCCACCTCGAGCACGAGACGTGCATGGGCGAGGCTGGACCAGGCGGCCAGGCTGTTCATGTCATCGGCCGCCGAAACAGCGCCCTGGATATCGAGGGCCCTGGCGACCAGTTCGGCGGCGCGAAGCTCAGCGTTCATGACGGTCTCCGTGTGCCTCGGCGCTCCAGTCCTCGCGCCGAAGTTCGAGAGTAACGGCGGGGCGGCCGCGACCGGTCAGCGGGTCCAGCATGCCGGTGACGGCGTTCCCGGTAACCCGGAAGCCGAGCTGGCGATAGTTGAAAATCGAGGGCGCGTTGCGCGCATCGATCGACGCGCCGAAACGGTCGGTGCCGTTGGCGAAGAAGTGGCTGAGCAGCCGGGCACGCGCTTCGACCACCACACCCTTGCCCCACCAGGCCCGGTCATGCACGGCGACGTGGCAATAGGCGGAGCCATCGCGGCGACGCACCACGATGTGCAGGCCGATCACCTCGCCGCCAGTCTTGCTGACGATGGCATGTGCAAAGCGGCTCCGGCCATTCGGCCGCGGTCCACGAAACCACCATGCGAGGAGGGAAAGCGGTCGCGGCGACAGGAACAGTCCTTCGAGCAGCTCCGGATCACGCCGCCAGCGGCTGGTCAGCAGAAATGTTCGCAGTCGTCCGACACGGCGCAACTGGAATCGGTTGGTCTCGAGGTCGCAATCGAGATCGCTGGGACGTGTCATCCTGCCCAGATAGCGCAGCGGGCCACCGGCGGCAAACCCGGCCTGAGGTCAGGTGATGACCCGGCTGGCCAGCAGCGCCTCGCCGAACCCCGGCTCGACGAAGCGGATCGTGCCATCGGCAAGTCCGAGCAGCCGATCCACCGCGATGCCCTGCTCGACCAGCCGCTGCTCGAACGCCGCAACAGCCCGCCTCTGCTCCTCGGCGGAACCGGCGGCGAGCAGTCGGGCGACGGCGTCGTGGGTGGTGGTGCCCAGCAGCAGCACGAGTTCGGCGGTGGTTCCTGGATCGTTGCTCCGCATGCTGGCTTCCGCGACCCCTTGCGCAATGATGCGGCGCAGCGGAGGCAGCATTACCGCCGTCACCGCCGCGTGCAGCCGATGGTAGAGCACGATGTTGTCAGGCCGGAAGACGCTCTCGAAGGTCGCCAGCGCAGCGGAGGCATCCTTGGTGCCGCGGCCCTGACGCAGAAATCCGTTCAGCCGCTCCACCGCCGTCAGCCCGGGAGCCTCGAGCACCGGCTGCAACCCCGCCAGCGCAGCGGCAGCCATTCGAGTCGCCAGCGCTTCGAGCAGCGCCTCCTTGGATGGGTAGTAGTAGTAGAACGCCCCCTTCGACAGGCCGGCCTGACGGATCACGTCTTCCACCGTGGTGCGCTCGTAACCGCGATCGGCGAACAGCCGGGCGCTGATGTCGAGCAACTCCTCGCGGCGGATTTCGGGATGCTTGATGACGCGTGGCACGAGCCGCTGCCCTTGAAACTGACCGATGGTCGGTATAACTGACTGCCGGTCAGTCTGCAATGCGGAGCCGCCGAATGCGCATCTCGATCAGCACGCTGGGAACCCGCGGCGACGTTCAACCCTATGTTGCGCTGGCGCAGGGTCTGATGCGGCGCGGCCATCAGGTGCAGTTGGCGGCGCCCGAGCAGTTCGCCGGCTTCGTCACCGGGCATGGCGTTGCCTTCGCGGCACTGCCCGGGGATTTCCTCGCGCTCCTGGATACGCCCGAAGGCAAGGCGGCCGTGGCCGGAGGACAGGGCTTCAGCGCCGGGTTCAAGCTGCTGAAGCATGTTCGCCCGCTGATGCGGCATCTGCTGGATGTCGAGTGGCGGACCGCGCGGGACTTTTCGCCCGATCTGCTCGTCTACCACCCCAAGGCCCTCGCGGCGACGCACATTGCGGAGCGCCTCGGCGTACCGGCGGTGCTGGCCTCACCGTTGCCCGGCTTCACCCCGACCGCCGCCTTCCCCAGCCCGATGCTGCCGTTCGCTACGCTCGGCCCGCTGAACCGGGTGAGCCACCAGCTGGCGATCCGGGGCGGCGAACTGCTGTTCAGCAAGCTGCTGCGCGCCTGGCGCCGCGAAACGCTCGACCTGCCCGAGCGCGGCAGTGGCGCGATACCCGCTGCGACGCTCTACGCCTACAGCTCGCATGTCGTCCCCGTACCGCGGGACTGGGGCCCGAGCGTCGCCGTTACCGGCTACTGGTTTCTCGATGAGCCGCGCTGGGAGCCGCCACAGGCGCTGCGCAGCTTCCTCGATGCGGGCGACAAACCGGTCTATGTCGGGTTCGGCAGCATGCCGGGGCTCGACCCCGACCGGCTGGCAAGCGACGTGATCGCGGCGCTGGCGCAACTGGGCCGCCGCGGCATCCTCGCCACCGGCGGTGGAGCATTGCGGGTCGAGAACGCTCCGCCGCACATCCATGTCATCGACACGGCGCCGCACGACCAGTTGCTGCCGCTGACCAGTGCGGCCGTGCATCACGGCGGGGCCGGCACCACCGCCTCCGCCCTGCGCGCCGGCATTCCGATGGTCATCTGCCCGTTCCTCGGCGACCAGCCATTCTGGGGCCGGCGGACGACCGAACTCGGCGTGGCGCCCCCGCAGCTCGACCGGAAGCACCTCCACGTCGACGCGCTCGCCTCCGCGATCGGCGCGACGGCCGATGCCGGCATGCGCGAGCGAGCCGCCCAACTGGGTGCACTGGTCCGGGTGGAGGACGGGGTCGGTGCGGCCATCGGGCGTATCGAGGCCCTGGCGCGCTAGTGAGTCGGAAGGCCGCCGGAGGTTTCCCCCCGGCGGCCCAGTGCCTTACTCGTCGCGCAGCTTGACGAGGTCGTTCATCAGGCCGGCCGTACCGTTGTGGATGGTCAGGCGCTCGACCTTGCCGGCGATCTCCGACAGGGCCTCGAGCTCCTTCAGCCGCAGCATCACCGGGTTCTCGGACATCACCCGCGCGGTGTTGAGCAGCGAACGGGTCGCGTTCGTCTCCTCGCGCCGGCGGATGACATTCGCCTCGGCTTCCTTCTCGGCCGCGACAACCTTGTTCAGGATGTCGCGCATCTCACCCGGCAGGACCACGTCCTTGACCGCGATCTCGCCCACGGAGAGACCAATCGCCGCCATCTGCGTCCGCACCTCGGCAATCGCCTCGGCCTCGGCCGTCACCTTGTCGGCGAGGATCTCGTCGAGGCTCTTGGCACCGAGCGACTTGCGGAACGCAAACTGCAGGGCGCGGTAGAGCGCATCGGCAAAATCCTTGACCGTGGTCGCGGCCTTCACCGCATCCACCACCTGGTACTCGGCAGCGAGGTTCACCCGGAGCGTGACACGGTCACGCGTCAGGATTTCCTGGCCGGTCACGTCGAGCGACTGGCGACGCAGGTCGATGACCTTGACGGTCACCTTCCGGGTCACCGCCCAGAACATCACCGCACCCGCCTCGAGCTCGCGGACGAACTTGCCGTCGACGAACAGCAGGCCGACGTGACCTTCTGCGACGTCGACCGAAGTGGCGAGGCCGAGCTTCCCCACACCGGCGAGGCGCTTCTGCACCTTGTCCGGCACGGCGAGGTCACCCGCCACGTCGAAGCGCTCGGTGGTCCACGGACCGGCTTCGGTCCAGTACACCGCACGCTCCTCCGGCTTCAGCACCGCATGCAGGCGCTTGTCGCGAGACACGACAACCACCTCGTCGGCGCCGGCGCGGATCTCGGTCAGGTATTCTGCCGTCACCTCAGCGTGGTCGCGGAACAGCGCCTTGTCGAAGATCGAGACGAATTCCGGCCGAGCGAGATCGTGCCATTCGATCTCGAGACGTCCGCGGTCAGCCCGCAGCACGTGCTCGCCCGGGGAGAGGATCCCACGGAACTTACCCTTGTACAGCGCGATCACGCGCTGGTTTTCCTTGACGATCAGGCGCTTCACACCGCGCACCCGATCCAGAATTTCGATCACCATGGTCGTCCTCCTTGTAACGTCTCTAGGTCATGACCTGAGCTCGTCCTTTCACTTGTCTGGGCCAGTTGGCCCGGTGGTTCGCCGGCCCCGCACCCTGCGGGACCAGTCGAATGGGAAGCGGAGCGCTTTCAGGAAAAGTTGCAGACTTTTCCGGTTCGAAAGCGCGACCACTCAAAATCAAGTTCCGGGGCGGCCGACCGACCAGGGTAGCGAGCAGCCGGCGAGGGGGATGTCGATGGAGACGGCGAAGCCATGGCGCAAACAGGTGCGCGGGCCGGGCCAGAACCATGTTCATCCTTCAGCCGGTGCCGGGGCACCCCTCGAAGGGCGGTTCCGGCTTTGGCAGGTCGGAGGCCGGAGCCACGTCACCGCCGCGACCGACCCCGCAGGACCGGCCCCAGAACCCGTAGTCTCAATAACCAGCACCCTAAGCTGGCGGCCTTGGAAGGGCCGTGATGAAGGGAATCGAACCCTCTACCCTCAGATTACAAATCTGATGCTCTACCCAAATGAGCTACATCATTGGAGCACACAGCGGGATTCGAACCCACGACCTCCGGATCACTCCGGTGCTCTGCCAGGCTGAGCTACGTGCGCAATCCCGGTTTCCAGTGGCCGGCGGTACACGGGGAGGCAATGCCATCCGCGCCAGGCGAGAGCTCACGAGCTCGACCCTTTGCCAGTCACCGGCACGTCGCCGGGGAGCGGGCGTTTAGGCCTGTTGCTGATGACGGGCAAGCATCTTTTCGCGCGTAACTTGCGGTACGGCAATGGCGCGGCATTTTTGCAACAACACGCGCTACGCGTACTTGCCGTTACGCAGTTCTCGCAACTAACCCCGCCGGCGGACAGGCCTGTTTGTTCTAGCCGGCCATCGATATCTGGAAGACCCAGGCGTGCTGGCCCGGCAGGTCGTCGGGAAGTTCGACGCGGAGGCCATCGGCGATCGATCGCCAGGCTAGATCTCGGTCGAGCCCCAGCATCCTCACGCTGGTAATGCCCGCGTCGTTCACCTTCGAGAACACCACCGCACCTTGCGGCTTCGCCAGGACGATCCCGAAGACCGCACTGCCCTTGCGCGTGTAGCGGATGTCCCTGTTGGTGAAAGCCTCCTGGCTTTCCTCCGTGAAGGCGCCTTCTTCGACCACCACCGGCCCTTCGCCAAAGGTGCGCCATGGCGTGGTGTCGTAGATGGCCGCGCCGTTGACAGCGAGCCAGGCGCCGATCTCACGGAGGAGCGCCTGTTCCTGCTCGGGGATCGTACCGTCTGCCTTGGGTCCGATGTTGAGGAGCAGCGCGCCGTTCTTGGACACCACGTCGGCCAGCATCGCGATCAGCGACTGTGCCGTGCGATACCGGTGACCTTCGACGTAACACCACGAGTTCAGTGAGACCGAGGTGTCGGTCTGCCAGAATTCCTTGCGGATATCGCCGACCTGACCGCGCTCCACGTCGAACACCGCGGTGCCCGGCTCGAACGCTTCGTACTTGTAGTTGATCGCCACCTGCCGCTGCCACTCGGCAGCGCGGTTGTAGTAGAACGCCGCGAAGGTCTGCAGGTACGGCTTGAACGCCAGGTTCTGGATCCACCAGTCGAACCAGACGAGGGATGGCTGGTACTTGTCGACCAGTTCGCAGGCGCGCTCCAGCCACTCCTCGAGAAACGCCTCGGTCGGGCTGCCATCGACGAGATCGTGGCCGTGATCTTCCGGACCCAGCGCGGCGTACCCGTAGAGGCCGCGGTTGGCGTCGTCACGCACGTCGGTATCGGCAAAGCGACCGCCTTCGTAATACCAGTAGTTCTCAGCGCGGTGGGATGACACCCCCAGTTGCATGCCCTCGGCACGCACCGCCGCTGCGAGGTCGCCAACCAGGTCGCGCCGCGGCCCCATCCTGGCTGCGGTCCACTCGGTCATCGCACTGTCGTACATGGCAAAGCCGTCGTGGTGCTCGGCGACTGGGACGACGAAGGTCGCGCCGGCATCCCGAAACAGCGCCGCATAGGCCTGCGGATCAAACCTCTCGAAGGTCAGCTGCGGAATGAAGTCCTTGTAGCCAAATGACTTTCGCGAGCCGTAGGTCTTGAAGTGATGCCGGTACTCGGGGGTGTCCTTCAGGTACATCTTGCGCGCGTACCACTCACTGGAGAAGGCTGGAACCGAGAACACGCCCCAGTGGATGAAGATCCCGAACTTCCCCGACACATACCAGTCCGGCACGCGAAAGTTCCGCAGCGAAGCCCAGTTCGGCTGAAACGGTCCCCTCGTGGCGACTTCGTCGATCGTCCGGCGATACGACGACTGCGGCTTGCCTGCACGTTCCATGTCCACCCCAATCGAACCGGTTCGATCTGGAGGTTGCATGCAGCAAACAGCACCGTCAAGGCAGGGCGTACGAAGCCGCTATTTCAGCCGGCGGGTCACTTCGTTGCTGAGAAAACTCAGGTCGTCCGGCGCCAGCCGGCCGATGTCACGGGCGAGCCGGTTGGCCAGCTCGGTGGCTTCCGGCGACATGCCGGCCGTATCGATGGTGATCTTCGGATCGCTCATTTCGGCGAGGCGCTGCAGTTCCTCGGCGTCGTCCCAGATGACGTTGAAATAGGCGATGATCTTCTGCAGCAGGGCAAAGGTCGGCTTGCCGCGCCGGCCATGCTCGAGGGCGCTGAGATAGGCGCTCGAAACCCGCAGCGCCTTGGCCATGTCCTTGAGGGTCAGGCCGCGTTCGTCGCGCATGGCGCGCAGTTTCAGGCCGAGTGGTGTCATCGGTAGTCCCGCTCCCGCCGCAGTCGCACGTAGAAGGCGCCGTCGCCGCCATGGCCCTGCGCCGCCGTATCCCAGCCGGCCACCAGCGGCGCGAGGTTGGGCTCCGAAAGCCACACCGGCAGCATGGCGCGCAGCACGCCCCGCTCAACGATCACCGCCGCATCGTCGCCGAGCTTCTTCAGCCCCTTGCCGGTGATCACCAGCAACGTCCGATCGCCGCGCGAAGAGCGGGCATGGATGAAGCGGGTGAGCGCCGCGTGGGCCTCGACCTGGCGCATGCCGTGCAGGTCGATCGTGCCGTCGATTTCCTCGCGGCCGCGCTGCAGGCGCTGCTTCAGATTGGGTTCGATCCCGGCTCGCGGTTTCTTCCCCGGCCGGCCGTCGGATTGATATGGCGCCATAGCAGGCAGCAGGCGATGGCGTTTGGGCGCCGGCGCTACCACCGGGATCGGCAGCGGTTCAGACTCGAGATTGACGATGGGGCGCTGAGGGCGCAGCGGCGAAACCGTCTGCGACACCTCGAGCCAAAGGTGCCAGTCGGGGAGCTGGCCCTTTCCGTCCGACCGGCGCTTGGCCATCGCATCGCCCCCGAGCGTGGCCGGTTATTCGAGCTGGCTGGTGGCGACGAGCTTCCAGTTCGGGTCGCGCGACTTGGGGTTGCGCGCAAAGGTCCATTCGTCGGCGATGTTGGTGACCTGGTCGGCATTGCCCTCGAGCAGGTTGCCGTCCTTGTCGCGGGTAGCCGACACCACTTCGGCGTGGAAGCGGATGGTGACGTTGGCGGCGCGCTTGTCGAGCTCGGCTTCCGAGATCTCGACCTTGGGCAGGCCGACAAAGGTGAAATCGACCTTCTGGCCGGCGGCCTCGCGGTCCTTGATCACCCGCTCGAAGCCGTCATAGACGTCCTTTTCGAGCAGGTTCTTCAGCGTCTGCCGGTCGCCGGCGGCAAAGCCGGTGACGATCATCTCGTAGGCCTGCTTGGCGCCTTCCATGAAGCTCTTCGGCCCGAAGCTCGGGTCGGCATCGGCGATCGCCTTCAGCCCGGCTGCGACCTTGTCGTCGCCGTGGGCGAACTGGGTGATCTCGGCCTCGAGCTTGCGGGCAGCGCGCGCCTGGTCCTCATCGGTCTCGGGTGCAGGGCGCGGGCGCATCTGCACGACGTTCTCTTCCCCGGCCTTGGCCTGTGCGGCCTCGCTCTGGCGCTGCGCTGGCGTGCGCTCGCGGCCGGTGCGGGTGCCGAGCACCTGACGCAGGCGGAACAGCACGACGATCGCCAGACCAATGACGATGAGCGTGGGGATATCGAAGAATTCATCCATCGGACGTGCTACTCGCGCCAGAGAAAGGGGGGCGCCCGGC
>JAESFN010000536.1_pt1 | contig 32551 bp, 30 predicted proteins | sample 9269411 | NCBI WGS metagenome assembly JAESFN01 (sample SAMN14505399, study PRJNA617100) | algae metagenome | isolation source: Iphinoe sp. HA4291-MV1 and co-occurring heterotrophs from trail next to... | place: USA: Maunawili Falls, Hawaii | collected 2009-07-25
CATCCAGGCCGTCGGCACCGCCATCATGATGCCGCTGCTGATGACCACGGTGATGACGCTGGTGCCGCCCGAATCGCGCGGCAAGACCATGGGCAACATCTCGATCGTCATGTCGGTGGCGCCTGCCATCGGCCCGACCATCGGCGGCTTCATCCTGACGCATTTCGACTGGCGCTTCATGTTCATCCTGGTGCTGCCGATCGCACTGGCCGCGCTGGCGCTCGGTGCCTGGCGGATGAAGAACGTCTCGACCCCGCGTTCCACTCCGCTCGACCTGATCTCGGTGGTGCTGTCGGTGCTGGCCTTTGGCGGCATCGTCTACGGCCTCTCGAGCTTTGGTGAAGCCGCAGCTGCCGCCGGCGAACACGGCATGTCGCCGTGGATCCCGCTCGGCGTCGGCCTTGTCACCATGGTGCTGTTCGTCTGGCGTCAGCTCAGCTTGCAGGACAAGGCGCTGCTTGACCTGCGCACCTTCGCCATCACCAACTACACCCTGTCGGTGGTGATGATGGGTATCGCCATGATGTCGCTGTTCGGCGTCATCATCCTGCTGCCGCTGTTCCTGCAGAACGTCATCAAGCTCGATCCGCTGCAGATCGGCATGATGCTGCTGCCCGGCAGCCTGATGATGGGCCTGCTCGGCCCGATCGTCGGCCGGCTCTACGACAAGTGGGGCACCACCCGCCTCTTGGTGCCCGGCTCGATCGTCGTCAGCGCCGTGCTGTGGGGCCTGACCCTGGTCGATCAGAACACCTCGGTCTGGGTGATTCTGGCCGGTCACATCGCGCTCTGCATCGGCCTCGCCATCATGTTCACGCCGCTGTTCACCGCGTCGCTGAGCTCGCTGCCGATGCAGCTCTACTCGCATGGCTCGGCCATTCTCGGCTCGGTCCAGCAGGTGGCGGGTGCGGCGGGCGTGGCGCTGTTCATCGCACTGATGACCATCCAGTCCACCGCGCTGACCGCCGCCGGCACTGAGCCGGTGACGGCGCTGGCCGCCGGTATCCGCACCGGTTTCATGACCGGCGCCATCATCTCGCTGTTCGCCGTCGTCGCGGCCTTCTTCGTCAAGAAGCCGCCGGCGAACCCCGAAATGGCCGGCATGGGTGGGCACTAAGCCCCGAGTGCTTCACGTGAATCATTGGATAATCGGGCGCCGGAGACCTCTCCGGCGCCCGATTTCTTTCCGGCGCCCGTCGAAATGCCCGCACCTCGCCCGACATTGTTTTGAGAGAGATGAGGGAGTTTAGCGATGCAAGAGATCACGCAGCTGATGGATGGAATCCTGCTCGGGGAGTGTCCGCGCTGGCATGATAACAAGCTGTGGTTCGCCGATTGGGTCGGCCAGAAGCTCTATACCATCGACCAGGCGGGCCACTCGGCCATCGAGGCGGAGGTCGCCTCGCTGCCCTTTTCGTTCGACTGGCTGCCCGATGGCCGGATGCTCCTGGTGCACGCCGCCGACAACGAGCTGAAGCTGCGCCAGCCCGACGGCAGTTTTGCCCGCTTCGCCGACCTTTCGTCCCTGTCGGAACGCGGCTGCAACGAGATCGCCGTGCACCCCCGCGGCCACATCTACGTCAACAACGTCGATTTCGACTTTCCCGGCGGCGAGTTCCGCCCGGGCTTCATCGCCCTGGTCGCGCCCGACGGGACGAGCCGCAAGGTAGCAGAGGGCCTCGCCTTCCCCAACGGCATGGCGATCCTCGCCGATGGCAGGACGCTGGTCTGCGCCGAATCGTTCAACGGCAACCTCACCGCCTTCGACATCGCCGAGGATGGCAGCCTCTCCAACCGCCGGCTCTGGGCCAATGTCGGGCAATACGGCAATGACGGCATCTGCGCCGATGCCGAAGGCGCCATCTGGACCTCCACCGGCCCCACCGTGCTGCGCATCCGCGATGGCGGCGAGATCGTCGAAAAGTTCGAGCTCGACCGCATGTGCTTTGCGGTGATGCTCGGTGGCCCCGACGGCCGGACGCTCTACATGGTCGCCAACGAGTGGGCCGGCAGCGTCGATGTCAGCCAGCCCACTGGCCGCGTGTTCAGCACCCGCGTCGCGGTGCCGCATGCCGGTTACCCCTGAGCCGCTGCCGCCGGTGGCCGTGGACCCCCACCCTTGATCCCTCCCCCTTGCGGGGAGGGGACAGGGGTGGGGTCAGCCGGCACCGGCATTAGTGCAAGGCAGCCAGCCGCTCGAACGCACTCGGCTGTGACGGCGCAGCAAGCGCCGCGGCAATCGCTGCGGCACACTGCTCCGGCGTCAGCGCTGCGCTGTCGACCTCAAGATCATAGATCCCTGGCTGGTGCACCGCCTCCTGCCAGCGTTGCACCGGCGCCGGTACCTCGTCGCCGCCGACATAGAACCCGGCGCGTGGATCGGCATTGCGCCGCGCCATGATCACCTCGATCGGGCAGCGCACCCCGACGAACAGCACCGGCAGACCGCTGAGCCGGCGCGCCGCCGCTGCGAGGATGCCGCGCGGCTGCGAATAGCCATCGTGGTGACCCACATCGACCACCACGTCGTCGCCGACACGGGCCCGTTCGGCGATCTCGTCGTAGAGCTCGGCATAGAGCCGCACCACCGTCGGCTCGAGGTCCGGCCGCTCGCCGCCGGGCCTCAGCCCGATCCCCGGCAGCAACTCCCTCGGCAGCGAGGCGTTCATCCGGTCGACGCCGAGATTCACCCAGCGCCCGGGCAGCCCGGCCATGATGGCTCGCGCGATCGAGGATTTTCCCGCCCGCGGCGTGCCGTTGAGGATGACGATCCGTCCGCTCATTGCTGCCCTCCCGCGGGCTGAAAAAGAGAAAGGCGCTCGACCCGTGAGGGGAGCGCCTTTCATTGGCTGGGATCATGTCGCCGGGAGGGACAGCGCCCCGATCCAACCGTTGACTGATATATGTGAACCCGGTTTCACGGTTTCAAGGGGTGGTTACGCTTCCTATTCGATCCGCCTTCCCGGCTGGCTGAAACCGTTCTGGTGCAGCGTCAGGTTCGTCGCCTTGCCGTTGGTCCCCACCTCGAAACTGAGCTGCGCATCGACCACCTTGTAAAAGAACGTCGTCTCGTTCTCGGCGAACACCGGCAGCTTCTGCTGCCCGGTCGCCTGCACGAACAATCCGTCGCCCTGGCGCGTCACCTCCAGCACGAAACCCGGGGTCAGTTCGTATTTGCCGACATAGCGATCGAGCAGCGACGGATCGATCTCCGCCACTTCGTGCAGTTTCGGCATCGGCGTCAGCGGCAGGTTTTCGGCAAGGAGATGGAAGCCGATATCCTCGATCCCCACGGCGCTCGACATATTGGAGAGCACCACCACGCCTTTGCCGGTGGCACGGTCGTAGCCAGCGAAGGCGTTGTAGCCACCGGTCATGCCATTGTGCCAGGCGATCTCACCGGTCGGATGGGCGAGCGTGAACCAACCCAGCCCGACTTTGCCGCCGCTCGGATCGGAGGCCCGGGTCCGCTGCAGCATGATGGCGAAGGCCGGGTCGAGCGGCGATGGCACCGCGCCGCTGGCGGCAGCGATGAACTTGCTGACATCGGCCGCCGTCGAGCGCAGCGCTCCGGCGCCGGCAAAGACATCGAGATCCCAATTGCTCACCGGATTGCGCCCGGCGTCATGGCCGCCTGCCAGCCGCGCCTTGAGCTCAGGCGTTGTGGTCAGCGCCGTCTCGGTCATCCCGAGGGGCACGAAAATCTGCTCTTCGAGCAGGCTCGCATAGCTCTTGCCGCTGACCTGTTCGATCGCCTGCGCCACCAGCGCGAGGCCGATATTGGAGTATTCGAACTCCGCCCCGATATCGCGTTGCAACTGATAGCTCTCGAGGAAGCTGCGCAGTTGCGCGGCGCCGTAGCCGGCATAGGGGTTGGCCGGATTGCTGGCGCCGAGATCGGGTGGCACCGATGGCAGGCCAGAGGAATGCGTCACGAGATCAAAGGCGGTGATCTGCTTGCCACCGCGCTGCGGCAGCACCGTGCCCTCGGGCAGATACTGGATGATCGGCTTGTCGAGATCGATCGTGCCGGCCAGCACCTGTTCCGCCAGCAGCACATTGGTGAACAGCTTGGTGACCGAACCGATCTCGAACACCGTGTGTTCGTCGATCTCCCGGGAATCGCTGAGAGAGGGGTGACCGTGCGAGACGAAGCGCGGTGCGCCGTTCTCGATCACGGCGACGGCGATGCCGACATTCTGCTCGGCCGTATCGATCCGCTCGACGAGGATCTGTTCGATCTCTGCATTGGTCGGGCTTTGCGCCACTGTGGCGCCGGTCGACAGCAGGGTGGCGGCGAGTGCGGTCAGTACGGCTTTCATCCGGTCCTCCAATGTGAGCCCCCGATATGGGACTCACAATTGGCGGGACAAGCATTGCGCCAGAATTGCCTGATCGGCGGCCGGCGCGAGCGGCCTTACTTCTCGGCCTTGGCGCGCTCGATCGATTCGAGGATCACCTGGCGCGCATCGGCGACGCCGCCGAGCTTTTCGATCTTGGCCCACTTGCCGGGCTCGAGATCCTTGTAGTGGGTGAAGAAGTGCTTCACCCGCTCGAGCTGGATCGGCTGCATGTCGGTGATGTCGTTGATCCCGTCATACATCTTGGTGAGCTTCGATACCGGCACGGCGAGGATCTTTTCGTCCTTGCCGCCATCGTCTTCCATGAACAGCACGCCGAACGGCCGGCAGCGCACCACGGCGCCCGGCACCAGCGGCCGCGAGTTCATCACGATCACATCGAGCGGATCGCCGTCGCCGCACAGGGTGTGCGGCACGAAGCCGTAATTTCCCGGGTAGCGCATCGGGGTATAGAGGAAGCGGTCGACGAACAGGGCGCCCGAGGCCTTGTCGATCTCGTATTTGATCGGCTCACCGCCCAGCGGCACCTCGATGATCACGTTGAGGTCGTCGGGGGGATTCTTGCCGATCGGGATCGCATCGATATTCATTGGGGTGCCTTGGGGTCTGCCTAACCGTGTAGTTCGGCGGGTTGTGGCCCATTCGGGGCCATGATTGCAAGGCATACGAATGCGCGGGTGGCATGCAGCCTTGAGGAGGATTTGCCGTGATGAGACGGGTTTTCGCCAGTGCGCTTTATGTCGCCGTCGGGCTTTTGCCCGTCGCACCGGCTGCCGCCCAGCAGATCGAATCGAGCGAGACCAGTCTCGATCTCAACCTCGACTGCACAGTGATGCAGTCGGACGATTTCCGCTCCACCTGGGCCTGTGCCGGCCTCAAGGGCATGCCGGTAATGGTTTCGGAGAGCGACCTCAGAATGTCGGTGTCCTACGGCCTCACCTCGACCACCGAGAAGGCCGCCAAGCAGCAGCTGCAGCCGCCTAATCGGCTCGGCGACAAGATCGAGTGGCGTGTCTCCAACGCCGATGGCTACTGGAAGCCGTTCGCTTCCATCCTCCGCTTCCTCACCAAGGGCGAGGAAGGCAAGCCCGAGGGCGAGGTGCTGGTGGTGACCAAGATCAGCCCCGGCGCCACCTGCCACATCGCCTATGTCGATGCGCTGGCCAATGCCGACGCCGAAGTTCTGGCCCGCAAGGCGGCCGATACGACGGCAAAGGATTTCGACTGCGAGACCGGCGAGCCGGACTATGTCGGCAAGTTCGAGGCGTGGAAGCGCTGAGCGCGGGCTACCCTTTTGCCGCCGGAGCGAGCACCAGCGTTCAGAGACGCACCGCCGTGCCTGACACCGAGACCATCAGCATCGAACCGGCCTGCCCGACCACTTCGTAGTCGATATCGACCGCCACCACCGCGTCGGCCCCGAGCCGCTTGGCCTCGGCCCTGAGTTCATCGAACGCGGCGTTGCGCGCGTCACGCAGTGCCCCTTCATAGGCGCCGGCGCGCCCGCCGACGATGTCGCGGATGCCGGCGAACAGGTCCTTGAAGATATTGGCGCCGACGATCACTTCGCCCGTGACGATACCGAGATAATCGCGAATCGGCTGGCCCTCGAGGGTCGGCGTGGTCGAGATGATGATCATCGGGTCAGGCCCGCGCCATCTGGTTGCGCAGCACCGTGCGATCGCGCGACGATACCCCGATCAGCTCGGCGATACGCCACACCATATTGTCCTCGAGCTCGTGGTTGCGCTTGTCGGCGAACACCACCTGCCACATCATCCGGATGATCTCGATTTTCTCGCCATCGTCCAATGAACTGAGCGCCGAGGTGAAGCGGTAGAAGTCGACCGATTCCTGGTCGCGCTTGGTCGCCTCGACGATGAGCTTGCGCACCTCGTCCTCACCGAGCTCGTAATAATCCATCAGCGTCCCCTCGAGCGCCTGCCGCTCGGCTTCACTGATCTGCCCATCGATCGCCGCCAGATGCACCAGCAATGCGGCAACGGCCAGTTTCGGCTCCATGCTGAGCACGGTGGCATCGGGTCTCTGGAAGATGGAGCGCAACGCATCGAACATGGGAGGAGTCCTTGGGAGAGTGGAACAAAACATAAGCAGTCCTGACCCATCGCGAAAGTGCCGCCATGCCGCAGCGCGAGGATGTGAGCGGCACGTGTCCGGATTCATCCGGCTTGACTCTCCAGTGGACTCTAGTGTTCCCTATTTGTTCTAATTTCCGACAACAGGGAGGCTCAGATGCCGGGCCTCGCACGCCACGATCTCGATGCCTTACGACTGAAAATCGCCACCCTGGAAAAGCGCCCGCTGCTGGCCGAAGGCGCGGCACTGGTGGCCGAGCGGCTGGGAAAGACGACCAATGACGCCTCCGAGCCTGCCGACCCGCTCGAGCTGCTGGCTGCTCCCAATGGCTTGCTGCACGAAGTGTTTGCCGATGAACAGCGGCAGGGCGGCGCAGCGCTCGGCTTCACCTTCGGGCTCGCCCGGCAGCTGCTGACAGCAGAGCGGCAGGCTGTGCTCTACCTGCAGCTCTCGGGTGAAAGCCAGGAGCTCGGCTTGCCCTACGGCCCCGGGCTCAAACAGTTCGGCATCGATCCGACCAAACTGGTGATCGGCCGCATCGACAGCATGGCCGAACTGCTCTGGGCGATGGAGGAAGCCATTGCCTGCCGGGCCGTCGCCGGGGTGATCGCCGATCTGGCGAGCCACCCCAAGGCGCTCGATTTCACCGTGTCGCGCCGGCTGAGCCTGCGTGCCGCGGCGGCCGGGACTTCGGCTTTCCTCGTTCGCTATGGCCGGGGACGCGAGGCCAGTGCGGCCAAGCTCCGCTGGCGGATCTCGCCAGCCATGAGCGATGAGCTGCCGTTCGACCCGCGTGCTCCGGGGGTGCCCCGTTTCCAGATCGAGATCGAAAAAGGCCGGCTCGGCGACAAGACGCAGCGCGCCGAAGGCAAGACCATGCTTGTGGACTGGACAGAAAATGGCTTCGTTTCAGTCGAACCCAAACGTCGCACCGGAACTCCTGTTCGGCGAACAGCGCCGCCATCTCGCCCTGTCGTTGCCCCGCTGGGCCACCGACTGTCTCAGGCGGGCTGACCCGGCGCTTGCCGGTTCGAGCCGGCCGCTGGCCCTGTGGGAGAGGCAGAAAGGCGCCATGCGGCTCGCTGCAGTGGATGCGGCAGCGGCAAGGGCCAACCTGATCTCCGGACAGAACCTCTCGGACGCGCGCGCCCTGGTGCCCGAACTCGAGGTGCGCGAAATCGACCGCGCCTATCTCGAGCACGTATTCGCTGATTTTGCCGACTGGCATTCCAATGCCAGCCCGATCGTTGCCGTCCACACCGCTACGGCGCCCTATGGCGACCTGGTGCTCGATATCACCGGGGTTGCCCACCTGTTCGGTGGCGAGGCCAAAATGCTGGAACTGCTGGTCAACCGCCTGCGTCGCCTCGGTTTCACCGTCTCCGGCGCGATCGCCGATACCGTCGGAGCGGCCTGGGCCCTGGCGCGTTTTTCTCCCGGCAGCATCGTGGCCGAAGGCGCGAACGAAACAGCGCTTGCCAATCTACCGATCGTCGGGTTGCGGCTCGAAGAGGCACAGGTCTCCGGGCTCAACCAGATGGGATTGAAGACCATCGGCCAGCTCTATGGCCGGGATCGGCGGGCCCTGCAGGCCCGCTTCGGGGAATCGCTGCTCCTCAGGCTCGACCAGGCCCTGGGCCGGATCGAAGAGCGGATCACCCCGCGCCTGCCGATCGCCGACTATTATGCCGAACGCCGTTTCGCCGAGCCGATCGGTTACATGGACGACGTGCTGATGACGGCGCGCGATCTCGCCATCCAGCTCGGCCTGCGGCTGGAGGCCGAGGGGGTTGGCGCGCAGACCTTCCACCTCTTGCTCTACCGGGTCGACCACAAGGTGATGAACCTCACCATCAATGCCGGCCGCGCCACCCGCGACCCTGACCATATCGCCCAGCTGTTCGTGCACCGCTCGGAACGGCTCGAAGGCGAGTACGATGCCGGCTTCGGCATCGACATGATCCAGCTGGCCGCCAGCTCATTGTCCGAGGTGGAGAGCACGCAGCTCGGAGCTTTCGAGATCGCGGATGGAGCGCGCGATCTCGACCGGCTCTACGATCGGATGACCAGCCGGCTCGGCCCACTGGCGCTGACCCGCTCGAAATTCGTCAACACCCATATCCCGGAGCGTGCCGCAAAACTCGAGCCGGTGATCGCGCCCACCGAGGACGATCCGCAGGCCCTGCCCGATCCGGACCTGCAGCGGCCGTTGCGGCTATTGCCCAATCCCGAACCGATCAACGTGATGGCCGAGGTGCCGCACGGCCCGCCGATGCGGATCATCTGGCGGCGCATCGCCTACCGCATCCTCAAGGCCTCGGGGCCGGAGCGGATCGAAGCCGAGTGGTGGCGTTCCGGCAAGAACCTCGACGTGCTGGAGCGGCCTGAGCGCGGCAGCAAGCGGCATGACCCCCACGACGATCCCAAACAGACGGACAAGCAGAAGCCCAAGGAGCCGGAGCATGTTTCTGCCCTCGCCGCCTTCGATCCGCTGACCACTGTGCGCGATTACTACATCATCGAGGACGATGGCGGCCGGCGCTTCTGGATTTTCCGCATCGGGCTCTATGGCGCTGCCGAAGCGCCACGCTGGTTCCTGCACGGGTTCTTCGCATGAGCCGGCCCGCCTATGCCGAACTGCTGGTCACTTCCAACTTCTCGTTCCTGAGGAGCGGCTCGCACCCCGAGGAACTGGTCTCGGCGGCGATCGCCCTGGGAATGAGCGGCGTCGGCATCTGCGATCGCAACAGCTTTGCCGGCGTGGTGCGGGGCTACGTGGCACATCGCGACCTCAAGCACACCGCGCCGGACTTCCGCTACGTCGTCGGGGTGCGGCTCTGCTTTGCCGACGACACCCCCGACATCGTCGCCTACCCCTCCGACCGCGAGGCCTATGGCCGGCTCTGCCGCATGCTGAGCCGCGGCAACCTGCGCGAGGAGAGCGAGAAGGGCAAATGCGTGCTGCATTTCGCCGACCTCGCCGACTTCATCGAAGGCCAGCTGCTGATCCTCCACTGCGACGAGACCCGCTGGGAGCACTCGGCAGCAACGCTTGATCGGCTGACACAGCTCAGCCCTGGCAATGTCTGGCTGGCCGCTGCTGCGACCTTCAAAGGCACCGACCGTAGCAGGCTCAACCGCCTGGCCGACATGGCCGCCAATGCCGGCGTACCACTGCTGGCAGTCAACGACGTGCTCTACCACGAGCCCGCCCGCAAGATCGTCCAGGACGTGGTGACCTGCATCCGCGAACACCTGACGCTCGAAACCGCCGGCCGCCGCCTGCAGCAGAACGCCGAGCGGCACCTGAAATCGCCGAGCGAGATGACCCGGCTGTTCGCCGAGCACCCCGACGCCATCGCCCAGACCCAGATGCTGCTGGGCCGTATCGGCTTCAGCCTCGACCAGCTGAAATACAACTACCCCACCGAGACCATCGGCAATGGTGAAACGGCGCAGGAGACGCTGGAGCGGCTGACCTGGGCGGGGGCACACTGGCGCTATCCTGATGGTATCCCAGACAGCATCAAGCTGAGCCTGTGGAGCGAGCTCTGCCTCATCGCCTACAAGGGCTATGCCTCCTACTTCCTCACCGTCGAGGATGTGGTGCGCTACGCCCGGTATGAGCTGAAGATCCTCTGCCAGGGGCGCGGCTCGGCCGCCAATTCGGCAGTCTGCTATTGCCTCGGGGTGACCGAAGTCGATCCCACCAAGGTCACGCTGGTGTTCGGCCGCTTTCTCAGCACCGAGCGCGACGAGCCGCCCGATATCGACGTCGATTTCGAGCATGAGCGGCGCGAAGAGGTGATGCAGTACGTCTACGGCAAGTATGGCGGCGAGCGGACGGGCCTGACCGCGACGGTCATTTCCTATCGTTCGAAGAGCGCCATCCGCGAGACGGCCAAGGTGTTTGGCATTTCCGACGACATCATCGCGGCGCTCAACCAGCTGCATTGGGGCTGGGGTAATGCCGCCGATCTCAAGGGCATCAAGATGCTGGGGCTCGATCCTGACGATCCGACCCTGACGCAGATGTTCAATGTGGTGCCGGTGCTGAAATCCTTCCCCCGCCACCTCAGTCAGCATGTCGGCGGCTTCGTCATCACTCGCGACTCACTCGAAAGCCTGGTGCCGATTTCGAAGACGGCGATGGAGAGCCGCACCATCGTCGAATGGGACAAGGACGATATCGACGCGCTCGGCATCCTCAAGGTCGATATCCTGGCGCTCGGCATGCTCACCTGCCTGAGGCGCTCGTTCGAACTGCTGCACCAGCACTACGGTCGCGACGTCACGCTGCCGCAGCTGATGGCCGAGGAGACGCAACCCGAGGTGAAGGCCCCGGTCTACCGGATGACCCACCGGGCCGACACCATCGGAGTGTTCCAGATCGAGAGTCGGGCACAGATGTCGATGCTGCCGCGGCTGAAACCGGTGAAGTTCTATGACCTGGTCATCGAGGTGGCGATTGTTCGCCCTGGGCCGATCCAGGGCGGCATGGTGCATCCCTATCTGAAGCGCCGGCAGGGGCTCGAGCCGGTGGAGAGAATGCCACCGGCCCTCTTCGAGGTGATGGAACGAACCTATGGTGTGCCGCTGTTCCAGGAACAGGCGATGCAGATCGCCATCGTCGCCGCCGGCTTCACCCCGGGCGAAGCCGATAAGCTGCGGCGCGCCATGGCGACGTTCCGGCGCAACGGCACCATCCATACGCTGAAGGATCGGTTCCTCAGCGGCATGAAGGGTAATGGCTATGCCGAGGATTTCGCCCGGCGCTGCTTCGCCCAGATCGAAGGCTTTGGCGATTACGGTTTTCCGGAAAGCCACGCCGCTTCGTTCGCTTTGCTGGTCTATGCCTCGTGCTGGATGAAGTGCCACTACCCCGACGTGTTCGCCTGCGCGCTGCTCAATAGCCAGCCGATGGGGTTCTACTCGCCGGCGCAGATTGTCCGCGATGCCGTCGAGCACGGGGTCGAAATGCGGGTCGCCGACGTCAACCGTTCGGATTGGCTGCATGTGCTGGAAGACGGCGAGCCGGCGCGCCAGCGGATCATGAAGCAACACGCCGAAATGCGCGACGATATCCTCTCGACCAAGGCGATCCGGCTGGGCCTCAGGCAGGTGATCGGTTTGAAGCAGGACCATGCCAACCTGATCATCGCCCGCCGGGGCGAGGGCTATGCCTCGATCCGCGACCTCTGGGTGCGCACCGGCATTCCGGTGGCAACGCTAGAAAAGCTGGCGGAGGCCGATGCCTTCGGTTCCATGGGACTCAACCGGCGCGAAGCCCTATGGGTGGTCCGCGGGCTCAATGGGGTGGCCGGAGCCGAGCAGCTGCCGCTGTTCTCGATCTCGAAAAAACTATCGAAACCCGATGATGCCAACACTGACCTCCCAGTCATGGCTCCTGGAGAGTCCGTGGTGCACGACTACCGCACGCTGTCACTGTCACTGAAGGGGCACCCGGTGGGGTTTTTGCGCCCCGAGCTCGATCGGCGCGGCACGCTGCGCTGTGCCGACCTGATCGACAAACCCAACGGCGCCATCGTCGAAACTGCCGGCCTGGTGCTGGTGCGCCAGCAACCGGGGACGGCGAGCGGCGTGATCTTCATGACGCTGGAGGATGAGACCGGCATCGCCAACATCATCGTGTGGAACAAGACCTTCGACAACAACCGCCGCGTCGTCTTGAGCTCACGCCTCCTCGCGGTGCGCGGACAGCTGCAGCGTGAAGGGCTGGTGACCCACCTCGTATCGCGCAGCTTCACCGACTTCACCCCGAGCCTGCTCGACCTGGCGCAGGGCCTCGATATCGGCAATGGCGTATTGGCGCATGGCGACGAAGGCCGCTCTGGCCCGCAACCCGGGCGCGACGAGGGTGAGCGCCGCCGCCGCGAACAACTCGACCGCGAAGCCTATGCCGCAATGCCGTCGGGACGGAATTTTCATTAGGGCGCCGGAAATCCTCTGGCACCGGCGCGGTCTGACCCCCACCCCTGTCCCCTCCCCCTCAAACAGGGGGAGGGAGACGCCAACCGAGATGCTGGTGTTTTGGTCTCCCTCCCCATTCTTAGGGGGAGGGGACAGGGGTGGGGGTCAGGCTGCACCGGATGTGAGATGATCAAAAGCAAAAGGCCGCCCTCGCGGACGGCCTTCATAACTTCAGCGACAGCCCGGCCTCAGCCGTCCATCTTGGCGCCTGAGACCACGGCGTGCAGGTCGATCAACCCGACCATGCGGCTTTCGTGCGTGACGATGCCGTTCAGCAGTTCGGTATCGATCGAGTTGCCCTCGGGGACATTGTGGATGTCGGATTTGGCGACGGTCAGGATGTCCGACACCGCGTCGACCAGTATCCCCACCCACTTCTCGCCGACGCTCATTACCACCACGACGTGGTTCTTGGTCGGCGAGGTCTGGCCTTCGCCGAAGCGGGCGCGCAGATCGAAGATCGGGACGATCGTGCCACGCAGGTTGATCACCCCGCGCACGAACTCGCGGGTGTTGGGGAGCGGTGTCGCGCCGTTCCAGGCGCGGATCTCGCGCACCGTGGTGATTTCCACGCCGTAGGTCTGCTCACCGATCGAGAAGGCGATCAGCTGCAGCGAGTTGGCAGCCGCGACGCTGCCGGAGATGTCGTCCTTGAACGCGAGAGCTTCCATTTGGTCTTCTGCCTTTCCTGCCGGCCTCCTGGCCGGCGTCCTTATTGTCCTTCAGCGATCAGGCGGCGCTCTTGTGCGCCGCGGTCGCCGATTTCAAACCCTGTACGTCGACGATCAGCGCCACATTGCCGTCGCCGAGGATGGTGCCGCCAGCGATGCCTTCGATCGACTGGAAGTTCTCCTCCAGCGATTTGATCACCACCTGCTGCTGGCCGATGATGTCGTCGACGATCACTGCCACCTTCACCCCGCCTTCAGCCTCGCACAGCACCACGAAACGATTGTCACGGGCGACATCGGTGGTCATCGCGAAGCGGGAAGCGAGATCCACCACCTGCACATACTCGCCGCGCACCTGCAGCACCTGGCCGCCGGTGGGCATGCGCGAGAAGTTGGCGCGGGCGCACTGGATGGTCTCGACGATCGAGGAGAGCGGGATCACGTAGGGCGAGCCCGCCACCTTCACCAGCATCACGTCGAGCACGGCGAGGGTCAGCGGCAGGCGCAGCGTCATCCGCGTGCCCTTGCCGGTCCAGCTCTTCACGTGCACCGAGCCGCCGATCTTCTTGATGTTCGAAAGCACCACATCCATGCCGACGCCGCGGCCGGAAATGTCGGAGACTTCCGAAGCGGTCGAAAAGCCCGGTGCAAAAATCAGCTGATCGATCTGCTCGTCGCTCAGCGTCTGCTCCGGCCCCACCACGCCGCGGTCGCGCGCCACCTGCAGCACCCGCTCGCGGTTGATGCCGCCGCCATCGTCTTCCACGGCGATCAGGATGTTGCCGCCGGCCTGCTCGGCAGACAGCCGGATCACCCCGCCTTCGGCCTTGCCCGCCGCCATGCGCTTGTCCGGGTTCTCGATGCCGTGGTCGGCCGAGTTGCGGATCATGTGGGTCAGGGGATCACTGAGCTGCTCGATGATCGTCTTGTCGATCTCGGTATTCTCGCCGATCGTCTCGAGCCGGATCTTCTTGCCGGTCTTGCTGGCGAGTTCACGCACCAGCCGCGGCATGCGCGAGAACACCGTCTTTACCGGTTGGGCGCGGATCGACATCACCGAATCCTGCAGGCCCCGCGTCGTCTGCGCCAGCACCTCGAGGCCGCGCACCAGTTCCTGGTAGCGGGCGCGCAGCGTCTCATCCATCTGCTGGGTGAGCATCGACTGGGTGATCACCAGCTCGCCTACCATGTTGACCACGCGGTCGATCTTGTCGAGATCGACGCGGATCGACTGCACACCGTTGCGGCGATCCTCGGCGCCCGAACGCCGATCGTTCTCGCCATCGAATTCCTCGGCCGCCGCCGGCTTCAGCGGTGGCGGCATCAGCGGCGGCGCCGCCTTCAGTGCCGGCTTCATGCTCTCAGCCAGGTCGGCAAAGCTCAGCAGCTCGGCAACCGGCGCGTCCTCGGGGGCAGCCCCCTCGGACACCACCTCGTCCGCCATCAACTCGACGAAGGACGGCATAGCTTCGATTTCGGCGTCGAGCGCCTCTTCCGCCACCGGCGCGGCGCCGCGCGTAATCGTCAGGTCGCAATTGCCTTCGACGAACTCGAACACTTCGGCGATTGCCGCCTCGGTCACGGTTTCGGAACTGAGGCTGATCTCCCAGCTGCAATAGACCCCGAACGGCTCGAAGTCGGCCAGCGCCGGGATCTCGTCGAGTACGGCACGGACCTGCATGTCGCCGAGCGTTCCCAGCTCGCGCAGCAACAGCAATGGGTCGTTGGCGCGGGCATAGAGCTCGGAATGCGGGGTGAAGCGTATGGTCCAGTGCCCGGCTTCCGGCGCCAGCGGCGGCGCTTCGAACGCATCGTCGAGCACGGCGAGGCTCAATGGCTCCTCGGCCGCCGCGTCTTCATCCTCGGCCCCGGCGATGGTCACCATCACCGGCACAAAGTCGATGTCGAACTCTTCCATCGGTTCGCCGGCCATGTCCGGGTCGCCCGAGGTCAGCGCGTCGAACTGGTGCTTTTCCTCGGCGCCATAGCCGGCTTCCAGCTCGGTGCCATCCTTGGCCGCCGCGACGAAGTCGGCGACAATATCGTTGGCCCGGATACAGAGCGCCGCCACCGGCTCGCTCAGTTCCACCCGCCCGTCGCGAACGTGGTCGAGCAGCGTCTCATAGGCATGCGCAAACCCGACCAGTCCCTGGAAGCCGAACGCCCCGCCGCCCCCCTTGATCGAGTGGATGGCGCGGAACACCGCGTTCAGCCGGTCGCTCGAGCGGTCGCCTTCTTCGATAGCGGCAAACTGCTCCTCAAGTTCGAGCAGCAGCTCCGAGCACTCGTCGAAATAGGTGGCCTTGAAGTCGTCGAGGTCGCTCATGGACTAGTCACGAACCCTTCTGGGTTGCCGGGAAGGCGAGGCAGGCAGTTGAAGCTCAGTGCACCACGCGGTGGATCACCGAGATCAGTTTCTCCGGATCGAACGGCTTGACGATCCAGCCGGTACCGCCGGCGGCGCGCCCCTGGTCGCGCTTGTCCTGGCTGGTTTCGGTGGTGAGGATCAGGATCGGCAGCGAGTTGTGCATGCCCGAGGCGCGGACGTTCTTGATGAACTCGATCCCGTCCATGACCGGCATGTTGATGTCGGTGATCACCACATCGACGCTCTCGTTCTTCAGCACGTCGAGGCCCTTCTGGCCGTCTTCGGCCTGCAGCACCTCGAAGCCTGCATTGCTGAGCGTATGGTGCAGCATGGCGAGAATGGTTCGGGAATCGTCGACCGTCAGTACACGCATGAATTACCCTTCCATGATCGCGGCGAACGGGCCCCCAAGGCCCAGACGCGAAACAGCCAGCCTGAACGCCTCGGAGGGCGCGCTGACCGAAAATGCGAAATTGTTGCGACGGGCGGTCTCGGCGGCACTCAGCAACATGAACAGCGCGTTGGTCGCCACCCGTTCGATCGCCGCCCCCGAGACCGTAACCGGTCCGGATTCGATGGCGTCGACCAGCTCGTCGCGAATAGGATCGAGCGCGTCGAGATCGACGATCGCCGGCAAGGCGATAGTTTTGCTGCGTGCCTGAGCCATCTACTTGGCTGCCCCCGTGGACTTCTGCCCGGCGCCAGCATCCGATGGAACGGTTTAGGAAGTGCTAAGTTCGGGCGCTTTCGGCACCCTCAGGCGACACCAAGTACCGCCCGGATCGAGGCCCGGTCGACCCCTGCCAGCGCCTTGGGCCGCCACTCGGGCTTCTGATCCTTGTCGACCAGCACCGCCCGCACCCCCTCGGCGAAATCTGGCTGCCGGCACAACAGCCGCGCCAGCCGCAGGTCGGCGGCGAGCACGTCGAGGATATCGGCCAGCCGACGCGCTGCGTGATGGCTTTCGGCGATGGCGACGAGGCTCGTCGGCGAACGCAGCGCCAGTTGCGCCAGCTCCGACTCCTGCCCCGCGGTACCAACGATCGCCGCCGTGTCGGTCCAGTCGAGCCCTTGCTGCCGATCGGCCGCGGCGCACAGCGCCGCCTCGCCCACCGGCGCCATCTCGGCTTGCATCAGTGCTCCAAGAGCCGCCTCGATCCGCGGCGCCGCTGCCGCCGCTGCGATCCCTGCCCGCACCGCGTCGCGCCGCGCCGGATCGATCGCACAATCGGTTAGCCCAAGCGCCAATGCGTCGGCCGCAGCTACGGGCACGCCACTCATCGCGAAGGCCAGCGCCCGATGGGCCGGCGCCTTCGCCAGAATGAAGTTCACTCCCACGTCGCAGGTAAAGCCGATCGCCGCTTCCGGCATGGCGAAGCGGGCTTCGCTGGTGGTGAAGCGGAAGGCGCAATGCCCGGCAATGCCGATGCCGCCGCCCATGACGATGCCATGCGTCAACGCTACCGTCGGCTTCTGATAACGCGCGATGATGCCGTTCATCCGGTACTCGGCGGCAAAGAAGGCGTCCGCCGCTTCTGCCTCGCCGTCCAGCACCAGCTGACGCACCGCCCTGACGTCACCGCCCGAGCAGAAACCGCGCGGACCCCGTCCCTCGAACAGCACCAATCGGATCTCGTCGTCGTCGGCCCATTGCTCCATCGCCCGGGTGATGCCGTCGATCATCTCGAGGCTCAGCGCATTGATCGCCTCGGGCCGGTTGAGGGCAATGATCCCCAGGTTTCCCTCGCGAATCACATCGAGCTGGCCGGTCATCTCTCAGGTTCCCATGTTGCCGCCTCGGTGGTAGAGCACCCCACATGAAGGCCATCAACCCCCCGACTCCGCTCACCAATGTGCATCTGACCGGCATCGCGCGCGACCTCAAGGCGCGCGCCGAGTCCGGCAGGCCGATCCGCATCGGCGTCATCGGTTCGGGCGAGATGGGCACCGACCTCGTCACTCAGGGCGGGCTGATGCGTGGCATCGAAGTGGCAGCCATCGCCACCCGCCGCCCGCACACCGCGCGGGCCGCCATGGCCATTGCCTATGGCGACGACGCGCACGCCGTCGAAGCCGACACCGAAAGCAAGGTCACCGCCGCCATCGAAGCCGGCAAGATGGCCGTCACTTCGGCCGAAACTCTGGTCAAGAACCCGCTGATCGACGTGGTGATCGATGCCACCGGCAAGCCGGGCGTCGCAGCGGACTATTGTCTGACCGCGATGGAGCACGGCAAGCACCTCGTGATGATGAACGTCGAGGCCGATGTGACCATCGGTCCCTACCTGAAGCACGAGGCCGACCGCCTCGGCGTCGTCTATTCGGTCGGCGCCGGCGACGAGCCCAGCAGCTGCATGGAGCTGATCGAGTTCGCCTCGGCGCTCGGCTACCGCATCGTTTCGGCCGGCAAGGGCAAGAACAACCCGCTCAATCACGACGCGGTTCCCGACGACTATCGCGAGGAAGCGCTCCGCCGGAACATGAACCCGCGCATGCTGGTGGAGTTCGTCGACGGTTCGAAGACCATGGTGGAGATGGCCTGCATCGCCAACGCCACCGGGCTCGTCCCCGACGTGCCGGGCATGCACGGCCCCAAGGCCGACCGCGACGACATGGTCAAGGTGCTGATCCCCAAGGCTGACGGCGGCATTCTCAATAAGAAGGGCGTGGTCGATTTTACCATCGGCAAGGGGGTGGCGCCGGGCGTCTTCGTCATCGTCGAAGCCGAGCACCCGCGCATCATCGAGCGCATGGACGACCTGCATGTCGGCAAGGGGCCGTACTATGCCTTCTTCCGTCCCTACCACCTGACCTCGCTGGAAGTGCCGCTGACCGCCGCCCGCATCATGCTCTACGGCAAGCCCGACATGGTGCCGATGCCCAACCCGGTGGCCGAGGTCTGTGCCGTCGCCAAGCGCGATCTCACGGTCGGCGAAACCTTCGATGCCATCGGTGAAACCTGCTATCGCAGCTTCATCCTGACCGTCGAGGACGCCCGCCGCCAGCATGCCGTCCCAGTCGGCCTGCTCGAGGGCGGCAAGGTCACCGCCCCGGTGAAGAAGGGCCAGCTGCTCACCACCGCCAACGCCCTGCCCGACCACAGCACCCGGCTCTACGCCCTGCGCCAGCGCCAGGACCAGATGCTCGGCGTCACGGCGTAAGTTCGAACACCTGCCGCGATCCGGCGTCCCGGTAGAAATCCACCCGGTCGCCGTTCCAGTGGTAGTCGAGGTGCCGGCCTTGCCGGACATTGGAGCAGCGGTCGGGGTAGAACAGTCCGGCGCATTCGCTGCCCGGCCGCCTGACGCTGGGATAGACGATGCCCTCCGATCCCCCCGCCCGCAAAGTGGCGCCGAGGGCTTGTGCCTCGGCATAACTGTCTGTGACGAGCACGCCGTCGGGTGGCGCAACGCGCAGTTCGGCCAGCTCGGCGTCCACATCGAGAACAAGCTCGCGGAACTGCGAGGTCCAGCCCGGCATCTCCTCGGTCGCGCGCATGAAGCGCTGATGGTGATGGATGGTCTCGAACAGCGCTGTCTCGAACTCGTCGCCGACATAGAGCACGCCGAAACTGCCGTCGCTGAAGCGGCTCGGCCGGTCGGTCGTCGCATGAGTGAACGGCGCCATCAGGTAGCTGGCGCCAGGCCCGGACACCCGTCGCTCCGGCGGCACCAAGTCCAGTCGGCCGATCGATTCCATCAGGCGCGGATTGGTCTTCTGCTCGGCCGAGATCAGCAACGGCCAGTCGCGCGGATCGGCAATGTCCTCGAACAGGTCAATTGGCGGGTAGATCGAGCGGATGATCCGCACGGCGCCGCGCCAACTGACGGACGCGGTCTGGATCCCCTTCACCAGCCGCGCTCGGCGTCCAGATAGCGCCGCACCCGCATCAGGTCGGTGAGTTCACCGCCCAGCATGATGTCGAGCGCGCTCCTGCCGGCGAAGGCGCTGTTCGCGGCCTTGATCCAGCGATAGCCACGCTCCGGTTCGCGAAAGATCAGACGCAGCGCCTTGTGCACGCCCATCAGGTTCGAGAGCCGGGCTTTGCCGTCCCGGCCCAGCCGGCCGATTTCACCCGTCTTCCAGCGCGCGAAGGTCCGCAACGGCAGGTCGAGCAGGACAGCCGCCTCCGCATCGGTGACCTCCCAGCGTCTGAACAGGTTCAGCACCGCCCGAAACATCGCGCCGGCTTCTGCATCGGTGATGGGCTCGGGGTGAAACTCAATGGCTGCGGTGTTGATGGGTTGTAGCTGCATCGTACTCTCCATTTGGCACATAGTTACGCATTGCGCGCCAAATGGCAAGTCACGGAGCAGTCGCCTTGCGACACCAAGCCGACTCTTCTTCCGCCCGTCGTCGCCATGCTAGCGTTCCACTCCGGCAGGAGGGCGCATTATGCCGGCTTTCGATCGTGCAGTCGTTTCGATACCCGGCAGCCAGCGATACGGGCAAACGCCGTTCGGCGCGCCCATGGTAATTCATGCCGCCGCGGCTGAAACCGGTGGCAGCTTAGGCGCCTGGGACACCATTACCCCACCCGGCCGCGGTCCAGCCGGCCACATGCATACGCGCGAGGTCGAGCTTTTCCTCGTGCTGGAGAGCACCTACCACATCGTTTGCGGCGCCGACGAGTTCGACGCTCCTGCCGGTACTGTCGTCGTCCTGCCACCGCACATCCCGCACAAGTGGTGGAACATCGGCGAGCACACCGGGCGCATGCTGGGGATCGTCACGCCCGGCGGCTGCGAACAATTGTTTCTCGAACTCATCACCCAGCAGCCCGGCGACCGGTCCGACATCAGACGGATCGAACACCGTCTCGGCGTCTTTGACGATGACACCAGGGCCCTCGCCCAGGGCAGCACGCCCGCCATGGCGCCATTTCCGCGCGCCGTCGTGTCGTTTCCCACCGACGCGCCCAATGGCAGGACGGCACGCGGCGATGATGTGCTGGTGCAGGCTCGGGCCGGCGGCACTGCCGGCCAGCTCGGCTCCTGGGTGTCGACCATTGCCCCGGGTACCGGCCCGAGCTGGCACACTCACACGCGCGAAACCGAACTGTTCAGCGTCATCTCCAGCACGTTCCGTTTCTGGTGCGGCGCTGAATCGTTCATCGCCGGCCCCGGCTCGGTCATCGCGCTGCCACCGCTCGTCCCGCACCAGTGGCTCAATGTCGGCAACGAACCCGGTCGGTTATTCGGTATGGTAACACCCGGCGGCTTCGAGCAGATGTTCATCGACTTCCACGCCCTCGGCGAAGTCTCCGAGGCAGACGTCCTCGCCATCGAAAGCGGCCTCGGTGTCGCGGACAGCCCGGCGCCGACGGGCGCGCCGCCGTGACCTGACTGTCCCCGCACCTAACCTCAGCTGCCGCGAATGGCGATCTTGCCCTGCCGGCCCTTCTCGTTGCTGGCCTCGGCGGCTGCTGCGGCCTGATCGAGCGAAAACACCTCGGCGATCGGCAGCTTCAGTTCGCCGCGCGCCGCCTTGCCGACGAACTCGACGATGGCGCCGCGGATCTGTTCCGGCGTGTGAAAGCTCGAGGGTTTGGCCGCCCAGAACCCCTTCACCACCGCCCGCTTGAAGAGGAGGTTGTCGGCGCTGATCTGCATTGGCCGGCCGCTGAGCGCGCCGAACGAGATCAGCCAGCCTTCCTCGGCCACCAGATCCAGCAGTTCATCGGAAGCCCGACCCGCCACCGAATCCAGCGCCCGCCGGATCGGCGCGCCACCGGTAATCTTCCGGGCCCGCTCCTGCCAATCCTCATGCTCGCTCGACACCGCATCGCCGATGCCCTCGGCCGCGAGCTCCGCGACGGCCGCCTCGCGCCGCACGATGTTGAGCACCCTGATGCCGCGCTCTGCCGCCAGCTGAGCGATGATCTTGCCCACTGCGCCATTGGCGGCATTCTGCACGATCCACTCACCCGCCTCGACCTGCAGCTCGCCGAGCAGCCGCCACGCGCTCAGCGGCATCGACACCAGCTGGCACGCGGTCGCATCGTCAATTCCATCCGGCAGCGGCACCAGCGATTGGGCGGCGGCCAGGTAGTATTCAGCCCAGGCGGCGCTTGCCCCGCCAGTGACGCGCTGCCCGACCTTGAGATTGGTCACCCCCTCGCCGAGCTTGTCGACCACCCCGAGCGCCTCGGTGCCCGGCACGTGCGGCAGCGGCGGCTTGTAGCCATAGTGCCCGGTGACGATCATCAGGTCGTGGTTGTGGATCGGCGAGAGCACCAGCTTGATCCGCACCTGCCCCGGCCCAGGCTCCGGCAGCGGCCGCTCCTCCAGCTTCAGTACCTTGCGGGGGCTGCCGAACCCTTCAAACACTACGGCTTTCATCGCGTCACTCCATCTAGCTTGTCCGTCAGATAGGCAGGATGGCGCGCGGAGGCTAGTCCAGTGTCTGCCGGTACCTCAGCATGGCGATGGCCGAGATCACCAAGAGGATTGCCACCAGCGCCCAGAGTTCGCCGGTCACATCCGCAACCTCGCCGCCCTTCAGCATCACCTTGCGCACGATGCGCAGAAAGTGCGTCGCCGGCACGCCCTGCCCGATGAACTGCGCCCAGCCGGGCATGCCAGCGAACGGAAACATGAAGCCGGAGAGCAGGATCGACGGCAGGATGGTGAAAAAGCTCAGCTGCATCGCCTGCATCTGGCTCTTCGCCGCGGTCGAGATCAGGAAGCCCAGCGCCAGGTTCACCACGATGAACAGGTTGAACCCAAGGAAGAACGCCCAGACGCTGCCCTCGAACGGCACCCCGAAAACGAGACTCGCCGCCGCGAGGAACACTGCCGTCTGCACATAGCCGACGAACACATAGGGCAGGATCTTCCCCAGCATCACCTCGAGCGGTTTCACCGGCGTGGCGATCAGCATCTCCATGGTGCCGCGCTCGGTCTCCTTGACGATCGCCACCGCGGTGATCATCACCATGGTCATCGACAGGATGATCGCCAGCAGCCCCGGCACGATATTGGTCGAGGTCTTGCCTTCCGGGTTGTACTCCCGGTGCACCACCATCGAGAACGGCGCCGCCCCGGCCTGCTGCGCCAGGGGGCCGGTCAGGGTCTCCGAGATCGCCACGTTCACGATCCCCTGCAGCGCCGCCACTGCACCACCGGTCGCCGACGGGTCCGAGGCGTCGGCCGCAATCAGGATCTCCGGCTTTGCCCCGCGCACCACGTCGCGCTCGAAATCCTCGGGGATCACCACCACGAAGTTGGCGGTGCCGCGCCGCAGCGCTTCCTCGCCCTCGCCTACCCCGGTCACTGCGCCCTTGAAGGCGAAGTACGAGGAGTTCTGCATCCCTGCGATCACCGCCCGGCTCAGCAGCCCGTTATCGCCCATCTCCACCAGTGTCGGCAGGTGGCGGGGGTCGGCATTGATGGCAAAGCCGAACAGGAACAGCTGGATGATCGGCAAGCCGATCATCATGCCGAAGGTGATGCGGTCGCGCCGCATCTGGATGAACTCCTTGTAGAGCACGGCGCCAAAGCGCCTGAGCGAGAAGCCGAGGTTCATGCCGCCTGCTTCCCGGACGTGCCGGCGCCATCGCCGGCGAAATTGTCCCTTGCGCCGGTCATCAGGTAGATGAACGCCTCTTCGAGCCCGGCCACCTGCAGGCTCCAGCGATGCTTGCCTTCGGCCTTGAGCCGCTCGACCGTCGCTTCGAGCGCTGCCTTGTCGGTGCCGGAGACGTGCAGCACGGTGCCGAACCGGGCCACCTGCACCACGCCGGGTTCTCCTTTCAGCCGCTCTTCCAGCGCCGGCAGGTCGGGCCCTTCCACGCGCCAGGTCTCAAGCCCCACCATTTCGGGAATTTTGGCCGAGGGACCGTCGATCAGCTTCTTGCCGTAGGCGATGTAGGTGATGAAATCGCACTGCACCGCCTCGTCCATGTAGTGGGTCGACACCAGCACCGTGACGCCCATGGCGGAAAGCCTACGGATCTCGTCCCAGAAGTCGCGTCGCGCCTTGGGGTCGACACCGGCAGTGGGCTCGTCGAGCAGCAGGAGTTTTGGCTCATGCAACAGGCACGCTGCCAGCGCCAGCCGCTGCTTCCAGCCGCCCGACAGCGAGCCGGCGAGCTGCTTCTGGCGGTCGGCAAGCCCAAGGTCGGCCAGCGCCTGGTCGACTCGTTCCTTGCGCCGGTCGAGCCGGTACATCCGCGCCACGAAATCGAGGTTCTCGCGGATACTGAGGTCCTCGTAATACGAGAACTTCTGCGTCATGTAGCCGACCTGCTCCTTGATCTGTTCGGCTTGCTTGCGCACGTCGAAACCGAGGCAGGTCCCTTCGCCTTCGTCCGGCGTCAGCAGCCCGCAGAGCATGCGGATGGTCGTGGTCTTGCCAGAGCCGTTCGGGCCGAGAAAACCGTAGATCGCCCCCTTCGGCACCTGGATGTCGAAATGGTCGACCACCCGCTTCGGCCCGAAATTCTTGGTCAGCCCATGCACATCGATGACCAGCGGCTCGCTCATTCAATCCGCTCCACCGTCACCGGCTGGCCGGGATGGAGGCTGGCGCCATCAAGCGTCGCTTCGACCAGGTAGCTCAGCCGCTGCCGCTCATCGCGGGAGTAGATCACCGGCGGGGTGAACTGCGGATCGGAGGCAAAGAAGCTGACCCGTGCCGTCAACCCGTCGGGACAGCCGTCGCAGCTCACCGCCACCTGGTCACCCAGTGCAAAGCCGGCCCGCGCCGCTTCCGGCACGTAGAACTTCACCTTGAGCGCTCCCTCAGGCAGGATCGAGATCACCGGCGCGCCGGCAGCGATGATTTCGCCGGCATCAAAGAATACCCGTTCGATCCGCCCGGCCGCCGGCGAGGTGATGGTGCGATCGGCGAGATCGGCACTGGCCTTCTCGGCATCGGCATGCGCCGCCGCGAGGTTGGCCTCCGCCTGCACCTGCTGCTCAGTACGCGCCGGCAGCTCCGCCACCTTCAGTTGTGCCTCGAGCTGCCGCACCGCCGCCTCGGCGCTGGCCAGCGTCGCCCGATCCTGGTCGAGCTTGGATTGCGGCACCAACCCTTCCTTGAACAGTTTCTCGCTGCGCGTCGCGCTATCCTTGGCCAACTGCAGATCCGCCTGGGACTTTTGCAGGCTCGCCCGGATCACGTCGATTTCGTCGGCGCGGCTGCCGGTGGTGAGGTTCTTCAGCCCCGCCTCGGCGGCGGCCACCCGCGCTTGGGCAGCCGACAGCAGGGCAATCTGCTGCTCTGACCGCAACCGGAACAGCAGGTCGCCCACCAACACCGTGTCACCTTCGCGAACCGAGATCGCTTCGATCGGTCCGGCGGTGGGCGAGGAGGCATAGACGTAGCGCGCCTCGACATAGCCATTGTAGCGCGGCGCCTCAGTGGCCCCGAACCCCGGGATGACGACGGCAATGAGGCCGAACAGCCAGGCGAAGAAAGCGTCCATCATCGTCTCCTCAGCTGCTCGACCACTGCTTGGCGCTCGGCGGCGCGCTGATCCCGTCGAACAGGATCGTCAGATGGTTCTCGACCAGCTTCTCCATGTGCAGCCCGCCCTCCGGCGTGATGCCGAAGATCTCGGCCATCGCCACGTGCAGCATCATCGGTCCGATGATGCTGCGGATGGTGAGGCTGGGGTCGAGCTGCCGCAGATAGCCCTGCTCGATACCGCGGCGGAGCAGGCCTTCGACAGCCGGCAGCACCCGGTCCAGCACTTCGCGTCGATACATCTCGGCAAGCCCGGGGAAGCCCATCGCCTCGCGGAAGATCAGCTTGGGCATCGCCATGACCTTGGGGTCGCTGATCCGCCCGGCCAGCATGGTCAGCACCATTCTCAGCACGATGCGCGGGTCGCCCTCGTAGTCATGCAGCGTCGTCAGCGCCGAATCGGCGATCGGCAGGATGGCCCGCCGCACCAGCCCCTCGAGCAGCGCTTCCTTTGATGGAAAGTAGAGGTAGACCGTGCCCTTGCTGAGCCCGGCCCGCTTGGCGATGTCCTCGACCCGTGTCGCGGCAAAGCCCTTCTCGATGAACAGCTCCAGCGCCGCATCCAGCACCTCGTCCGGTCGCGCTTCGGCGCGCCGGCGGAATTTGGGTCCGCGCTCTGTATCCTTAGTGTTCATCGCTCATTAGCCTTACTGACTGCTCGGTCATCTACTTAATAACTGACTGGTCAGTCATTTGCAAGAGCCGTCCGCGCCGACACAGCAGGGCGCAAGATTGATTCAACTTTCGACTAACCGGCCATGCTCACGTTGGCGTCACGCAGGCCAAACGACCCCCGTCCTATGGTGCAAGTGTCCCCGTGCGGCGGACCCCCCAAGCGCGGCCGGTAGCTGAAACCTCCTCAGCCACCGGCCGCGGCAGGTCCGCCATACCGACGGCCCTCTCCGAACGCCCCCGAAAACGGGGAGGGCCCCTTCGGACTTTTCCTGCTTTGTCAGATTTGGCAGGGTACCTCCCATCCACCGGCCGTCATCCCGACGAACGTCGGGACCCACTGCGCGGGCGGTTGGTTAGGCGCGGCCCGTGCCGGTCCATCACAGCAAGGTCGGAGAAGCCGAAGCACGTTGAACGTCCGGCGCACTGGGTCCCGACGTTCGTCGGGATGACGTCCGGTGTTTGAGGTTGCATCGGGTCAAAGTGACCAGGCCACCAAGACGCTCCAACGTCCCCATCCGGTTAGCTCGGGGTTAACCCTAACGTCCTAGGATCAGCCTTCGATCGGCGCGCCGTCTGCCGCCGGTTCAGCGTTCCGTTTGTAGAGTGTACCAGACGATGCCGGCACAGCACCTGCTCGAAGACGCCCGTCGAGAGACCGCCCCCGCCATAGCGATCCGCATTCCCGTCCGATTGATGGGGGCCATCACCCTTGGCCTGGTGGCCATCGTGCTGGTCTCGCTGGCGACGTGGCAGGTGGATGATCCGAGCCTCTCCTATGCTTCGGGCGAACCGGCACGCAACTGGCTCGGCTTCCCCGGCGCAGTCATCGCCGACATGGCGTTCCAGGTTTTCGGTCTCGGCATCCTTACGTTGCTGGTGCCGCCCGCCCTGTGGGGTTGGGGGTTGATTCGTCACCGTGTGCCCTCACGCATGGGCCTCAGGCTGCTGGCCTGGGTCGCTGCCGCCGTGCTGAGCTGCGGTCTCTTCGCCTTCATCGCTGCACCGGAAAGCTGGCCGCTGCCGACCGGGCTCGGCGGCCTCGTCGGCCAGAACTTCACCAACCTCGCCATTCTCGCCACCGGCGCCACGCCGCAGCCGGTGACCGCCGTACTGTTCGCCATCATCATTGCCGCCCCGACCCTGGCGCTGTTCTGGATTGCCATGGGGCTCGGCAAGGTCACCCTGCCCGAACTGCCCAAGGGGAAGGCAAAGGCCAAGCCGGCCGGCACCAAAGGCGCCACCGCGGCCGACGCGCCCAGTGACGAGGATGGACCGGAACGCGATTCGATCTTCGACGTGGTGCTCGGCTACGCCGTGCATCTGGGCTTCTCCGCCCGTTCGGCCGTCCGCCGGGCCCGCGCCGGCATTGCCCAGCGCCGCGCCGCCGAGGCCGAGGCGGAAGCCTGGCGTGGCGAAGCGGTGGAGCCGAGCCTTCACGGCCATGCTCCCACCGCCCCGGCCGTCCGCGCCGAACCCGCCCTCGCCGTCGAACGCCGCTCGATCGTCGCCGCGCATGACGAGCCGCCGTTCGACGACTATCCGCCCGAGCCGGACGAAGAAGAAGACATGCCGCGTTGGGAGATGCAGACCCCGCTGCGTGGCCCGATGGCCGCCTCGCGCAGCCCTGCCCCGATGCCGCACGTCCCGGCCGCGCATCAGGCGGCTCCCGTAGTGTCGCCGCGTGTCGCCGCGCCGGCCCCGCGGCCGCAGCCCGGCATGCGCGCCGCTCGCGAAGCCCAGGGCTCGTTCCTTGACGAGCCGCACGGCTTCGAGCTGCCCGAGCTGAGCCTGCTCACCCCGCCCAAGCACAAGGGCGCCAGCCCCGAGCACGCGCCCGAGCGCCTCGAGGCGATGGCCAGGAAGCTCGAATCCGTGCTCGCCGATTTCGGCGTCAAGGGCGACATCATCAATGTGCGCCCAGGCCCGGTCGTCACCCTCTATGAGCTCGAGCCCGCTCCCGGCATCAAGTCGAGCCGCGTCATCTCGCTGGCCGACGACATTGCCCGCTCGATGAGCGCCATCTCGGTGCGCGTGGCCGTGGTGCCTGGCCGCAATGCCATCGGTATCGAGCTGCCCAACGAGGTGCGCGAGACCGTCTACCTGCGCGAAATGCTGGCCTCGTCCGATTTCGAGAAGATGAAGGGCAAGCTCCCGATCTGCCTCGGCAAGACCATTGGTGGCGAGCCGATCATCGCCGACCTCGCGCGCATGCCGCACCTGCTCATCGCCGGCACCACCGGCTCGGGCAAGTCGGTGGGTATCAACACCTTCATTCTCAGCCTGCTCTACCAGATGACCCCCGAGCAGTGCCGGCTGATCATGATCGATCCCAAGATGCTGGAACTCTCGATCTATGACGGCATCCCGCACCTCCTCACCCCGGTGGTGACGGATCCTTCCAAGGCTGTTGTCGCCCTCAAGTGGGCCGTCCGCGAGATGGAGGACCGCTACCGCAAGATGAGTAAGATCGGTGTGCGCAACATCGATGGCTTTAACCAGCGCGTCGGGGAGAGCAAGGCCAAGGGCGAGGTGATCACCCGCACCGTGCAGACCGGCTTCGACCGCGAAACCGGCGAAGCGATCTTCGAGAGCGAGGAGTTCAACCTCGAGCCGCTGCCGTTCATCGTCATCATCATCGACGAAATGGCTGACCTGATGATGGTCGCCGGCAAGGAGATCGAGGGCTCGGTGCAGCGCCTCGCGCAGATGGCCCGAGCCGCCGGCATCCACGTCATCACGGCCACCCAGCGCCCGTCGGTCGACGTCATCACCGGCACGATCAAGGCCAACTTCCCCACCCGTATCTCGTTCATGGTGACGTCGAAGATCGACAGCCGCACCATCCTTGGCGAGCAGGGCGCCGAGCAGCTGCTCGGCAACGGCGACATGCTCTACATGGCCGGCGGCGGCCGCATCCGGCGTCTGCACGGCCCGTTTGTCGCCGACAGCGAAGTCGAGGCGGTGGTCAATCACCTCAAGTCGCAGGGCGCCCCGGACTACCTCGATGCCATCGTCGCCGACGAGGACGAGATGGACGAAGGCGGCATGGCCGCCGGCGGTGGCGACGATTACAGCGGGTCGGGCGACGAGCTCTACGACAAGGCAGTCAATGTCGTACTGACCGACAAGAAGGTCTCGACCTCCTACATCCAGCGCCGCCTCGCCGTGGGCTACAACAAGGCCGCAACGCTGATCGAACGCATGGAAAAGGAGGGCGTCATCTCCGCCCCCAACCACGCCGGAAAGCGCGAAATCCTCGTCGGCAACAACGCCGACGGGTACTAGCACCGGCCTGATCCTCCCCCGCCGGGCGGGGGAGGGGAACCATCCGAATGCCGGGTGGAGGGGAGCCAAACCTCGAGGACTGGACATAATATAATCCACGCCTTATATAAGCGTCACCTGATACTGGAGGACGCGAACGATGCCTTTCGATCTCACCGCCCACGTCAACGCCATGTCCCGCTCGGTGCGCAACTTGGAGCGGGACGGCAAACCCGCCAAGGCGGTGGTCGCGAGCTGCGTCTACGACACCGACCTCGCCGACCTCTGGGACGCCGTCACCAATCCGGAGCGGCTCCGTCGCTGGTTCTCGCCGGTCACGGGTGAGCTGAAGCTCGGCGGCCGTTTCCAGGTCGAGGGCAATGCGAGCGGCAGCATCACCGAGTGCGAACCGCAGCGAAGGATCGCCGCAACCTGGGAGTTCGGCGGCGGCATCAGCTGGATCATCATCACGCTTGCCGCCGATGGCGATCGGGCTCGGCTCGAGCTCGAGCACATCGCCTTGATCGATCCGCACTGGGACAGGTTCGGGCCTGGCGCCGTCGGGGTCGGCTGGGACCTCGGTTTCATGGGCCTTGCCCGCCACCTCGCCGAGCCCACCGCCAACCTGCCGCAGGAGTCGGTGGCCGGCTGGCACGAGCTACCGGAGGCCAAGACCTTCATCCGCACCGCCAGTGACGGTTGGGGCGCCGCCGCGATTGCCGCCGGTGAAAGCCGCAACCAGGCATTGACGGCCGCCGAGGCGACGCGCCAGTTCTACACCGGCGAAGCCCCGCCACCGGAGATGTGATGCACGCGTTCGACGTCCTCGGCGACCCTGTCCGCCGCCGTATCCTCGAGCTGCTCGCCGAGCGCGAGCATGCCTCGGGCGAGGTGGTTGAAGTGATTGCGGCCGAGTTTGGCATCAGCCAGGCCGGGGTCAGCCAGCATTTGAAGGTGCTGCGCGAGTCCGGCTTTGCTACCGTCCGGCCGGAGGGCACCCGGCGCGTCTACAGCCTCGATGCCTCGCCTTTGCGCGATATCGACGACTGGCTGGAGCGCTTCCGTGGTTTCTGGACCCACAAACTTGCCTCGCTCGCCACTGAGATCGCCCGCGGCAAAAAGGAACGTTCCGATTCGTGAGCCGGAACCTTCCAGCTGTTGCCGCAATTGCTGTCTAGAGGCATGATCCAACTCAGGACCATAAGGGAACATCACCAGGATGATCCGCCGCACTTTCCTCGCCTTCGCTGTCGTGCTCGCCGCCTTCCCTGCCCTGGCGCAGGCCCAGGAGGCCCGAGCGCTGACTGATGCCGAGCGCGACCTGATCACCCGGATCAACGAGCACAACTCGCTGATCAAGACCATGGTCGGCCGCTTCCTGCAGATCGACACCCGCGGCCAGCGCATCGAGGGGACCTTCTTCCTCGAGCGCCCGGGCAAGATCCTGTTCCGCTACAATCCCCCCTCCTCCGAGCAGATCGTCTCGGTTGGCCGCGGCTTCTATGTCGTCGACCGCAAGGAGAAGACCCAGTACGCCTACCCGCAGGACAAGGTGCCGCTGCGCCAGTTCCTCGATTCGCAGATCGACCTGTTCAAGGCCAACATCGTCGCCGTCGCCCAGTCCGACGACTACTTCTCGGTGACGCTGCAGGACGACACCCCCAAGGGCGTGGTGCGCGTCGCGCTGGTGTTCGACACCGAGAGCCTCGACATGAAGCAGTGGACGCTCACCGAGCCCTCCGGCGCCGAGCTCACCTTCTCGCTCTACGATGTCGAAAAGGACGTGGCGATTCCCAAGTCCTACTTCTACATCGACCCGACTTTCCGCTCGAAGGCGGCCCCGCCGGACGCGTAGCGCTTTCCGGAAAAGTTCAAAGACTTTTCCGCTTCGAAGGCGCGTCAAACAGTGAAGCGCCGCTACTGCCGTTTCCAGCTTTACGCTGCCTTTGCCGCTCTGCATAAGAGGCGCCTCCTAACCCCGAGGCGCCTTTTTCATGCCGACGAGCTTTGCCACCTGGAACATCAACTCGGTCCGCCTGCGGCTGCCGATCGTCCTGGATTTTCTCCGCCAGTACGACCCGGACATCCTGTGCCTGCAGGAGATCAAATGCCTCAACGACCAGTTCCCGCGTAACGAGTTCGCTGCCGCCGGCTACCCGCATCACGCCGTGCATGGCCAAAAAGGCTATCACGGCGTCGCCATCGTCTCGAAGCATCCGCTGACCGACATCTCCTCCCGCGTCTTCTGCGAGATCGAGGAGAGCCGGCACGTTTCGGCACTGGTGGATTTCGGCAAGGGTCCGCTCACCGTCCACAATTTCTACATCCCGGCCGGCGGCGACCTCGCCGACCCCGAACTCAACCCCAAGTTCAAGCACAAGCTGGGGTTCCTGAGCGAACTCAAGAGCTGGTTCGGCGAGGACCATTTCAAGGAGCGCCAGCTGATCTGCGGCGACTTCAACATCGCCCCGATGGAACACGACGTCTGGAGCCACAAGCAACTGCTCGACGTGGTTAGCCACACGCCGATCGAGACCGAGGCGCTCAACGCGCTGCTCAGCGGCGGCCATGGCTGGGTCGATATCGTCCGAAAATACTTCCCCGCCGAGGAAAAGCTCTATTCCTGGTGGAGCTATCGCGCCAAGGACTGGCAGGCTGCCAACAAGGGGCGCCGCCTCGACCACATCTGGGCCACCGCCGATATCGCCGCCCATACCGCGGGCGCCGAGATCATCAAGCCGGCCCGCGGCTGGAGCGACAAGCCTTCCGACCACGTCCCTGTCATCGCCCGCTTCGCCTAGGAGATCAGCAATGTCGCGGAAACTCGTCAGCTCGGGCTCTTACCTCGAACCGGTGATCGGCTTTTCTCGCGCCGTGCGCGTCGGCAACATCGTCATGGTCGGCGGCACGGCGCCGATGAAGGCCGAAGGCGGTACCGCGGCTGTCGGCGACGTCTACGGCCAGACCAGGCGCTGCCTCGAGATCATCGCCAGGGCGCTGGCCGACGCCGGCGCGAGCCTCGAGCACGTCACCCGCACCCGCGTCATCCTGACCGACATCGCCCTGTGGAAGGATGCGGCGCGGGCCCACGCCGAGGCCTTCGCCAGCATCCGCCCGGTGACTACGCTGATGCAGGTCACCGCCTTCGTCGACCCCGACTGGCTGGTCGAGATCGAAGTCGACGCGGTGATTCCGGACTGATTCACGTGGAACAGCGGCGGCGCTACCCCTTGCCGAAACGTCCGCGCGAGCCTTCGATCGCCCCAAGATAGCTGGTGAGCTCGCGCCGGATGCGGTCGGCCGCCCGGCCGGCGAGGTCAGGATACTGGTTCGCCAGCTTCATGAACGCAGTGCGTGGCACGAACAGCGTCTCCACTGCATCGATCGCCTTGATCGTCACCGGCCGCGGCTTGGGGATCACCAGCGCCATGGCGCCCAGCACCGCACCGACTTCGTGGATCAGGTAAGGATTGTTCTCGGCGCCATCCTGCGTGCTCGACACCGTGCCCGAGACCAGCACATGCGCGCCTTCCGGCTGGTCGCCGGAGGCATAGATGACGCTGCCGGGGCGGAATTTCTTCCGTTCCGAGGCGAACGCAAGCAATCGCCGCTGCTCGGCGTCGCAGATTTCGAAGAAATCCGCACGTCCCAGA
>JAESFN010000537.1_pt1 | contig 32535 bp, 35 predicted proteins | sample 9269411 | NCBI WGS metagenome assembly JAESFN01 (sample SAMN14505399, study PRJNA617100) | algae metagenome | isolation source: Iphinoe sp. HA4291-MV1 and co-occurring heterotrophs from trail next to... | place: USA: Maunawili Falls, Hawaii | collected 2009-07-25
GCCCCTCGGTCATCCTCCCCCGCGTGGGGGGGGTGGGGGACCAGCGAAGCTGGTGGTGGGGGCGGCGAGACCCTCAGTCGCTCGTCGCTCCGCTCCGATCGCGCAGCCCATGGCTGCGATACCCCTCATCCGGCGCTGCGCGCCACCTCGCGGCGAGGGCGAACGCCCTCGTCCGCTGACCTCAAGGGGAGAAGGCAGACTACGACTCTGGCCGCCCCCTCCACCGCCTTCGGCGGTCCCCCTCCCCCGCCCCGCGGGGGAGGATCAACGCACCGCCGGTGCTCCCTGCCCCACCCTCCCCTTCCCCCATTCCAAAAAGGAGATCGGCCATGGCTGATCGTAATGCCTATAGCCAGCCGCAGGTTGGCAACCAGGGTTTTGCCCGGACCATGAAATGCCTTGGCGCCGATGTGGCGCTGCTGGCTGCGGATCTGGCGCTCAACAAGACCGTCGGCCTGTTCGTCGTGCCGCGCGGGTTCGTCCTCACCGGGCTGTCGCTGGTGGTGCCCGATCTCGACAGCAACGGCTCGCCGCTCGTGACCTTCGCCATCGGCGATGCCGCAGACGATGACCGGTTCATCGCCACCGGCGCCACCACCGGCCAGGCCGGCGGCACCAATACGACGCTGGCGGCGAGCGGGCTCAACTACGAGTTCACTGCCGATACCGAGATCGTCTGGAAGACCTCGGCCGCCGCCGCGACGGCGGTGGCTGGCACCATCCAGCCGCGCTTTTTCGGCTACATGAAGTAGGGCCGGGACATGCCCAGCGTCACCTACCATGCGCCCGAGGGCGACAGCGAAGTGGTGAGCCTCGCGGGGCTCCGCTTCTTCGATGGCGAGCCGCGTACCCTCGACGGCGTCGAGCACGCGGTGCTGCTGGCCAAGCTTGGCCAGAACCCGCATTTCGAGGTCGAGGGCTTCGCGCCAATCACAGTCCTCGACCGGACCGACCCGCCGGTGATCGGCCTCCGCGCCATCCACAATGGCGGTGGCCGCTTCATCATCGTCCGCGGCGACCGGGACCAGCGGGTGAAGGATGGGCTGAACAAGGCGGAAGCCGCGGCGTTCAACGCGCTGTCCGAGGCGGAAAAGCAGGCGTTTGTGGGTTAGGGACGCCACAGCGGCCCCTCTCCCCTGAGGGGAGAGGGTAGTGCAGCTAGGACCGAAGGTCCGTAGCGGAACTCGGGTGAGGGGTTCAGCTTCTCAACGAGCGCGTATGGAGCCGCTTCACCCCTCAACCGGCCTTCGGCCACCTTCTCCCCTGAGGGGAGAAGGGAAACGGCCACCACTCCTGAACACGGCTAGCAAGGAGCACCCATGCCCAAAACCCGCATCGAGCTCGTCAATCGCGCCCTTTCCGAGCTTGGCGTCGTCGGCGCCGGGCAGACGGCTGCCGCCGAGGATTTCGAGGTGATCGACGAGGCCGTACCGCCGGTGATGGGCGATCTCGCCACCCGCGATATCTGGGTGTGGGGCGACCCCGATGCCTATGACGACGATGCTTTCGATCATCTCGCGGTGCTGCTCGCCAATGCCCGGGCCCGAGCCTTCGGCGTTCTGCCCGATGAGCAGAAGCGGCTCCTCGCCGAAGCGCGACTGCGCGGCCTGAAGCCCACCATCCTCTCCGGACGCACCCAGGAAATCGAATACTTCTGATGCCGCCGCCACCTGGCCTGCCGGCCAGGGCGCCGTTGCCGGCATCGCGAGCCCCGACTTTGGCGGCAGCCCCATCAACCCCGCCACCCGCATACCCGCAAGCCTCCAGGGAGCCCGAAGATGGCACTGACCTATCCCGAATACGACACCCCACAGCCTTCGCAAACCAGGCTCCCCAACCTGCTCGACCTGTGGGACCAGGGCGTTGCCCAGGGTAAAGCCGATCGCTACGAGCGTGAAGCACCGCAGCAGTTCGCCAACGCGACAGCCCCGTTGTCGGAGTTCGGCCTCACCACGCCGCCCGACCAGATGCGCGCCCTGTTTGCCAACCCCAACACGCGGCCGCTTGCCGTGCAGATGGTGCAGGAAGCAACAGCTCGCCGCACCATTGCCAATGACGCGCTGTTGCGGAAGCGGCTCGAGCCGCCTCGGTACGCACGCCCCCAGGCGCCTCAACCCACCTCCCCAGCGGCCCCTGTCGCAACTCCCAAAACCCTGGACCTCACGCCGACGATTGCGGATGACGCGGGATACGACGCCCTGCCGAGTGGAGCGATGTTCCGCGCACCCGATGGCACCATGCGGAGGAAACCCTGATGGGCTGGCTAGACGCACCCGTCGTTCAACAGGCTCGGCCAAAGTGGCAGGAAGCGCCAACGGTTGGGCAGGTCAAGCCGGCTGAGGCAGAGCCCGAGCGCAACTCGCTCAATCGGCTGCTTTTCGGTGGCGACCGCCCGCCTGAAAATCTGCTCGAGCTGATCATCGGCACGCGCGACGACAACAGGAAGTTGGGCGGCTACGCGGGCAGCGTGGTTGATCGCATGCAGGAAAATCCGGGCAACGGATATGCTCCGTCGTCAGTGCCGGCGCTCGACATCGTGAACGCGTTCGGCACCTCGCTGGCGGAGAATATCCCTGTCATCGGCAAACCGCTGAGCGACTTCGGCAACCAGGTCGACGCCGCCTGGGCATCGATGCTCGAGGGCAAGCCGGTGACCGCCGAGGAACGCGCCAGGATGACCGAGGCCGAGCAGCAACAGTTTCCGGAGGCGTCGATCTCCGGTGCCGTTGCCGGCAATGTGTTGCCTTTCTTGCCCCTCGCTTCGACGCAGACCGGCGCACGGCTGCTCGGGATGATTGGGCCGATGTGGCAGCGGGCGCTGTACGGTGGAGGTACGGGCGGAGCCATTTCGGCAGCCGATAGAGCTTCAGAGGGGGGCGACCTTGGCGATGTGCTCCTTAACGGAGGGCTTGGCGCCGCTGCCGGCGCCAGCTTCCCGTGGATCGAACGGGGGATCACGAACCTCTTTCTCGCCCTGACGGGCCGCTTGCCACCCAAGGATCTTTCGGTAGTCAACAAGGCCCTGGAACGTGACGACATCGACCTGACGCAACTTGCCCAGAAGATGGATGAACTCGGACCGGAGGCGGTGCTGGCTGATCTGGGGCCTAACACGCTGCAAACCGCCGCGGCGGTCACCGCGCAGCCCGGCCGTGGCCGCCAGATCGTGACGGAACGGCTGGAACAGCGTCAGGCCAACGCGAACGCACGCATTCGGAGCGATGTCGATGCTTCCTTCGGCCCAGCCCCAATGCCTCCTGAGACTGCACGCGACCTCCGCGATACTCTGCTCGAAGTCAAAGGCCGCTATCCCCGCCTGCTGGGCGAAGCAGCCTCGGGAGATATGAGTCGGGTGGCAGCAAGCGTCGACGAGATCCTGGCAAACGCTGAGGGGCCCGCCGAGGTGATGCTGCAGCGCGTCCGCGGTCTGCTGGACTATCCGATACCCGCGGTGCCGGGCCTGCCGCGGCAGGCTATCCTCGACCCCAACCCAACCGGATGGCTGAAGGCCCGTGAGGCGATCGACCGAATGCTCGACGACGTCGCCAACCGCGGCATCCGGGGCGAGCTCACCGAGGTTCGCAAACAGATCGACGAGATGCTGATGACGCACGTGCCGGGCATCAAGGAGCTTGATGATCTGCACCGCGAGCTATCGCGGCAGGAAGAGGCTCTCAGTGCGGGTCCGCGCCTACTCGACCCGGCTGTGCAACCATCTGAGGTCGACGCAGCTCTTGTCGCCGGCGCTCTTCCGGAGGGGCAGTTCATCGGTCCTTCCGGCACAGCATTCCGGCTCTCACAGAGGGCCCGCGCAGATATCGACGATATCATCGGCAGTGCGGTCAACGACTTCAATGCCCTGAAGAACGCGCTAAACGGTGATGGCTCATGGAACCGCAGCAAGCTGGTGTCGGCGTTCGGTCCGCAGAAGGCCGACCAGCTGATTGCGGTCCTCGAGCGCGAGACGCGGTTCAACGGGTCATTCAACTACGTGCTGGGGAACGGCGAGATCCGTTCCGGTCACGCCGACGTTTCGCCCGCGTTGGGCAACGACCCGCTGGCGGGCCTGTTCAACACCATCCCGCAAACGGTGGCGAACACTGCAGCCCGCATGCGGCCGGAAGCCGTCAATGCTCGTATTGCCGCTGCACTGATGAACCCGCCACCGCCCGCCTACATCGACCAGTTGATCGCAGCGCGGGCTCTCGCTAACCGCAAGAGCCTGCTGGCGCCGGGCGTCACAGCAGCATTGACGCAGACGCAATGGCCTGAGATTGGCGGGCAGTGATCACCAGTCGAGACGCCTCAGGCTGATGGTGAGCATCGCGCCGGCCATGAAGCCGAGGACCACCACGGCGAGGAAGGCGTACCATGGCATCCACTCGTAAAAGCCGATGCAATACATCCAGGCGGCGCCGCAGAGTGAGATAATCGACGAAATGCGGTTCAAGCCCCGATCGGGTCGCTTTCGGTACCTTCCGTCTTCACCGCGGACCCTGTAGTCCATTGTATCGAGTTTGATCTCGGTTGGCCGTTTTCCCGCCATGCACCGGTTCCTCTTCCTGAGTTCCCACACTCCAAACGAGCGCTGGCCTCGCCGTCACCAGGCAGCAATGCAAGTTGCCTGAACTGTGAAGTCTGATGATGCGGCTGTGGCAAGACCAAGTCGCCGAGCAGCTTGCACGAGGGGAGTTGATCACCAGTCGCCCTGCTTGAGGCTGCGCACGAAGAAGCAGCCAGCGAAAAAGCCGAACACCAAGACATCCAAGAAGCCGATCCAAGGCACCGCCTCGCGAAAGCCGACAAGGTACAGACAAGCGGCGAGGACAAGCGCAATAACGGCACCGATAAAGTGCACGGTGCGGTTGGGTGGCCTGCGCGTTCTCCTGCCTGTGTCACGAACTTTAGCGGTCGTGTAGAGGTCGATTCTGGTGGGCCGTTTGCTTGCCATCGCCACGATTCCTATTACTGAGCACTTGCTCCACATGCAGTCGTCGTCGGCAACACTGCCAACCGCGCTACAACACAAATCACTTCAACCCGAAATCTGATAGTGCGGCTATGGCAAAACCAAGTCGCGCTTGCCGCCATCTGGCTCGGCCTGTTCGATAGCCGAAAGGCGATGGACTGCGTCCACGGCATAAGGCCAAATAAATCCGTGTCTTCGTGCAACCCAGCCCGCAAGCTCACTTCGGAAGTCGAGCGTGCGATACGTCCTCAGCCGTTCCTTACGCGACGCGCACGACGGTGCTCCTAGGCGCGTTGGCGCGCGGGACCTGGGGGGCAGGACAGCAACCCTGGGGTGCGCGGGCCGAGCGCCGAGCTCGCGATATACATCCAATCCGGGCCGTGCCTGGTGATCGGCACACCGCAGCCCGCATACGGCCAGAAGCCGTCAATGCTCGTATTGCCGCGGCACTGATGAACCGGCCATCACCGGCCTACATTGATCAGCTGATCGCGGCCAGGACCCTCGCGAACCGCAAAGGCCTTCTCGCACCCGGCGGCGCGGCGGCATTGACGCAACCTCGATGGCCTGAGGTCAGCGGGCAGTGATCACCAGTCGATGTGCTTCAGGCTCATCGTGAACAGGCCGCCGGCGGCGAATGCCATGAAGACGATGAACAGGAAGCCGTACCAGGGCAGGATATCCTGCAGGTAGGCGATGTACAGCCAACCCAGAAAGCCGAGCGTAGCTATCGACCCGATACGGTTCAGGCCGCGATCCGGCCGTAGCCGGTACTTTCCATCGTCGCCACGAACCTTGTATTCGTTGATATCGAGGTCAATTTCGGTGGGTCGCTTGCTTGCCATAGGCACGATTCCTATCCTTGGGCCCTTTGCAAAACAGTCGTCGTCGGCTTTCGCCGCCATTATGGCGGAGGCGCACGGTAGGTCCGCGTCCTCGTTGCGGCAATAGCCCGCATCGATCATGCCGAACCCCCGCCATGTAGACGAAGCGACAGCGATCAGCCTTTGATCGCGACGCGGTGGTCTATGCCGACAGCGCGCTGAGCATAGCTCACGATCAGTGGTCCTCGTCAACGCGCGCGGACTCACCTCAACCCGACACCAATCGAGTATTCCCGATGCCCCCGATCAGCTGGCCCACCGGCACTGCGCCCGGCGTTACCCCCACCGAAAGCGGCGGCCGGCTGATCAATGCCGTGGCCGAACGCGCCCCGCCCGGCTCGCGCAGCGAGATCGTCTGGCGCCGGGTTGCCGGGCTGATCGCCCGCTTCACCACGGCGCAGACCGCCATTCGCGGCGCGCTGCTGGTCGGCTCGGTGCTCTATGTCGTCTCGGGTACGAAGGCCTATTCGGTCACCGCGAGCTATGTGGTGACCGAGCTGACCGGCACGGTCGGCGGCACCGGCCCCGTGAGCATGGCGCGCAACATGAAGGCGCCGGTGCCCGATGTGCTGATTGTCCATTCCTCGGGCATGTCATCCATCAACATCTCCGGCGCTTCAGTCGCGGCGTTCAGCGATGGCGATCTGCCGGCGGTCAATTCGATCTGCTTTGTCGATGGCTATTTCATCGTCACCGCCGAATCCGGGCTCGCCTACCAGTCAGGCCTCAACGACACGACCTTCGCTTCGGTCGATCGCACCGCGGCCGAGGCCGACCCCGACGGGCTCTATCGCGCCATTACCGCCGGCAGCGACCTGATCCTGATGGGCACGGCATCGCTCGAATTCTACGCCAATGCCGGCAACCCCACAGGCTTTGCCTTCAACCGCGGCGTGGTGGTGCCGATCGGGCTGAAGGGGCCGAACGCCGTGGCCGGGTTCGAGCCCGGATTTGCCGATACCGTGCTGTTCGTCGCCAACGACAATACGGTGCGCCGGCTGCAGGGCTATGATCCGGTGCCGGTTTCGGGGCCCGAGCTCAACCGGCTGATCGAGGCGGTGAGCAACCCGGCCGAGCTCGTCGCCTGGGTCTACCAGGCGGCCGGCCACCCCTATTGGGTGCTGAGCGGGCCGGGCTGGACCTGGGTCTATGATGTTTCGACCGGCAACTGGCACGAGCGGCAGAGCTATGGCGCGCCCGACTGGCGCTGCCGCTATGGCATTGCCGCCTGGAGCAAGTGGTTCACCTTCGATCGCGACAGCGGCCGGGCGTTCGAGCTGAGCTCGAGCACGCGGCGCGATGCCGAGCGGCCGCTGGTGTGGACGCTGCGCTCGAGCCAGGCGCACCGCTTCCCCGGGCGCGCTGTGATCCACAAGGCCAGTTTCGATTTCGAAACCGGCATCGGCATCGACGCCGGCATCTCGCCGATCGAAACCGACCCGGCGGTGCGGATCCGCTGGTCCGACGATGGCGGACGAAGCTGGGGCAACCCCCTGACCCGCCGGCTCGGCAGCGAGGGCGAGGACGTCGCCATCGACATCAACCAGGCCGGGCTCACCGGCCGCCGCGGCCGGATCTGGGAAATGAGCATTTCCGACCCCATCGAGATCGCCTTTTTCGGGGCCGCCATGGATATCGAGGAGCGCGCCGCATGAGCACCGCCGACACGCTCAGGCCGATCCCGCGGCCCGGCGCCCGGCTGGTCGAGGCCGACGGGACGATGGCAAAACTCTGGTACGACTGGTTCAACCAGCTAGGCCAGAAGCTCGCTGAGTTGACCCCGCTCGAAGCCAGCGCCAACTACAACCCACCGCTGCTCGCCGATGGCGCCGGCGACACCACTTCCATCACCGTGCCGGGCGCCGCGCTCGGCGATTTCGCCAGCGCCGCGTTCTCGCTGGCGACGGCAGGCATCACCATCACCGCCTGGGTGAGTGCGCAAAACACCGTGTCGGTGCGCTTCCAGAACGAAACCGGCATCCCCCTCGACTACGGCAGCGGCACCCTCGTCGCGCGGGTGCAGAAATAGGCGTGAGTGAGTGGTGAGTAGTGAATAGCGAATAGTGGGTTCGGCGCTTGCCGCAGGCCTCTCTGCTCCCCTTCACCATTCGCTACTCGCTACTCGCTACTCGCTACTCGCTACTCGCTACTCCCCATTCCCCATTCACCACCCAGGAGCCTCCTATGGCAGATATCTTTGAAACCATCGGCGATTGGCTCGGCCTCAACAAGGGCAAGGCCACCCAGAAGGCCGCCGAGCAGAACCGCAGCGAGATCGATAAGCTCGCGACCACCGGCCGCGACATTATCGGCGGCATCCAGGGCGTCACCGGCGATTATCTCGATCTCGGCAAGCTCGGCGCCGGCCGCTACGCCGATGCCATGGGCCTCAACGGCGCCGATGGCTATGCCCGCGCCGAAGAAGCGTTCCGCGCCGGCCCCGGCTACCAGTTCGCGCTCGACCAGGGGCTCGACGCCGTGGCCCGCAAGGGCTCGGCCATGGGCCGGCTCGATAGTGGCAATACCGATCTCGACCTGATGCGCTACGCCACCGGCTATGCCGACCAGGCCTGGGGCAACTGGATGAACGGGCTTTCCGGCTACAACGATATGTATGGCCAGGGCGTCGGCGGCGACGTCGCCGCCCGCGGCGCCGGCCTCGATTTCGAGAGCGGCCTCGCCTCGAACTACATGGGCGCCAACAACCAGGTTGCCGCCGGCAAGGAAGCCGGCCAGGGCGCCATGCTCGACGCGCTCGGCACCATAGTCGGCATCGGCGGCCGCCTCGCCGGCGGCGGCGCGTTCGGCGGCTATGGCGGGTTCAAAGGCGGCGGCATGGGGCCGAACACCCTCAACGGCACAGTCACCCAGCGATAGGAGCCCGAGATGGCACTGAACTACCCCGGCTACGTCATCCCCCAGCCCTCGCAGACTAAAGTCACCGACCTGCTCGACCTGTGGGACCAGGGCGTCGCCCAGGGCAAGGCCGATCGCTACGAGCGCGAGGCGCCGCAACAGTTCGCCAACGCGACCGCGCCGTTGTCGGAGTTCGGGCTGACGATGCCGCCCGACCAGATGCGGGCGCTGTTTGCCAACCCCAACACGCGGCCACTGGCGGTGCAGATGGTGCAGGAAGCGACGGCGCGGCGGGCTGGCACCTATGATACGTTGGGGCGGTTGAAGCTCGAACAGACGGGCCCGACGACGCAGCCCTCGGCATCGAGTGCTCCCTACGCACCCTTCCCTCTGCCGCGCGACGCGCGCCCGACATCACCGGCACGGCCAAGCCTCGGGACGATTGAAGGCGGCTACCGCTTCGCCGGTGGTGATCCGTCGAACTCTGCCAACTGGGAGAAACTCTGATGGCTGGCCCTTGGGAGAACTATGCGCCAGGCATCGCAGCCGAGCCCGCGGGGCCGCCGACAGGATTGAAGCCCGGCACGCAGGGCTACCTCGACTGGGCGGTCGAACAGATGAAGACGGGCAGGACGTTGCCGAAGCTGACGGCAAACGAAAGCCTGCCAGAGTGGGCAAGGCCGTCGCCATGGAAAACTCCGGGTGATGGCGAGCCGCTCACCCTCGGGCCAGTATCTGTCCCATTGGGTATGCCGGGACTTGAGCAGCTCAACGTTGGGCCGGTATCCGTCCCACCGGGTATCCTGGGGCTTATCCGCTCACTCTATCCCTTCGAACAGAACGTTGAGACCGGCGAGTACAGGTCCGCCGTTCCAAAAATCGTCCCAGCGATGATCGATGGTGCGATCGATGCGGCTACCCTGCCGGGTGATGTCTGGCAGGGCAAGTACAGCGAGGAACTCGATCCGAGATACGGCCTACCTAATGTCAGCCCGGAGCTGGGCGGGCGTATTCTCAATCTCTCGACGTCGGTCAGCACCGGTGCGATGCCGAAGCTCGACCCCAATAAGCCGCTGCGGTTGGCTCAAGAGATCGCGACAAATGAAGCCAGTGGCTTCGGCATCCCTCTGACATCCGGACAAGCATCGGGCGACCTGAACCAGTTGCGCTCGGAGCAGCTGCTACGACAAACTGACCCTTCGCAACCCATCATGCGGACGTTCGACGATCGTCAGACTGAGGCGATCGGCGCTGCCACAGACGGCATCGGCAGGGAGATCGGGGGCACCACCGACGATCTGGCTGGTATCGTTACCGCCGGCTTGCAAGAGAAGGCCCGGTTGGCGAAAGAAGGTGCCGACGCCTTCCTCGATGTCGCCCAGGACGGCAAGCTGAAGGTCCGAGCCGCTGCGGTGAGAGCGCTGCCTGGCTTCGTCAAGCAGCGCCTCGGCGGCACAGTAGTGAACGACACCCTCACGCCGGCCGCGTCGGCCGCGTTGCGGGAGATCGAAGGGGCAAACCCTGGGCCCGGCAGTCGCGCTCTGTCGTGGAAGAAACTAGACAATATCCGGAGGAAACTGGCTGGGCTGTCGGGAAGCGGCCCCGAAGATATGACCGCAACTCGCGGTGTGAAGCAGGCCTTCGACGACTGGCTGAGCGACGCTGTCGACCGGCAATTGTTCAGCGGCGACGAGGCCGCACTGCAGGCACTTAGGGCCGCTGGAGAAGAGTCTCTCCAGTATCTCAAGATCAACACGGGAGGTGACGCTGCCGGGGCAACCATCGCCAAGATGGAGCAGACCGGCGCCACGGCTGAGCAGGTCGCGAACTGGCTATACGGCGCAGATGTGGTGTCACCTGGTCTCGCTGCGACCGAGGTCGCCGAACGGCTGAAGGGGGTATTCGGCCCCTCGAGCGAAGAGTGGAAAAGCATTCGCGCCGCAGCCTGGAACAAGCTGGTCAACGATCCTGCGACCGGCGAAGTGCGCTCCGCTGCAACGCTGACCAAACGCCTCGATACCTTCCTCGATGACAGGGGCTCCCCTTTGGCGGGCACCCTGTTCAGCGAGGAGGAGCGCAACCGAATGAAGGCGCTCGCTACGGTTCTCAAAAGAATCGATCTCCCAGTAGACGCACGGCACCCTTCCCGCTCGCGGTTTGCGCTCGGCGATACCTCCAAGCAGGCGATTGCAGCGTTCATCGGCGCCGCGGGATTCTCGCTTGGAGGGTCCTTAGGGCTGGCGGCCGCCGCGGCGGTACCAATCTTTGGTCGCGCAGCGCGTCAGGCCGAAGCACGGGCCGCGATCACCAACCGCCTGACGAAGCCACTGCCGGACACTTTGCTTCATGCTCCGAGCCTCGCCGCCAGGGTCGCGACGATAACAGCGGCCAACGACCAGGATATGGATCTCCGCGGGCTCGCGCAGCAGGTCGTGCAGGGAAAGATGCAGCCCCGGGTCGACAGCGACTTCGCCGCTGCTCTCGCGGCTGCCGGCGTGACCTACGACCCGGATGCCCTTTCGGAACTGGAACGCGCCATCCGGCCTCAGCCGTTCCTGCCTCCCGGGATGCGCCTATCGCAGCCGGAACCTGATCCTCTGTTTCAGCTGCATGCCTGATGCGGGTTCCGTCCAGAGCCTCGTGCAAGACGATCGAGCGATGCCAGGGGCCGACACTGCCCCCAAGCACCCCCCCATGGCACAGGCGGAAAAAGTAATGGCACCCCCGCTGCCAAGAACGGGGCCACTATGCCGAGCGGAACAGCAAGCTTCACCGGCCAGCCCATGTCGCGCGGGCGATAGTCGCCCTTCCGGCGGTAGTGTTCCGGGTCGAAGCCCAGCTTTGGCATCAGAGCACCGACGATAGGCGGATGAGGCAATAGAAGAACACGGCCAATGCGATCAAGGACATCAGCAGGATCTTCATGTTGGTGTGAAGGTCCACTGAGTCGCGCAGGATTAGAGCCTGCCGGTAGTCGCTCTCGCTGATCAATCCCGGATCGACGACCCTTTGTATCGCCACGGTCCTTTCCGCGAGCTGCTTCGACAGCCTGTAAAAACCCAAATGTTGATAGTTAAGTAGCTCAACCATTGCGGCGTAGAGGATTCCGGCGAAGGAAACGATCAGCACTTCAGTGCGATCGGTAACTCGCTCAAGCGCGTACCAGAAAGTTAAGGGGAAAACCAAGCTGGTCCCGATGGCCCACAAGTACGAAAAAACCAAACTCAGCGTCCGACCCATGCAAATCTTCTCCCCAGTAAGTGTTGCGAACATAGTGGCGCTGGCGCCGGCGGGGAAGCGGCCTCAGCTCGAGGTCTCGCTCAGTTTGCCGCAGGGCAGATACATCAACCACACGGCGATTTCCTTGAGCCAGCCACCGCGCCGGACTTTCGCCTCCGACCAGCTGTCGACGCCCAGGCACCACTCGAGATGCACTCCCGACATGCCAAAACGCTCTGATGCGACCTGGTACAGCGCCGCGACGACTTCCGCGCAATCCTGTGGCGGGGCGCAGTAGCCCTCATCGACGGCAAGCCTCTGCATCGAGGCATGCCCCGTTCCGACCGCCCACCTGAACAAACCGTGCCGCCGCCAAGCAAGATCGCGAGCACCAGCTCAATTGCCGGTCCACGCGACCACCACGAAGCAGTCTTAACGCCCCCTACATCAGTCACAGCGCCCTCCCCAGAGCTGAGTCCCCCACATTTTCAAGGCATGGAGGGCTTGGGCGTGTCCATCCCCCTCCCCCGGAGACTTCCCCATGGCAGCCATCTGGCCCGGCTCGCGCGTGCCCAATTTCGGCATTGGCGACAAACTCTATTTCTACGACACCGCTACTTCGACGCCGCAGGCCGTCTACTCCGATGGGGCGTTGAGCGTGGCGCGCGATCAGCCGATCCGCGCCGATGCGCGCGGCATGTTCCCGGTAATCTACCTGAGCCCGACGCCGGGCAGTTATCGCCAGAAGCTCACCGATGCCAGCGACGTGCTGATCTTCGATGACGACGATATCGACGTGCCGCAATCGGCCGATTACGAGCCGCCCGACCCCGGCGTCACCGACCCGACGCTGCTGGTGAGCACCGGCATGCGCATCGGCTATTATGGCACTGCCGCACCCACCGGCTGGGTGCGCTGCAATGGCCGCAGCCTCGGCTCGGCCAGTTCCGGCGCCACCGAGCGCGCCAATGCCGATGCACAGGCGCTGTTCCTCCACCTGTGGACCGCCGACGCGACGCTGGCAGTGAGCGGCGGCCGCGGCGCCTCGGCGGCCGGCGACTGGGCGGCGAACAAGAATATCGCCCTGCCCGACTATCGCGACCGCATTGCGGTCGGCCTTGGCGGCATGGGCAACTCGGACATCAACCTGATCCCGGATGCCACGGTCGACGGCGGCAAGACCAATACGACGCTCGGCGCGACGGTCGGCGCCGCAACGCATACCCTGACCGCAGCACAGATCGCAGCGCACAAGCACGCCACCGGCACGCTGAAGATGCCCAACCATGGCCACCCGGCCAAGATTTCGGCCCGCAGCGACGGTGGCCCGGTCCAGACCACCTATGGCGGCATGGGCCTGATCGGCCTCGGCACGAACTCCTATCCTGCCTACACCGGCGTGGTGGGGGATACGGCCGGCCAGCAAATCGGCGGCTCGGGCGAGATTTCCATCGTCGGCGAAACGGCTGACAGCAGCGGCGGCGCCTCGCACCCGAACGTCCAGCCCTCGCTGTTCGAACTCGTGATCATCAAGCTCTGAGGCCGGCCATGTACGAGTTGCAGTTTTTTGCCACCGACGATGCCGATTGGGCACAGCGGGTGGATCTGATCGATGATGCCAGCAACCTGCCGCTCGCCACGGCGGGCGTGCTGTTCGAGCTCGAGGTGAGCGAGCACGGCGCCCGCCGGCTGTTTGCCACCACCGCCGATAACAGCATCGAGATCCCCGAGCCCGGCACCATCCAGTGGCGCTTCAGCGTGCCGCAACTGGCAGCGCTCGATATCCGCAACACCTACAAGGTCGGCTGCCGCATGACCAACGGCACCGGCACGACGCAGCTGTTCACCGGCACACTGGCCTTTGTCGGCGGCGGGTTCGGCCGATGAGCGACACAATCACCCCGCGGCTCAGGATCAAGGCCCAGCCGGAAATCGCCATCCGCGCCAAGCCGGTGCCGCCACCCAAGGTGCGGCTTCGGGTGCTGCCGGCGCTGTTGCCGATGCAGATCGAACTCAGGAACACCGGGGCCATGGTGCAGTGGCGCTATCTCGGCGAGCCCTGGCAGGATCTGATCGCCATCGACGACCTCGACACCACGGTCGCCATCGGCACCATCACCACCCTGCCCCCCGGCGCGCCGGCCAGCGTGGTGAACGTCGGCACCCTCAAGGACATGGTACTGAACTTCGGCATCCCAGCCGGCATTCAGGGCATCCAGGGCGAGGCCGCAAGCATCGCGGTGGGCACGGTGACGACGGTCAATGCCGGCGTTCCGGCCGCCGTCGCCAATGTCGGGACGCCGAACGAGGCAGTGTTCGATTTCGCCATCCCGCAGGGCCCGGCCGCGACCATTGCCGTCGGCACGGTGACGACGCTGAGCCCGACCGCGCCGGTCAGCGTCAGCAATGTCGGCACCTCCGGCGCCGCCATCTTCGACTTCGGCATCCCCAAGGGCGATCCGGGCCAGGGCGATGTCGATGGCCCGCCGAGCGCCGTCGACAACCGCGTCGCGGTGTTCGACGGCACCACCGGCAAGCTGATCAGGGACAGCGGCGTGGTGCTCGGCAATGCGGCATCCCGCAATATCGGCTCGGCGGCAGGAACCGTCGCAGCAGGGGACGATGGCCGGATCACCGGCGCGGTGCAATCGAGCCTTCTCACCACGCAGGGCGACATCCTCGTCCGCAACGCCGGCGCCCCGACCCGCCTCGCCAAGGGCAGCCAATACCAGGTGCTGCAGGCCGGCGCGACCGACCCGCTCTATGGTGCGCTCAACCTCGCCCAGGCGGCAGCGGTGACCGGCGTGTTGCCGGCGGCCAACCATCCCGATGCCACGACCTCGGCCAAGGGCATCGCGGAATTCGCCACCGCCGCCGAGTATCGCACCGGCACCGACGCGGTGCGCACGCTGGTGGTCGATCAGGTGTGGGCGGCGGCCGGGCTGGCGGTGCTGACCGACGGCGCCAACATCGCCGTCGATTTCGCCGCCGGCTTCAACTTCGGCGGATCGTCAAATGCGGTGCTAGGCCTCGGCGGCGATCGCAGCCTCTCCGCCCCGAGCAACCTCAAAACCGGGCAGACCGGCGTGCTGTGGTTCGGCGCCGTCACTGCAACCCGCACCCTGACGCTCAACGCCGCGTGGCTGCTCTGCGATGGCGTTGAAGCCGGCCCCTACTCGATCACCACGGCGCAGGAACTGGGCATCGCCTACGTCATCCGGGCGAGCCGCACCTATGTCACCGCAATCATCAGGAGAGCCGCATGACGATCGTTCGGCAAATCGACGGCGCCTGGACACCGATCCGCGGCGTCCAGACCCTCAAGCGGATGGTCGCCACCTGCACCGTTTCCTATCACGACGGACGGCAGCTCGAGCAGGCCTGCGATCCCTATCCGGTCGCCGAAACGCTGGACCTGGGCAAGGTCGAGCAGTTGCTTGCCGCGGGCCTGTGGGGCGCCGCAGAGCTCGCGCCCTACGGGCTGCGTGTCACCCATGCAGAGGGGCTCCCTGAGGGCAGGCAGCGCGTCGGCGAGCCACGCTATGTGGAACGGGAAGGCGAGATCATCGAGGAGTGGACGCTGGAGGAGGTCCCGATGCCGACACCTGCACCGACTGCGGCGGAGAAGCTGGCGGCACTGGGGCTAACTGCAGAGGAGTTGAAGCAACTGCTGGGGTCGGCCGAATGATCGACCTGCCGCCCCCGCTGGTACTGCCAAGCTACTACGAGGCCCGACGCCCTGCGATCATCCGCGCAGAGTCGAATCCCCAACAGCACTTCCCAAAGCTCAACGCTCTGCGAAGGGAGGCGATGCTGCCGGGTATCGTTCCCGTCATTGGCGGGAGGAGGCCGGAGGGGAACGATGCGTTCACCGTCCTTTTGCTCCACGCAAACGGCACGAACGGCTCGCAATCGTTCCCTGACAGCTCCGCTGCGGCCAATGTCGCCACCGTGCTCGGAAATGCACAGGTCGATACATCGCAGTCGGTGTTTGGAGGCGGTTCCCTGAAGCTAGATGGCAACGGCGACATCCTGAAGTACTCAGCATCCTCCAACTGGGACTTTGGGACGGGCCCGTTCACCATTGACTTGTGGGTGCGACCCAACTCGACGCCAGCGGAGTATGACGCACTCGTCACTACTCGTAACGGTGCGGGTACGTGGAAGCTCATTTTCTTCAGCGCTGCGCTGTTCTGCCAGCTAAACAACTCGCTGGGCGTCGGAGACACGGTGGCCATCACGAACGGTGTCTGGACCCACTTTGCTGTCGTGCGAAGCGGTTCGTCCGCTTACTTTTTCAGGAACGGTATCCTGGTCGGAACCACGGCAGTTGGGGGAACTAGCTTCAACTCGAACGGGCAAGGCGTTGAGATTGGGCGTGCGGACCTAGGCGTGAACAACTCGACCTACTTTGACGGCTGGCTGGAGGAGATACGTATCTCCAAGGGCGTAGCGCGCTGGACATCAAACTTCACCCCTCCGACCATGCCATATGGTCCATAGGACGCCACGAGCGCGCCCTAGCGAACGCAACAGGTTCCCGCCGGGCCACGCGAGTCCGGTTTTGAGCGCGCTTTCCCACCAAGCGCCCGCGCGCCACACCCATGGGTTGGACCATGGCTTCTTGGGCCCGGTGTAGTGAGTGATCCAGTTGTGTCGTCGCTGAGTGGCTGCATCACGCTGAAGGTTTGGCGGCAAGAAACGCCACCTGCTCGGGTGTGCATGGGCTTGAGCAGTGGTGTTCCACCTCGGGTCGAGCAGCTTAATTCGACCGGCGAGCACATAGTTGATGAGACACTGATCGCCGTACTCGAAGTGGCGATCTTGGTCACGATACGCTTCCCACGTCTTATCAGCGAAGTGCGCCTCTCGCATCTTCGCCAGATCCATGACGAGTATCCCCGAGTTGACGTAGTTGGGCACATCTGGGTCCAGTCCGAGCGTGAGGACATAGTCCCTGAACTCGGTTCCCCCCGCCTGAGCCTCACGACCGAGCCGGGCGTAAAAGACCAAGTCGACGACACCGCCGACGAGGGCTCCGTCCAGGTAAGCAGCCTGAAGCGCGGCGAGATCTCGATGAACGATCACATCGGCATCCATGTAGATGACACGGTCGATGTGGGGTAGCGCATCGGGGAGGCGAAGCCGCAAGAACGAGGCGTTGGTCAAGCGGCCTCCGGCGTCGCGCTGACCGTATGGGTTCCCCGCAATTACACTTGGAATGGTCGCCAGCGGCCACTTCGACATCGCGCGAACAGCCTCTTCCTCAGGGCCGTCATACAATAGATAGAAATGTAGATCGGTCGATGGCAGGGCGTTGTCCACTATCGACTGCGCAACTACCGCTACTTGATCAAGATTTCGCAGATCAACCGCGAAAGCGACGTGCACGTCGGGCATATCTCACCTCATCCTCAACGCCCTACTAGCGTACCTTCCCCTCCTCGTGAAGACTGGAGATCCCTATCAACCGCAACCTGCCGGCCGGCGCGGCACTCTGCTCGACTTCACCGCTGCCGTAGCCGCTTGGCCCGGCTGGCTACGAGACCGCCATCGGCGCTGACATTCGCTACGCTGCAGTCGCAGCCGCTTGTGAGCGCCGCTAAGCAATTCTGGTCACGCACCTGCCGTATCTGGCTCTTCTTGGGGACGATGTACTATCGGGACGAATATAGATCGAGCGACGACCTTCGACCCCACAGCAATCACGATGACGGGCGCCGGTTCTTGGGCCGCCACTACGATCTGTGTGAGATCAGCATCGTCACGCGATAACGGGATCGCCCCGCAACAACCTGCCCAAAGGGGAGTTCGGAGGAGCGGGCCCTAGCTGTCTCAACTTCTCATTGAACAGGTGTACGATCAGCGTGTCGGGAGCCAGAAGCTGATCCCAAGTGACCTGCTCGTCCAGGAACTTGCCCACTTGACTCCAGTGCACAGGGTAAAAAGCAGTCACGCCGGCTGCGCCATCAGCTACACCGTCGCGGGTTGCAAAGTAGGTGAGAGCCGTCGGCCCGGTGGTACCCCATCTCATCCGCGCCAGTTTCTTGCCGCGCCCATAGAGAGGGCGCGTAGCCCAGTCGAGACGCTTCCACCATGGAAACCACGGGGGGATGAAACCCTCCCGAATTGCTCGGAGAGCAGCAAGTGTCGGACTCGCAGGCGGCAATTTGAGCACGGCGGATCCCAGTTGCTGTTCGTCCTCCCAAGCAAAAAGGAAATCGCGATCGGCTACGGGTCGCACACAGTAACAATCGCAGTCGACCCAAATGCCAAGCCCGGCGCCCAGAATCTCGTATCGTACGAGGTCGGACGCTATGGCGAAATGGCGCCCAGCAAGCAATCCTTCCACGACGTTTCTCGGCAAGACCGCCTCGGCGTCGTGTACCGCGACCCCTGCAGGCACCCCAACCGGAGGCGCGTAACAATGCAGCACGACCGGATGTCCATGCCGCACAAAAGAACTCAGGCACGCGGCAGCCATCGGGCCGAGAGCCGGTCCATGCCAAAAGGAATTGATCGTGGGCGGCATGCTCCAAATCTCCGTTAGCCGGGCTTGCGCCAGACGGCCGCGTGCAACGCTCCGCTCATGTCACCCGCCGCCATAAGGCTTCGTTCTTCCTGCCCCTGCACCGTCGATAGTTCCGACGAGAGCCTGCCAAAAAAGGCATAAGTCACGTGCCGTGCAAGTGCGTATCCGGGAAGGGATAAATCATCAAGGCCCACGCCGCTGGCCGCGGAGTAGGGCTGCCCGCCGACCCGAAGGTCGGTAATGCTCCATATCTCCTCCGCCAAGAGCGGGATCGTAATCAGGCCAAGCTCCATGAGGCGATTGTTGACCTCGCCGATATAGTCCGGCACCGGCAATTTCCTGGGCGCGAAGAGGGTCTTCGCTCCGCGCGCCAGCCGCGTCCACATTCGCGGCCGAGCATACTTTCGTGGCTGAGCACCAGGATTTCCATCCTGGGCGTGAATGAAGTACCCCCCGGCCCTGAGAATGCGGTCCACATCCCGACAGAAGCCATTGAGGTCGGGAATGTGGTGGAGGACCGAGCAGGTGACGACTATGTCGGCCGTCGCGTCGGGCACTTCTTTGATATTGGTAACATAGTGAGCTGAGCGCCAGCCCCGAGCGCGACATTGATCAAGCATGGTGCTGGAGGTGTCGACGAACCACATTTCGCCTATCGGCAATCTTTGCGAAACCAGTGTCGAGGCTAGACCGGTGCCACACCCTATGTCGACAAGGTCGCCGCCTCGAACATTCTCAAGCAGCTTGTCAAATACCGCAGGCAAACTCTCCCACATGTGCAGGTGAAGGCGATCGTAGTACTTGCCCTCCACATCGTGAAAAACGACGTTCAGTTGCGTCTGGAACTCGGTGCCGGAGACCGTCCCGCCCTTACTCCTGACAAGTTGTTCGATGCGCTGATGCCACTCGCCGATATCAACCAAAGCACCCCCCTCCCAGAATCGCCGATCATTTGCCCGGCGCGAGCTTCCGATGACCTCCACCATCAATGCTGGTCCGCACCAGATGGGGTGATGGTTGGCAGCATCGGCGCTCGGTCCCGTCCGCTGCGAAAAATAGGCCAATCGCCTGGCGCGCGGATTTGCCACCGCCGATGGCTAGACCACACGGCGCGCAACGTCTTCGAACATGGCGACCACATGTTGCGGGTCGCGCAGGCGTTTCAGTGCGGCACGGTAGGATGACGCCCGCTGCTGCGCTTCGGCCTCACCGATACGAGTGGCTAGAAACAGCGCCAGTCCACCGCCTCGCCAGTCAACGAAACAATCTCGAACGTCCTTGCTTATCGATCGAGGCGCGGTGCCAATCGGGACACATCCGGCATATGCACACTCGACATATTTCATGAGCTCAACGTCGAAGACCGAAGGACACATAAAGGCGTGCGTATATCCTGAGAGCTTAGCGACAAACTTGTCGTGTGTGATGTTGTGGCGCGGCTTGGCTCCGGCGTCTGGATAGCCTGGGTGACGAAGGACATCCATGGCCAGCCGACCGAACGGGTTCCACTTCCATGTCTTCAAGGCTTTGTGCCGCAGTGGGTAGACCCGCCGCCACTGCTCTCCCGTGAGCAGCACTTTGCGTTCTCGCCCCTGCATCGGGACGTCGATTTCCCGCCTAGTGTCATAGGGAAATGGCAAGGGCGCGAGGACAGATGTTGACAGGCTCCCAAAGAACTCGAGCAGCGGCCCAGCAGGTTCATAGGTCGTCGCGTAGTGGACACCGGAGCGGTTGGCCTGGCCAAACGCATACCGCAGAGCCGGGTTTTCTCTCAGCGGGTCTTCAGGGTCGACCGTGTTGAAGAACACAGGGCGACGCCGTGCAACCGGCCGGGAGAGATAGCCTTCGATGTAAGGGATGTCCGCGACTTGAAAGCGTGCGTCGATCACCGCGACGTCAAAGTCCGCCTCGGCCATTTGGGCTAGTGACAGAGCTTCCCAAGCCAGCGCTTCGGCAAAGGGTTTCCCAACGCCAGGCCAGATCACCAAGTTATAGTCGAAGCTGCCGGAAATAAAGTAAGCGACCCGCACGAGATTCCCCCTCCTCGATCATACCCGCCGCGCCGGCATTGTCACTCGCTACGTCTTCGCAGCGCCTACCCCACCACCACGGCGACGTGGTCGAGATTTCCTCGATCGACAGCGAAAGCAACGTCAATACCGGGCACAGTTCAGCCCCTCCCCGCGCAGCACCTCTAGCCAGCTTTTTCCGCGAGGAACAGCGCGTCGCCGATGCTGCACCACGCGGGTCGCCATCGACAATCCAGCCCCCGAAAGACCGGAGACCACCCATGGACCCCAACGTGCCCGCTGGCGCGGCGATGCTGCTCGACTTCATCGCCGGGCTCGAGACCAATCGGCCGGGCGAGGCCGGCTACGAGACCATCATCGGTTATCGCAACGAGAAGCCCGGCACGCTGCCCAAGCCAATCACCCAGATGACGCTCGAAGAGCTGCTGGCCGAGCAGAGGCGCTGGGTGAAGAACCTCAAGGCGCCGAGCGGCGCCGCCGGGCGCTATCAGATCATCCGGCCGACCCTGCTCAGCCTCATCGCCGAGCTGGGGGTGCCGCTCTCGGCAACGTTCACCCCCGAGCTGCAGGATCGCTTCGGCCTCGCGCTGCTGAAGCGCCGCGGCTGGAACCAGTTTGCGGCCAGCACCCTGTCGCTACGCGATTTCGGCAACCGGCTGGCACGCGAATGGGCGAGTGTTCCGGTGCTGAGCCGGCAGCAGGGGGCGCACCGCACCGTCGAGCGTGGCGAGAGCTACTATGCCGGCGACGGCATCAATGCCTCGCTGGCCCGCGCCTCCGAAGCCGAAGCCGTGCTGGCCGAGGTGCTGAACGCGCTCAACGGCCCGACGCCAAGCCCCGAGCCCACCCCTGCCCCACAGCCGCCAACGCCGAAGCCCGGCAAGGACTGGGACTGGCTCGGCTGGGCCCTCATCACCGGCTTCGCGCTGCTCATTGCTTTCGTCACCACCGCTTTCACCGTGAGGTTCTGATCATGAAAACCCTCTTCTCCTCCGTCGCCCTCAACTGGTGGTTCCGGCGCCTGTGGGATTGGGGCGGCCAGCTCGCCGGCTGGCTCGGCGGCCTCATCGCCCTTTACGGCCTGATGCCACCCGACATGCAGCACACCCTGCTGGCCATCCTTAGCGGCAAATGGGCAGAGGTCAGCCTCGCCTCGGCCGGCGGCTTCCTCATCTGGGCCATCACCCAGTGGCGCTCCTACGTCGCGACTGTGAAGCCGCAGATCGTCACCAAGGCCGGCAATCGGGCCGAGCTGCGCGAACTGCCTGGCGGCACCGTCAACGCCGTCGAGGAGTTCGCCAACACCGCCATCCTGAAGCGCGGCCACACCCTCGTCGAAAAACTGCTGCAGCTGGGGAGGCGGTGATGCCCTCCCCCAAGCTCGACCTCACCATCAACCTCGGCCACGTCATCACCTTTGGCGGCCTCCTCGTCACCATGGCCATCGGCTGGGCCAGCTTCGACGGCCGCCTGCGGGCGGTGGAACGAACGCTGGAAACAGCCACCGCCACTTTGGTCGAACAGGTGCGCCAGGGCGCGCAACTGGCGGCAGTGACCGACCGCGTCACCCGGCTCGAACGGCTGGCTGAGGAGCGCCCGTAGCCGGTCACGCTTGCCGACGGCCCCCTCGCCCTATGTGGGCCACTCCTCTTCCGGCCGGAGCCGAGCCATCAGCAGCACATCCACCGGACCGGAGGACTTGAGGCGCGCCTTGCGCTTTCGGCCCTCTTCCTCGAACCCGAAGCCGCGATAGAGCGAGATCGCCCGCTGGTTGTCGGAATGCACGCTGAGCTCGATGCGCAGGAACTTCTCCGCATCGGCGTTTGCTACCGTCTCGGCCAACAGGTGCTTGCCGACGCCGGCGCCGCGCCACTCGGCAATAACGCCCATGCCCAGCTCGCCCTGATGCCTCTCGTGGTCGCCGCGTGCCCGTACGATGTCGCACCAACCGACGACGTCTCCCACCTCGGTAACGGCGACGAATTGCGGGTTTCGATTCTGGATGTTGCCGCGAACGAAGCTCGCCACATCGTCAAATGCCGGAGCCTGGTTGCCCCTGAGAAAGCGGCTTTCCCGCGCCACCGCATCGAGCGCCGCGTGGAAGCCGGGGATATCCGCCTCGGTGATCTGCCTGACCCTGATCATCTGCACCTCACGGCCGAACGCGCCGGCACAACAACTAGACCTAAGCTATGCTGTAGCGCACCCCGCGGCTGGCGTTCCAGGCGATCCTCCGGCGGCCGGGCACGGCGCCCACAGCCGGCCGCGTGGCGACCGGACCCGATGGACCACTAACGATGACGCCGACATCCGGCAGCTCGACGACCAACTCGCCGTCCCGCCCCGCGACGATGACGGCGGAAGCGAGCACCCCGCCCTTCCAGCTGACGCTGGCGCGGTGCCCGCCACGGCAACGGATATTGGCGATGTTGCCGCTATGCCAGCTCGGCGGTAGCGTTTTGACGAGGCTGATCGCCCCCTCGTGGCTTTGCACCACCAGCTCGGTCAGCCCCGCCACGGCGCCGAAATTGCCGTCGATCTGGAACACGTTGCCCTCGGGCCAATCGCCGTGCGGGTGGAGCACCAGCAGGGCGCGCGAAGTCAGTTGGTCGAGCAGCCCGCCGATCGATCGCTCGGCCAGCTCGCGGTCGCGCAACCGGGCGGCGAGGCAGAGCACCCAGGCCTGGCTCCAGCCGGTATAGCCCGTACCATTGTCGAGCCGCAGCTTGAGGGCCCAGCGGACCGCCTCGAACGCCTCGGAGGTACCGGCCTCGGTGATGCGGATGCCGGGATAGAGCCCATAGAGGTGCGACAGGTGCCGATGGCCGAGTTCGGCCGGCAGCTTGTCGTCGTCCCACTCGAGCAGGTTCCCGGCAGCCCCGATGAGCGGCAGGCGCAGCCGCTCCAGCGCCTGCCGGGCGCGGGCGGCAAGCGGCTCCCCAGGGTCGGCGAGGCCCACAAAGCTCTCGAGCGTTTCGCGGATCAGCTCCTGGTCCATCGCCGTACCCTCGGTGATGGCGACCGGCTTGCCTTCGACGAGGAAACTGTGCTCCGGCGAAGTCGACGGGCTGGCGACGAGCGCGCCGGTCTCGTCCTCTACCAGCAGGTCGAGCGCGAATGCGGCGGCGGCGCCGAACACCGGCAGGGCCGTCTCGGCGGCAAAGCCCGGCGCGGCATTGCCATAGTCGAGGTGATGCTGCAGATGCGCCGCCATCCAGTAGAGCCCGGCCGGCCAGTTCGACCATTGCGGAATGCCGGGCACCGGCGCGGTAAAGCGCCAGAGATCGGCATTGTGGTGCGCCGTCGCGCCGGCCGCCCCATAATAGCGGTGGGCAGTAGCAGCGCCGGCCTCGCTGAGTTCGCGGGTGAGTTTGAACATCGGCGCCGCCAGCTCGCTCAGCCCCGTCGCCTCGGCCGGCCAGTAATTCATCTGGGTGTTGATGTTGATGGTGTAGTTGCTGGACCAGGCCGGGCGCACATCGACGTTCCAGATCCCCTGCAGGTTCGCCGCCTCACTGCCCGGCCGCGAGCTCGAGATCAGGAGGTAGCGGCCGAAATGGAACAGCAGCTCCGCCCGCGCCGCCCGGGGACCGGACGCCGCGAGGTCGAGATCGACCCGGTCGAACAGGCGCCGGTAATCCTCATTGTGCCTGGCACGCAGCGTTTCAGTGCGCTCGTCCAGTGCCTTCGCCACCCGGCCGCGCGCTTCGAGCACCAGGGCAGCGAAATCGGCGCTCGGCCGTTGGTCGTGCCCGCGAAAGCCGGAGGCGGCCGAAGCGAACAGCCGGAGCCCGTCGCCATCGCGCTGCAACGCCGCCACCACCGCATAGCCCATGCCCGCCGCCACCGTGCCGTCGGCCGCGGGTGGCGCAGCGTCGTAACGCACCGGCGCATCGCCGGGGACGTAGTTGGGCAGCACATGCACCGGCACCCGCGCCGTCGCCACCAGCCAGACCGTGCCATGCTCTTCAGAGATGCTGATATCGGTATCCGGGTGCGCCGGGCGGAAGGCGAGTTCCGCCGTGCCCATGGACCGCACGCCCTGCCCCGACGCCACCGCCACCAGCACCCCATCAGGATGGGAGACGAAGCTGTCGAGCCGGATCGGCTCACCGGCTCGCCCGCCATAGACCGTGCTCGCCACCGCCTCCCCAAGGTGCAACCGGCGCCGGTAGTCCGCGCCATCGCTGTCGGCATAGCTCAGCTCGATCCCGCCGAGCGGCTGGTAGGATTGCGTCCAGGCGCTGCCCTGCAGCTGCCGCCCCAGCGCATCGGCCCTGAGATAATCGCGCCGGCCGATCGCCTCGCGCAGTTCGGCCATCAGATGCGCCGGCCCCTCCCCCTCTTCCGCCTTGAGCGGCCCGCCCGACCACACCGTATCGAGGTTGAGGTCAAAGCGCTCGGTGCCGATGCCGCCCTTGAGCGTCGCGCCGAGCCAGCCATTACCGACGAGGAAGCTGTCGATGAAACCCTCGGCCGGGCTGTCGAGATCGAGGCAGTAGCGGGGCATGGTCGGATCCTGGGAGCGTTTTCAGGAAAAGTTGCAGACTTTTCCGGTTCGAAAGCGTGACAAAATCAAAGACGGAACGGGTATCAGCGCGTGCCCAGGGCCTGCGGCGTCAAGAGGCGCCGGGTCGAGCCGCGAAGGATGATGTCGCAGTTGAGGGTGATGGTGTGCGGCTCGTGCCTGATACCGCGCTCCGAAAGGCGCGAGGCCATGATCGAGGCGATAGTCTCGGCGATCTTGGCCACCGGCTGCGCCACCGCGGTGATGCCGGTTTCGTGCAGCTGGAACAGCGGCACATCGTCGAAGCTGACCAGCGAGATGTCGTCGGGCACTTTCAGCCCATGCTCGCGCAACAGCCGCAGCGCCCCCACCGCCATGTTGTAGTTGCAGCAGTAGAGCGCCGTCGGCGGCTCGGGCAGCGACAAGAGCCGCAGCATGCCCGAATAGGCTTCGGTCTCGTTCCAGTGCGTGTCGAGCACATACTCGGGGCGGATCTCGATGCCGCGACCGAGCAGTGCCTGCCGATAGCCCTCGAAACGCTCGCCGCCGGTCCAGTCGGTGATGTTGCCGGTGAGCACGGCAATGCGGCTATGCCCGATATCGAGCAGGTGCGTGACGGCGCGAAAGCTCGCGGCGCGGTTTTCGACCAGCACCCGATCGACCGGCAGGCCGGGCCAGCCATTGTCGTAAAAGATCACCGGCGTGCCATCCCCGATGATTTCGAGGATGCGCTCGTCGACATCGTTGCGGCCATCCATGATCAGGCAATCGACGCGGTGCGCGACGAAGAAATCGAGCGCATCGGCCACCGCCGCGGCGTTGGCGCCGTGGCAATAGGTGAGGAGCGCCCGGCCATTGCCGCGCATCGTTCGGCTCAGTTGCTCCAGCACCGGGGCGTGGAACTCCGAGAGCGAGGGCACCATGAAGCCGACCGTATTGGTGAGGTCGGCCTTCATGGCGGCGGCGATGGCGTTGCGCCGATAACCCAACTCGCCGATCGCCTGTTCGATCTGCTTACGGTTGCCGCGCCGCACCGGATGGCCGTTGAGGTAGCGCGACACGGTGCCGATGGCGACGCCGGCGCGCTCGGCCACCTCGACGATGGTGGCGTGGCGCCGCCTGGCGCTCTCGCTGTCGTCGGTTTCGTCCGTGTCGTTCAAACCGTTCCCTCGAACACCAGCGCGGAGTGGATGCGGAGGCTCGGGAGCCGCACTTCGACGCGATCGCCACCATTGGTGAACGGCACATCCTCCCCCGTGATAGCGTCATAGACACGGGCTGGCGTACGCGGCAAGCGCACCGAGGCGGTGACCGGCCCGAGCGTCGGGATATCCTCGATCATCTCCATCACCCGGGTGCGGCCTTCGCCTGCCGGCACCGCCTTGCCGCGCACCTGCGGCGCGCCATAGAGCAGGTGCAGCACGTGGCGCTGCTGCTCGGCTTGCCGGGTCAGCGTCGCCCGACCGGACGACGGCAGGTCGGTGATCACGGCGCGGCTCGGCAGCAGCCGGTCGATCAGCCCGCGCACCAGGTACTTGTACAGCGGCTGCCCCATGGCGTGGTACATCTCGAAGATCGGATAGGCGATGTAGCCGATGCCGCCCTTCAGCGTCACCGCCGCCCCGAGCGAGGGCGCCGCGGGATCGTCGGGCGCGTGCTGGTGCGAGCTGAAATGCTTGTAGCTGCGATTGAAATAGGAGGGGCCGATCTCGGCCAGCACCTCGGCACCGTCGGTCACGATCACCTCGCCCACCCCGTACATGACGAAGGGGGATTGGGTTAGCCCGGCATCGAGCCCGCGTGCCCCACGGATATAGGAGGGGTTGAAGCTCACCTGCCCCGTGCTGCGGATGCCGGCATCGAGCGCAAAGCTGCCATCGGCATTGCGGCCCGAGCGGCCGGTGAGGATCAGCTTGCCACCTCCATCGGTGTAGGTCTTGAGCCGGGCAGCGAGGCCGGCATCAACCGGGATATCGTCGGGCAGGATCAGGAGCTTGTAGTTTTCGAAGGTCGCCGAGGGGTCGATCACGTCGAACGGCAGCTGCAACTCCTGCAGCATCTGCGCCGCGCCATCGTCAGCAAGGCTGTTGCGCGCCCCGATCGGGTGGAAATATTCCGAGGTGAGGATGGCGACGTCCGACACCTGCTTTGCCCCCTCGAGGTAAGGCTCGAGCTTTTCGATCCGCGCGTAGGCCGGGCCGATCGAGGCATAGGTATCGGGGTTGATCGAACCATCTGGGTGCAGTTGGTCGCCGACCAGGCATTTCGAGCCCAAAGCCACCATCTGCGCCGCCTCGAACTCCAGCGCGTCGGGATGCTTGAAGCCGCCGAACTCGCCCCAGCTGGTGTGGAATTTGCCCGTATGGGCGACGAAATCGAGCCCGAGCGTTGCTGCGTAGCGCGCGCTCGAGGGGAAATGGTCGTAGCCCCAGCCGCCAGTCGGCAGGCTTTCGAGCTCGAGATGGGTGTAGTTGGCGAAGCGCTGCGGGCCCTGCTTATGGATGTGGCCGCAATTGTAGAAGATGCGCAGCCCCGGGAATTCCGCCCTCAGCGCCTCGGTGGTCTCGCGGCGGAAGCGCTCGTTCACGGCCTCATCGTTCTTCAATCGATCCGCTGGATTCTGGGGATCGAGGCCGCGCTCGGCCATGCTGGCGAGGCACTCGGCGCAGACGCAATCGGGGGTGAGGATGATGTCGAAGAAGATGCCGGCCGTGTCGTAGTTGCGGGCCACCTCGCGCGCCTGCTCCAGCAATTCGAGCCGATAGGCCGCGTGGTTGAGGCAGAGCGTGTGCCAGCCGGCAGTGAGCTGATCGGGATCGAAGCGGTTGTCCGACGCGCTGCGCACCCGCCATTCGGGGTGGATGCGGGCGTTGCGCTCATCCCACTGCACCGAGATATAGATCGGGCACTCGATATCGGCGGCGCTGAGCGCCTTGACCATGTCGCCCATCAGGTCGGGCCGGGCGAGGTTGGGGTGCGGCGCCCCGACCTTGGTGGGGTAATACGACCAGCCATGGTGGCATTTGGCGAAGATGGTGATCGAATCCACATGCGCCGCCTTCAGCGTCCTGACGAAATCGTCCGGATTGAAGGCCGAGCCGATGCCGGGAATGTGCTCCGAGGTGTGGAAATCGAGATGGATCTGGCGGTAGCGCAGCGGCTTGTTGGTGGCGGGCATGACTAATCCTTGGCACCGGTACGGGTTTCGGCCCCGGCGGCGAATTGACGTTGGAAGATGAGGAAGACGGCCAATGGGACCACGGTGGTGACGATCGCCGCCACCGATTGCAGGTCCCAGTTGAGTTCATAGGTGCCGTTGACCCGGGCGAGGATCACCGGCAGCGGGACGTTGGTCCTGAGGTAGAGCATGGGCAGCAGCAGCGCGTTCCAACTCCACAGGAACTGCAGGATGCCGCAGGCAAATACCGAGCTCAGGCTGTTGGGCAAGACGATGTGCCAGAAGGTCTGCAGCGGCCCGGCCCCATCGATGCGCGAGGCCTCGACCACCTCGGTCGGAAAATCCTCGAGGAAGTTCTTCACGAGGAAAATCGACCAGGCAAAGCTCAGTCCCACATAGGGGATCAGCACGGCGAGGAAATTGTCGATCAGCCCCAGGTCGCGCCACAGCTGGAACAGCGGGATGATCACCACCTGCTGCGGCAACACGAACGCGTTGATGATGATGATCAGCAAGAGCCGCCGGAGCGGGAACTTGAGGAAGTGGAAGGCATAGGCCGCGGCCGGCGTCAGCAGCATGGTGCCGGCGGTGGCGAGCGCCGCGAGGATCGCCGTCGTGACGAAGGCCGGGGCCAGCGGATAGGCCTCCCAGACGCGCTGCCAGGCGCTGAGCGTGAGGGTGAAGCTGTCGGTCCGCCACCAGCCGCGCGCCGTTTCCGACAGCGGGCGGATCGAGGTCATCACGATGCCGACGATCGGGATGATCCAGATGCAGCCGAACACGGCGAGCACGACAGTCGGCCAGCGGGGAGCACGTCCGATCATCTGGCACCTGCCGTTCTCTGGATGATGGCGGGAATGGAAACCACCAGCACGGCGACCAGCAGCACCACGGTGGCGGCGGCGCCGTAGCCGAGTTTGAACTGCGTCATCGATTCCCGGTACATGAAGTAGCCGACCGTTTCGGTGCTGCGCACCGGTCCGCCCCCGGTGAGGATGTAGATGATGTCGAAGGCGCGGAGCGCCCCAAGCAGGTTGATGAAGATGGCGACCCGGACGCCGGGCAGCGACAGTGGCATCATGATGTTGCGCATCACCTGCCCGTGGCTCGCCCCATCGATATAGGCCGCCTCGAACAGGGTTTTGGGGATCGACTGCACCGAGGCAAAGCACAGCATCAGCGGCAGGCCGACCCCGCCCCATGACGCCGCGACGATCAGCACCCAGAGCGCAGTGCGCGGGTCACCCAGCCAGGGCTGCGCGAAGCCGGGCTGAAACAGGCCGATCAAGGCGTTGAGCAGGCCGCCTGCATCGGGGCGGAGGATGCCGATCCACATATAGCCGGCCACTGCCTCGGAGATGCCGAAGGCGGCAAAGATCATCACCCGGAAGGGCAGCGTCTGGCGCGGCGCGAAGGCGCTGATCATAGCCAGCATCCAGCCCAGCCCCACCGACAGGATGGTGGTGGAGACGGTGAAGATCAGCGTCGTCGCCAGCGTGTTGCGGAACGCCGGGTCGGTGAACAGCTTCACATAATTGCCCAGCCCGATGAACTTCGGCTTGGCCAGCCCCTTGATGTCGAAAAAGCTGAGCCGGATCGTATCGATCAGCGGAAACACCACCGCGATGCCGAACAGGATCAGCACCGGGGTGAGCAGCAGCCAGGCCGCTGGCCAGTCGCTCACCTTCCGCCTCCGGGCGAGCAGATTGCTCTGCTCGCCCGGAAGTCGGGAGGAAACGCCGGCCCGCGCGCCCGTCGCCTCTGGGGCTACGGAGTCCTGCATCTCAGTAGAGTTCCGTCGCCTTGGCCTCGATCGCGGCCGTCACAGTGTCGATCGTCGCGTCGGACGGATCCTGCAGGAACTTCTGCAGCTGCACCCGATACTCGTCGACCAGGTCGCCGGGCAGCAGGTCGCCGAGGACGAACTGCACCTTGGACTGTGCCACGGCCGCGGTTGCGATCTGCTGCACCGGGCCGAGCAGCGACGGATCGGCATTCTTGCTGGGCGAGGCATAACCGTAGGAAGCGAGGATATCGGCGGCGTCCTTGCTCACCATATAGACGGCAAAGGCATCGGCCGCCGTGGGGTTGGCCCCATTGGCGGTGACCGCGACCTCCTTGGCGTCGACGCTCGAGGTGTCGTCATGGCCGAGGCCCAGCGCCGGGAACTGGAAGATCGAGTAGTCGACGCCTTCGTTCAGCTTGTAGTCGTTGCGCGCCCGCGCGTTCATCCACATGCCGATCATCAGGTAGTTCGACGCATCGGCGGTGAAGATCTGGTCGGCCGAATAGTCCCAGTCGCCGGCAAACATCTGCTCGGGCGTGCCGCAGCAGCCGGCCTTCAGCAGCTCGGCGTACTTCTTCAGCGTCGTCTTGACGATGTCGTCGGTCCACGGGATCTCGTGCGCCGCGAGTTTCGACGCCGCTTCGACGCCGCCGGTCCGCAGCAGCAGGGTTTCGAACCACTCGCCATGCGCCCAGTACTTGGCCGGCATGGCGATCGGCGCGGCAAAGCCGGCGGCCTTCAGCTTGTCGATCGAGGCGAGGAACTCGTCCCAGGTCTTGGGCGGCTCGACCCCGGCCTTTTCGAGATGCGTCTTCTTGTACCAGACCGCCGAGCGGTCACCGTAGGTGTAGTTCACCCCATAGGTGACGCCATTGGTGGAGCCGAGGTCCTTCCAGGATTGATCGAGCACCGCATCGAGCCCGGCCGAGGCCCAGAGCTCGTCGATCGGCCTCAGGATGCCGGCATCGGCCAGCTCGGCCCGGAAGGCCGGCCAGGTGTTGATGATGATATCGACCTTCTCCCCGCCGAGCAGCGCCGTGCGCATCGGCCCGCGCATGTCGCCCTGCCCGGTGACCACCAGTTCGCGTACGGCGACGCCGGGGTTCTTGGCGGTGAAGTCGGCTTCGAGCTTCTGCCACATCTCGGCATCGGTGCCGCCCTGCCACTGCAGGATGACGAGCTCGCCACCCAGGCCCTGCGCCAGTGCGGGGGCAGCCGCCAGCATTGCAGCAAGGCCGATGCCGGCCAGAACAGCGCGCCGGCCGATGCCGGGCGTTGGTGCACTCATGGTCATGATGTTCCTCCTGCTTGACGTCGGCCGTTTGCGGCCCTTCTCCCTCGTCAAGTAAGTTGAAACGTTATCATCTAAGTTGACGTCGACAACCCGCTCCCGGCTGCCGCGATTGAAAAATCCTTCTGCGAACGGAAACTCCCGGGCAACTTCATGCCCGGCCGAGCGGTGCGGTCAGGTTGGTGGCGGGCCAGGCCACCTCGCTCACATATCTGCTTTCCGGTGGCCGTCGGGCCGGGCCTCGAGCGCCCGCCGAGAAAGAGCCCCGGCCCAGCCACACACGCGCTTGAAAAGCTCGCGTCGTGCGAACATGGTGCTGCGATGAGCGCCGACGACATGCCCCACTACCAAGCCAAGCCGCCAGCCGGCATCGATGCCTCCGCCACCTCCGAGGAAGGCGCCTCCGTCTACGAGCTGATCCGCGACGACATCATCTCGGGCCGCCTCAAGGCCAATGAGCGCCTGGTGGTGGCCGACCTGGCCAGCCGGCATCGCTCATCGTCCAACCCGGTGCGCGAAGCGCTGCAACTGCTGCGCGGCCAGGGCTTCGTCACCTTCATGCCCAATCGCGGCGCGCGGGTCCGCGCCATCGACCAGGATTTCGTGCGCGATATCTACGAGATCGGCGTGGCGCTCGAACCGCGCTTCGTGCGCTGGTTCGTCGGCATGGCCACCCAGGCCGACATTGCCAGGCTCGAGGCCCTGCAGCAGGCGATGGAGGCCAATGATTTCGCCGATCCGGTGCTGCACAGCGATCTCGATACCGAGTTCCACACCCTGATGTACGAGCGCCACTACAATCGCCTCGCCACCGAGATCTGGTGGCGGAACCGCGAAGTGCTGCGCGCCGTCACCCGCACCTACAACTTCACCCTGGCGCGCCGCGCCCAGCTGATGCGCGAACACCGCGAGCTGATCCGGCTGATCCGCCAGGGCGACGCCGATGGCGCCGCCGCACTGATCGAGCAGCATGTCGAAGGCGCTGGCCGCCACGTGCTGGAACAGTTCCGCGCCTCGCGGGCGGCAATCGCGAGCTGAGATGCTGCCAGCGCCGGTGGCTCCCGCCACCCCCTCTCTTGCGAAAACTAAGGACTTAGCTGCGCTAAGCCCAAGTTTTCGCTTTCTCCCCCGCCAAAGGGGAGAGTCCCGACTGATACCCCGATGCAAATGGAAGCCTGTCCAACTGTTAGATGGGTAACAGTTCAGACCGGATAGATGGGTTACAGATTTGGCTTGGTTCGGCGTGACAGGATGAAGCGCTTTCTGTCGATGACGCCAATGGG
>JAESFN010000538.1_pt1 | contig 32466 bp, 16 predicted proteins | sample 9269411 | NCBI WGS metagenome assembly JAESFN01 (sample SAMN14505399, study PRJNA617100) | algae metagenome | isolation source: Iphinoe sp. HA4291-MV1 and co-occurring heterotrophs from trail next to... | place: USA: Maunawili Falls, Hawaii | collected 2009-07-25
GGTCGAGGATCTCCACCGTGCCGGCGCCGCCGTCCACCCGGACCCGGTCGCCGCTGCGCAGCACCCGGCTGCCGGTGCCGGTGTTCACCACGCACGGGATGCCCAGCTCGCGGGCCACCACGGCCGCGTGGCTCAGCGCGCCGCCGATGTCCACGACCAGCGCCGCCGACACGAACATGATCGACGACCAGCTGGGGTCGGTGGTCCGGGCGACCAGCACCTCACCCGGCTCGACCTCGGTGAACGCCGGGTCGGTGACCACCCGGGCGGTGCCCTCCACCACCCCGGGGCTGACGCCCAGCCCGTCGATCCGCCGGGCCTCCGCGCCGGGTACCGGGTCGGAGTCCGGTACCGCGTCCGGCGTGCCCTGCCAGCTGATCGGCAGCCTCAAGGCCTGGTACTCCGCGCGCTTCGCCCGCCGGGCCGCGACGATCTCCCGGGCGTCCGGCGGGAGCTGGGCGGAACCCGGCGCGCCCAGCAGCTCGGGCACGGTCAGGTAGAAGACGTCCTCGGGGTCGTCCAGGGTGCCGCCGGCGACGGCCAGCTCACCGACTCTCCGGGCGTTGGCCCGGCACACGTCCAGCGCCTGCAGGAAAGCGATCTTGAGCAGCCCGCGCAACGGGATCCGGCGGGCGGCCAGCTCCAGCGCCGCGCGCACCGCCGGGCGGCGCGAGCGGGGGAACGCGGCCAGCAGCGCCCGCTCGGCCCGCATCCGTTCGGCGCGGCGGTCGGCCTCCCGGCGGCGCGGGTCCGAGTCGGCCCCGGCCTCCCGGTAGTCGGCCAGCAGCCGCTCCAGCGGGGACGAGTCCTCCCGCCACACCCGCCCGGAGATCTCCCCCTCCAGCGGACCGTGGTAGCCGTAGCGGCGCACCACGTCGGCCAGCCCGATCCGGCCGTGCGCGGCGTCCCACAGCGCGGCCACCACGGCGTTCTCCGGCACCCCGCCGTAGCCGCCGGTCAGCTCGCCGACGCTGATCTCCTCACCGGCCCCGGCCGCCTCGACCAGCCGGCCCAGCACGTCGTACATCGGCTGGACCACGGCGAACAGCATCACCGTCTGGTCCACCACGTGCCGGTCGAACCGCCGCATCGCCGCCCGGAACGCGGCCAGCGCGGCCGCCGCGTCGTGCCCGGGCACCCCCGCCACCTGGAGCGGCCACCAGGCCGCCGTGCGCGGCGCCGCCCGGCGGGCCCGCACCGGCACGCTCAGCGCCTCCCAGGGCAGCCGGACCGCCACCGCCGGGTAGCGCCGCCGGGTCGGCCGGGGCCGCAGGGTCGGGGGGATCCGGCCGAGCACGCTCAGCGCGATCTGCTCGGCGCTGGTGCCGGGCAGCCGGTCGCCGGCCGCGCAGACGAAGTCGACGCTCAGCGCCGGCCGGCCGTGGAAGATCCGCACGCAGCGCTCGTCCGGCGACGGCACCCGCCGGGCGGCCCGGTCCAGCACCCCCATCCGGTAGAACGTCTCCCGGGTGCAGTGGTCGCCGATCGGCCCGAACAACGTCCAGCCCAGCGGGGTCATCACCCCGGGCAGGGCCTCGCCGACGTTCGTGGTGGTCCAGTACTCCTCGGGCCGGGACCGGCTGTGCAGCGGATCGGACACCTGGCCGGACAGCGCTGTCATGGGCGTCAGCCTCGCACAACACCGTCCCGGTCCCAGCCGCGCTCCGGGGTGATCGTCAGCGGACCGTGAATCGCCTCATCGGTCGGCTCCATCGCGCTCGTGGGTTCGCAGCGCCGGCACGAGTGTTTCGGCCACGAAGTTCTCGATGCTCGTGGGCGTGGTGGTGTCCGGCGACCGGGGCTGCAGAGCGGCGGTGTGGCCCGAGTTGATGGCGTGGACCACCTCGACCATCAGCTGCGTGACGTTCGCCGACACTCCGGCGGCGCGTTGCTCGGCGGCGAACTGCTCGACGGTCTGCTGGACGTAGCGAAGGTCCGGCAGACCGGCGAGCTGTGCGACCACGTTGCTCACGTCGGTCATGCTGAGGTCGCGCTCGCCCTGCAGCTCGACGATCTCCGGCCTGCCGGGGCGAGCCGGTGACGCCTTGAGGAGGTGTTCAGCCGCTGCGCGTCCGATGTCCGCGGCGGCGATGAACGGCATTGCGATCTTCCGTCGAATGGTGCCGCGATCACACCGTGGGCGCGGATGTGCTCGACCTGACCGATCAGGTTCTCCATGAAGTACCCCGCCCGAAGATGGGTCGTCGATACGTTCAGCCGGTTAACCCGCTGTTCCAGGCGATGCAGGCCGACGACCGGTCCGGTACCCGACTCCTTGTCCGCACCCCAGCTGCTCAGCGTCACGACGCGGCGTACCCCGGCGGACGACAGTCCCGCGACCATGGCCTCGACGATCCGGGCCTGGTGGGCCGGGAAGTCCTGGCTGTCGGGGATGTAGTTGGGTTGGATCATCAGGTAGACGCCTTCGGCGCCGCGGAATGCCCGCCCCAGCGCGGACCGGTCGGTCGGCTCGGCCACAGCCGTGTCCGCACCCGCCGCCCGCAGCTGCTCCAGCGTGCGTGCGCTGCGGCCGAGCGCACGGACTTCCCGGCCATTGCGGAGCAGCTCGTCCACCACAGCTCGACCGGTCCGGCCGGTCGCCCCGGTCACCACGAACATGCGAACTCCCTCTCGTCGATCGGCGCGGCCTCGCGCCCTACCGTGACGATAAGATCGATCGGGTGCGCCAGGGTGGGGGCAGTGCACCCACCCTGGCGCTCAGCGATCACCGGGTGGCGGTCACTCCCGACGATGCGCGCTACCGTCGCGTTATGACCGACCAGTCCCGGCCGATCGGGCGCCCCCGGGACATCACCCGGGAGCTGGCCCTGCTGCACGCCTGCGCGGAGGTCCTGGCCGAGGTCGGCTACGACCGGCTGACCATGGACGCGGTGGCGGCCAGGGCCAAGGCCAGCAAGGCCACCATCTACCGCCGCTGGCCGGACAAGACCGCGCTGGTCGTGGAGACCATCCGGCAGATCGAGGACCAGGTGACCCGGTGGCCGAACACCGGATCGCTGCGCGGTGACCTGCTGGCCGTGCTCACCGACATCGCCGACGCGGTGAGCGGCGACCTCGGCCGGATCGTCTCCGGGGTGCTGTCGGCCATGCCGCACGACACCGACCTGTCCGGCGCGGTGCGCGACGTGGTGATCACCCGGGTGCGCACCGGGTGCCAGTCGCTGCTGGCCCGGGCCCAGGAGCGGGGCGAGGTGGCGGCCGGGATCGACCCCCGTCTGGTGTACGAGGTGCCGATGGCCCTGGTGCTCTACCGGTTCCTGCTGGCCGACGGCCCGGTGGACGACGAGTACGTGGAGTTCGTGGTGGACGGCGTGGTGGCGCCGCTGCTCGCCACCCCCTGATCGATACAGGGTCAACGGACAACGGATGGCACTTGTCCGCTGTCCGAGTGTCCGCTAGCTTCCCTGGTCATGGACCCTCGGCTGGAAATCGCCGCGCTCGCCGGACGCATCGGCTACCACGTGGCCAAGGAGCGGATCACCAAACCGAAGCCCACCAACCTGCGCTCGGTGCCGCCGTCCCCGGATCACCTCACCGACGAGTGGTTGACCCTCGCGCTCTGCGACGGCGTCCCCGGGGCGCGGGTAGTCCGGCACGAGCTCAGCGAACGGGACGACGGCACCTCGTCGCGCCGGCGGGTCACCATCACCTACAACGAGGCGGGCACGGCGGCCGGGCTGCCGACCAAGCTGTTCACCAAGTCCGGACCCACCTTCAAGACCCGGCTGGTGTCCGCCGCCGCCGGGCTGAGCCGGATCGAGGCGAACTTCTACGCCCAGGTCCGTCCGCAGCTGGACATCGAGGCGCCGCCCACCCGGTACTCGGCCTACGATCCGGTCTCCAACCGCCAGCTGCTGATGGTCGACGACCTGGCCGCCACCGCCGGCGCCGAGTTCGGCACCATCCTCACCCGGCGGCTCACCCGGGAGATGGCCGAGGACGTGGTGGACACCCTGGCCACCCTGCACGTGAAGTTCTGGGGGGCGCCGCTGCAGCGGATGTACGGCAGCTGGCTGTGGAACGCGCTGGACTTCCAGACGACGCTGAACGTGACGATCGGCGCCGAGGCCCGCACGCTGAGCGGGTTCGAGCGGGGCAAGGACGTGATCCCGGCCCGGCTGTACGCCCGCCGCACCGAGCTGCCGGCCGCGCACCTGCGCTCGCTGGAGATCAACGTCAGCGGCCCGCAGACCATGCTGCACTCCGACGTGCACCCCGGGAACTGGTACGTCACCCGAGAGGGCCGGATGGGCCTGTGCGACTGGCAGTGCGTGGTCCAGGGCGGCTGGGCCCGGGACGTCGCGTACGCCCTGTCGTCCGGGTTGACCCCCGAGGACCGCCGGGCCTGGGAGCACGACCTGGTGACCCGGCACGGCAAGCGGCTGGCCGACGCGGGCATCACCCCGCCGTCCCCGGAGGAGGCGTTCCTGGCCTACCGCCAGCAGATGCCGCACGCCATGTTCATGTGGCTGGGCACCCTCGGGCGGCACTGGGCCCAGCCCGACTACCAGCCGCACGACATCGTGATGGAGACGGTCCGGCGGACCACGATCGCGGCCGACGACCTGGAGACCCTCGACGCGATCGCGTCGGCGGGCCGACGAGACGACGAGGAAGCGGGCTGACGTGTACGACTACCGGGAGCTACTCGCCCTGATCGACGAGAACCGGGTGCCGGTGCTGGTGCTCTGCGCCTTCGCCATGATCGGCAACTACATCTTCTTCGCCGAGGCCTACCGGATCTCCCGGCGGGAGAAGATCTTCACCATCCCGATCTTCTGCACCATGTTCTGGTTCGCGCACGACCTGTCCTTCGTCTACCGCTACGACCTGTGGTGGAACCAGATCGACCACTGGTACGTGAAGGCGTTCTGGTTCGCGCTGGTGCTGACGGTCACCTTCGAGGCCGTCTACCTGCGCCAGGTGGTCAAGTACGGCGGCCGGGAGCTGCTGCCCGAGGCGAGCCCGAAGCAGTGGTTGGCGCTGGTCGGCGTCGGGGTGGTCGGCGCGATCATCTGCTGGGAGGCGGTCAAGTTCGTCTTCGGTACCGGCGACATGCTGTACGCGGGCAGCTTCGGCATCGCCAACCTGTCCTACGTGTTGATGGGCACCGCGCTGGCCGTGCGCCGGCGCTCGATGTACGGCCAGACGCCGATCATCTGGGGCGGGTACCTGCTGCTCGCGGTGTGCTGGTCGACGGCGAACTTCCTGTTCTTCGGCCCGGCGTTCCGCTCGCCGCAGTGGGTGGCGCTCTACGCCGCCTGCATCCTCGGCGGCCTCGGCCTGCTCTACGCCAGCATCCGCTGGCCGTCCCCGGCACCGGCCCGACGGGCCGAGGCCGCACAATTGGTCTGATGGAGCTGGACGATCACGAGCCGTCGGAGACCTTCACCCGCATCCTGCGCGCGGCGGAGGCGTCGATCGAGCACTTCGGGCTGCACCGGTTCACCATGGGCGACGTCGCTCGAGCGTCCGGGGTGCGGCGGCAGGCGCTCTACGACCACGTCGGCAGCCGGGACGACCTGGTCCGGGCGGTACTGGCGGCGAAGGCCCGGCGGCTGCGTGAGCGGACCGTCGAGGTGGTGCAGCGCCAGGACACGTTGCCCGCGAAGATCGTCGAGGGGCTGCTGTTCGTGGTGGAGGACTCGCTGGCCGAGCCGTACATGGCGGGGCTGGTCGGGGAGGGGGAGTTCGCCCGGCTGAGCACGATCGTCGGGGCGGACACCCTGATGCCGACGCTCACCGGGGCGATCTGGCGGCCGGTGCTCGAGGCCGCCGCCGCCCACGGTGAGCTGGCCGACGGGCTGGACTTCGACGACGTCGAGCGGTGGCTGACCTACATCACCCTGATGTTGGTCGGCTCCCGGGCGCAGAAGCTGTCCGACCCGGACGCCGACCGGCGGCTGCTCTCCCGGATGCTGCTGCCGGTCCTGGTGGCCTGAGGTGTGACTCCTGTGGGCGGACCGCGATCGGGTGAACCCGGCGCGCGGGACGGCCGGCGCCGACCCGGTCCCGTGACATTCTCCCGGTATGACTGAGAAGCCGAAGGCATCCGGGACGGTCCGCATCGCGGCGAGCCCGGAGACGGTGTACGCGATGGTCAGCGACCTGACGCGGATGGGGGAGTGGAGCCCGGAGGCCACGGGCGGCGAGTGGCTGGGCGGCGCGACCTGCGCGGCGGTGGGCGCGAAGTTCAAGGGCAGCAACGCCAACGGTGACAAGAAGTGGAAGGCGGTGTCCACGATCACCGAGGCCAGCGAGCCCACCCGGTTCGCCTTCATGAACGGGATCGGTCCGCTGAAGACCGCCGAGTGGCGCTACGAGATCACCCCGGTCGACGGCGGCGCGGCCTGCGAGGTCACCGAGTCCTGGCAGCTGCACGCCCCCGGCCTGATCGGCGCCGTCGGCAAGTTCGCCACCGGGGTGGCCGACCGCCCGGCGCACACCCAGGCGATGATCGACACGACGCTGGCCCGGTTGAAGGAGTCCGCCGAGTCCGGGGGCTGACCGGTACGCTGGTCGATCACCGGACGGGCGAGGGAGGGCCGATGGGGGCCGGAGACTGGCGGATCGCGCTCGCGGTGCTCGGCGGCACCGGGTGGGGCTGGTCGATGACGCTCGGCTGGATGGTCGAGCGCAAGGGCCACCCCGCCCTCTACCCCACCTGGCAGTGGGTGGGGATCATCGCGATCGACCTGGTGCTGCTGGTGATCGACGTCTGGTGCATCAACGTGCTGATCAACTCGCTGAAGGACTACGAGAAGCGGACCCAGCCCGACTCGTCGTCCGTCGACGACCAGGGCCGGCCGCTGTAGTTCACGCGGCGGCTCGTGGCGCGGCGGCCGGCTCCGGGTCCTGGAACTGGGTCCGGTACAGCTCGGCGTACCGGCCGCCGCGGGCCAGCAGGGTGGCGTGGTCGCCGCGTTCGACGATCCGCCCGTCCTCCAGCACCAGGATCTCGTCCGCCGCGCGGACGGTGGACAGCCGGTGGGCGATCACCACGGCGGTCCGCGCGGCCGCCCGGTCCAGCAGGGCTTCGGTGAGCGCGGCCTGCACGGCCACCTCGGAGGTGGCGTCCAGGGCGGCGGTGGCCTCGTCCAGCACCACCACCCGGGGCCGGGCCAGCAGCAACCGGGCGATGGTCAGCCGCTGGCGCTCCCCGCCGGACAACCGGTAGCCGCGCTCGCCGACCACGGTGTCCAGCCCGTCGGGCAGGCTCGCCACCAGGTCGGCCAGCCGGCCCCGGCGCAACGCGTCCCAGATCTCCGGGTCGGTGGCCTCCGGCCGGGCCAGCCGCAGGTTCGCCCCGATCGACTCGTGGAACAGGTGCCCGTCCTGGGTGACGAACCCGACGGTGGCCCGCAGCGAGTCGAAGCTCAGGTCGCGCACGTCCACCCCGCCGATCCGCACCGCCCCGGAGTCGACGTCGTAGAGCCGGGCCAGCAGCTGCGCGATCGTCGACTTGCCCGCCCCGGACGACCCGACCAGCGCGACCATCCGCCCCGGCTCGACCCGGAACGACACGTCGTGCAGCACCTCCTCGCCGCCCCGGGTGTCCAGGGTGGCCACCTCCTCCAGGGAGGCCAGCGACACCTTGTCCGCCCCGGGGTAGCCGAACCGGACGTCTCTGAACTCGACCGCCGCCGGCCCGTCCGGCAGCCGCTTCGGGTCGGCTCGTTCGGCGACCAGCGGGGCCAGGTCCAGTACCTCGAACACCCGCTGGAAGCTGACCACGGCGCTCATCACGTCGACCCGGGCGCCGGCCAGCGCGGTCAGCGGGGCGTAGAGCCGGGTGAGCAGCAGGGCCAGCGCCACCACCGCGCCCGGGTCCAGTCGACCGGCCAGCGCGTACCAGCCGCCCAGGCCGTAGACCAGGGCCAGGGCCAGCGCGGAGACCAGGGTCAGCGCGGTGACGAACACGGTCTGGGTCATCGCGGTGCGCACCCCGATGTCGCGCACCCGCTCCGCGCGCCGGGCGAACGCCGCCGACTCGTCGGCCGGCCGCCCGAACAGCTTCACCAGGGTGGCCCCGGGCGCGGAGAACCGCTCGGTCATCTGGGTGCCCATGGCCGCGTTGTGCTCGGCGGCCTCCTTGCTGAGCAGGGCCAGCCGCCGCCCCATCCGGCGGGCCGGCAGCACGAACACCGGCAGCAGGACCAGGGCCAGCACGGTGATCTGCCAGGACGTCTGGAGCATCGCCACCAGCGTCAGGGTCAGCGTGACCAGGTTGCCGACCACCCCGGACAGGGTGCTGGCGAACGCCCGCTGGGCGCCGATCACGTCGTTGTTCAGCCGGCTGACCAGGGCGCCGGTGCGGGTGCGGGTGAAGAAGGCCACCGGCATCCGCTGCACGTGGTCGAACACCGCGGTGCGCAGGTGCAGGATCAGGTCCTCGCCGATCCGGGCCGAGAGCCACCGCTGGACGAGGCCGAGCCCGGCCTCGGCCACCGCGATCACCGCGATCAGCCCGGCCAGGGTGATCACCAGGCTGGACGCGGCGGCCTGGGTGATCGCGTTGACGATCCGCCCGGCGAGCAGCGGGGTGGCCACGGCCAGCACCGAGGTCACCACGCTGACCAGCAGGAAACCGGTCAGCCGGCGGCGTTGCGGGCGGGCGAACCCGGCGATCCGGCGCAGCGTCGGGCGGTCGATCCCGCGACGACCCGGGTGGCCGCGGCGGCTCGAGGGTTCCGCGTGCACCGCGTTGTACATCGCGTTCCAGGCGGTGGACTCCATGTTCATACCGGTCACGCTAGAACCTAAACAATACTTGAGGTCAAATGTTCCCGGTCAGCGGAGGGAGTGGGGGAGGACGGCGCCGCGGCGCAGGGCGTCGGCGTCGATCGTCGCGGGGCGGTAGGGGAGAGTGGCCAGCCGCCCGGTCATCCGGCCGACCGGGTCCGCGATCGGGGCCGGGCTGCCGGTGAGGAAGGACCACTCGTGCTCGTCGGATCCGTAGTGCACGACCGTGGGGAAGACCGCCCGCCAGCGGGGCAGCGCCGTGCGCAGGGTGTCGTTGCGCCACAGGGTGGGGCAGCCGACCTGGCCGACCAGCACCCCGCCCGGGGCGAGCACCGACGACGCCAGCCGGAGGAACTCCTCCCCGTAGAGCCGGTTGTGCTGGGCGTCCGGGTCGTCCGGGCGCTCGTCCGGCAGGTCGATCACCACCACGTCGTAGCGGGTGGTCGTGGCCCGCAGGTACGCCCAGCCGTCGGCGTAGTGCACGTGCACCGGGCCGGTCCCGCGTTCGGCGGCGGCCAGCGTCCCGGGGGTGTAGCCGTAGGGCAGCAGCCGGGCGCAGAGCCGGACGCACTCGGTGTCGATGTCGACGTGGTCGACCCGCTCGGCGCCGGCCGCCACGGCCAGCTCGCTGACCACCCCCTCGCTGGACCCGACGACCAGGACATTCTCGATCTCCTCGGCCAGCAGCAACGCCGGGACCAGCAGCGCCTCGTGGTAGGTGAGCTGGCTGGCCTCGCTGCTCTGCCGCTCGTCGTCGCAGAACAGGGTGATCCCGTGCGCGGTGCGCCCGATCAGCACCTCCTGGAACGCCGTCCGCCCCGACCACAGCACCTCCTCGAGGTCCCACGACCGGCGCAGCCCGGGGCCCAGCGGCTCCTCGACCCGAGCGGGCCCGGCGCCGCGGTCCACGGTGCGCAGCCGCACCTGCTCGGCGCCCAGCCGGTGCGCCAGCAGCTCGGTGGCCCGGGCCGGGTCGGCGGAGTCGCCGCAGGTGAAGACGTCGACGAAGGCGCTGCGGTGCTCCGGCCAGGTGTGCACCGAGGCGTGCGACTCGGCCAGCACCGCGACCACCGTCACCCCGTGCGGCTGGAAGCGTTCGGCGTGCGTGGACAGCACCGTCGCGCCGGCCTCGGTGAGCGAGGCGCGCAGCGCGCCGCAGACCGCCGTCTCGTCGTCGAGGAAGCCCGGGTCGACCCCGACCAGCTCGGCGAGCACGTGGCGTCCGGCGAAGGGACGGTGCATCAGACGAGCACCTCGGCCCCGCGACACCGCACGGCCAGCGGCGGCAGGCCGTTGAAGCCCACCGAGGAGTAGCTGGCGGTGTAGGCGCCGGCGGCGAGCAGCCGCACCCGGTCCCCGGCGGCCAGCGCCAGCGGCAGCTCCACCTCCCGGTAGAGCACGTCGTCGCCGTCGCAGGTCGGCCCGGCCAGCACCGCCGGGCCCGTCGGGGTGTCGTCGTGATCCGTGGCGATCCGGTAGCCGATGGCCTCCCCCTCGGTCTCGGCCAGCCCGCCGTAGCGGCCCACGTCCAGGTACACCCAGCGCCGGCCGTCGTGCCGGTGCGACACCCGGACCACCTCCGCGTGCAGCACCCCGGCCTCGGCGACCAGGTACCGGCCCGGCTCGACCGCCAGCTCCGGCCGGTGGTCCGGGAAGTGCTCCTCGACGGCCGCCCGGATGGCGGCGGTGTAGGCGGACAGCGGGGGCACCTCGTCGCGGTAGGCGACCGGGAAGCCGCCGCCGAGGTCCAGCAACCCGAGCCGGGTGCCGGCGCCGACCCGGGCGGCCAGGGCGATCGCGGCGGCGTAGGCCTCCGGGCGGACCTGCTGGGAGCCCACGTGGAAGGTCAGCCCGGCCGGATCCGCGGCCGCCTTCAGCAGGTGCGCGGCCTCGGCCGGTGAGCAGCCGAACTTCCCGCCGAACGGGGTCGCCGACCCGACCTCGTCCACCGCCAGCCGCACCAGTACCCGGGCCCCGGGGGCGTGCTCGGCCAGGACGGCCAGGTCCTCCGCGCTGTCGGTGACGAACAACCGCACCCCGGCGGCCGCGGCGTGCCGGACGTCGGCCGGTTTGCGTACCGGGTTGGCGTAGCACAGCGTGGCCGGGTCGGCGCCGTGGCGCAGCGCCAGGTCCACCTCGCCGGGGGAGGCCACGTCGAACCCGGCGCCCTGCCCGGCCAGCGCCGCGACCACCGCGTCGGCCGGGTTGGCCTTGACCGCGTAGAACACCCGGGCCTCGGGGAGCTCGGCGCACAGCTCGGCGTACCGGGCACGGACCGTCGACAGATCGACGCTCAGATAGGGGGTCTCGGGACCGGTGGGGCGCACGGGCCGAGTCTGCCTCCTCGTCCGGCGACTCGCCCGCCCGGATCTCAGCGTCCCGGCTCAGCCCTCACGTAGCGGATCCGCGCCGGCTCGCCGCCCGCTGCCGACCCACGCCGCTGGGCGGGGTGCGCGGGCGGCTGCCCGGGTCAGGTCTGGACGGGGCCGAGCTCCTGGACGAACTGGTCGAGGAACTCGCGCCGCGAGGTGACCGGGACCGCCGGACGGACCACGAACTTGGTCAGACCGCCGTCCACGAACCGGGCGATCAGCTCCCGGGCGCCGGCCCAGCCCCGGGCGACGATCCGCGCGGGGTCCACGTCCGGCCGCCGGGCCCGGGCCGCCGCGAACGCCGCGTCCAGCTGCGCATCGTCCACCCCGTCCGGGGCGATCAGCAGGTTGGTGCCGTAGTGGTCGTCCTCCACCTCGCGGCCGGCGTCGGCGGCCGCGCGCTCGATCTGCGCCCGCCCCTCGGCGCCCTCCTCCGGGGAGATGAAGCTGGCCAGCCAGCCGTCGGCGAGCCGGCCGATCCGGCGCATGCCGACCGGGGCCCGCCCGCCCAGCCACAGGTCCAGCGGCTTCATCGGCAGCGGCCCCACCGAGGCCCGGTCCAGCTGGAAGAACTCCCCGTCGAAGCTCACCGACGGCTCGGTCAGCAGCGCCCGCACGATGACCAGCTGCTCCTCGAACACCGCCGCCCGCCGACCCTCGGGCACCGGGAACATCGACCGGTCCCGGGCGATCCCGGGGGCCACCCCGAACGCCGGCAACACCCGTCCGGGGGCCAGCGCGGCCAATCCGGCCAGCTGCGCGGCGACCACCGCCGGGTTGCGCCCGGGCAGCACCAGCACCCCGGTCCCGAGCTTGAGCTTCCGGGTGCGCCCGGCGGCGTAGGCCAGCCCGACCAGCGGGTCGACCTGGTGCGGTGCGGAGACCAGGTCGGACAGCCAGATCGAGTCGATTCCGTGGGTCTCCAGCTCGTCGACCAGCTCGTCCAGCTCGGGGCCGGCGGTGGAGTCCGTGCTGGATCCGGGGCCGCCGTTCACCGGGATGGTGCTCAGACCGATCCGTACCTTCGCCATGACGTCGAGCCTAGGTGTCCGCGCGGCCGGCAGTGACCGGAAATTGGGCCCCATCCCATCTCCGTCGACCTGCCGACCGCGCGAACTCGCCCCAGGGTCACTGGTCGGCCGGCACGCTCCCCAGCGTCACCTGCGCCGGCCGGGGCGCCGCGCCACCGCTGCTCACGATGAGCGTCGCCGAGCTCCCCGGGCTCGCCGAGTTGACCGCCGCGACCAACTCGTCCGAGTCATGGATGATCCTTCCGCCGATCTTGGTCACCACGTCGCCGGGTTTCAGGCCGGCGGCCTCGGCGGCCCCGCCCGACTGGATCGAGACCAGCTGCGCCCCGGCCGGTTCGGCGTCCTGGACGGTCACCCCGAGCGCCGCGCGGGTGGCCTTGCCGGTGGCGATCAGCTCGTCGGCGATGCGTTTGGCCTGGTTGATCGGGATGGCGAAGCCGAGGCCGATGGAGCCGGACTGCCCGCCGGCCCCCGACCCGAGCGACGCGATCGCCGAGTTGATGCCCACGATCCGGCCCTGCATGTCGACCAGCGGTCCGCCGGAGTTGCCCGGGTTGATCGCCGCGTCGGTCTGGATGGCGTCCAGCACCGAGGTCTGCGGCACCGACCGCTCGAGGAACCCGCCGCTGTCCGGCTGGGCCCCGCCGGTCTCCACCGGCCGGTTCAGCGAGCTGACGATGCCGCTGGTCACCGTGCCGGCCAGACCGAGCGGAGAACCGACGGCCACGACCTGCTCGCCGACCAGCAGGCTGTCGGAGTTGCCCAGCTGGATCGGGGTCAGCCCGGTCACGCCCTGGGCCTTGACCACCGCGAGGTCGGCCCGGCGGTCGGCGCCGACCAGGGTCACCGTGGCGGTGCTGCCGTCCTGGAAGGCGGCGGTGAGCCGGCCGGCGTCCAGCACGTGCGCGTTGGTGAGGATCAGCCCGTCGGCGGAGAGCACCACGCCGGAGCCGCGCCCGGAGCTGCCGGCCAGTTGCACCACACTGGGCAGCACCCGCTGCGCGACCTGGCTGATCGGCCCGGCCGGCTCCTCGGTGCCCGGCAGCGGCTGCTGCAGCGTGTTCACCGAGGACGGCGTGCTGGGCGCGGTGGCCCGGCCGACGTAGCCGCCGACCCCGCCGCCGACGGCGGCCGCGAGGACCGCGACGGCGGCCATCCCGGCCAGCGTCCGGCCGCGCCCGCCGGAGCCCGACCCGCCCGGGGACGGCACGGACCCGTTCGGCGGCCCGGACCCGGCGGGGGGCCCGGACGATCCGAGCGGGCCGGAGGGGTAGCTCGGCGGGGAGCCCGGCCGGGCGTCCGGCGCGGGGTATCCCGCCTGCTCCGGAGCGGACCAGCTGGGCCGAGGGGTCGTGCGCGTCATGCCTCGAGTGTGAGCGCCGATCCTGAGCCGGGCCTGAGCGCAGGCGCAGAATTGGTGCTCAGCTCAGGGTGAATCGCCGGCGTCCGGGTCGGCCGGCGGGATCCCGATCTCGATCTCCCCACCGAGCCGGAAGCCCTCGGCCAGGTCGAGCGAGTCGCCGCTCCAGAACCGCCCGGGGTCGTAGTAGTTGGGCCGCCGGTCGGCCGGGAGCAGGCCCATCATCTGGTAGGTCACCGCGACCACCTCGGCGCAGTAGGCCGTCTCCAGCCGCACCGGGTCCGCCGCATCGGCTGTCGCGTCCGCACGGCGGCGGCGGGCCGACAGCCGGTCCGGTAGCCGGCGGGGCACCCGGCCGCGCAACCAGCGCCCGGCGAGCCGCCCGGTGGTGGGGAACGGGGTGCCGTCCAGCCGGGCGATCGCGCGCAGCAGCCCGTCCTCCATGTCCCGGGTGACCGGGTTGTCCAGCTGCCGCAACCAGCCCCGCTGGCCGTACCGGTTGGCCCACTGCAGCACCGCGGCCCGCAGGTCGTGCAGCTGGACGCCACGCTGGTGGGTGCCGGTCCACATGTCCGGCAGCGACTTGCCGAGCTCGGCGTGCCACATCAGCGGCGGCAGATCGTCGAGCACCACGGACATGCCCACGTGGTTGACCGGGGCGTTGGTCAACGTCCGGATCGCCCGGTCGGCGGTCGACCGCCCGCGGAACAGCCAGACGTCTCCGGTGCGGGTCAGATCGACCGCCGAGTCCAGATCCAGGGTCACGGCGCTATCCTGCCCGCCGTGAAGTGGTGGAAGATCGCGGGGTTGGCCGGGGTGGCCGGGGTGGCCGCGACCGGGGTGGCGGTGGCCCGGTCGCAGCGGCAACGCAACGCCTACACCCCGGACGAGGTGCACGAGCGGTTGCGGCGCCGGGCGGCCGAGGCCGGCGTCGGCTCGGACGCCACCGACGAGGGGACGCGGACATGAGTGTGGCACTGCGCGCCGAGGTCGACGAGATCATCCGCTTCTGCGGGCAGCTCACCGACGCCGAGTGGCGGTCGCGGTCGGCCTGCGACGGCTGGCGGATCCAGGACGTGGTCGCGCACATGGGCGGGGCGGCCCACTCACTGTTCACCCCGGCGGCGGTGAAGCTGCTGGTCAGCAAGGACATCGAGCGCACCAACGACGATTTCGTCGAGGACCGCTACACCTGGTCGCCGGCCGAGGTGTTCGGCGAGTTCCAGACCTGGTCGGCCCGGGCGGCGCGGATGGCCGGGCTGGCCGCCCGCACCCCGGTGGGCAAGGTGGCGATGCCGCTGGGCGAGCTGGGCCGGTTCCCGATGGGGCAGATCCTCACCGAGGCGCTGGTGTTCGACTGGCACACCCACCTGCGCCACGACATGGCGCCCGCGCTGGGCCGGCCGGTGCCGGGCACCGACGAGGCGCGGATGACCGCCGTGCTGAGCTGGATGTTCGCCGTGCTGGCCAACCAGCTGCGGTCGGCGTCCCCGGGCTGGTTCGACCGCCCGCTCGCGGTGATCCTGGACGGTCCGGGCGGTGGCACCTGGCGGGTCACCCCGGACGGGATCCGGAAGGGCGGGCTCGCCGACACCGCCGCGCGGATCACCGGCACCGCGCTGGAGTTCCCGGTCTGGGGCACCCGCCGCACCCCGTGGCGCGAGTACGACCTGAAGATCGACGGTGACGAGGCCTACGCGGCGACCTTCCTGGACGCGCTGAACGTGGTCTAGCGCCGAGCGGGCGGGTTCGGGCCGTCCAGCCGGGCTCGCGCCAGGTCGACGAAGGCGGCGGTGAGCTCGGGGCCGACGAAGGTCAGCCGGGCCGCCGACCGGTTGGCCATGGAGAGCACCCCGAGCACCGCGCCGTCCGGGCCGACCAGCGGTCCGCCGGAGGCGCCCTGCCAGGCGGCCGCCCGCAGCCGGACGTGGGTCGGAGCGTGGTTCCCGGTGGCCGGCGGGCCCAGGGTGACCATCCAGTCCCGCTGGGGGTAACCGGCGACGCTGAGCTCGGTGACCGCGCCGAGGGTGTCGCCGATCGTGGGGTAGCGGTCGCGGGTGAGCCCGGGCACCCACAGCATCGCCAGGTCCACCTGCCGGGCCACGTCGCCGGCCATGAGGTTGTGCGCGCGGACCGCGTCGGCGGCCGGCCCCGCGTGCGCGCCGAACTCCTCCGGCCGCAGCGCGACCCGGCCGGCCACCGGGAGGCCGTCGACCCGCAGCGAGCGCAACGCCCGCCGGGCCACGACGTGCCGGGCGGTCAGCACCAGCTCCGGCGCGATCACCGTGCCCGACCCGCCTCCGAGCGGGTGGATGATCGGGACGACGTTGCGGTGGGTGGCGTCGGCCGCGGTGGTCGCCCCGGACGCGGCGTCCGGGGTCGGGTAGGCGTTCACCAGCTCGTCGCCGAACCGCACCAGGGTGACCGGCCGCCCGTCCACCGCCGCCCGGTGCACCTCCAGCTCGCCCACCCGGGCCGACGCCGCCCCGGGGTCGACCCAGGCCCGGGCGATCACCGGGAACGGGTCGGTGCCGAACGCGTCCTGCAGGGAGGCCAACCGGGCGACGGCGTGCCCGAGCGGGTCCAGGCCGAGCGCGACCGAGGGGCCCAGGAACCGCCCGGTGACCAGCAGCGCCGGCCCGCCGGGGGTGACCGGGTCGAGCCGCAGCGCCGGTCGCCCGTCCGGGAGCGACACCGGCCGGAACCCGGCCGCGACCGGGTCGGCCGGCGCGGCGCCGTCGGTGCGGGCGGCCCGCGGCCGGTCGGCGATGGGGCCGGCGTGCGTGGCTCCGGCGTTCTCGTGGTCGTCGATGCCGGGGGGTCCGCGCGCCGCCAGGGCGGGGTGCCGCCGCCGTAGCGCGGTGAGCGCCTCGGGTGCGGCCGCCCGCGAGCCGCCGCCGGCGCCCAGCCGGGCCACCGCCACGGTGACGTCGTCGGCGCTGCCCAGGCGCCGGGCGGCGGCGGTGAGCTGGGCGGCGGCCGCGGCGGGGTCACTGAGCGTGGTGAGCTCCTCGGCCATCTTCTCCGGCGGCAGGTGCCGCCACACGCCGTCGGTGGCCAACACCAGCAGCGCGGGCGTCCCGGCGGGGACCGCGACCGAGGTGGCGGTCGGTTCCGGCTGGTAGTTGGTGGCCAGCCAGCGGGTCAGCACGCCGTTGCGGAGGTCTTCGTGGGTGAGCTGGGTGGCCCGGTGGGTGCCGTCCGGTCCGAGTTCGAGCAGGACCGCGCGGGCGGAGCCGGCGCCGATCAGCTCGATGCCCGTGTCGGTGACGACCGCGCCGAGGTAGGCGGCGCCGCCCTGCTGGGCGTGCGGGCGGGTGCGGCGCAGCCGGGCGTGCCCGGTGCTCAGCCGCTCGGCGGCGGCGCGGTGGGCGTCGCTCAGGGCCTGGGCCGGGGTGCGACCGGACCGGTCGTCGCGGGCGAGCTCGGCGTACATCGCCTCGGCCAGGGTCTGCACCGCCCAGCCGGAGTTGGGGTAGCCGGGCAGGCCGTCGGCGACCAGCAGCAGCCGGGTGCCGTCGGGCCGGGTGACGGCGAACGCGGCGTCGGTGTTGTCCCGGTTGGCCCGGCCCCGGAAGGTGGCCGCCGCGGCGTGGGTGCCGGTCTGCACGCCGTCGCCGCCCGGGATCCGGCGGTGCTCGAGGTGCGGGATCACCGGGTGGTGTTCCAGCGGCGCGGGCCGCTCGCGCAGCAGCACGTCGGGGTGGGCGTTGCGCAGCCGGTCCGCCGCCTGCAGCGCCTTCTCCATCACCGACCAGCCACCGAAGGTGAGGTAGAGGCGGACGTCCCAGCCGTACTGGCGGTTCAGCTCGTGGCGGGCCAGGGCCAGCTGGGCCTCGGCCAGCCAGTTGACCCGCTGCGCGGAGCCGGGCCGGTGGCGGGACAGGGCCCGGTTGATCCGGTCCAGCTCGACCGTGACCTCACGCAGCCAGTGCTCGGCGGTCGGGGCCGTCGGCTCGGAACGGGGCGCCCGGGCGGCGGTGCGTTCGGTGCCGCGCAGCGTCGCCGCGACCACGTGCGGCGGGGCTCCGGCCAGCCGGGTCCGGGCCTCGGCGCGGGCCTCGGCCAGCTCGACGTGCGCGGCGACCTGGCCGGCCACCGCGGCGTCGCGCAGGGCGTAGGCCGGAGCCCGCTCGGCCGGGTCGGCGGTCAGCCGGGCCAGGATCCAGTCCGCGCGCCGGGCCCGCTCGTAGCCGACATCGGCGCGGCGCACCCCGCGACCCGACCCGTACAGCCGGAGCCGGAGCGCGGCGCGCTCGACCCCCGTGCGCGCCGGGGCGAGCAGCACGCCGGCCAGCCCCCGCCCCAACCGCAGCACGACGACCGGGCGGTCCGCGGCGACCGGCCAGGCCAGCCGCCCCGCCGGGTGCAGCAGCGCGTAGCCCAGACCGCCCACCGCGCGACGGACCGCGACGGCGTCCTCGATCCAGCCGTCGCGCCAGTGCCGGAACACCAGCTCGCCCTCACCCAGCAGCCCGAGCAGGGCCTGGTAGGCGGCCCGACCCGGCTCGGTCGGCACCGGCCCGGGTCCGGTCAGCGCGGCCAGCGCGGCCCCGCCGGGCAGGACGGTGGCGTCGGCGCGCACGGCCCGGCGCAGCGCCGGATGCGCGGCCCGCCACAGCCTCGACAGCTCCGGGCTGACCCGGTAGCCGAGCGCGTCCTCGCGGTGCACGGCGCCGATGTCGGCCAGCTCGGTCAGGGTCGTGGCCCACGACCCGGCGGTGCCGCCGTGGGCGGCGGCCAGCCCGGCCGCGGTCACCGGGTCGCAGTGCCCGGCCAGCAGCAGCAGCCGGTCCAGCGCGGTGACCGGGCCGGTCCCGGCCCCGGTCGGTCCCGCCGGCCCGGTCGTCGGGTTGATCGCCCGGGTGATCGCGGCGGTCCAGCGCTGCCGCGCCCAGCCCCGCTGCACCGGCCCCAGCTGGGCCTCCAGGGCCAGCAACGCCAGCGAGCCGCCCAACCGCATCGTCGCGGCCAGCGCCCGCTGCCGGCCCCGACGCTCGAGGGTGGCCCCGGGCCGGCCGGCGGCGTGCGCGGCGGACTCGGCCCGGGCGTCCCCGGCGGCGCTGCGGGCCCGCTGGGCGAACAGCTCGGCGGCGGCGGCCAGCGGGTCGGCCGGGGGTTTCCGCATCCCCTCGCGGATCAGTTCGAACTCCAGCCGGGCCAGCTCGGCCTTGGCCAGCAGCCGGTTCGGATGGGCGTGGTCGCCGAGCCGGTCGTAGTGCCGGAGCACGGCGGTGAACAGCTCACGACCCGGGCCGGCCAGGGCCTGCTCGCGCAGCCGGATCCGCTCGGCGATCCGCTGGCGCAGCCGCCGCGCCCACACCGGGTCGGCGGCCGGGGTGACCGGGCCCTGGACCGCCAGGTCGGCGCGCAGATGCTGCCAGAGCCGCTGGTTCAGCTCCAGGGCGAACTCGAGCACCCGGGCCCGGTGGGCGTCCCGGGCCCGGCCGGTGCCGCGCAGGGCGACGGCCGTCCGGGCCAGGACCGCCGGGTCGGCGGCCAGCACCGGCAGCGCCGCCCGGACCGCCTCGACGTGCTGCTCCTGGCGCCGCCGGTCGGCCAGGTCCGCCGCGCGGACGGCCGCGTCGATCACCGGCTCGCCGGGCAGCGGCCGGGGCCACCCGCCGGCGCGGTCGGCGATCGGGGCGGTCATCGCCCGCCACATCCGGTCGGCCACCTCGGCGGCCACCGGCCGGTCCAGCGGGCTGTTCGTGGGCAGGCCGCACGCGGTCAGCACGTCGGTCAGGTCCGCGACCACGGCGTCGGCGCGCCGGCCCAGCCGGTTCCCGCGCCACCACGCCGGCCGGGGCGGGTCACGCAGCGCGCGGCTGCTGCGGTAGCCGTAGAACTCGCGCTGCTCGATCCGGTCGCGAACCTTGTTGATCACCCACACCGCGCCCGCGACCAGCCCGAACCGGGCCGCCAGCGCGGCCGGGGTGTCCGCACCCGGGGCCAGCCAGGCACCGACGATGACGAACCGGGCCAGCGCGGCCAGCACCGGGTCGCCGGCCTTCAGGGCCAGCAGCCGGGTGTCGATCCGGGACACGCTGAGCGCGTCGAGCCAGCGCTGCCCCAGCCCGCGCTGCACGTCCCCCCGGACCGGGTCGTCGGGGTCGGCCCGGCGCTGCTGGGCCTCCGGCTGCTTGCGTTCGGCCCGCCGGGCCTGCCAGCCCGCGTACCAGACGTTGACGTACTCGGCGACCACCGTCGGCCCGGCGTAGACCAGCGCGGTGACCAGCACCGCGCTGACCAGCCCGCCGGCCACCGCGGGTCCGGTGGCGCCCAACGCGCCCAGCGCGACCACGATCGGCACCGCCAACGCCCCGGCCACCAGTGCCTTGACCACGCGGGTCCGGCCGGTCTCCTTCTTCTGCACGATCGCGCTGCCGAACGCGGCCACCACACCACCGGCGGTCAGCAGCGCGGCCACCCAGCCCGGGCTGCCGGCCAGGACCTGCTGGGCCACGCCGTAGCCGCCGGCGATGACGAACGCCGCCGCCGCGGAGGCCCGCGCGGCCCCGACCGGGTCGGTCTGGATACCCCGGGCCAGGTTGACCAGCTGACGGCGCAGCACGTACCGGTGCACCAGCCCGGCCGCCACCGCGGCGGACAGCAACGCCTTGAGCGCCCCGTAGCCCGGCTGGGCCAGCAACCACCCGGTGACGGCGTCCACCGCGGCCGGGCCGTGGGCCAGGCCGAGAAGTCCGGCGAGCGCTGCGCCGGCCACCGTCGCGGCCGCGCGGACGACCGTCGCCCGGGACGGCGGGGCGCGGGCCTGCCTCGGCGACCACACCGCACGCACCCCGGCCAGCGCCGCGGTGGCGATCAGCACCGACCCGGGCAGCGCGCCGGCCGGCCCGGCCAGCAGCACCGCGATCCCGGCCCCGACCCCGGCACCCGCCGCCACCCCCAGCACCGCGCGCACCCGGGCGCCGACCGGCACGTCCAGCCCGGCCCGGGTCACCGCCGCCGACCACCACCCGGCCAGGCCCCGGCCGCGTTGCGCCCGGTCCAGCACCCGGGTCGCGGTGGCCGGCGCGACACCCGCGGCCTCGGCCCCGGGCTGCGCGGCCCGCCGGCCGGCCACCAGCACCGCCCGGGCCTCGGCGCGCGCCCGCACCGCCGGGTCCAGACCGCCGAACGCCTCGTTCACGGCGCGCGCGACCGCGGTCACCGCCGGCCCGGATGCCGCGTCCGCCGCCGCCCCGGCCGGCGCCGCCCGCTCCGCCGAGGGTCGCCGCCCGGCACGGTGCAGCAGCTCCCCGGCCCGCTCCACCGACAGCCCCAGCTCCCCGGCCAGGGCCGCCGCCAACCCGGCCCGGCCGCGCCGTTCGGTCGCCGCGTCGCGCTCGATCAGCCAGCCCAGCCAGCCCAGCTGCTCGGCCGTGGCGGCCCGCACGACGTCGCGGCCGGCCCGGTCCGCCGCCCGCCGCGCCGCCGCGTACAAGGCCGCCAACCGGGCCACCCTGGTCGCCGCCACCGCCAGGCCCGCCCGGCCGCGGACCCAGCCGGCGGCCCGGCCCGGCGCGGCGCGCACGCTGGCCCATCCGCTGTGCAGCCACGCCCGCCCGAGGTACCACTGGTCGGCGACCCGGCCGGCGGCATCGCCCGCGGTGGCGCGCAGGCCGGTCCAGCCGCTGTGCAGCCAGGCCCGCCCCAGGTACCACCGGTCGGCGACCTGGCCGCCGATCACCGTGCCCAGGTCGACGGCCCGACCGACCGCCCGGCCGCCGAGCGCAACGGCCCCGCGACCGAGCGCGAGCGCCCCGCCGCCGAGCCCGACGGCTCCGTCCCGAACCGCGCGACGCGCACCCAGCGCCCTGGCCCTCAGCGCGTGGCCCACCCCGGCGACCTGGCTCTTCACGTTCCGCGCCGCCGCGGCGATGGCGTGCCGCCGATTCCACAGCACCCGCCCGAGCACCGCCACGGTGACCACGCCCGCGACCACGGCGGCGATGACCACCACCGAATGCAGATCCAGCAGCGTCCCCGGCGGCGCCCGCGGTTGCGGGGTGCCGGTGGGCAGGCCCGGCACGGCGGTCGGATCCGGCCCGGTGGTCGGGCCGGGCACGTTCGGGTCCGGGATGGGGACCACCGGGGGTGCTGGGGTGGTCGGCAGCCGGGGCAGGCCGCTGTTCAGCGTGTCCCCGGCGCCGATCACGTTCGGATCGGTGATCGTCGGGTTGGCCGCCACCAGGTCCCGGACGGTGGTGCCCAGCCGGTCGGCGATCTCGGTGAGGGTGTCCCCGGGCCGGATCCGCCAGACCCCGTCCCAGCCCGCCGGCACCGTCAACGGGTCCCCGGCCCCGATCACGTTCGGGTCGGTGATCGTCGGGTTGGCCGCGAGCCAGTCCGCGACCCGGGTGCCGGTGGCCTCGGCGAGGTGCCCCAGGGTGTCCCCGGGTTGCACCGTCACCGTCGCCGCGCCGCCGGGCACCGGGGGGACCGGCCGCAGCGGGAAGTGTCCGGCCGCGAGCGCGATCGTCGGCCCACCGCCTCCGACACCGGCGGCGCCCAGCATGCGGCCCAGCCAGTCCGCGACGTCGAGCTGAACCAGCAGCACCACGGCACCCAGCCGGGCCGACGCGGATCCGAGCGCCGCGCGCAGCGCCCTCGCCCTCCCGGTCGTCGACGGCGGCGCGCCGGGCGCGAAGCGGAACTCGGTGGGCTTGTAGCCGATGGGGTAGCGGCGGGCCTGCCCGCCCAGGCTGGTGTTCACCCGCGCCGACAGGTCCAGCCAGGCCCACGGGACCGGGTTCCCGGTCCACGTCGTGTCGGGGCCGTGACCGACGTGGCCCCGGTACGGCCGGCCGCGTTCGATCGCCGCCTGCTTCTCCTCGGCCGCGGTCCTGGACGCCGCCCGCCGCAGCGGACCCCGGGTGGACACGCGTCCGGTGGGGGAGAGGGCTCCGGCGGCCAGGGCGCCGTTGGAGATCCGGACGTAGGCCTTGACCTGCGCGATCTCCTCCGGGCTCGCGCTGGGCGGAGCGTAGAACGTGACCGGTCCGCCGGGTCCGGCCGCCGTGCGGGCCGGGGCGGCCGTCGGGGTGGCCGGCGGACCCCGCGCGCGCGGCGTCGGCGCGTCGGCGGTGGCCGGGCCCCGGCGGGTGACCGCGCCCGGCGGTGGGCCGGTCGGCGGGTTCGGGCGCCGGTCGGGACCGGTCGCGGGCTGGTCGCGGCCAGTGCCGGTGCCGGTGCCGGACCCGGCGGTGGACCTCCCGGTCCCCGCGCCCGACACGCCGGCCGCCGCGACGCGCGCCACCAGCAGCGGCGCGATCAGGGCCTCGGCGTCGGCGTCGTGCGCGGCGCCGGTGTGTCCGGTGCCGGCGAAGCGGCGCTCGTGGTCGAGCAGGTCGTACCACCAGCGCGCGGTCAGCCGTCCGGCGGCCAGGTGCCCGGCGATCTCCTCGGCGACCGCTCGGGTGATCACGACCAGGCCACGCTCGGCCCAGTCGAACGCGACGATCCCGGCTACCGGGAACTCGCCGTCCAGGATCACGACCCGAACCCCGGGGGGCCCGCGCGGCAGCGGCAGGCCGAGCCGCTCCAGCGGGGTCATCCGGTCGGCCAGCCGGCGCAACGCCCGCTCCACCCGCGTCGCATCCGGGCCGAGCGGGCGCTCGGCCACCGCCCCGCCACCGGAACCGCCGCCCGGGCCACCGCCGGCGGCCGGGCCCGGAGCCCCGGGGAAACGGTGGCCGGGGACTCGACCTGGCACAGTCTGATCAGACGTCGGGAGGGGGCCCGGATGGACCGGGATCTGAGCAGTCTGGTCGCCGAGTTCGACCGGGCCGTGGTGGCCTGGTGCGGTGACCCGGACCGGACCGTCGGTGCCACGTACACCACCCGGCTGCTGGTCGAACGGGGGATGTGGGAGGCCCTGCTCGCCGAGTGGCGCGCCGCCACCGACGACCCGGTCGCCGCGCGCCGGGTGGCCTGGGCGCTCACCGAGCGGGGCGACCGGCGGGGCGCCGAGCGGGCCCTGGACCGGGCGGCCGACCTCGGCGACCTGCCGGTGCTGGCCGCCCGGGCCGGCCGGGGTGGCCTGCGGGGCCGGGCCGCGCGCGCCCGCTACGAGCGGGCCCGGGAGCGGCCACTCCGGGCCGACGAGCAGGCCGCCGCCGAGGGCGAGGCCGTGCTGGAGGCGTGCCGGCGGTACCACGAGCGGAGCCAGCGGATCGGCGACGACCGGGAACCGGCCCCGGCCGCGGCCGACCTGGCCCGGGAGGCGCTGCCGGTGTTCACCCAGGCCGACGAGCTGGGGCTGGCCGAGGGGTCCCGCTACCTGGGGTGGGCCCTGCTGGAGCTGAAGAAGCTCGACCGGGCCGAGGCCGCCCTGCGCCGCGCGGTGGACGGCGGCGACCCCGGAGCCGTGTACCTGCTGGCCCGGGTGCTGACCTCGCGCCGGCCACCGGACTGGGCCGGCGCCGAGCGGGTCTACCGGCAGGCCATCGGCCGCGGGCTGGCGGAGTACTCCGGGCTGGCCGAGTGCCTGGAGCACCTCGGGGACAGCGACGGCGCCGAACGCGCCTGGCAGCTGGCCGCCGAACATGAGTCGATCACCGACGACGCGCTGCACTGGAAGCGGGTCACGGCCCAGCGGTCGGCCGGGAACCGGCGCCGACCGGGTGGCGGGGACGCCTCCCGGTAGCCCCGTCGCGGGCGGAGCCGCCGGAACCAGCAGGCCGGACGGGGTGGCCGCCCAACCGGTCGGGGCCGGCAGGCCGGACCGGCCCTCGGTCCGACCGGCCGCGGCCGGGGCCACCAGGCCGGACGGGGTGGCCGCCCAGCCGTCCGCGCCCGCCCCCGGCACCAGCAGGCCCAGCGGGGTGGCGGACCAGTCACCGACCGGCCGGGGGGCCACCGCCTCGGCCGGACCCTCGCCGCGGGCCAGCCGCCGACCCAGCTCCAGCACGGCGGCCCGGGTGGCCGGGTCGAACCCGCCGACCCGCCCGGTCGCCGCGACCTCGACCCAGCGCAGCCAGACCTGGGTGCCGGGTAGCCCTTCGATGATCTTGTCCTCGGTCGGCACGGCGGGCACCAGGTCGCGGTGCGGGATCAGCCGCTCGGCCCGTTCGGCGGCCCGGGCCTGGTCCCCGGTGCGCGGCCGGTGCTCGATCGGGTGGGCGGCGTCGGCCCGCAGCCGGGCGTTCTGCTCGGCGGTCAGCCAGGGCACGTCGAGGCCCATCCGGGCGGCGGCCAGCGCGGCCAGGTCGTAGCGTCCGGCGAGCTCACCGCGCACGTCGACCACCCGGTTGCGCTCGGCCGGGGTGGTGACCGGGGTGGCCGGGGAGGCCGCCCAGCCGGTCCGCCGGTCGGGACCGGCCCGCAGCCGGGCCAGCTGCCGCTGCTCCTCGGCGCGCTGCACCGCGTCGTGCAGGGCGCTGGTCCCGCGCAGCTCCGAGCGCTCGCCGCCGATCGAGCGCTCGGCCCTGGCCTCGTGGTAGGTCACCGGGCCGGGGGAGAGCATCGGGTCGTCGGCGAACAGCACGTCGCGGGTCTCGCCCGGGTCACCGGCCCGGGCCACCCGCAGCTGCTCCTGCCGATCGTCGTTGCGGTGGGTCCGCTTCCCCAGCCGGAACTGGGTGTACCCGCCCAGGCCCTTGACGATCTCGGGGTTGGCCCTGGCCTCGCCCGCCGCGTCGGCCCGGACCTTCGCCACCCGGGGGTCGGTGCCCGGGAGCCCCTCCAGGCCCTGCCGGCGGAGCTCGGCGGCGACGATCGCGTCGACGGTGCCGCCGAGCGGGTAGTTGAACGCCCGGGTGCCCCGGGTGGAGATGATCGTGATCGTGCCGGGCCGGCCGGCCAGGCCCTCGATCATCGCCACCTCGGCGTCCGGGGTCCCCGAGTGCAGGGTCCGCACCGTGACCCGCTCCGGCAGCGGCCCGAGCCGGGCGAGGAACGCCTCGGCCTCGGCCTGCGAGCGGACGAACACCTGCACCGGCCGCCCGACCGCCGCGGCGTTCAGGGCCGCCCGGCCCACCCGGTCGGCGGCGGCGTCGAAGGTGTCGAACTGCCAGGTGGGACGCTGCCGCAGCTTCGAGGCCAGCTCCGGGGCGATCGCCGAGGTGGGCTTGCCGTAGAGCGCGGCGAACCCGGTCCGGTCGGCGGTGCCGGTGACACCACCGAACTCGTGCCGGGCGAGGATCTCCGCGAACGTGGTCCGGGCGACCACCCGGGTGTCCGCGCCGGCCGGCAGGTCGTGCTTGAGCCGCAGCGCGTTGTCCAGCAGCGGCTCGAACCGCACCCCGTCGACGATCACGTCGACCCGGCCCAGCGGGTGCACGGTGTCGCCCCGGACCTGGTAGTGCTGCTTCCACCGCAGCGCGTTCTCGGCGGTGAGCACGGCGTTGACGGCGTCCACGAGGGGCCGGTTCGCCGGGTCGTCCAGGTTCCGGCCGACCAGCCGGCCGGCGGTGGCCCGGCCGGACTCGGTCAACCAGGCGCCGGTGCCCGCGACCACCTCGAAGTCACCGGGTCCGGCGGTGGTGCGGGGGCGCAGCGCGGGCACGATCTCCTCGCGGGCCTTGACCAGGTCGTTCAGGTGCGGGGCGCGACCGGCCAGGGACTCGCTCAGCACCAGCGGCATGTGCGCGTCGAAGACCGCGATCGCGTCGGCCTCGTCGATCAGCAGGAACGCCCGCTGCGCGGGGAGCACCCGGCCCGCGGCGGGGCCGTGGGCGTCGCGCAGCACGTCGTGACCGAACTCGACGGCGTAGTTGTAGGTGACGTCGGCGGCGTGCGCGGCGGCCTTGCCGGCCGGGTCCAGGCCGGGGTGGTTGTGCCCGACGGTGATCCCCAGGCGGTCCGGGCCGTCCAGTATCGCCTTGGCCGCCTCGGCGTCGCGGCGGGCGGCGTCGGGGGTGTGGGTCCAGACGTTCACCCCGCCGCGCGGGCCGCCGGCGCGGGCCTGGCGGATGTGCTCGATCACCGTCGCGGCGACCACGGACAGGGTCTTGCCGCCGCTGGGCGCCAGCTCGGCGACGCCGCGGTCGGCCGCCACCAGGGCGGTGTCCAGCTGGCTGCGTCGCAGCAGGACGCCCCGGCCGAGCAGCGTGCGCGTCGCCGTCGTCCCTCGCGTGGCCAGTTCGATCTGGTGCTTGGCCACCGCGAGCCCGACCACCTCGGGCCGGTACGGCGACGCCGGGTCCAGCGCCTCGTCGAAGAACGCGCGGAGCCGGGTCTGGTCGAAGTCCTTGATCTGCTGGTAGAGCTCGTCGGCCTGCGTGCGCAGGAGCTTCCGGTCGGCCCGGGACGTGGCCGGGCTGAGCGTCGTGGGCTCACCGGTCGTCGGGGCGCCCGTGGTGGGCTGCTCGCGCGGACTGCCGGTGTGAGGGGTGGAGGCTTCCGCGCCTGGGGGGTCCCCGGAGCGCGGTGGGTTCTCGGTCCGGCCCTGACGGCCGGTGTGCGCGTCGGCGTTGGTGACGGACCCGTCGGCGTGGCCGGCGGAGCGGACCGGGACCGCCTCGCCCGGTCCGCCGTGGCCGCCGCCCCCACCGGTACCGCCGGTCGTGGCCGCGGCGTCGCCGGCCGGGCGGCCCGGGCCGGGCCCCTCGCCGGTGTCGGGCCGGAACACCGCCGGTCGGGCTCCGTACCCGGCGCCGGTCCCGCCGGCCGGCCCGTCCGCCCCGCCGGCCCCGCCGGCCGGCCGGTCCACCGCGCCCCCGGCGGTGCCGCCGGTCGGCCCCGGCTGGGCCGGCCGGGCGGGCGGGGTGGTGTGGCCGGGCCGACCGGACGGGGCGTCGAGGTTCACCCCGGCCACCCGGCCACCGCCCGAACCCCCGGCGGAGCCGCCGGGCAGCAGCAGCGGCCGGGCGCCGCCGCCGTCGAAGCCCGCGGGGGAGCGTCCGGCCGGTCCACCCCGGACCCAGCGGACCAGCTCGGCGGCCCGAGCGAACTCGTCGGCCGCGGTGGCCACGGCCCGCTGGGCGCCCGCCACGTCGGCGCCGCGCCTCTCGGCGACGGTCAGGTCGCCGAGCGCGGACCGCAGCGACCGCTGGGCGGTGACCACGTCACCGGTCAGCGTCCGGGCCCTCGGGAACCCGGTGCGGGCGCCGGGTGTGCCGATGGCCCGCCGCTCCCGGTCGGCCCGGATCATGTCCACGGCCCGGCCCAGGGCGTCCTGCCGGGCCGCGCGGACCGGGTCGGCCAGGCCGGGTCGGGCGCCGAGGGCCCGGCCCAGCGGCCCGTTGCCCTCCGCCAGCGGCGCGGCGCGGCGGAGCGCGGCGGCGTCCACCCGCGCGGCCTTCGCCCCCCAGCCGACCCCGACCTGCCGGTAGGCCCCGTACAACCCGCCGGTGCGCAACCCGTACCGGCTGAACAACCGGGCGTGCTCGGCGCCCCGGGCCATCGAGCCGGCCACCCGCTGCAGCCCACCGCCGAGCCGTGCCCACCCGGCCCCGCCGACCGTCCCGGGCGTCGTGCCGGTGCCCCGGCCGAGCGTCCCGTCGACGGCCGCGGTGCTGCGGGCCCCCTTGCCGACAGGGACGCCCCGGCCGGCCGCGCCCTCGGCGAGCCCGCCCCGGCGGAGCGCGGCGGCGCCGGCGGCCTCCGCCAGCCGCGACCCGCCGGCCAGGCCTCCGCGCACCCCGACGGCGACCGCCCGCATCGGCATCCCGAGCGCCTTGAACGGCAGCGACACGGCTCGTCCGGGGATACCCGCCACCCGGGACCCGGCCTGCCAGCGCAGCGCGGCCCGCTCGGCCCGGCCGGCCTGTGCCCTCAGCTCGCTGGCCCGGGCCGGCGCGGTCCGCCGCATCCCGCCGGCCGCCTCGCGCAGCAGCCCGCCCCGGCCGGCGGCGGTGGCGGCGCGGCCACGCATGAACCCGGCGACCGGGTCGAAGACGATGGCCACCGGGGCGGCGGCGGTGAAGATCGTGCCCACCGGGTCCCGGTACAGCCGGTCACCGAGCTTGCCCCACTCGCCGTGGATGACCTCGCCCCCGATGTGGCCGAACTCGGCCCCGAGGTCCCACGCCATGCCGTAGAGCGGCTGGATGCGCCGCTGGTAGGCGTTCTCCGACTCGCCGGGCTTCTTGGGCACCGTGTCCAGCACGATCGGCCCGGTCCGGCTGTCCGGAGTGCCGCCGTCGACGGTGCGCGGCGCCCACGGGTCGACCGGGCTGAGGGCCAGGTTGCCGGTCCGGCCGAGCTGGGCGCCGGCGGTGCCGACGAAGGCCATGGTGCCGCCGATGACGTTGACCCCGCCGCGGCCGAGGTTGCGGAACCAGTTGTCGGTGCCGTAGCCGGCGGCGCGGTTGTAGGTGCGGGTGAGGTGCGAGGCCGCCATCTGGCCGCTGTCGCCGAGGAACTTGAAGAACCCGGTGAAGCTGATCGGGTCGACCTGCCCGGCGAAGTCGTCCAGCGCCTTGCGCTCGTCGGCCGGCAGGCTGGCGGCCAGCGCCCGGTAGTCGCCGCCGGTGACGTTGGCCCGGCTGAACCCGGCCAGCACCGCCTCGTCCCGGTCGGCCGTACCCGGGGCCCCGGCCCGCAGGTCGATGGCCTGGTCCCGGGTCTGCGGGGTGCTGGGCAGCGCCGCGACCTGGGCGGCGGTGAACGAGTTGTCGGTGGTCCAGTTCGCGGCGAAGTTCGCCAGCTCGTCGGGGGTCATCTCGCGCAGCTGCCCGTCGGGCCCGGGCACCTGCAGGAAGCTGTTGTCGGCGTCCGCCAGATCCTGGATGTAGGGGTACGCCCCGGCCGCGCGCATGGCCAGCGGGAGGTCCGCCGAACCGGTGGAGGGCAGCCCCAGGTCACCGAGGCCGGTACCCACCCGGCGCGGACCGACGGCCGCCGCGTAGTACCCGTCGCCGGTCACGTTGGCCAGGTCGACCAGGGCGTTCACCTGGTCCAGGTCGGCCTGGGTGGGCACCTCCCGGGGCAGCAGCGCGACCAGGCCGGTGATCGCGTCGGAGTTGGCCTGGGTCAGCTGCATGTCCTGGGCCAGTTCCGGATCCGCGATCGAGACCAGCGACTGGTCGAAGCCGCGCAGGACGGCCTGGGAGGCCCGCAGGCGCTCGCGCAGCGGGTCGGCGGCCGGGTCGTTGCCGTCGGGGTCGACCCGGGCGAGTTCCGCGAGCAGGTCCTGCGAGACCTGCTGCTGCCGCAGGATCGTGTGCTTGGCCTCGTCGAGGTCCTGGGCCGCGCGGGCCGGGTCGACGGGGCGGCCGAGGACCGAGGCCACCAGCCTCGGGTCGCCGGCCAGCAACCGCTCGACGTCCTCGGTGCCGTGCGGCAGGAACGGGGCGACCTTGTCGAGCATGTCGAACGCGGCGTCGTTGCGACCCAGGCGGGTCAGCAGTTTCGGGTTCTGCCCCAGCAGCCGCAGGACCTCGGCCCGCTCCGCCGGCGTGACGACACCGTCGGCGGAGGCCGCGCGGGCGACGTCGGCGATCGGGCGCAGCTGGTCGGCACCGTCCTCCCGGGTCCAGCGCAGCTGGCTCTGGGCTCCGGTGTAGCCGGCCTGGGCGAGCGCCCTGGCCTCCAGGTCGGAGCGGCCGCCGACCGGACCCTGAATCCCCGGCGGCAGCGAGTTGCGCAGGCCCAGCGCGGAGGTCAGCCCGGTTCCGGGGTCGACCCACCGCAGCTGCCGGCCCGACGCCTTGTCCGAGCCGTCACCACGCGGGCTGGCCCACGCCTGGCCGGCGCCGTAGCCGTCGGCCTCGGCGTAGCGCAGGCTGGTCCCGCCCCCGTCGCCGTTGTCGGTGACCCAGTTTCCGTAGGCGTCCTCGCCGCGGCTGGTGGCGTCGCCGTAGGTGAACCCGACGCCCCAACCGCCGCTGCCGTCGGCGTTGCGGTCCTGCTGGACGAACTCGGCCCGGCCGCCCCGGGAGACGATCGACTGCACGTCCCGGATCGGGATGTCGATGCCGTTCACCCGCCGGGTGCCGATCGGGGCGCCGAGGCTGTCGCACCCGTTGCCCGCCCCACCGACCGAGCAGGTGGTGTAGCCGCCCTTACCGCGCTCGCGGGGCAGGTACTGGGTGCCGTCGCAGCCGTTGCACTGCAGGTCCATGCCCTCGGCGGTGTGACCGTTGCCGACGCCCGCGATGCGGGTGTGCCCGCCGAGCCCGTCCGGACCTCGACCGGCGAAGTCCACCGTGCCGCGGGCGTGCGGGTAACGCGACAGCCCGGTGTTCGGGTCGGCCAGCAGCCCGCCGGGCAGGGTGGTGCCCCGGTCGCCCTCCCGCGAGATGAACGAGCAGTCCTCGCACACCCCGTAGAAGCCGTGGCCGGCGCCGTCCCGGGTGTGGATCGGGGTGGGGGTCCGCCCGGTGCCCCGGAACCGGTCGCCCTCCCGGGTGTTCAGGCTCCACTCGACGGGCCGGTCACCGGCGTCGAGGATCGCCGGGGCGCCGCGGGCGTCCCGGGTGGTGAAGCTGCCTGGTCGTTCGGCGTCGGGGCTGCCCCGGATGGTGGCGTGGTCGCCCTCGGCGGAGTCGACGACCACGTTGTCGCCGGTGAACGTCGCCTTGCCCCCGGCCCGGTCGCGGCCGCGGATGTCGACGTCACCGCTGCCGTGCGCGGCGTCACCGCCCTGGTCCCAGGTGAAGTCGCCGGTGTCGTCGGTGACCAGGGAGGGCGCGCTGGTCGGATCGTTCGGGTCGGCCGGGGTGTAGGTGGTGGTTCCCTGGTCGCCGCCCGGGCCGCCACCCTTGACGTCGTAGATCGGGCGGCCCTGGGCGTCGTGGCCGACCACCTCCCGGACGTTGTGCGTCTCCACGGTCGGCGGCCCGCCCCCCGGCGGGGTGGTGATCCAGGTCCGGCCCTCCCGGCCGCCCTCACCGCCGCCGGTGACGGTGACACCGCTGGGATGGTCGACGTCGCCCTGGGTGGTGTAGATGGTGGTGCCCGGCGGGGCGGCATTGATCCGGCGGGAGTACTCGCCGGCGGCGGCGACGTCGTCGGCGATCTGCCGGGCCCGGCCCTCGGCGGTGATCGGGTCGGCCGCGGCCACCCCGGCGGCCCGGGCGTCCGCCACGGTTCCGCCGCCCTCGATCACGTCGTCGTAGGCGCTCTCGTAGGCGCCGCTGCGGGCTTCGGACAGGTCCCGCCACTCGGCGGTGCCCTGCGCCGGGTCGCCCGGACGGTGCCCGAGCACCTCCGTCGTGCGATCCACCGGCCCGGTCCCGGTCCCGGTGCCGGTTCCGGTGCCGGTCCCGGGGCCGGCGTCGTCGGGCTCGAAGCTGGCGAGCTGGATGGTCGGCGTGTCGTCACCGCCGGGACCGCCCGCCGGCGCGGTGGTCGTGGTCCCGGTGGTCGTGGTCCCGGTGGTCGGCGGGGTCGGGGTCCCGTCCTTCTTGGGGGCGGTGGTGGTCGGCGGGTGGGCGGTGGTGCTCTCGTCCTGGGGCTCGGTGGGAGGTACCGGTCCGGCCGTGGCCGGCGCGGTGGTCGGTTCCGGGTTCGGGTCCGGCCCCGGCGTCGTCGTCGGCGGGGTCGGGGTGTCGTCCTTCTTCTCCCCGACCTTGCCGGCGGCCGTGGCCGGCGGGTCGGCCCCGGAGGAGTTCACCGTCGCCTTGGCGGCCTCGGCGGGTGGGGACTCCGGCTGGCCGGCGGGTTTGGCGTCGACCGCGGGTTTGTCGGGGTTGCGGACGCCGGCCTGGGAGACGCCTTCGGGGTGGTCGTTGGCCGGGGGACCGGACGCGGCGGGGGCGGCGGGGGCCGGGTCGGTGCCGCCTCCGCCGTCGGCGGAGGCGGCTTTGGCCGGGTCGGCGAGGACGGGGAAGGCGGTTTTCTCGTCGAAGGCGACGTGTTGGGTGAGGGTGTTGCCGTTGACTTCGAAGCGGGTGGGCAGGGCGTTGCCGTTGGCGTCCTTGGCCCACGGGGTGTCGAGCTGCTGGATGGTGGCGCCTTGGGCGTCGATGATGTCGACTCCGCCGGTCTTGTTGACCTGGGCGTGGGCGCCGGCGGGCATGTCGAGGTTGAAGTCGTAGGAGCCGGGGGC
>JAESFN010000539.1_pt1 | contig 32439 bp, 18 predicted proteins | sample 9269411 | NCBI WGS metagenome assembly JAESFN01 (sample SAMN14505399, study PRJNA617100) | algae metagenome | isolation source: Iphinoe sp. HA4291-MV1 and co-occurring heterotrophs from trail next to... | place: USA: Maunawili Falls, Hawaii | collected 2009-07-25
CCGGAACGGCAGCACACGCGCAACGTCGATTGGCGGCATCTGAACAACGCCGACATCGTGTCGATGCCCGACAAGTGGGAGTATCCCTGGTACGCCGCCTGGGACTTGGCTTTCCATTGCCTGCCGCTGGCGATGATCGACTCCGAGTTCGCCAAGGATCAGTTGCTGCTGCTCACTCGGATTTGGTATCTGCACCCCAACGGCCAGTTGCCGGCCTACGAGTGGGCTCTCAGCGACGTGAACCCGCCGGTACACGCCTGGGCGACCTGGCGCGTGTTTCAGATCGACCGCAAACACCGCGGCGACGACGGCGACCTGGCCTTCCTCGAGAAGATCTTCCACAAGCTGCTGCTCAACTTCACCTGGTGGGTGAACCGTAAAGACCCGCAGGGCAGAAACATCTTCCAAGGCGGCTTTCTCGGCCTCGACAACATCGGCGTGTTCGACCGCAACGCGCCGCTCCCCAACGGCGTGTGGCTCAATCAGGCCGACGGCACGAGTTGGATGGCCATGTACTGCTTGAACATGATGCAGATCGCGCTCGAGCTCGCGGTCCACAATCGCGTGTACGAGGACATGGCCACCAAGTTCTTCGAACACTTCCTGAGCATCGCCGAGGCGATGACCAACATCGGCGGCGACGGCATCGGCGTCGGCCTGTGGGACGAGGGAGACAAGTTCTACTACGACGAGTTGAACTTGAACGATGGCCGCATGATCAAGCTCAAGCTGCGGTCGCTCGTGGGGCTGATCCCGCTGTTCGCCGTCGAAACGATCGAGCCGGAAACGCTGGCCCGCCTGCCGGAGTTCAGCAAGCGGCTCACCTGGTATCTCAAGTACCGGCCGGGGCTCGCGAACCTGGTGTCCCGTTGGCACGTGCCAGGCTCAGGCGATCGCCGGCTCTTGTCGCTACTCCGCGGGCACCGCATGAAGAAACTGCTCTCGCGGATGCTCGACGAAACCGAGTTCCTCTCGGACTACGGCGTTCGCGCCCTGTCGAAGTACTACGGGCAACACCCGTACTCCTTCGATTGCCTTGGACATCACCTCACGGTGGGCTATGAGCCCGGCGAGTCGACCTCGTCGGTGTTTGGCGGCAACTCGAATTGGCGCGGACCGATTTGGTTTCCGGCCAACTACCTGATCATCGAGTCGCTGCAGAAGTTCCACCACTACTATGGAGACGACTTCAAAGTCGAATGCCCCGTCGGCTCAGGCAGGATGCTGACGATCCTTGAAGTGTCGGAAGAGCTGACACGCCGCTTGCTGAAGATCTTCCGCCGCGACGAGCATGGCCGCCGCGCCTGCTTTGGCGAACGAGGGAAGCTGCAAAACGACCCTCACTTCCGCGACTATCCGTTGTTCTACGAACACTTCCACGGCGACACGGGCCGCGGCCTGGGGGCGGAACATCAAACAGGCTGGACGGCGCTCGTGGCTAAGCTCCTCCAGCCCCGCCGCTCGACCGCGAAAGACCACGCACACGACGAACCGAAGACGGCCCAGGCCGAGGTGCTGCAGGCGTAGGCAGTCGATCAGGCCAGGCCATAGACGTAGCCATCCTGGCTGACGACCACGATCTGCAGTTGTCCCTGCCCCGTCACATCGGCCAGGATCGGCATGCCGATCGTGCTCGAGAAGCTGCGTGACCATTCGATGCGCCCCGCGCGTCCGTCGGGCGTTGCGCCGATGCAGTACAGCGTATTGCCAACGGCGAACAGCGCTTCGTCACGGCCGTCTCCATCGAGGTCGCCGCTGACGCCAGGGCCCGGAATGCCAGGCAGGTTCAGGGTCCAGCGCACGGCGCCGGTGCGGGCGTCGTAGGACATGAGCGTTGAGCTGTCCCGGGCGCTCGAGATGATATCGAGATCGTTGTCGCCATCGAAATCGCCGACCGCAGGCGACCACAGCGTCTGTTCCACGCCGCTCGCCGTACGCCAGAGTGGATTGGCGTTTCGATCAAGGAGCGCGAGTACATACATGCTGGCCGCATGCAGGATGGTTTGTGAACCGTTGGCCAAGAAGTCGGCCACGATGGCAATGCCCTGCTGCGTGGGCTGCTTCGTACCGTAAACGTCGTCCATGAAAGAACGATCGACCAAGTTCTGCCCATTGCCGTCGACCACATAGAACGCGTCAGGCCACATATTGATGGCCTCGTCGAGACCGTCGGCGTCCCAGTCGACGACGGTCATCTGCGCTCCGCCCCCGCCCCGGGGTACAAACGTTGTGCCTGGGGTGTGACCATATTCGCGGGTCCATACCATTTCGCCGGTGCGGCCGTCGAGCAGATAGAGCTCGTCGCTGTGCATCGTGCCACGGCGCACGGTCACCATCACATCCATGTACTCGGTCGAGCGGAAGTGGCCCACCATCCACACGGTGAGTCCCCCGGAATTCCAGTCGGGTGCAGCGCCCGGAATGTGATCGAAGTCATGCCCCCACAACTCTTGGCCATTTCGATCGAGCGCGACAAGGCGGGCTTGCCCGGCGGACCCACGAGCGCCGGCCAAGGTTGCAAGGCTGCCATCGCCCAGCAAGTCAGCCAGCACTACATTGCCGAAGCCGAGTTGTCCGGTAATCGTGTTCATGCCGACGTAGCTGCCGCGGCCCGACTGCGTCCAGACGCCGGTAGGAGAGCCTTCGGCGGATACCTGGAACGCGGTGAGCTGTTCGAAGGGAGTTTGAACCACCAGAGTTGGCTGCTCGCCCGGCGCGAGCGGCGCTACGACCACACTGGTGAGCGGCGTTCCGGTGCGTCGAGATTGCAGCGCCGCGCCGCTAAAGCCCACCGCGGCGATCGCTTCCGACGCGTCAAGCGCGCCGCTCGTGCGCACGAGTAGTCCCGCTTCACCGGGAGCAGCGCCGACGGCCAACACCTCGAGTCGTGGACCGGTCAGCTTGCCCACCGCTTGAATGCCGGCGGGGCCGTGCTGCCAAGCGGTGACTTGCGTTTGCACGGTCGCTGCGTCGACGACTTGCCGCGTGAAGAACGTCAACGGACCGCCGACATCGATCGCTCCGATGAGCAACCGCTGGCGTGCGCCTGCCGCGCCGGCGTTCATATTGTCGGAGAAGTCGATCACCTCTTGCAGTTGGAATGCCGCCGCCGACTGCTGCCAGCGAGTTTGCATCGCGCCCGACTCGAATTCGAGCACGCTCAGGTCGGCCACGCTCGGCAGCACGGCGCCGGTCGATGCTTGGCTCACGAATAACTCGGTGCGGCCGTCGCCATCCAAGTCGGCGCCGCCCCAATAAAACTGCCCAGGCACATTGGCGATCACTTGGCCGGTCATGCCGCTGCGGACCACGACGTGCCAGCGGTTGTCGCCGGTTTCGTTGAAGATCGAAGTCACGATGTCGACGACGCCGTCGCCGTTGACATCGTGGAGCGGATCGTAGCCCGTGTTGTGAATGGTCTGCTTGTCGACGACGCCCGACTCGATGGTGTAGTCCCAAAGCTTGGTGAGCTTGCCGCTCGAGTTCCAGCCCACGACCGACAGATTGTTCTCGAAGTCGGCCAGGATCACGAATTCTTGACGGCCATCGCCGTTCAAATCCTTCGCGCCGAGCCAGCCGTAAGGACGACCGCTCGAAGCGCCGCTCGCGGTGAACCGCACCTTCTGTTCGATTGCGCCCGTGTTGATGTTGAGTACATACAGGTCATCCCACGCCGCGAATGCCGCTTCGAGCACGCCATCGCGATCGAAGTCGCCGGTGATCAGATTGGGTTGCACGCCCAGCACTTTGATCGTGCCGGTTTGCCAGACTTGCACCCATTGGCCTTGGCTTCGTTTGTAAAGGCGGACAACTCCGTCGGACGCGGAGTTGAGTTGCTCGAAGGTCAGCTTCTCGAGGCCGGGCGTGTTTGGCAAGAAGTCGCCAATGCGCTCAGGATCACTGGTGGGCGTTTGCGGTCGTTGCTCGGCGATGGGAACCGGATCGCGGCGCGCGAGGTCGCTGGCCGCGGCGGCCGCGACCGTCTGACCTTGGTCGTCAACAAGCCGCAGGCCGCGAAGTGCCGCGCCGATCTCGTTCATGCTGACGCGGATCGTCACCGTCCCAGCCGTAAGTTGCCACCGTCCTGCGGCCACTTCATGAAAACGGCCATCCGTCGCCGCGCTGACCACGACTGCGTCCGAGTTCAAACCGGCGCCCATGGCATCGACCAGCGTACCGCCGACGGCGCGGGCAAAGAGCGTATTCCGCTGCGTATCGAGCCCGGCTGCGTCGAGCCGCAGTTGATAGGTTCCCGCCGTGGGCACGCTGAGAGTGAACTCGACTCCCGGCCCGTTCGTGCCGGCGACCGCCGAACCGCTTGCGAGCCCGCCGCTGCTAAGCGCCTGCAGATAGGTTGTCGGCAGGCCGTCTTCGTCGAGCAGATTGGCGACGCCGCTCGTTTCTCGCCCCACGAGCCACCACCGCGAGCCGCCGTCGAGGTATTCGTAGGGTCCGCCAATGCCCCAAATCTGGTTCAAGAGATCCGTGCGGTCGACGCCGCCCGCCGACGGAAGTGCGAGCGACTGCGCTTCGCTGCCACCGAGCGAGAACTCGCTCAGCGTTTCGCGGCCACTTACGTCGAGCGACCACACGATCGACGGATCGGTGATGCTGCCCACGAGGCCCGTATGTCCGGAGAGCGCGCCATCGCCGCGATACTGCAACCACTGCCCATCCGTGGTAGGGCCAGGCAGGAAGAGCGAGAAAGCCTCGAGGCTGATGGCGTCGAGCACCGCGCCCGAAGCCCGCATGCCGATCCGTAGCGTCACCTTGCCGGCTGGCAAATCCCACATGCCGGCCGTGAGCCAAGAGAACGTTGCGCTCGTGTCCGACGTGATCTGGAGCGCGCCGCTGCTTGCTGTGCGGCCTTGCGCGTCGCTGAGCGTTCCGGAAAGGAAGCTGGCCCACAACGATTCGCCACCCGATTTCCCAGCCATGTTCAGTCGCAGGGCATAGCGGCCAGCTTGCGGGATCTGAATGTCATACTCGACGTAGGGTCCGGCGGTGGCCGTCGAAGTTTGCGTGGAATCCGCGCCGCTCGTGGTGAGCGGTTGCAGGAAGTCGTGGCTGGGACCTGTCGCGCCGCGGAACACGCCTGAGGCCGACCGTTCGGCATCCGCAATCCACCATTGGTGTCCTGCCGCGGCTGCGCGCCGTTGAAAGTCCTCGGCCTGAAACGTGCCGAGCGGCAAGTTGCCTGTCGGTTGAACCGGCGGCGTCATGGACTGCAGTTGGAGTGCATCGAGCGCGGCCCCCGACTCTCGCATCCACACGCGAATCGTTTGCTGCCCCGCGGCAAGCTGCCAGATGCCGGCGTCCTGCCAAGTGAAGATGCCGTTGATGTTTGCCTCGACCACCAAGGCGCTGGTGTTGACTCCCAAGCCTTGCGTATCCACGGCGTACGAGTCGAGCAATCTCGCGAACACCGATTTGCCGCCCCCTTGGCCAGCGATTCGCAGATCGAGTTCGTAGCGGCCGCTGGCCGGTACGTTGACCACGTAGTCGACATACGGACCGTTTGGCGCGTTGAGGGCAGTGCTCGTCTCAGCTCCTTTCGTGTCGAGGGCTTCGATGAAGTCGCCCGTCGTGCCCGTAGCGCCGTAGAATGGCCCAACACTTGTTCGTTCGGCGTCGACGATCCACCACTGGTGGCCCGACGCGTTTTGCCGGACTTGAAATGCTTCGGCCTGGATCTCCCCCGTGCTGAACGCCGGCATCGGCGGAGGCGTGGTGGGCGGAGTGGTTTCAGGCGGAGTCGTAGGCGGGGGGCTCGTTGTCGCGATCGGTGTAACCCGCAAGGCGTCGAGCGATGTGCCCGACTCGCGCATCCAGACGCGAATCGTTTGTCGGCCGGCCGGGAGCTGCCAAATGCCGGCGTCTTGCCAGGCGAAGAAGCCGCTGGTGTTCGACTGCACGATGAGTGCGCTGCTGTTTACGCCGAGGCCTTGAACATCCACCGCATAGGCGTCGACCACGCGCACGAACACGGAGCGTCCGCCCGATCGCCCCGACACGCGCAGATCAAGGTCATAGCGGCCGGCCGCCGGCACGTCGATCGCGTATTCGACGTAGGGGCCACTGGGCAGGTTGATTTCGGTCGTGGTGTCGGCGCCAGCCGTGCTCAGGGACTGTACGAAATCGGCCGACGGTCCTGTCGCGCCGAAGTAGGTTCCCACCGAGGCCCGCTCCGCGTCGACGATCCACCACTGATGTCCCTGCGCCGTTTGCCGCGCCAGGAGGTTCTCGGCCTCGATGACGACTTCGCTATTGGCGGTGGGCGCAGCCGGTGGGTTCGTTGGCGGCGTGGTCGGCGGCTCGACGGGGGGAGGAGTGGTGGGAGGCGGTGTCGTCGGCGGCGGCGTGGTGGGCGGCGGCGTCACAGGCGCTTCTGCCTCCAATCGCAGCGCATCGAGTGCGACGCCCGACTCCCGCATCCACACGCGAATCGTTTGATTGCCGGCAGGCAAGTTCCACACGCCGGCGTCGCGCCATTCGAACGCTCCGCTCGTTGTCGCATTGACCAATAGCGCGCTCGAGTTCACCCCCAGGCCCTGCACGTCCACCGCGTACGTATCGAGCACGCGCGCAAACAGCGAACTACTGCCGCTGCGTCCGGCCGCGCGCACGTCGAGGCTATAGCGACCCGCCGTCGGCACGGCGACGACATAGTCGACATAGGGCGTGCCGGGGTTGACGTTCGCGGTCGAGGAATCGGCTCCCGCGGTATTCAGTGCTTGCACGAAGCCGCCTGAACTGCCCGAAAGTCCGCCCACCCCATTGGCATCGGCAGATCGGGCGGTCCATTGATGTCCGTTGCCGGAGGTCTGTGCATGAAACGCCGCTGCCTCGATCGTACCGAGGGCAAACGGCGGATTGACCGCCGGCGGCGTCGTCGGCGGAGGCGTGACCGGCGCGGCGGCCGAGATACGCTCGATTCGCAGACCGTCGAGCGCAGCGCCCGATTCGCGCATCGAGACCCGCAGCGTGATCGTGCCCGCTGGCAAGTTCCATACGCCGGCGTCAGTCCAGTTGAAGAAGCCGCTCGTGCCGGCCGGGATTTCGAGCGCGCTCGTGTTGACGCCGCGCCCCTGCACGTTCGAGGCGTAAGCGCCCTCAAACCGCGCCCAGAGCGAGCCGCCGCCACTACGGCCGGCGACCTTGAGGTCGAGCGCATACTGTCCGGCCTGGCTCACCTGAATCGTATAGTCGACGAAGGGGGCCGCGGGGTTGTAGTTGATGGTCGAAGTGTCGGCCCCCGCCGGGCTGAGTGCCTGGAGGTAAGGCGTCGTGGCGCCGAACATCGTGCCGGCTACCGGCTTCTCGGCCGCGATGTTCCACCAGGTGTGGCTGCCCCCCTCGCTGCGCGAAGCGAAGGTTTCGGCTTCGAACGCGATGGTCTGGCCAGGCGAGGTGAGCGAACTGAGATCGACGGGCGTCATGCTGAGCAGCGCCCGCTGCTCGAGCGGTTCGAAGGTTCGGCGGAGTCCGCCCATTCTCGAATCGCGCGCTGTCTTTCGGACCATCGCTGCCGCCCCAGAGTTGCCCTCGAAGCGGCGCGTCGTGCCCCGACACCCGCCTTCGCTTCTGCACCGGCCAGGAGAAGAGCGCGCCGGTTCCGCTCGAGCGCGAAAACGACGCGATTGGCCAGGGAATAACTTCTAGGGTAATTGCCCGGTGGGGCCCGCCCAGCCCGTCGGCGGGGTCCTGGGTTTCGAGTTCTTAACTTCGCGCGGCAGGACTTATCCAACCGGCCCAAGCGGCACGCGAAACCCGCAGCGCGAGTTCTGAAATTGCGATTTTTCGTCGGCGATGTGGTCTGTCCAGCCTGCAAACCCGGCCGGGGCGAGGGCGAGAAAGGCCCGAGAAGCCCCCAGCGAGGCGATAGAAAGCCGCAACGCATGTGCCCGGTCCGCGGACGCGAAAACGAAACCCATCCGGGGCCGCAAACCCAGCGCTCTCTCTCCGAGAAGCAAAATGCTTGGGCCGCGCGCCGCCCGATCCAGCCCCAGAGCGTCAAGACTCTCCTTAGCTTGCCTAGTCGACGCGAATTCGCTTTGTTGCTTTGCCATGCAAAGTTTGTGTCGCGCCACAGATTCGTTCGTAACCCATTCGCTCATTAACGTTTGCGATGCGACTTTGCTCATCCATGGCTGATCTCCACGTTCCTGTTCTCGGCAAAACTACCCCTCGCTGGAGAGCGAGACACCCCTCCCGATCAGTCCCGTGGAATGCAGAACTCGCAGGTGCATCCTGGCTCCGTTTACCAGGCGGAAGATCATGGCCGACGGCTGCGCGTTCGCGTGGTGTCTCGTTCCGAGAGCTACCCAGGCAAGTGGGTCTGCGAGGATCTCGACCGTGGAGAAACGACCTACCTCACCGCGGAGCAGCTCAAAGCCCTGCAGAACTCCGGACGCTAGCGTCGGGTGCCCCTTGTGAACGGCTGCAAGGGAGGACGAAGCGTCCGCGTGCAATGTTGAACACCTCTGTGGGGAGCGGTTCCGTCCTCTAAGGCGGAACAGCGAGTTCCGCCCACCGGCGCCTGCAGTCGCCGGTGGGCGAACTTTTTTCACGAGTGACTTTCGCGCCGCATCCTCAACGCGGCCGGTCACGGCGATTTGCGTCTTCGGGCCTCGCTGGCGGTCAAGATTCGGCCTCCCCCGCCGAACTTCTGGCGGATGATATGATTGCGGCCACCGACCGTATCCTAGGCAATGCCCATGGCCTCCCCTTTCGACCCTAAGCAGATCTCTCGCCCCGACCCGCGCTTGCAGACCTATTATCTGCTGATCGCCTTGGCGGCGGGACCGTTTTATCCGATCGCCATTCTCCCGCTGCTTTTCAAGTACCATACGCTCGAGTACCGGTTCGACAACGACGGCATGTCGATGAGTTGGGGCGTGCTGTTCCGGCGCGAGATCTACCTCACCTACCGGCGCATCCAAGACATCCACGTCACACGGAACATTTTGCAGCGCTGGCTAGGCCTCGCCACCGTGTCGGTGCAAACCGCCTCAGGCGCCGCCACGCCCGAAATGATGGTCGAAGGCATCCTCGAGGCCGAAGACCTCCGCGACTATCTCTATCAGCAAATGCGCGGCGCGAAGGGCCTCGACTCGTCTGACAAGGGCGAAGCGGTCCCGTCTAACTCCGCGGCCGCGTCGGACGAAGCGCTCGTCCTGCTGCACGACATTCGCGACGCCCTCGTCGCTTGCACGCACGGCCGGAGCGACCGCTCATGACCACGAGCCGCACGCGACAAGCCACGGAGTGGATTTACGAAGGGGTGTGGGGCGTGCTGGCCGCCTGGTTCAAGGTGCCGCGCGATCCGCCCGATCTGCCGACGGAGCTTGGGCAGGAAGTGGCCTCGTTTCGGCCGGCTGCCGGCTTCTTGAGCTACCTGACGCTCCAGTTTTGGATCTGGTTGGCCATCTTTGACGGCGTCATCTTGTTGGCCTGGACGATCCTGTTCTTCTTCTGGCCGCCGGCCGGCGTGGTGATGCTCGTTCCGGCGCTCGTCGTGGCGATCGTGCCCGACGTGCTGGTGTATGTGGCCATCCACTTGCGTTACGACACCACCTGGTATGTGCTCAGCGACCGCAGCCTGCGAATTCGCCGCGGCATCTGGACGATCCACGAGACCACGATCACCTATGAAAACATTCAGAACGTAACCGTCGATCAGGGGCCGCTGCAGCGCTGGTTCGGCATTGCCGACGTAGTGGTCGACACCGCCGGCGGAGGTGGCATGATCGCCGGACCCCATGGCGCAGTGCCTGCCGGCGGACATCATGGCTTAATCGAAGGCGTGGCCGACGCCGAGCGCATTCGCAACCTGATCTTGGGCCGGCTGCGGCATTCCGTGGGCGCGGGGCTGGGCGACGATGTGCCGACGAAGAACGCCGCCAGCGCCAACTGGCAGTCAGCGCACTTGGCCGCACTTAAAGAGATCCGCGCGGCGGCGCGAGCGCTGGCGGGCGTTTCGCGGTAGCAAGCGAGTGGCCGAGACGTTTGTGCTCTCGCGGCAATGTCCGGCGGCCAAGCCTTGAGATCGTTTGGCTATCGCGACCTAGTCTAGCTGCAATCGCAGTAGGTCAAGCGCCTGCTTCGCCGTGCGCCGGCGCAGGAACGACGGTTGGCCGGCGTAGAGCGGGCTTTTGACCTTTACGCCGCGCTCCGACGCTAGCGCGATATGCACCTGATGGGGCGGCTGATCGTGTTCCGGGAGCGACGGAAACGCGCCGATCGCCAAGGCGTAGTCCGCGCCCGACCTCTCGCGCCAGGCGGTCGCGAGTTGCTCGGCCATCGCCAAGCTGGTCGGCTCGAGATCGCCCAGTTCGGGGCCGAGCATGGCGGTCAGCAGTCGCGCATCGCCAATCTCCAGATCGCCGAGATAGCCTCCCTCGACAACGGCTGCTTCCCCCAGCCAGTCTCCCAGCAGACCGGTGGTGCCCCACTCGGCGACGCTGAGCGTCTTGCCGAGTTCCGTAAGCCGGCGAAGTACGACATCCTGCAATTCGTCGTCCTCTTCGCCGTAGACCAGCGGCCCCAGGCACTCGTAGACGATGGCGGCCGTCGGCTCGATGGCGGCATGGCAGGCTTCGACACTGGGGCCGGCCGCGGTGATCCGCAGCGTGATCGTGGCGTCGCTGGCGGTGATTCCCACCTGCGGATCGCGGCCCCGGCGAATCAAGTCAGGCAGGCGCTGCTCGACTTCGCTTTCGCCGGCGCCAAAGCACTTGATCCGCCGATGCACCACCACGCCGGCGGCCGGCGCGAGTCGACGAATCGCCGGGACCACCGTCTCGTGCCACATCGGGAATAGCTCGGCCGGTACGCCCGGCAAGCAATACGCGTGCGAAGCGGTGCGGCCCAACCGGGGCCAAGCCACCTCGATACCTGGGGCGGTGCCATTGGGATTAGGAATCACCTGGCTGCCGGCAGGGAAGTAGGCCTGCACTTTGTTTCGCTCAGGCATCGGCCGGTTGCGGCGCGCGAACATGGCCTCGATCACGCCCAGCGAGGCCGCATCGAGCTCGAGCGGCTGCCCAACGGCGTCGGCCAGGGCTTGCCGCGTGAGGTCGTCGGCGGTGGGGCCCAAGCCGCCGGTCGAGATCACGATGTCGGCACGCTCGAGCGCCTGTCGAAACGCGGCCACGTTGGCCGCTAGGTCGTCTGCGACGGTCGAGTGCCAGACCGTGCGCACGCCAAGTTCTCCAAGGCGCTGGCTCAGCCACTGGCTGTTGGTGTCGAGCCGTTGCCCGCTGGTCAACTCGTCGCCAATGGAGATTACTTCTGCCTGCATGGTCGCTCACGATGAAGAGGGAGGGCGAATTCCTCTCCATTGTGGCGTTCCGCGGCAGCGCGGCAACTGGCCGGCCGATGATCCTATCGATGGGTCCGGCTCGCGGCGACGTTGCGATGGAAATCCCCCCCGTCATTGACGGGGGGCTAATGAGCCGTTGAATGCGCGATTAGCCCCCGGCGAGTCGCCGGGGGGAAGGATCAACTTGGCAGAAAGGTCCGGTCTGAGACACGCCTTCTAAGAGCGTTTGCGAGCCGACAGCACCATGCGCACGAGCTGTGCGATGTTCGTGACCTCGAGCTTCCGGTAGGCGCGCGTCTTGTGATACTCGACCGTCTTCGGGCTCAGTTCGAGCGATCGCGCCACTTCCTTCGTTTCCTTGCCGGCCACGATCAAGTCGATGATCTGCCGCTCGCGGTTGGAAAGCGCTTCGAGTCGGGCGCGGAGCGCCGTGCGGATCTCGCGCCGCCGCCAGCGGCGCATCGATAGGTCGACCGCCGCCTGCACGCGTTCGAGCAGCAGGCTGGCGCTAAAAGGCTTTTCGATGAAGTCGAAGGCGCCGCGGCGCATCGATTCGACCGCCAGTGGCACGTCGGCATAGGCCGTCATCACGATGACGGGCAGCTTCGATTCATGCCGGCAGATGGCCCCCTGGAGTTCGAGCCCGCTCATGTCGGGCATGCGGACATCGAGCAGCAGGCAGCCGGGGCGATCGGCACGGTAGGCCGACATGAAGGCAGCAGCCGAGTCGTAGGTCTGCACGTGCAGTCCACAACTCGAGCCGAGCGAGTTCAGTGCGCGACGTACGCCGGGGTCGTCGTCAACGACGTGCAACACCGGCTGCATTCGCAAGGCCGGCGACGGCCCGACAGAAGAATCGACAGGCGTGGCGCTCATGATTTGGAGGATTTACGGCAGCGCATGCAGCGGGTCAAGCTGATAATTGCCCGTTTTCCGCCAAGCCCCTAGGGTTTTCGCTGGAACTGTCTCATGTTGCAACAGTTTGCGACCTCTTTGGGACCGTTCTATACTGACGACCAGCCTGGCCAGGCAGTTTCTGGGATTACCCAACTTCTCGGCCGGCGCCCCGCCGTCACCTCCCTGCTCCTCCACAAGGGTTCGCGTTCATGAGCGTTTCCACCGACCGCCGGAGTTTCTTGCAATGGTCCGCCGGCGCTGCCGCCGCCACCGTCTTGGGCGGTTTGCGTCCTACCGGCGCCATGGCTTTTGGCCGCCGCGCTGAGCCGGCCTACAAGATTTCGCTGGCCGAGTGGTCGCTGCACAAGGCGCTGTTCGACAAGAAGTTGGATCACCTGGACTTTGCCAAAACGGCCAAGGAAGAGTTCGGCATCGAGGCCGTGGAATACGTGAACCAGTTCTTCAAGGATCGGGCCAAGGACATGGCCTATCTGAGCGACATGAAGCAGCGCGCCGCCGATGTCGGCGTGAAGGGGCTGCTGATCATGATCGACGGCGAAGGCCAGCTCGGCGATCCCGACAAGGCCGAGCGGGCCAAGGCAGTCGAAAACCATCACAAGTGGGTAGAGGCGGCCAAGTTCCTCGGCTGCTATGCGATTCGCGTCAACGCAGGCAGCAAGGGGAGCTACGAAGAGCAGCAGAAGTTGGCCGCCGACGGCCTGCGACAGCTTTCCGAGTTCGGCGCCAAGCACAACATCGCCGTGATCGTCGAGAACCACGGCGGCCTGAGCTCGAACGGCGCTTGGCTCGCCGGCACGATCAAGCTGGTCGATCTGCCCAACTGCGGCACCTTGCCCGACTTCGGCAACTTCCGTGTCTCTGACAAAGAAGAGTACGACCGTTACCAGGGCGTCGCCGAGCTGATGCCCTATGCCAAGGCCGTGAGCGCCAAGAGCCACGACTTCGACGCGCAGGGCAACGAGATCCACACCGATTACCGCAAGATGATGAAGATCGTGCTCGACGCCGGCTACCACGGCCACGTGGGCATCGAGTACGAGGGGAGCAAGGTGTCCGAGGCCGAAGGCATCAAGCTCACCAAGCAACTGCTCGAAAAGGTGCGCGACGAATTGGTCGCCTAAGACCGCGCAATCTTGCCAACAAAGATTCAGCCAGCGAGGCCCGTGGCTAAACCGCCGCGGGCCTTGCTCGTTTATCGACCGCGCGAGGCCCGCGCCCAGCCGGCCAACACCTGATCGATGGCAGATAGCGCTGAACTCGAATCGTGCTGCGATCCGGCTTGCAAAGTGGTGGCGAAGGCCACCCCCAGCCGCGCTTCGGCCGAAATGGCTGTAGCGACAGGGGCGGCGGCGCTTACCGGGCTGATTTGCAGGGCATCGATCGCGGCCCCCGACTCGCGCATCGAGATGCGGATCGTGTGGGCGCCAGCCGACAGGTTCCAGCGTCCCGCGTTCTTGAGCGTGAACACGCCCGACACGTTCGTTTCGATGCGCAGGGCGGCGCCGGTGACCGCATTCCCCTGGGCGTCGGTCAACACGCCGGTCGGCACTTCCACCCACAACGAATCGCTCGCGGAACTGATGCCGGCGACCCGCAGTTTGAGTTCGTAAGTTCCTGGCGCGCTGACCTGAATGTCGTATTCGACCGCGGGCGTGCTGGGCGCGGCGGTGCCGATCGCACTGTCAGCCCCGGCGAGGGTGAGCGACTGCAGATAGTCGGTCGCGGGTCCGGTCGCGCCGGTGAATGCCCCGGCGCCCGCCGTCTCCTGATCGACGATCCACCACTGATGGCCGTTGCCCGTTTGCCGACGGCTAAAGGTCTCGGCCTGAATCTCCGTGAGTCCGACGATGGGCGTCGGAACGCTGGGAGGCACGACCTGCAGGGCATCGATCGCCGCGCCCGACTCGCGCATCGCCACGCGAATCGTGTGCGTGCCGGCCGACAGGTTCCAGCGGCCGGCATTGCGATACTCGAACGCACCCGACAGGTTCGTGTTGATGAGCAGCCCGGCGCCGCTCGTGGCGTTGCCCTGCGCGTTGTTGAGCGAGCCGGTCGGCACTTCGACCCACAGGGAGTCGCTCGTCCCGGAAACGCCGGCGACGCTCAGCCGCAGATCGTAGGCTCCGCTCTCAGACACCTGAATATCGTATTCGACGTACGGCGCCGCCGGCGAAAGATTGGTGATCCCGGTGTCTTGCCCCGCAGCGCTCAACGATTGCAGGAAGTCTTGGCCCGCGCCCGTGGCGCCGCTGAACGAGCCTGCGCCCGGATGCTCGATATCGATGTTCGTCCATTGATGGCCAACACCGCTTTGTCTGCGCGCAAAGTTCTCGGCTTGGATTTCGGTCGCGCCCACGATCGGCACGGGAATCATCGGCACGACCAAGAGTGAATCGACCGCTGCGCCCGATTCCCGCATGCCGAGGCGGATCGTGTGCGTGCCGGCCGAAAGGTTCCATAGCCCGGCGCTGCGGTTCTCGAACACGCCCGTCAGATTCGTGGCGATTTGCAAGGAACCACTGACGAGCGGATTTCCTTGGGCGTCTTGCAGCGTGCCCGTGGGGATCGAGACCCACAGGGTGTCGCTCGACGAGTTTAACCCCGCGGTGCGAACCAGCAGGCCATAGGCGCCGTTCGCAGGCACTTCGATCGTGTAGTCAATGTAGGGCGCGGCAGGGGTGAGCGAGCCGGCCGTGGTGTCTTGACCGGCCAGATTGAGCGACTGCACATAGTCGAGGCCGGCCCCGGTGGCGCCCGTGAACACACCCGCGCCTGGCGTTTCCAAATCGGCCACCCACCAGCGATGGCCGATGCCGTCTTGCCGGCTCGAGAAGTTCTCGGCCTGAATCTCGGTCGGTCCGGCGATCGCCGTGGAGGTGGGGGCGATGATCTGCAGCGCGTCGATCGCCGCGCCGGACTCGCGCATCGAGACGCGGAACGTGTGCGTTCCGGCGCTGAGCTGCCACTTGCCGGCGTCGCGGATCTGGAACGCGCCGCTCACGCTCGTGTCGATCTTCAGCGCGCCGCCGACGGTGTCGTTGCCCTGGGGGTCGCTGAGGGTGGCAGTCGTCGAATCGAACCACAGCGAGTCGCTGGCCGAACTGATGCCCGCCACGCGCAACTTGACGCTGTAGACGCCGGCGGTAGCGATGGTGACATCGTATTCCAGGAAGGGCGCGGCGGGACCGGAGATGCTGCCCTGCGTGCTGTCTTGCCCGGCCAGGGTGAGCGACTGCATGAAGTCGGTGCTCGGCCCCGTGGCGCCCGTGAAGCTGCCAACGCCTGCCAGCTCGGAATCCACGATCGACCATTGGTGCCCGTTGCCCGAGGTCCGCCGCGTGAAGTTCTCCGCCTGAATCTCGGTAAGGCTCATGAACCAAGCGTCATTCGCCGAACCTGTCAGTGCGTTGCCCAAGCTATCCGCAATGCCGGCCCCCGCGGCGTTCAGCGTGAGCACATAGCTTCCCGGCGCTGCCGTGAGCGCGGCCAGGTTGTTGAGCGTGAATGTGATGTTGTTGCCGGTCGTCAGCGTCTGGCTGCCGGTCAGCAGGTTCGGCCCGCCGTTGAGCGTGAGTGACAGATCCGCCAGGTCGAAGCCGGTCACCGCTTCGCTGAACACGATCGAGATCGACGGCACCGAGGTCGTGCGCGGGTCCGGCGTCACGTCGACGATGTCGACCGTCGGCGGTGTAACATCGACTACCCAGGCGTCGGTCGCCCCCACGGTGAGCGGGTTGGCCGTGACGTCGATGATGCCCGAGCCGGCGGCCACGAGCGTCAGCAAGTAGTTGCCGCTCGAGCCGGTGAGCGCGGCCACGTTGTTGAGCGTGAACGTGATGTTGTTGCTCGTCGTCAGCGTTTGGCCGGCGGTGAGCAAGTTGACGCCGCCGTTGAGCGTGAGGCTCAAGTCGCTCAGGTCGAAGCCGGTCACCGCCTTGCTGAACACGATCGAGATCGTGCTCACGGCCGAGTTGCGCGGGTCGGGCGCGACATCGACGATGTCGACCGTCGGCCCTACGGCGTCGACCGTCCAGGCGTCGCTGGCGTTCACGACGAGCGCATTGCCGGCGGCGTCGCTGATGCCCGCACCGGCGGCGGTGAGCGTCAGCAGGTAGTTGCCTGAGGTCGCTGTAAGCCCGGCCAGGTTGTTGAGCGTGAAGGTGACGTTGTCGCTGGTCGACAGCGTTTGGCTACCCGTCAGCAGATTCGCGCCGCCGTTGCGGGTGAGCGACAGGTCGGCCAGGTTGAAGCCCGCGACCGCCTCGTTGAACACGATCGTGATCGAACCGACGCCCGAATTGCGCGGATCGGGCGTCACGTCGACGATATCGGCCGTGGGCGCCGTCAGATCGACCGTCCACGAGTCGCTTGCGCCCGAGATCAGCAGGTTGCTCGACAGGTCCTGAATGCCGGCGCCGACCGGATTCAGCGTCAGCACGTAGTTGCCGGCCGTGCCCGTCAGCCCCGCCAGGTTATTGAGCGTGTAAGTGATGTTGTCGCTCGTGGTCAGCGTCTGGCTGCCCGTGAGCAAGTTGCCGCCGCCGTTGCGGGTGAGCGTCAAGTCCGCCAGGTCGAAGCCGGTGACGGCCTCGCTGAACTGGATCGTGATCGCTGTGGCCGCGGAGTTGCGCGGGTCGGGCGTCACGTCGAGGATATCGACCGCCGGCGCCGCGGCGTCCAGCGTGCCGCCGCTTACAATTAGCGAATACGCCTGGTTGAAGCTCGCGCCGGTGCGGCCGACGTGCAGCGTGTACGTGCCGGCGGAAGACGCCGTGAACAACACCTGCTCCACATTGTCGCGATGGTTCGCCGAGTTGCGGAACGCGGCGGCCGTCGGGTTGCTGGGGTCCAAGTTCCAGGGGTGATAGGTTCCGTCAGGCCCGGTGACCCAGATGTCGAGATCGTTGATCAGCACCGAGGTCGAAATATCGACGCCGGCGCCCTGCGCCGTGCCGGCCGGATCGACCCAGGCGATAGTCGCCTTGAGCGCGCTGCCGCTCGAGACCGTGAATTGGAAGGTCTGCTCCGCGCCGGTGTAGGTGCGGTTAAGCACGTTCTGCGTCGGGTTCACCCCGGCGGCCGCCGTGAGCAGGTTGGCCGCGGCTGCGGCGTCGAGCAGACCCCAGCCATACAGATAGTCGGGGCCGACGTTGCCGGCGTCGAAGGCCGTGTGGATCATCAGCGCCTTCTGCGTGGCGCTCGATGGCAACTGGCCGCTGAACAGGTTCTTGTAGTGCTGCGCGAGCAGTGCGGCCGTGCCGGTGACGTTGGGCGCGGCCATCGACGTGCCCGACATCGTGATATAGCTGCCGTTGGAATTGGCGGTCGAGCTGAACACGCCCACGCCGTTGGCGACCAGATCGGGCTTGATGCGGCCATCGTCGGTGGGTCCAGCCGAGGAGAAGCCGGCCGCTGTGATCGCGCCGGACGTATACGGATCGGCCGTAATATCGCTCACCGCGCCGACCACCAGGCTGTTCTTGGCGGTCTGCGTGGGGGGCAGCGAATCGTAGCCCGACGGTCCACCATCTTTCGCCGGCGCCGACAACACGGCCGTGCTCACCTGATACCAGCCCGGGCCGCTCACCGCCTGCGGGCCGCTCGACAGGTAGGTGACGTAGGTCTGATCGAAGTGGACGTTGCCAAAGTTGTCGTCGCGGTCGTTGCCAGACGCCCACACGCTCAGCAAGTTGGGATTGTTGGCCAGCAGCGCATCGAGCTGCGCGGCCGAGGAGTCGTACTTGCCGAACTTGGGGTCCTCAACTGAGTAGAGCGAGCGGTCTTCGAACCAAACGTCGCTCAAGCCGATACTGGGAAAGCCGGGTTGGTTGCCGGTGGTCAAGATGCTCCAGCCCGTGAGGGCGGCATACGAATGATTCGAGGCGACGATGTTGGCCGCCTCGGCCTGCAACTCGGTGTAGTCGTTGTCCCAGTTGTAGCTGAGGATATTGACCTGCGAGGCCATGCCGCGCGCATCGGCGATCACCCCGGAGGCGCCGATCGTGCCGGCGACGTGCGTTGAGTGGTCGGCCAGCGGCGAGCCGTCTTTGATGGTAACGCGGCCGATCAGCTCGTTGTGCGTCGTACGCACGCCCCCCTGGTCCCAGATCCCGACCGTGAGCCCGGCCCCAGTCAAATTGAGGCCCAGCCCGCCCCCAGACCACAACTGGTCGGTATTGGTGGTGTCGGCGGCCGCCGCGTTCTCCGGCTCCCTCAAGGCCACCTGATGGGGGGCGAAGCCGGTGCCGAGGAACCACAGCCCGTCGGAAACTTCCGTCCGCTCACCGGTCAGCCCCAGATCTTCCCACTCGAGGGCGAACGTGCCCCCCTGGGGGCTTACCGAGAGCAGGGCGCGTGACTCGAGCGGCTCGATGCGCCAAATTGCAGACGCCGCCTTCTTTCGCTTCCGTGCTGCGCCGAATCGCCATAACCGGCGCAGAAGACTAGCCTTAGAGTCCATGAGCTGCCGCATCATCAGGTGGGAGGTGTCTTCGTCGGCCCTCCAACGACTCACCAAGCGCGGCGACGAAGGACCCGTTCAGACAGGGCCCGCGAATGCCCCTTTGGGCAAGGCCTCGCGCGCCCCGATCAGCAGCTTTTTAGTCTACGGTCAGGGTGAGACCTAGGTCAACAAATGTGCATAACCGCTATGACCTTACGTAGGCTTACGGTTTGCACAGGTGCGATCGAGGACCGTCCTCCGCACCCTCCTTATGCGGCAGAGGAATTCACCCGACGTGGCCTTAGAGAATCTCGAAGATTCCCTCGATCTCCACCGAGATGTTGCCCGGCAGAGAGCCCACGCCCACGGCGCTGCGAGCGCCGATGCCCCGTTCGGGCCCGAACACGGCCGCCAACAGCTCGCTGCAGCCGTTGATCACTGCCGGATGTTGGTGGAAGTCGGGCGTGCAGTTGACCATGCCCAGCAATTTCACGACGCGCTGCACACGGTCTAAGCTGCCCAAATGGCTGCGGAGCGTGGCCAAGATGGCGAGCCCCGTTTGCCGGGCCGCGGCGTAGCCCGCCGCCTGATCGACCTCGGCGCCGACGCGTCCGGTGTAGAGCGAGCCGTCGGGCTTCAGCGGGCCGTGCCCCGACACATAAGCAATGTTGTCGACGATCACAACCGGCTTGTAGACGCCCATCGGCTTGGCCGCCGGCGGCAACTCGAGTTCGAGGGTTACGATCCGGCTTTCGGGGTGGTCGTCGGCAGACATCATCGGCGGGCTCCGGCGGCAGGGAAATTCAGAGCGCGTTCTACAAACGCGCTCTTGGCGAAACTCCCTTCTTTACCCGCCCACGGGCGAAAGGACAACGGCCATAGAAAAGTCGACCGGGCGGACGGTGATCGCCGCGCCGCGTCACGAGACCGAACTACGGCGCGGCTCGCCTGAATTCAGCGGTCACACTTTGCCCGGGCAGTCTGGTTAGAGCAAGACTTGCCAGATGTTCGAGAAGTCGTCAGTCCAGAGGATGGGCGGCTTTTTCGGCTGGGCTTCGTAATCGAACTCGCTCGTGACCGGATGCCGGTCGAAGAACGTGCGATCGCGAGCCAGCAGCACCCAGCAGGTCGCCAGCCGGCCTTCGGCCGCATTGTCGAACGCCGCCACGACGCGCATTTCCAGCCCGAACTCGTTGGCCAAGGCCTGAGTGACCGGGATCAAGTCGAGATGCAGATTGGTGACGTTGATGGCGAGCAGGCCGTTCGGCTTGAGGTGCTCGAGATACGCCGCGCAGGCCTCTTTGGTGAGCAGGTGCATGGGCACGGCGTCGCCGCTGAAGGCGTCGAGCACGAGCACATCGAAATTCTGCGGCTTGCCGGCCGCTAGCTCCTGTTCGAGCGACAGCCGGGCGTCGCCGTCGATGACATCGCACTTGGCGGCGGAATCTTTCAGGTAGCTGAAATACTCATGGGCCGCCGCCGTTGCGAGCGGGTTGATCTCGTAGAAGCGGTAGTAGTCGCCCGGCTTGCCGTAGGCCGCGAGCGTGCCGATGCCGAGCCCGGTCACGCCGATGCGGCGGTTCGTGCCTGGCAGGGAGCTCAGCAGTTGCCCCACGCCGCTGGCGGGATCGTGATAGTGATGAGGCTCGCGGCGGCGCACTTCGTCTTGGAACTGGGCTCCGTGATTGATGCGTCCGTTGCGCATGAGAATCACGTGGTTGCGAGGCTCGAAGGGATGCCGCTCCATGACGGCAAGCGCGCCATAGAAGTTGCGGGCACGGTACAGGGCGCCTGCGCGCGACTTGCCGGCAAACGACCAGAACGCAATTCCCAAGTTCGCCAGTAAGAACACGGCCGCGGCCCAGGCCCAGAACTTCTGCCCCCGGTAGAAGGGAGAGGCGTTGTCGGCGTAAACGCACCACATCGCCAAGAGGCCGCAGGCCAAGATCGCCAGCGGCAACTCGCTGAACTCATAGAAAAGGTGCGGGGCAATCAAGCCCACGAAGATTCCGCCGATCGCGCCCCCCGCGGAAATCGACAGGTAGAACGAAGTCAGTTGCGCCGGCGGCGGCCGCAACCGCACGAGCTCGCCATGGCAAACCATGCCGCAGGCAAAGAGCAAGAACAGATGCACGCCGACCTGCGCTACGAGCAGGGAGTTGCTGCCGTGGTCCCAGTTCCAATAGATGCCGGCAAAGCTGAGCGCCATCGCGCCCATCCACCAGCTCCGGCGATACCAACGGTCGCTGTCGAAGCAAAGAATGAACGTCACCAAGTACAGGCTCAGCGGCGCGATCCACAACAGCGGCAGCGAGGCTACGTCTTGGCAGATGTAGTTCGTGGTGGCCAACAGCAGCACCGAAGCGCAGGCGGGAAGCAGCAGCCAGCGCAGCCGCTGGCTCCAGGTCACCACGCCGGCGGTCGTCGCGGAGATCGCCGCCGCGGCGGTCTCGCGGCCGGCGCGCGCCGCCCACCAACCGCCCGCCGCGCAGCAGACGGCAAAAGTGACGAACCCAGCCGACCATCCCCACCCTTGGCTCTTCAGCCCGAAAACGGGCTCGACGAGAATCGGATAACTCAGCAGGGCCAGCAAGGAGCCAGCGTTCGAAAGGGCGTACAGACGATAGGGAGACCCCACGGCGTTGGTGCGACTGAACCACACCTGCACCAAGGGTGCGGTGGACGCCAGCAGAAAGTAGGGCAACCCCACGCTGAAGGCGAGCACCCCGAGCGCATGCAGCGCAGGCTCGTCGCTGCCGGTGGGCTGCCAACTGGGCGGCGGATTGATCGGCAGCGTGACCGCGGCGGCGGCCAGCAACATCGTATGCACGATCGCCAGCGGACGAGGCGGCAGATAACGTACGGCCAGGAACGCGTAGAGATAGCCAGCGAACAGCACTGCTTGAAAGAACAGCACCGTGATCGACCACACCGCGGGCCCGCCGCCGTACCAGGGCAGGATCGCCTTGCCGATCAGCGGCTGCACCTGGAACAACAGGAACGCGCTCAAGAAGACCGTGAGGGCAAACAGCCGGTTTCGGCGCGAATCGGTCGCGGCAGGCGTGTCGGTCGAGGCAGTTGCAGGCTGGATCTTGGTCGCCATGCAGCAAGCGTCTCCGTCGCTGGATGAATGCATAAGAGAACGGGGAAACTTTGATTATAGGCTTGGCCGCTCACGGATCGGAAGCAATTGGGCCGGCGGGAGAGCTGAAAGCAGGGTCGCGTTGTGCCGAATGCGCCGGGGTTGCATTGCAGACGCCGTGTCTCTAAATTAACGACACGTCGTCTTCAATGGGTTTGCCGTTCATGTCGCTCAAGCCAAATTCGATCACCGACGCCGAGCTGGCCATCGTACGGCTGGTGTGGGATCGCGCGCCGATTTCCGCCAGCGACATCCGCCGCGAACTCTATCCTGGCGGCAGCCCCTCGGACCATGGCACCGTGCAGAAGCTGCTGCAGCGGCTCGAGGCCAAGAAGTTTTTGGCCCGCGATCGCTCCACCTGGCCGCACACGTTTCGCGCGCTGGTGACTCAAGCGGCGCTGGCCGGGCAGCAGCTCGACGCCCTGGCGGAAAAACTCACCGACGGCTCGCTCGTGCCCTTCTTGCTCCATGCCGTGCGGCGCGAGAAGCTTTCTGCCGAAGAGCGGGCCGAAATCCTCCGCATCCTGGAGCGGCGCAAATAGCCGTGCATCCATGAGCTGGCTCGATCCATTGCTCGTCGCCGCGCTCGACAACGCCCTGGGCGCCACAGTGCTCGCAGGCCTCGTTTTTCTCGTCACTCGCTGGTGGCGGAACCCGCTCGTCGTCCACGCACTGTGGTTGCTGGTGTTGATCAAGCTCGTGGCGCCGCCGCTAGCGCCGCTGCCCGTACCGGGCGCGGCGTTTCTGCCTTGGCGAAGCGATGCGACGGTCGTAGCGCCGGCGCTGCAACCAAGCGCGCTCCCCGAGCGGAACCTCGCAGCGGTCGAGGGGGCGGCCTCACAACCGCTCGACAGTCAAGTGGCGACCGAACCCGTTCCTTTGCCGAACGAGTCTCAGACGCCGAAGGCTTCCGTGCCGGCTGAGCCGCTCGCAGTCGCGCCTTCTCCGCCAACGCATCGTGACTTCACGGCCGGTTCTCCGCTGGGTACGGCAGCAGCACCAATTGAGGCCGCGCAGGTTGAACCGGCGTCGGCCGCGGTCCCTGGCGATGTTCCGGCAGCCTGGCCTTGGCGATGGCAAGAGTTGGTGGCGGCCGCGTGGCTGCTGGGGAGCGCGGCCTACTTCGTGATTGCCGGTCTACGGATCGCGCGGTTTCACCGCGCGGTGGCTGCTCTGCCGGCGGCCGACGAGGGCGTGCAGCGGCTGGCGACGAACGTCGGAGAAAGCCTGAGCTATCGCGGGCGGCTTATCGTTCGCGCTTCGTCTGGCCACACGCCGCCGCTGCTCTGGGCGGTCGGCCGGCCGACGATTCTTTTGCCGACTCATCTGATTGCCTCGCTGACCGCAGACGAACTCGCCGGCATCTTGGCGCACGAGATCGCGCACCTGAAACGGCGCGACCCTTGGGTGCGATGGTTCGAGCTGTTCGTCGTCGGGCTCTACTGGTGGCATCCCGTGGCCTGGTACGCGCGGCATGCCTTGCGCGATGCGGAGGAGATGGCCTGCGATGCGCTCGTGCTCGACCGCTTTGGCTCAGGCCCCGACGCTTATGTCCGCGGGCTGCTCCACGCACTCGATCTCGCGAACAGCCCGGCCGGCCCGAGCTTGGCCAGCGGCCTGGGGCGCAAACACACGTTGCAGCGTCGCGTCGAAGCGATGCTCGCTCGTCGGTATGCGCCGCGGCTCGGTTGGGCGGCCGGGAGCACGCTGGCTTTGGTGGCGCTGGCTTGCCTGCCGCTCTCGATGCGCGCAAGCCCGGCGGAGGAATCGCCGACCAGGAACTCGGTCGCAGCCACGACGGACGAGAAAGCAAACGAAGCCTCGGAAGAAGCCGTTCCTTCGCCAGCGACCGACGCACCGCAGAGCAGCAAAGCGCAAGACACGCTTGATCCCCGCATTGGCCCGGCCGCCGATCTCGATCCGAGGGTGCGCGAGCGGCAACGCCAGTATCTCCGTCCGCCCTACTGGAACGAGGAGGAACTGGTCACGGTGCGCGGCAAGGCGGTCGACGAGCAAGGACGGCCGCTGGCCAATGCCGACATCGACCTGCGGGCGACGGTGTCCGGCACCATCGCGCACACGCGTTCCAACGCGGCGGGGGAATTCAAACTGCGTATTCCGCCTGGCTATCTCGAGCAGCCGAGCTACCAGGGACTTTTGGCCACTTCGGAGAAGGGCGACCTGCGGGGATTTACCAAGCTTCCCGAGAAGCTCGAGCCGTTCACGGTGGTCCTGAACGCATCGCAGCCAATCGAGGCCCGCGTCGTTGACGCTCAAGGTACTGCTGTACCGCGCGCTGCCTTCACGATCCTATTTGGCGACGGACTGACGAGTAGCGCAGCGACCGACGATCGGGGGATCGCGCGCGTGGAACTTCCGAAATCCGTGCCGCTGGAGATGGCGTTTGTCCGCAAGGAGGGCGTAGGCATGGCGGTGGTTCCACTCGATGCGGAGGGACCGACGCTGGCCGAGAAGGTCCGCTCACCGCTCGAATTCAAGCTTGCGGGCGCGCGAAGGATTGCGGTCCGCGCGATCGACGGCCGCGATGGCAAACCTGTGGCTGGTCTGCCGGCGTCGTTGCGGTTGATGAAAGATCGTACGCAGGCGAGCGGCGGCAGCGTATCGTGGGAGCTTCCGGAGCTACAAACCTTCACTGACGAAAAAGGAGAGGCGCGGTTCGCCTGGGCATCGCCGGACCAACCTTACTTCGTAACGGTGCGCGGTTGGGATCGCGCCCTTCGCGCGACTCAGGACCAGGACTACGTGACGTTTGAGCCGGGCAGCGGCGATGAGACAATGACGCTCGAGTTCTGGCCGCAGGTGAAGGTCGCCGGCCAGGTGCGCTTTGCCGACGGTCGCCCAGCGGCTGACGTGCCGGTGCGGATGTCGCCAGGAGGCGAGGCAAAAACCGATGCGTCCGGCCGCTTCGAGACCGAGGTCGAAGCAAACTCGTACTGCCTGATCGTCGCAGGCGATCAGCAGGGAGTGTCGCCGGCCAAGGCGATTGTCGTGGGGCATGAGTCGCCGCCGCTGCTCGAGTTCGTCTTGGGGCCGGCCATTCGCGTGTTTGGCGCAGACCCCGATTTCCGCCGCGTGCGGCTCGAACAGTCGACCGACTTGGCCTACGAGAATTTGCCGCTCGATCAGCACCTGCCTCCGCGATTGGGGCAGATGATCGGTCGGCCCACGATCGAACGCACGGCCGAAACGGACACGAACGGCAACTTCGAGTTCTTCGTGGGCCCCGGCAACTACGCGCTGCTCGGCCCACGCGACACGCACCTCGAATCGACGCCCAGGTTCAAACTGACCGATCAGCAGGAGCTGCACGTCAACTTGCGCGACTCGCCGCCGGAAGTGCGGCTCAAGGGCAGGGTCGTCCGCCGAGACGCCCCGCAGACCGGTGTGGCTGATGCATTCATCGATCTCGATACACCTCCTAGCGGGCCGCCACTTCGCTCCGACGCTAAGGGCAATTTTTCCGTCACGGTGCCCGATCGAGACCAAATTATCGAGGTCCACGGCAAAGGAGGTCTCGGCCGAGCAGCGCGCCTCCAGGGCGTCAACGAGATCGTAATTCCCGTCGGCCCGCTCTTAACAATGCTGGGTCGAGTGGTCGACCCAGCAGGCAAGCCGCTCCAAGGGCAAGTGAGCTATCACATCGTTCCCGATCGAGAGGGAGGACGGTCGAGAACGTTCCTTTCCATGGGGCAAGCAAAACTCGACGGCGAGGGGCGATTTGCCTTCGATCGCATCGTGCCGGGCTGGAACTATTCGCTCTCGGTCACGCTGGAGGCCGGTGATGCCGCTCGCCGTCGACCGCGGGGACGGCCGTCGACGAATCATCTTTGGTTGGGCGTTGCGCGCGCCGATTCCGGCCAGCCTCTCGAACTGGGCGATCTGGTGGCCGAGGTCGAGAGCGAAGCCGCCCCAACCGCAGCCAAGCCCGCAGCCGACCCGCCCTCGGCTACCTCGGTGACCAGGCCGCAAGCTTCCGCCGAGTCCACGCCCAAGCCGCTTGATCCGCGTCTCGGCCCCGGAGAGTGGGTCGATCCGCAGGTGCGGGAGTATCTGCGCAACTACATGCTCGGCCCAGATTGGAATCGGTCGGCAACTACGATCAAAGGCCGCGTTGTCGACGCCGAAGGCCAGCCGGCTGCGAACGTCGATGTGGTGGCGCAGACGAATTTGTTCGGCACAATCTCGATCGCCCGCACGGACGAGCGCGGCGAGTTCGTCTTGGACTCGGCTGACGCAGCCCCCGCGCTCATCGCCACGAGCAAAAACGGCGCGCTCCTGGGTTTCTTTCGCGCGTCTCGAGACGAGTCGGCTCCGCCGGCTGAGTCAAACGTGATCAAGCTCGAACCGCCGCGCGAGATCGACGCTCGCGTCGTCGACGGCCAGCAGCAGCCGGTCGCGAACGCAATCGTCACCGCCATGTTCGGCGAAGGCTTGACCGCTGTGGCTACAACCGATGCCGCCGGCCGAGCAAAACTCCGCGTTCCGCAAGCTGCGCCGCTCGAAGCGGTGTTCGCGCGCAAGGACAACGTCGGCTTGGATGTCGTCTCATTCGACTCAGAGGGAAAACCGGAGCGGGCTGTCGGCGCCTCCCCCTTCGACTTCACGCTGCAAGGGGCGCGCACCGTGACCCTGCATGCCCTCGACGGCCGAACCGGCAAGGCAGCGCCGGGCGTAATCGCTTCGTATCAGGTCACGCACAGCAACAACGGCCAGCAAGGTCTCCATACACTCGCCGAACTCTGGAAGTTTGTCGGAGGCGACGGGGCAGCGAGTTTCGCTTTCGCGCCGGCGGACGCAAACGCGATGGTCATGGCTCGTGTATTCGAGAGCAAACTCTTTGCGAACTCCGACGGCGCGATCAACTTCGATCCGCAGTACCGTGGCAATGAATACACGCTCGAATTCTGGCCCAAGGTGAAGCTAATCGGCCAGGTGCGCTTTCCTGATGGCCGCCCGGCGGTGGGCATGCCAGTGCTCGTCGGAGGAGCAGAGTCGAGGAATCCGCAGCGACACTTAACCGCAACGACCGACTCGGCCGGCACCTTCGAACTCGAGGTCGATGCCAACGACTACTACCTCATCGCCGCAGGCGACAAGCAATGGGCGACGCCGAGCAAGAGCTTCGTCGTCGGGCACGAGTCGCCGCCGCCTATCGAACTCACGCTCGGTCCGGCGATTCGCGTGTTCGGCCGAGACCAAAATCTGCGCCGGGTGGTTCTCACCGCACAACCCTCCACGGCGTATCAGGCGCTGCCGCGCAGCGAATTGCTGCCGTTGCGACTTACGCTGCACCCAATCCGATCGCAGCGCAAGCGGACCGCCGAAACAAATGCCGACGGAAGCTACGAGTTTTTCGTCGGACCGGGAACATACTCTGTCGACGGCCCGCCAGGTGTCGAGCGAGTTGCAACCCCCGCCTTCACGTTGACGGACGAGAAGGAGTACGACGTCGACCGCGGCGCGCCGCGGGCCGTAAATTCACGCGTCAAGCTACGGATTGTGCGCGCCGACGATCCCGAAGTTGGCTTGGGGCGCGCCCACTACTATATCCACCGATTCGACGGCCAGATTGCTACGGGCGCTCGCGCCGATGCCGCCGGCGTTGCCGAGATTGATTCAGGGGGCGGACGCTTCGTTATCGAAGCGCTGGACGCCGACGGGAAACTCGTGGCGATGATCGAAGGGAAGCCGGGCAATACGGAGGTGGTGGCGCCGCTCGGTGTGCCGGCGGTGGTGCGCGGTCGCTTGGTCGACAGCGCGGGGCGTCGGTTTCGCGGCCGAGTCGACTATCATGCTGTTCGAGGAAGCGACAGAGTCTTTACTAGCAGTACTCCGAGTGTTTCCCACGGACAGGCCACCGCTAACGACGACGGCCGCTTCGTGCTGGACAAGCTGGCGCCTGGCTGGACGTACTCGCTGTCCGCTTCCCTCGACTTCCCCGACGCGCCAAAGCAGGGGCGGTCGAAGAGTGCCTGGCTCGGAACGGCGCATGCTGGGGACCTGCCTGTGGACCTCGGCGACCTGGTAATCGAACCAACGCTTTGAGAAATCGATGAGCGAACCTCTGTCGGCAACCTTTGTCACTTCCCTCGCGCCTCTTCTCTCCGTCCGCCGCGGGGCCGAGGCCATCGAGTTCTACAAGGCGGCCTTCGGCGCGGTCGAGGTGTTTCGTGTCGAAGATTCGACTGGCGCGGTGGTGGCCCGGCTGGTGATCGGGGGAGCGGAGTTCTGGTTGGCCGATGAGTCCCCGGAGCACGCCAACTATAGTCCCGAGAGCTTGAAAGGGAGCACGGCGCGGATGATTCTCACCGTAGCCGATCCCGATGCCGTGTTCGCGCGGGCAGTCGCCGCCGGGGCCAAGATGGTGGTCGCCGTCGAGAACAACTACGGCTGGCGGCTCGGGCGCGTCGTCGACCCCTACGGTCATCATTGGGAAATCGGCCGACCGCTCGAAGATTCGAATTCTCCCTCGCGCAACGCCGACTGAATCCCTTCGACCTACAGGCTTCGCCGCCTCCGTCGAGCCGGGGCGCGGGGGCGATTCAACACGCTGGCCGCAAATGCCATCTAATCGGCGTCAGACGCCGGCTCGACAAAGTGATTCAACGGGAATCTGGCGAGCCGAGCTTCCGTAAAAAGCGCGGCTGCGGGGCCGACTTCAGCTTCAGGCGTGCCGGGCCAGATCCAGAGTTCCTGCATTGCTTCATCGCCAAGAATGTGTCTCACGAATGAAACCGTGGGCGGCTTGTTCGGCGCCTCATGAAAATGCTCGAGACCGTCTGCTGGGACCAAGTAGAACGGGACCGGACCGCCCCAGTCCCCGCGACGCTGCCAACGTGTGCGCGCTCCCTTTCGCTCCATCACCATGCTCCGCTCCCAGGCGAGCCACGCGCAGAGCAGGGCTACGAATACGAGCAGCAACCGTAGCGAGAAGCGCGGGAGCTTCATGAGTGTGCCGAACTGCTGACGCAAGACGGGGAGGCTATGCCGGCGGACAGAGCATGAGGCCCAGCCACTCATGGCGGCAAGACCCACAGCGATCCGCCCCTTATAAAGGGATTGCCCGTTCAATCGGGCTCGATTCTATCTCGGCCAGCCGACTCGCGGCCACGCTCTCAAGCCTATCGCATCGCCGTCTGGTAGGATGTTGGGCATGAGCCAGAACCGCGTGTCGACCGCTCGTAGGTCATTCCGCATCGCAGCTCTTGCCACGTCCATCGTGTGCTTTCTGCTGTCGCTCGTCATGTGGGCTTGGGGAGGGCGCGGCGGGAGTTTTGCCGCGGTGGCCTGTCTGGCGGTGGGCTTTATCATGCTCGCCATCTACTCCACCGGCACGTGGCCGCCAAGACGCCCACCTGGTCGGCGCTAACTGGCGGGACTGCAGCAACGCCGCCGACGCATTCAGCACGTGCGCCACCGAACCCCGAACGCTATACTCTAGCCGTTTCCGGCCGACTGGTTGTCCGAGGCGTGATTCGATGGCTGACTTTTCTCCGCTGACGCTGGCTCGTCAGCTCGTGGCAATTCCCAGCGTCAACCCGATGGGCCGCGCGGTCGACGGCCCTCAGTATTACGAGGGCCGCGTCACAAACTACCTCGAGGCCTTGTTTACCGAGTTGGGGCTGCCGTCGGAGCGACAGCCAGTGGCGCCGGGGCGGGAGAATATCGTCGCTCGTCTCGAGGGGCGGCCGACCCTGGCCGAGGGGGGCTCGCTGCTCGTGTTCGAGGCCCACCAAGACACCGTGCCCGTCGATGGCATGACGATCCCGCCCTGGGACCCCGCGGTGCGCGACGGCCGGCTCTACGGCCGCGGCGCCTGCGACATCAAAGGCGGGATGGCCGCCATGCTCTCGGTGCTCGTGCGGCTGACAGGCGCGCCGAACCGCTCGAAGCCTACGCTCGTCATGGCTTGCACGGTGAATGAAGAGCACGGCTACACCGGGGCAACCGAGTTCGCGCGCCGCTGGGGCGCCGACGGCTCGCTCGTGCCGCGGCGGCCCGACGCGGTGATCGTCGCCGAGCCGACAGGGCTCGACGTGGTGGTGGCGCATAAAGGGGCCGTGCGGTGGCGCTGCCACACCTTGGGCCGCGCGGGGCATAGTTCGCAGCCGCACCTGGCCGAAAACGCCTTCTTCCACATGGCGGCCGTCTTGCAGGCCTTCGAGCAGCTTCAAACGCAGTTGGCCGCCGACGGCGCGCCGCATCCGTTATGCGGTCGTCCCACGCTGAGCGTCGGCACGATCGCGGGCGGCCTAAGCGTGAACACGGTGCCCGATCGTTGCACGATCGAGATCGACCGCCGGCTCGTGCCAGGCGAACAACCAGCACCGGCGCGCGAGCAAGCCATCGAGTTCGTGAAGACGGCGCTCGCAGCCTCGCGGCCGAACGCCCGACTGGAACACGAGGCCCCGTTTTTGATTGGCCACGGCCTGCAAGACACCGCGAACCGCACGCTGGCCGAGCGGCTCGCCGGCGTGGCCAGCGAGTTTCTGCCGGGCCGCAAGTTGATCGGCGTGCCATACGGCACCGATGCCGCGGTTTATGCCGGGGCCGGAGCGCCGACCGTCGTCTTCGGCCCCGGCGACATCGCCCAAGCCCACACCGCCGACGAATGGCTCTCGGTCGAGCAACTCGACCAGGCGAGCGCGGCGCTCGAGCGGTTTGTCTCGTCTTGGCAGCCGCTTGCTTGAAGTGCGGGGGATCAGCCGCGCGAAGTCACGTATTTCGACACCGTAAGCCCGGCCTGTGCCGCCCAGCGGCGCACGATCCCCAAGAGCTTCTCCGTCGCCAGAACGTTGCATTTGCCACGCGCCTGCACAATGTTGCGCGACGCGTTAGTCACCTCAATGGTGAGCAATTTGGACGGTCCCTGGAACGACTCGACCTCGAGAGTCCAAATCGACGTGCTGCGATTGGCGCACGAGCGCGCGTAGCTCGCAACGCAATGTTTCATCGCGCGTCCCTCCGCGAGGAGCGCCTTCGCGCTGAGCAATTCCGTGATCGTCCAGATCTTCAAGTTGCCGTTGCGTTCCGTGCCTTCCACGACGCGATACCGCTCGAAGCCAGAAGGGCGCCACTCTGCGCTCGTCTGTTGAGTGTGCGACAAGGACCGGTGCCAGGCGGCGACCTGTCTCAGAAGCGATTGAGGGGTACGCCCCTTCATACTGAAGTTGGGCTGGGGCGGTCCTCGATGCTCGATTCGGCCCGGCGCGACGAAGACTTCGTGGCCGACAAAGCGTTCAGTGTGGATGTAGTCGATGATCGGCCCGACCTCTGCTAGATCGAGCAGCGGATGAGCGACGAAGAACCGCAAGACCGTTGTCCAGAACTCGTCGTGTTCAAAGTGCTCGCCAAGTCGCGTGCCGACCAGCGCCCGCACAAGCCGCTCGTTGCCACCGAGGCCGATGATTTGGCCCCAGCGTAGCGCCGCGAAGACGGTGAAGTCGTCGGGCGCCTGGAGAAAGTGGTGGGCCATCCGCTTCGTATAGTCGAGCGGCAGCTTGGCTGTGCGTAGGTTCTGCCCGCGCCCGAGATGCAGATACCAGCTTTGATTGCGCTGAGCTTGTGCGTCACAGCCGGCGAACCAGACGGAGTCCATGAAGACTGGGACTGGCCATTCGCAGAACAGATGCCGAACAAGCGAGCCGAACTGTCGACGGGCATTGTGCGTTCGCGGCCTCCATTCCCCCGGCCGTCGCAGCCAGGCGCGAGAATGGCTCGCGATCGCTAGGAAAGCCTCGGCGTAAGTTCGGGCGGAAAGCAACGAGAGCCCCGCTGGCCGGGCGGACATGAGGTCAGAGCAATCGCAGACGTGCCGCACCAATTCGCCAAAGGCGAGTCGGGTTCGGCGGCATTTTTGCGCGTCTTGCAATGCCGCGAAGATAGCGCGCAGCGAGGGCTGCGTCAGTTCGTGCTCCCGCACCTCGCCGGCGAGCAAACGCTCGAGCATTTGCTGCGGGCGTCGCGTTTCGCGCCGCTGTTGGGCAAGCGATGCCGACGCAGTGGCCCTGTGGACAAGTTCACGTTCGGCGGCTCGTTGCCGGTCGTGCTTAACTGTGCGGCGGCTGAACCCGTGTTGGCTGCACCACTCGAGATACTCGGCCACGCTGCCGAGATGAAGCGATTCGATGTGACGCAGGAGAGCGGGATCAATAGCGGCAGGCAGGTTGACCTTCTTCCGATTTTTCGTTCGGCTCATATCTCGCGCAGGGAACGTGAAAAGGCAGGGAACTCGTTCTTGGGCGGTGCGGGAATGAACGCGACATGAGAACGTCCTTTCGGTCAGAGAAATGAGCCGCTCACGGGCGGCTTCGTGGGGGGAGGACACGGGCAGACTGGCCAAGGTTCAATCGGCTGCCGCATCCATCCTGGCGGCTAACCGCTTCCGCCCTTAGGCTTTGCGAATCTCGCAGAAATATTTCCGCGGTCGTGTCGATTTTCGCCGGCGCGGTTCGTCGCATGGTCAGAAGGCCGGAGCGAACCGCGAAAGCGCTCGCCCGGCGAACTCAGCAATCACCAACGGCCCGCGGGCCTTTTCGCCGCCGAGGACTCACTCATGCTCAAGACCATTCTCATCGTCGTCGCCGTGCTCGT
>JAESFN010000540.1_pt1 | contig 32431 bp, 22 predicted proteins | sample 9269411 | NCBI WGS metagenome assembly JAESFN01 (sample SAMN14505399, study PRJNA617100) | algae metagenome | isolation source: Iphinoe sp. HA4291-MV1 and co-occurring heterotrophs from trail next to... | place: USA: Maunawili Falls, Hawaii | collected 2009-07-25
TGGCTCCACGGCAAACAATTCACCGGCAGACAGCCCGACCGCCACAACCAAACACGCCAATCGCCAAAGCATGCGCAGACTTCTCAGTTGTCAGAATCCAAGAATGACTTGAACCACGGAGACACTGAGACACGGAGGAGAATTCGCTTTTCGTCCTCTCCGTGTCTCAGTGTCTCCGTGGTTCATATTCCCCTACGGCACGTAGACGAATTCGTTCGAGTTGAACAGCACGTGGCACAGGTCAGCCAGGCCGAGGCGTTGCGCCTGAGCTGCGCGTTCTTTTTCGTCGCCCACGGTCGCCGCCGCCGCGTGCTGCGCCGTTTGAGCGCTGACGAACTCGGCCGCATCGCGGCGCTCGTCTTCATCCGCCGGGCGCGACAGCGCGAGCCGCCAGGCACGGTCGATCTGGACTTCGAGCTCGGCGCCAGCGTCTTGCTCCAGCCGCTCGGCCATGAACACGGCGTGCTCGTTGGTGAACTCGTTGTTCAGGAGCTGCAGCGCCTGCGTAGGCACAGTGGTAGTCATCCGTTGCTCGCAGGTCTGCGTCGTTGTGGGGGCGTCGAAGCCTTCCATCAGCGGCAACAGCACCGAACGCTTCACGAACACATACACGCTCCGCCGCCAATGCTCGGGGCCTTCCTTCTCGACGATCGGCCACTTAGGCGTGCTGCCCGTGGCGATCACGCTGGGATGAATCCGCGGCTTCACGCCGGGGCCATACATCGTGAGGTCGAGCTTGCCGCTTGAGGTGAGAATCGCGTCGCGAATCTCCTCGGCCGAAAGCCGCCGCAGCGGATAGCGCCAGAGCCACTGATTGGCCGGATCGGCCTGTTGCTTGGCCAGGTCTTGCCCCGAGGCTTGCCGGTAGACCGACGAGGTCATGATCAGCTTGTGCAAAGACTTGAGCTGCCAGCCGCCGGCCACGAGTTCGCTGGTCAGCCAGTCGAGCAATTCGGGGTGGGTGGGGGCGTCGCCGCTGCGGCCAAAGTTGCTCGGCGTCGACACGATGCCGCGGCCGAAGTGATAGTGCCAAATGCGGTTGGCCAGCACCCGCGCGGTGAGCGGATGGTCGTCGCTCGCGATCCAGCGCGCGAGCGCCAGCCGACGGCCGGTCGAGCTGGCTTCAGGCGCTGGCGTGGGGAACTCGAGCGGTGAGACGGCCGTGAGCACCGCCGGCGCGGCCGGCGGCACCACTTCGCCCTTCTGTTGGTGATCGCCGCGATTCAAGAAGTACGTAGGCTTCGGCGTCGAGCCGGCGTCCTGCACGTACATCCGCTGGCGGTCGTTCTTCTTGTCGCTCGGATTGAAGATCGCCAGGAAGGTGTAGTAGTCGCGCTGCGTGATCGGCTCGTAGCGATGGTTGTGGCAGCGGGCACAGCCGATGGTCAGCCCAAGGAATACGGTGCCGGTCGTGGCCACATTGTCGTCGAGCTCGTCGAGCCGGTTCTTCTCGAGCACCTGATTGTCGATCGTTGGGCCGTTGCGGCAAAACCCGGTGGCGGTAAGGCAATCGATGTCGTTCGGATCGAGCTCGTCGCCGGCCAACTGCTCGGTGATGAACCGGTTGAGCGGCTTGTCTTCGTTGAAAGCGCGGATCACGTAGTCGCGGTAGTGATAGGCCAGCGGCCGATCCTCGTCGAACTCGAAGCCGTCGCTGTCGGCGTAGCGGGCCAGATCGAGCCAATGCCGGCCCCAACGCTCGCCGTACCGCGGGCTGGCCAGCAGCCGGTCGAGAAGATGCTCGTAGGCTTCGGGCGAATCATCGGCCAGGTACTGCTCGACCTCCTCGGGCGAAGGCGGCAGCCCGGTCAAGTCGTAGGTGGCGCGGCGAATCAATTCGAGCCGCGATGCTTCGCGCGAAGGGCTGAGCCCCTTCTCGCCGAGCTTGGCAAAGACGAAGGCGTCGATCGGCGTGCGGCCCCAGCCTTCGTCGTTGACCGTCGGAGGAGTGGGCCGCTGAACCGGTTGAAACGACCAGTGATTGGTCGCCTTCGCCGGGTCGGTGACCGTGGTGTCGGCGCCGTCCGGCCAGTTGGCCCCAGAGTCGAGCCACTTCTTGACCAGGGCGAGTTCTTGCTGCGAAAGGGGCCGCTGCTCTTCCTCTGGCGGCATGACGACGCCGGAATCTCCCTCGCCTGACACGTACTGATAGAGGAGGCTCTCGGCCGCCGGCTGGCCAGCTTCCCAAGCGGGGCCGCTGTCGCCCCCGGCGATGGCCGCGGCCTTGAGGTCGAGCCGCAAGCTGCCTTGCTGCTCTTCGGGCCCGTGGCACTTGTAGCACTTGCCGATCAGGATCGGCTGGATGTCGCGAACGAAATCGACCGAGCCTTCCGTCGCCGCCTTCTCTTCAACCGGTTCAGACGCCCGCCCTGGGGAAATACAGAGCGTGCCGACCAACAATCCGAGGCAGACACAGATTCGCGACGGGCGGGCTTGGCTCATGAGCTTCCCTAGGGCGGGGACGTTGCGGGGAAGGCGCGGGCGGGATCCATCCGCAGCCAAATCTTGGGGGTGGCGCACGGCGGAACGGTCACCCGTTATGTTACTCGGCTCGGGGCGAAACTGTCTAGGTTTTGCCGGGGCGAGCGGCCGGAGTAAGCCGTAGGGTGTGTCCAGCGAAGCGCAGACGCACCAGCGCCGGTATCGGCATCGCTGTCGGCCCTTGTTTGCCCCGATGGTGCGTCCGCGCTTCGCTTGACGGCACCCTACCTGCCGTGGGCCGGTCTACCCTTCCACAACCGCCCGCATTTTCGAGAGGCCGAGCTTCGCGACCTCGAGCGGCGACAGGCGCCAGAGCTCCTCGTTGAACAGTTCCAGCGACAACGCCCCCTTGTAGCCGATTTCGCGGGCAATCTGCACGTAGCGTCGCAGGTCGAGGTGACCGTCGCCGGGGAGCACCCGATCGGGGTCGTGCTGCCGCTCGCGGGGCGGCGAGGTGGGAGCGTCGTTGAAGTGCAGGATGCCGATCTCGTGGGGCTTGAGCCCCTGGCCCGCCATGGCCTCGATCCCGTCGCCGCCGCGGAATAGATGGAAGGGGTCGATCACGATGCAGGCGGTCGGGTCGCCCGTGCCGCGGGCAACCTGTACGCAGGAAGCGATGCGGTTGAACTCGTCGACGAAGCCAAGGAATTCGACCGCAGGCCGCACGCCCACCGACTTGCCGATCTCCAAGAGCTCGCGGTAGTGGGCGGTCCCCAGTTCCAGGTCGGCCTGGCCGGCGGGCGGCCCGGCCACGCAGATGCCGGCGCCCAACTCGGCCGCCTGATGCAAGCGGCGGCGGCATTCCTCGACGTTCTTGCGGTGCTCCTCGCCGGTCGTTTCGAACCAGCCGCCCAGGTAGATCATCGACGGCACGGTCAGAGCCCAATCGGCCAGCATTTTCCGCACGTCGGCCAGCTTGCCCCCTTGGGCCAGGTAGGGGTCGACGTCGTCGTGCCAGAGTTCGATCGCACTGTAACCGGCCTCGCCTGCGGCCTGGATTTTCTCCGGCAGGCTGGCTGGACGGATCGTGCTGGTGTTCAGACAGTAGATGAAGTCCGCCACGCGCTATTAGTCTCCGGCGATCAGGAGTGCGTCCGGCGAAGGTGTCGGCGGCCGGACCGAGGTGGTAGGATACGAGGTTTCGCGGAACCGATCTTAACACACCTGGCGGCCCGGGGTAGCCAGTCGGCCCCCTGCCCTCCTGACTTGTCGCTCATGAGCGTTTACCTGCTTGCTACGCTCGACACCAAAGGCGACGAAGCCCGCTTCGTGCGCGATCGGCTGATCGAGCTGGGCGTGCCGGTGACGCTGGTCGACACGAGTGGCCGAGCGAGCGGTCACGCAGCCGACGTTTCCCGCGATCAGTTGCTAGCCCATCTGCCGGCAGACTTTGCCGCGTCTACCGTTGCCACTCGCGGCGATGCGGTGGCGCGATCAGCGGCGGCCGCGGCGGCGCTAGTTGCCCGGCAGCATCAGGCCGGCCAGGTATCCGGCGTGCTCGCCTTGGGCGGCTCGGCCGGCACCACGATTGGTACGGCCGCGATGCGAACTTTGCCGCTCGGCGTGCCGAAGCTGATGGTCAGCACCCTAGCTTCGGGGCAAGTGCGGCCCTACGTGGGCGACAAAGACATCCTGATGCTGAACGCCGTGGTCGACATCGCCGGGCTGAATCGCATCAGCCGCGCGGTGCTGGCGTCGGCCGCCGCGGCAATGGCGGGACTCGTGCAGCATCGTCTGCCTGACACACACGAATACGACAAGCCGCTCGTGGCCGCCACGATGTTTGGCGTGACCACGCTCTGCGTCGACCACGCGCGGCAGATCCTCGAGGCCGCCGGCTACGAGGTACTCGTGTTCCACGCGACCGGCGTCGGCGGCCAGGCGATGGAGTCGCTCGCCGCCGAAGGTTTGCTCGCTGGCGTGCTCGACATCACCACTACGGAACTGGCCGATGAGCTCGTGGGAGGCGTGCTGTCGGCAGGCCCCGCGCGGCTCACCGCCGCGACGCGGGCCGGCATTCCGCAGGTAGTTTCGGTCGGCGCTCTCGACATGGTGAACTTTGGGCCCCGCAGCACCGTGCCGGAGAAGTTCGCACAGCGGAAGTTCCACGAGCACAACGCCAACATCACGCTGATGCGAACGACGCCGGCAGAGAACGCGTCGCTTGGCGCGGAGATCGGTCGCAAGCTCGCGCCGGCCGGAGACCAGGCTGAGATCTTGTTGCCGGCGCGCGGCGTGTCGGCGCTCGACCAGCAGGGGCAGCCGTTCGATGATCCGCTCGCGCGGCGTGAACTCTTCGACTCGATCAAATCGCACTGCGGCAGCGTGCCGTGCCGTGAGGTCGAGCTGCACATCAACGATCCCGAATTCGCGCGGCTGGCGGCGGAAACGCTGCTCGCGCGGATGGCTCGGGGGACTATCGTCCCCCGGTCGCCCCAACGTTCTTTCCGATAAACCGGCGACGGCCGGCCACACGTCTTCCAACTCAACCCTTCGTACTGCATGCCATCGCCCGGTCCCCGTCATCAAACGCTCTCGTTCCTCCGCAAACGCTTCGACGAATGCGGGCTGCGCCCCGACTCGCGGCATGGGCAGAACTTTCTCATCGACTTGAACCTCGTGCATTTGCTGGCCGAGTCGGCCCAGCTTACCCGCGACGACGTGGTGCTCGAGGTCGGCACCGGCACCGGCTCGCTCACGGCGATGATGGCCGAAGAGGCAGGCGCCGTGGTGAGCGTGGAGATCGACGGCCACCTGCATCAGATGGCGAGCGAAGACCTGCTGGCCTTCAGCAACGTCACGCTGCTGCATCAAGACGCGCTGCGGAACAAGAACAACATTAGCGCGACCGTGCTCGACACGGTGCAGCAAGAGCTCGCGGCCGCGCCGCACCGGCAGCTCAAGCTCGCGGCGAATCTGCCTTACAACGTGGCCACGCCGCTGATTTCGAACCTGCTGCTGCTCGACACCCCGCCGGTCTCGATGACCGTGACGATTCAAAAGGAGCTCGCCGATCGCATCGTCGCCGTGCCAGCGACCAAAGACTACGGCGCCTTGAGCGTGTGGGTGCAGGCGCAGTGCCGGGCGGAAGTCGTGCGCGTGATGCCGCCTGAGGTGTTTTGGCCGCGGCCCAAAGTGACCTCGGCGATCATTCAACTCGTGCTCGAGCCGGAACGCCGCGCCGCGATTCCCGACCTGAACTACTTCCACGACTTCGGCCGGGCGATCTTCTTCCATCGCCGCAAGTTTTTGCGGAGCGTTGCCCAGAGCGCGTATAAGCATCGGCTGGAGAAGGCCGAGGTCGATGCGGCAATTGCCGAGTGCGAGCTCGACCCGACGCAACGGGCCGAAGAACTGCATCTCGAGCAAATCCTGACGCTGTGCGAGGCGCTGCGAAAGCGTGCGCCGGATTGGAAGCTGTCGAGCTAACGCTCTCTCACGGCACTGGGCCAAGCTCACGTCGAGTGGGTGGCTGGGGTCGAGCAAAGCGAGCCCCCAGAAATCCACGCTTCGTGGCAAGGGAGCATCTTATTGCAAGTCACCGTTCCGGGGGCTCGCCTGTCGGCTCGACCCCGGGCACCCGTTGCAGACGACAGCCGAAATCGGGCTGCTGGCGAACAGCGTGACCTACTGAGACGCCTTCACCGTCTCGCGCCATTTCTGCCTTAGCGGCCGCTGGACCACGATGTCAGCCCCGCGGTCGGCGGAGAGGCGCTGGAGCAGTTCCGGCCCCGCAGCGGAGAAGAGCACCCGTTCGGTAAGCGGAGCGCCGGGCTTGCCTTGGCCGCCGCCTACGACCTCGCCCCAAAAATAAACGCGATCGCCCGTGTCGTATTCGGCCACGAGCCGGCAATCGAGCCAGGCCAGCGCGTCGCTCAAAATCGGGCTGCCGGTCTTTTCCTTGCGTACGTCGAGGCCCGCGAATTTGTCGCGCGTGCGGCTCGAGCCGACGCCGAACCGCTCGGCCAGATCGATGCGGTGCAGCGGGATCAAGTGCGCGGCGAAGGCCTGCGACTTCTGAATGAGCTCGGCGGTGAAGTGATTCGGCGCGATGCCGGTGACGAGCAGCGGGCTTTCAGGATCGATCGAGGCCTGCAACACCCAGGTGGCCACGAGCCCGCCGCGGTGCTCTTCGTGCCCGGCGGTCACGATCCAGACCTCGCGATTGACGAGCCGAAAGACCGATTCGATGGCCGTTTGATCCGCGGGATTCATGGCTGCGTGTTTCCTTTCGGAGGAGGGCGCCGTCTCGCTTTAGTGCAGCAATGCACTTTCCAGCGCCTCAGGCTCGAAACCCACGAAGAGTTTTTTGCCGCGACGCATGGTAGGCGCCCGGAGATTGCCGGTCGGGCCCAAGAGCAGGGCCGCCAGCTCGTCGTCCGTGATGGGATCCTTGCGCAGATTGAGGTGGACCACGCGTTTGCCGCGCGTGACCCAAACTTCGTCGACCGAGCGGGCCAACTTCACGGCCTCGGCGGCGCCCATTCGCTCCTTGCGCGCGTCGGACTGCGCGGCGACCTGTGCCCCGGCCTCATTCAGAAAATCTTGGGCGAGACCGCAGGTCTTGCAGCCGTTGCGGTGGTAGTACCAGTCGATCTTCTTGGCCATGCACGGAAGTCCGCAGCGTCGATGAGTGTTCCCAGCATCCTAGCTGCCAGGGCGCGGAGCAAAAAGGGGGGAATTGCCTGGGCGAGGCGGCTGATGATCGCGAGGTCGCGCAAGCGGCGGCGCGATCAAGAAGCCCCTTCAATCGGCACGCCTACCAGCGGTTCGCTGGCCGGATAGCAGTGGCGGGCAGCGAAGGCGATCAGCTCTTCCACGGTCGAGAGCCCCATCTTCTCGCGGGCACGCTTCATATGCGTGTGGATCGTGCTCACGCTCACGTTCAACTGGTCGGCGATCTGCTTGGTCTCGATGCCCCGCGCCAGGAACTCGAGGCATTCCCGCTCGCGCTCGGTAAGCAGGTTGAGATCGGCCGGCACGCGAATCGCCAACACGCACACCGCCACGGCGGGTGAGTCGAGCGGCCAAAGCCAGCCGCGAAAGAAATCTCCCTCGCGGCTCGTCACCTGAAACCGCGAGGCCTCTTTGAGCGCCACCACGCGAGCCAGCAAGTCCCGCACGACCTCTTGTGACGGTTCGGAAAGATATTCCCAGAGCAGATCGCCTGGCTTGGTGAGCAGCTCTTCGCTGCTCAGCCAGACGCAACGACCGCGCCAGTCACAAAGCACCACGAAGGCGGTGTTCAACAGAGCATCGGACATGACGCGGCCGGCCAAGGAATGGGAGCGTTGCGACAGTCAACGGGCTCACGTTAGCCGATACTAAGAGCCGGAGCAAATTTGTGGGTCGCCGACAGTGCGCGGCCAAAGGCTAGGCGAGGTTTCGCCGTAAAATGGCGGAGTTCGCCGGTCGAGATGACACATACGTTAGGTAGCAATTCCCCTCAGCCGGCGCGCGAAGTGCGCCCCGGCGACGTGTATCTGATTCAGGATCACGGCGTGCGCCGCCGCGTTCGCGTGATCGCCCGCTCGCAGGAAACCCCAGGCTATTGGGTGTGCGAGGACTTGGAGCGGCGTGAGAGCCTTCGGCTGTCGGCGGCTGCGTTGAAAGCGGCGGTCACGGAAACCGACCCGCCGGCAAGTTCGCCGGATCAGGCCCCGACTGAGTAAGACAACCTCTGCAGCGCATGAAAAAGGCCGAGCGCGGGATTCCCGCTGCGTCGGCCTTGCTGCGCGCCCGTTACTTCTTGACGGGCGTAGCCTTCTTGTCTTGCTTGGGCTTCTTTACCTTCTTGTCGTTGCGTTGGCTGTTGTTGCCTTTTCCCATGACTCGCTCCAATCGTGACCAAGGGCCAAACGGTTTGACTCCGCCCACGCGACGTAGGCGGAAAGTTGCAGTGCAAATCGCTGCGCGGGACCAGCATAACACACCGAGACCCCGCCGGGCGACAGAAGGTTCGGGCCGCGAAAGCCTAACGTAACTCCGCCCACTTCGCGATCGCGGCGGCCTTGCCGGAAACCGGTGCCTGACAGGCAAAGTTTTCGCAAACGAACACCGTCGGCGAATCCGCCAGCGGCGGCTTGCCGGCGAACAACGGGTCCAAGCTTCTACGCTCGGCGGTGGCAACCTGGTTCGGCGCTCTAGTGGCGACCAGCTTGCGCGGTACGTAGCGTTTCCGGAGTGCTAAAAGCGCCTCGCGCGTGTCGCCGCCGCTCGCGTCTCCGAGTACGACGATCTCATGCGTCGGCCCGAGTTGCAGATCGAGCGCCAGCAGCGCCTGCCCCGCCGCCGTCGCCGAACGGTCGATTACGCTGGCGGCGGCCTGTAGCGTGCGCTCCGCTGCCTCGCGCAGGTCGTCGCGACCTGTAAGCTTTGCCAGCCGCACGAGCGCCGTGGCGGCCATGCTGCTCGCGCTCGGCGTGGCGTTGTCCATAATCTCTTGCGGCCGCAGGAGCAGCGCCTCGTGGTCGGCGGCCGTGTAGAAAAACCCGCCCGTCGCCTCGTCGCGAAACTGAGCGAGCATGGTTTGGGCCAGCGCGAGCGCCTCGTCGATCCAACGCTCGGCGAAGCTGGCTTCGTAGAGCGAGACGAGCGAATTCGCCAGGCAGGCATAGTCATCGAGATACGCGTCGAGCCGGGCCTCGCCAGCGCGATAGGTGTGCAGCAAGCGCCCGTCGGACCGCCGCATCGCGTTCAGAATGAAGTCGGCCGCTTTCTGGGCGGCGCGCAGATATCGCGGCTCGTCGAGCGGTCCCGCGGCACGCGCGAGGGAATCGATCATCAGACCGTTCCAGTTGACGAGCACCTTGTCGTCGAGTCCCGGCCGCACGCGGCGGTCTCGCACGGCTAGCAGCGCCGACCGCGACTCGGCCAATTCCGCTCGCAGACCGGGCTCGTCGCGACCCAAGACCTTCGCGCATTGCTCGAGCGTCTTCGGCAGGTTGAGGATGTTGTGCCCTTCAAAGTTGCCGGGCTCGCTCACGTCGTAGCAGTAGCCAAACGTGCGGGCACGGTCTACGCCCAGCACCTCTTCGAGTTCGCGCGGCGTCCAGACATAGAACTTGCCCTCCTCGCCTTCACTGTCGGCGTCCTCCGTGCTGTGGAAGCCGCCGGCCGCGTCGGTGAGATCGCGGAGCACGTAGTCGGCCGTCTCGCGGGCCACGCGGGCATAGTCGGGGTTGCCGGTCGCCTGATAGCCTTCGACATAGGTGGCCAAGAGAAGCGCGTTGTCGTAGAGCATCTTCTCGAAGTGGGGCACCAGCCAGCGCTCGTCGACCGCGTAGCGATGGAATCCGCCCCCCAGGTGATCGTAGATTCCCCCGGCGGCCATCTTGTCGAGCGTGAGCGTGACGATGTCGAGCAGGTCGGCTTTGCCCGTGCGCGACCAGACGCGGAGCAGCAGTTGCAGGTCCATCGGATGCGGAAACTTCGGCGCGCCGCCGAAGCCACCGTTGCGGCGATCGACGAGACGCGACAGCTCGCCCGCTGCGTCGACAACGTGCTGCACCGTCAGCGTTTCCTGGCCCTCGGGCGTGGCGGCGGCCTGCAGGTGTTCCGTGAGCGTGCGGGCTTGTTCGAAGAGTTGATCGCGCCGCGCGTGCCAGGCTTCAGCCACGGCGGTGAGCACGCGGTCGAATCCTGGCATGCCCTGGCGATCGTGGGGCGGCCAGTAGGTGCCCCCATAGAAGGGCTCGAGCGCCGGCGTGAGGAAGACCGACATCGGCCAACCGCCGCGCCCCGTCATAAGCTGCACCGCTTGCATGTAGATCTGATCGAGATCGGGCCGCTCCTCGCGGTCGACCTTGATGCACACGAACTGCTGATTCAGCAGCGCCGCGATCGCCGGACTTTCGAAGCTCTCGTGCTCCATCACGTGGCACCAGTGGCAGGCTGAATAGCCGATCGAGAGAAAGATCGGCTTGTCCTCCTGCCGTGCCCGCTGGAGTGCCTCTTCGCCCCAGGGATGCCAGTCGACCGGATTGTTGGCGTGCTGGAGCAGGTAGGGGCTCGTCTCTTGAGCCAAACGATTGGGCATGAGGGCACGCGTGGGTAAGAAGGTTGGTCGGCACGGCGGACCTCACAGTGATCCGCGTTGGGGCCGTTCCGAGGCTCGATGAAAAGTTGTGTCAGCGAGTCAGAGCGGCCGGGGCTCTGCTGCGGGTGCAACACCCCTTACCCAGGCCCGGAACTCGGCGTCGATCTCGGCCCACGATCGGCCAGGGAAGAGATTTGCCAGTGTAGCGACGCCCCGCGGGTCTTGCTGGCAATCGGCGCGAAGCTGCCGGTAGTACTGCTCGAGCTGCCCTCGCTCCTGCAAATACAAGCACAAATAGCGCGCTTGAGCATAGTGCAGAGCTTCGTTGGGGCCGCGGAACTCGTCGGTCGTGGCGAGTTGTTCGAGCGACGCCAGCCGGCCTTCTTGCACCGCTTCTCGAAGTGCAGCGAGCCGCCAATTGGGCAAGCCCTCGATCCAGGGTCCCTGCGGCGATTGGCGAAACCGGCATTGCTCGTGGAGCGAAGCCAGTCCTTCGTTGAACCACTCTGGCACGTCGGGAAAGTCGCTCGCCATGAGGGCGTGCGTCAGCTCATGTACCAGCGTCCCTCCGCCGGTCCCAATGTTCATCACAAGCGTCCGCTCGACCGGCCGGTAGTAGCCGTAAACAGAGATGCCTACATCGGCAAACAGCCGACGGGCATAAAGGTTGTACGAGGCCTCCTCCGAAAACAGCAGCACGGTGATCGGCGCGCTGGGCGGCACGTCAAAATAGCGGGCGGCCATGGCGGCGGCCGCAGGCTGAATCGTATCGGTGTGCCAAGCGTCGAGCTCCGACTCACTCAGATCGCCGGCGATGACAAAGGGGGGCCGCACGACAAGGCGGAGTGAATCGTCGAGCCGGTCGCGGAGTTTGGCGGCCACCGCCTCACAGTCGGCCTGCGAACAGGGCGCCGCTGCGGCAGCCGGCGAAGCTGCAACCGTCGGCGGAGCGGCAATCGCTTCGGCGGCGAAGACCTGGTTGCTGGCCACTACCTGATCGCTGCGCGGTTCGCCCCAGCGCGCGGCGTGAAGCGCCATCACGAGAAAGGGCGCTGGGCCCACGATCAAGATCGCCACACGCAGCAGACTCAAAGCAACCGCTTTCCAACATCCAGACCGCTAGAGGTTGGCCCGGCAGCCAACTCGACCTGCATTGTAAATCCGGGCTGCGCGGCTCACCAGGAATCGTCGGCAGAACCGCAGGCAAGAAAACGGGTCGCTGAATCCTACGACCAATACACTTATCCTAGCTTTGCACCGCCGGGCGACGATGGGGGCTGGGACCTAGACGAAACGGGGCCCTATTTCGTCCGGACGGTGGTTGGCCCTCGGCGGCGGGCGGTCTACGATCAGGGCGACCCATTCCGCCCAGCACTCCCCAAGGTGATCCCCATGCGCCGACTCGTAATCAGCTTGGCCGTCATGCTCAGCACGTCTGCGCTCGTCGCCGGCGAACCGGAAACGCTCAATCTGTGGCCAGGCAAGCCGCCTGGAGAAACGAAGGAATTGCCGCCCGAGGCCGACACGACCAAGCCGACCGATCAAATGATCGCTGGCAAGCGCGTGGCACGAATCGGAAACGTGTCGACGCCGACGCTGACGGTCTACCGTCCCAGCCCCGACAAGGACACCGGCGCCACGGTCGTCATTTGCCCCGGCGGCGGCCACTACATTCTGGCCTATGACCTCGAGGGGACCGAGGTCGCCGAGTGGCTGAACTCGATCGGCGTGACCGCCGTGCTGCTCAAGTATCGGGTGCCGTTCCGCGATCCTGAGCGGCGTTGGGGGGCTGCCGTGCAAGACGCGCAGCGGGCGGTGAGCATCGTGCGGAGCCACGCGGCCGATTGGAAGCTCGATCCAGAGCGTATCGGCGTGCTCGGTTTTTCCGCCGGCGGGCAAACGGCCGCGCTGGCCTCGCTGTTGGGCGAAGAGCGCCAGTACGAGCCAGTCGACGCCGTGGACCAGGCTTCGCCTCGGCCCAACTTCGCGGTGCTCGTCTACACCGGCGGTCTGCTCAACAAGGAATCGAAGCAGCTCGTTCCGGAGGCCAAAGTCGCCAGCGGAGCACCGCCCATGTTCTTGGCCCATGCCCAGGACGATCCCGTGCCGGCGGCCAATAGCCTGCTCCTGGCACTCGCGCTCAAAGAGGCCAACGTGCCGGTCGAACTGCACCTGTACGCCAAGGGAGGGCATGGCTTCGGTCTGCGTCCGACCGCAGACCCCTGCACCCAATGGCCCGCGCGGTGCGCGGAGTGGCTCGAGTCGCAGGGGCTACTCGAGAAAGCAGACGCTACCCCGCAGAAGTAGCCAAGACTCGGCCGACTATTCCGGCGGGGCCGAATCGCGGCGCGCTTGAATCTGCTGTTGCTGTTGCTGCGAGAACCAGTACTGCCAGGCGCGCGCGTCGTAGTCGAAGTTCACGCCGCCGGTGAGCGACACCAAGGCGTCGAGGGCCGACTGATTGCGCATAGGCTGGTTCACGGTCTTGGGCGAATTGCCCATCGTCATCCCGCCAGGACCCCAACCCGAGCCCCCGCCAACGTTGCGACCGAACGAAGCGGCGGTGCTGCCGGGGGCTTGCTTCTGGATCTGGAACTTGTGGGTCGTGATGAGCGCGTCGATCAGCGGCCCCACCGCCGCGGAGTCGCCCATGCGGCCGAGCGCATAGGCCGCCCGGTTCACGACGAGGTTGTCTTTGCTGCGGAGTGACTTCGCGAACTGGGCCACCGTATCGGGCGACTTCCGCCGCACCAACTCGTCGAGACTCGACTCGCGGATCTCAGCCTCGCGGTCCATGACCGCCAGCCGCAGCAGGGCTTGGTGCGCGGACCCGGAATCGATTTGCGACAGCGAGCGCAAATAAATCAGCCGATACGAGGGATTCACCTCTCGGTCCAGCAGTTTCACGAGCCCCGGCACCGCATAGGGGTCGCTGACCTGGGCAAAGCCCGCCAGCGCTTCGTTCGCTCGCTTCCCGCCGAGCCATTTGCGCCAGCGGTCGAGCTTGCCGATCCAATCCAGCTCCGCTTTATCGTCTTTGTCCTGGCGCTTGAGGATCTCGATCTCTTGCGGGGTCCGCAGCCGCCCCTCGTAGCGCACGTAGCCCAGCTTGGTCTGCTGCTCCTCACGGGTATGCCAACCGCTGGCCGTCTTTTGATAGCCAAGCGCATGGCGAGCCTTGGCGTGATCGGCATCGAGTTCGATCACCCGGCGGAGATGAACGTCGCGGTCGCGGAGCAGCTTCTGCTGCTTGCACCACTCAGCCAGTTCGAACTGGGCTTCGACCGTGTCGGCAGTGTGCAGAGCGCGCTGCTCGTAGTCGGCCCGCTCGGGGGCGATGGGCGTCGCCTTCTTCACCAACTTGGAAGACAACCGCAGTTCGATGCCGGAGGACGTTCGTACCTGAACCGCTCCGGGCGGCAGGTCGGCGTCCTTGGCGACTTCGCCGCGGAGGGAACCGCCGCTGGAGAGGGCGATCTCGTCGGCCGCCGCCGGCCATGAGAGCGCGGCAGCGATCAGAGCGGCATGACCGATCGACTTGATTCGACCCACGAGAGTACCCCAACCGCGCAGTCCAGGGGGCGAGCGCCCGCTTGTAGGCCGCTCACATGCTCTCAGTATAGATGGCGCGCAGCCCCCGGGGCAACGAACTGCCCGCGAAGTTCGCCGCAAATCGCGAAATCTCAGCCCGCCAACGAGTTAGCGGGTGGACTCGGCAAGTCCCCAGTTGTCGATGATGACCTCAGCGCCCGACGTCATGCGGCGGAGCTTGCTCATGATCGTGGTCCGCTCGGAAGCGGGGGCCGCCTTGAGCTTGCGGGACAAGATCACCAGCTTTTTGCGACGTTGGCGGCGGCGGCGGATTTCTCGGGAACGCTGACCCATGGATTCACATGCTGCGAGGGAAAGGTTGGATTGGAAAAGGCAAGCCACAGGCGGCTGCCGCTTATTGTTCGTCGTCGGCCCGGAGCCAGGGGCGTACCGTGGGATCGTAGCCGCAGATCTCACTGTCCTTGAAGTACAGAGCGATCTCGCGCTGGGCCGCTTCGGGGCCGTCCGAGGCATGCACCAGATTCATCTGCCGGCTCGAGCTGAAATCGCCGCGAATGGTGCCGCCGGGGGCCTTGAGGCCGCTCGTGGGCCCCAGCATGTCGCGGACGACGCGGATCACTTCGAGGCCCTCCACTACTGCGGCGATCACTGGGCCGCCGGTGATGAACGACTCGAGCGCCGGGTAAAACGGCTTCGAAACGTGCTCGGCGTAGTGCTTTTTGGCCAGGTCAGGCGTCACCCGCAGCATCTTGAGCGCCACGACGTTGAGGCCTTTGTCCTCGAAACGCGTGTAGATGCGGCCGACCAGCCGCCGCTGCACGCAATCGGGCTTCAAAAGGACGAACGTCCGCTCCATGTCGATACTCCGGGACAAACGGTTGTGCGAAGGGAAGTTCGCGATTGTAAGCCGGGGCCCATGCCCGACTCAAGAGGGAGATGTTCGATCGCTTGGGCAGGGCGCCCCGTCTAGTTGACCCTCCACTTTGCCGGGGATTAGAATACTATTGTCGCCGTTAGGCGATGCTGCATCTTATCTTAGGGACGTTCGTCCCAATTGCGGATCGGGAGACACACTCGTCTCCGTACGCGGCGCGCGCCTGCCATGCGTGTCGCCGATGGGTTGGAATCGCCATGAGGGCGGACGGGGAGGGGCAAGCGGAGTGCGCCATTGAGGGCCGTAGACGCATGAGCAGCAGCCGAATTGGTCGCGAGCGATCAGAAACGCCGGACTTGTCCGACGGCGGTCGCTCTGTTTCTGCGACCGGCGCTGCTAGCTCCTCTAGCTCCTCTTTGAACGGCGGCCATCCGACGAATCCGCCTGACGACGCGACGGTCATTCGCCAACGCCCCCCGCTGTCTCTAGCGCCCGGCCCCTGGAACGACTCCGATCCGGCCGCACCGCTGGTCGGCCTGCGGCTGGCCCACTTCGAACTGCGAGAACTCGTGGGCGGCGGCGGCATGGGCGCCGTTTACCGAGCGCTCGACACCCTACTCAACCGCGAAGTGGCGGTCAAAGTTCTCTCGCCTGACCTGGCCCGCGATCCCGAAGTCGTCCGCCGCTTCAAGAACGAAGCCCAGTCCGCCGCCCGGCTCGACCATGAGCACATCACGCGGGTGTATTTCGTCGGCGAGGATCAGGGCTGGCACTACATCGTCTTCGAGTTCATCGAAGGCGTGAACCTGCGCGACTTCGTGGCCCGGGGCGGTCCGCTGCCGCTGGCCGACGCCCTGCTCTACACGGTGCAGATTGCTCGCGCCATCGAACATGCCAGCACGCGCGACGTGGTGCATCGCGACATCAAGCCTTCGAACGTGTTGATCGCCGGCCCCGGCAGGGTCAAGGTGGTCGACATGGGGCTCGCGCGGTTGCTGCTGGTGGATCAATCGAGCGCCGATCTGACCGCCAGCGGCGTCACGCTGGGCACCTTTGACTATATCTCCCCCGAACAAGCCCGCGATCCGCGCGCGGCCGACGTGCGGAGCGACCTGTACTCGCTCGGCTGCACGCTCTATTTCATGCTCACGGGGCGTCCCCCCTTTCCCCAAGGCACCGTGCTGCAAAAGCTGCTGCAGCACCAGGGGGACGAGCCGTCTGATCCGCGCGAGGTGCGGCCCGACCTGCCTGAAGAGCTGGTGCAGATCCTACGGCGCACGATGGCCAAGTCGCCGGCCCAGCGATATCAGTCGCCGCGGGCTCTGATTGCCGATCTGAGCGGTTTGGCCTCGCGGTTGAATCTGCCGCTGGCGGCGCCCGACGCGGCTTGGCTTCCTGCGCCAGCGCCGCCCAAGTTCGACTGGGCTCGGCAGCTCAACTGGGCCTTGCCGGTCGCCGCGCTACTGGTGATCGTGCTCGTGCTCGACGCCCTCTGGCGGCCCGATAATCCGGCGGCTGACCAAACGGCCCAGCGCGGCACAGTGACCGATGCTCGCCGCTTCGTCCCCGAGGGGACGAAGGACGACCTTCCGCCGGTCAGTAAGCAAAGCGACGCCGCCGGCGCCAAGAAGGTAGTTGAGGTTCAACCGGAGCAGTCGTCGCCGTCGACTCTTGAAGCCAAAACGCTTCCGAAGAACCCTCCTTCAAGAGCCAGTCGCCCCTCAGGCCGAGGGTACGCGACGCTGCTGAGCAGCGCCGGCAACATTCTGCGGAAAACGGCCGAGGCCTGGCTCGATTCGCCTTCGGTCCCCGCGGCGGCGCCTAGCCGTGCGACCTTGCCGCCGAGTCCTTCCGGGACATTGCCTGTGGAGCCTGCGATTCCGCCGGTCGCCGCGCCTGCCGCGGTGAGCGATGGGCTGCTCGTCGTGACCGACGACCCCAAAGGGCCGCGCGAGTATCGCAGCCTGCGCACCGCGTGCAGCGTCGCCAAGGATGGCGAGATCATCGAGCTCCGGTTCGACGGCCGCCGCGAGGCCGAGCCGGTCACGGTCGGGCTGCGGCGCGTCACCATTCGCCCGGGCAAGGGCTATTGGCCGGTCGTGGTGTTTCGGCCTAATCAGGCCGATCCGATTCGCTATCCGCGCAACATGATCAGCGTGGCAGGCGGTCGGCTGACGCTGTTGAATTTGGTGCTCGAGCTCGACGTTCCCGCACTCGAGGCGATTCCCGCGGCGAGCTGGTCGCTCTTGGCCTCGCAGCGCGCGGAGCTGATCCGGCTCGAAGGCTGCACGCTCACGATTCGCAATCCGGCCGCAATGGGCCGCTCGGCCCTCCACCCCGATGTTTCCTTCTTCGATTTCCGTCCGCCGCCGGGGAGCGACTCGATGATGATGGGTTCGCTCGCCCCGCGCGAGTTGCCTGAGGCGCGGATCGACCTGGAAGATTGCGTACTCCGCGGCGAGGCCGCTTGGCTGCGGATCGCCGACAGCCAGGCGATGCACGTGACCTGGAACAACGGCCTACTCGCGATCAGCGAGCGGGCTTTGAGCTTGCCGCCGCGCACGATGTCGGATCGGCCGCCAGGAGCATTAAGGCTGGAGTTGCGGCATCTCACCGCCGCCGTGGATGGCGGGTTCGTGCGATTGCCTTCGCCGCAGGATCAGAGCCAGCATCGGGCCCTCGAGATCGACTGCGCCGACAGCATTTGGATCGGTCAGACCGAGCCCTTCATCACGCAGCTTGGTTCGAACAGCCTCAGCAGTTCGCGGGCCGACCTGGTGTGGAAGGGAGGACGCAACTTCTTCGTCGATTTTCCGGTGATGTTGAGTCGCGCCGGCGATCGCGCAGGCTTGGCGCAAACGGTTCCCTTCGCGCAGTGGCAGAGTCTGTGGGGGCCGCTCCAGGAAAAGCGGTTGGCGCGCAGCGAATTCTCGCAACTGCCCGGCCCCAGTCAGCCCTTCCATACGCATCAGGTGGCAGACTATGCTCTCGACGATCAGGCGTGGGATAACCCGGCGCTGGGTGGCGCAAGCGACAGCCTCGACGCCGGCATGTTGCCCGCGGGCCTGACGACGCCGGCCGCTCTTCCCACACGGCCGGCCGCTGACGCCCGCGCCGCCTACGACGCGATCCCCTAGCCCCCGCCCTCCACTGCCATACGGCTCCGCGGCATTCGTCCGCCCGGACCTGGATCTCCACTCGCCATTCACCTTGGGAGCAGCCGCATGGCCGACCACTACCGTACGACGCCGCAAGACACAACGGGCATGCCGTCGGGCATTCCGTACATCGTGGGGAATGAAGCGGCCGAGCGGTTCAGCTTCTATGGGATGCGGGGCATCTTGGTCGTCTTCATGACCAAGTACTTGATGGATGGCTCGGGCAGTCTGTCGCCCATGTCCGACGCCGAGGCGACCTCGTACTACCACTGGTTCATCACCGCGGCCTATTTCTTCCCCCTGCTCGGCGCGCTGGTAGCCGACACGTTCTGGGGCAAGTATCGCACGATCATGAACCTGTCGATCGTGTACTGCCTTGGGCATTTGGCCTTGGCGCTCGATGAGACACGGCTTGGTCTCACGGTTGGGCTGACGTTGATTGCCCTTGGCACCGGCGGCATCAAGCCCTGCGTGTCGGCCCACGTGGGCGACCAGTTTGGGAAGAGCAACGAGCACCTGCTCGAGCGCGTCTTCGGGTGGTTCTACTTTTCGATCAACTTCGGCTCGTCGATCTCCACACTGCTCACTCCCCTGCTGCTGCAGTGGTACGGCCCGCACATTGCGTTTGGCATTCCCGGCGCGCTCATGTTTCTGGCCACGTTCGTGTTCTGGCTCGGCCGGCACAAATACGTGCATGTGCCTCCGGCCGGAAAAGAATTCGTCCGCACGGCGTTCAGCAGCGAAGGGCTGGCGGCGATGCGGCGGCTGGCCGTGATCTACGTCTTCATCGCGGTGTTCTGGTCGCTCTACGATCAGCACGGCTCGAGTTGGGTGCTGCAGGCGGAGAAGATGGACCGCGTGGTCGATCTCGGCTCGCGCAGCTTCGAGATCCTGCCGGCTCATCCCCAGTCGCTCAATCCGATCCTGGTGATGATCTTCATTCCGCTCTTCTCGTTCGTCATCTATCCACTGGTAAGCCGGGTGTTTCCGCTTACTTCGCTACGGAAAATGGGCATTGGCTTCGTGCTCACGGCGGCCTCGTTCGCCGTGGCCGCGCTGATCTCGCAGTCGCTGCAAGCCGGGCACAAGCCGCACATCCTTTGGCAAACACCAGCCTACGTGCTGCTGACGGCCGGCGAAGTGATGATCTACCTCACCGGGCTTGAGTTCTCTTACACACAAGCGCCGCCGGCGATGAAGTCGTTCGTGATGTCGCTCTATCTGCTCACCGTGTCACTGGGCAACATGTTTACGGCGCTCGTCAACACGGTCATCCAGCGCCCCGACGGTACGAGCCGCTTGGAGGGGGCGAACTACTTTTGGTTCTTCTGCCTGCTGATGCTGGCCTCGACCGTGGTGTTCGTGTTCGTCGCCATGCGGTATCAGGGGAAGACGTATCTGCAAGGGGATGAAGCGCCGAGCGCGGCGTAGATATGCAGCCCCGGCAGGGGCGACCGATAATAGCCCCGCGCAAGGCCGGCGCTAGCCGGACACCGCCCGGGGTTACGATCCCGAACAGCCCCGAAGCCCGGATAGGGGCGACAGAAGACAGCATCGCAGGCGCTCGCAACCTTTCGCCTTGGGCGGGCCGCCGCGCGTCGAGCACTCTGCTCTTGGAGAGAGCAGGCTACTCGTAGCCCGCATTCTCCGAATGCGGAGTGCTTGGGAGGACGGTAGCCGGCTCCCCGCGGCGGGGCTGGCCCATTGCGGTGGTTTAGCATTCTGCTCTCGGAGAGAGCAGGCTACTCTGCGCGGCTACTTCATCATCCCCTGCAAGGCTGGCCACAAATCGGTGTACGCCCAGCGCGGGATCGCATACAGCGACACCGCCGCGATCGACACGAAGGCGAACCACAGACAGGCGTCGGAGAAGCGCGAGGGGCGCAGCCGCGGATCGGTGCGCTTGTAGCGCAGGTAAAGCGTGGCCGCGGTGATGATCGGCAGCGTGGCCGCTTGGGCAAAGCCGCCGATGATGACCATCAACTTGGGGTCGCGCACTCCCAGATAAAAGGCGAGCGCCAGGAACGGATAGAAGATGACCAGCCGCTGAATCCAGCGTTCGCGGTCGCCTTGGCCTAAATGCACGAGCCCCGTGAGGCCCAGGAAGTCGGCCGTGAGCCGGCTGTTGGCGGCCGACGACACATAGAACGTCTTGAAGAGCACGGCCCACACGCCGATCAAGAAGAAGACCTTGGTCCACTCGCCGAACGCCGGCACATACATCTCCGAGAGCGTTTCGATCATCTTCGACTTGGCCGGCACCAGCCCCTGCCGGTGCAGCACCGTCGCCCCCAGGCAGTAGAAGGCGACCGTGGCCACGGTGAACACGACCATGCTTAACCAAGCGTCGAGATACATCACCCGCAGCCAGCCGCGGGCTCGCTCGGTCCAGGAGGGATCGGGCGAGTTGGGGCCGGTGAAGCGAGCATATCCCTTCTCGAGGCACCAGTAGGGATAGGCATAGAGCTCGGTCGCGCCGACGCCGGTTACGCCGAACGTGCTGAACGCCGCGGCCAGCGCCGCTGCGGGCAGCGAGAAGACCGCGAACGAAAAGCCTTCGCGAAGGTCGGACGCGCGGATCGGATAACCGGCGCCCGGCAACATGGCCACGCAGAGCACGGTGATCAGCGTCACGCTGACGACGAGCGCCGTCGTCAGCCGCTCGATCCGCTGATAGCCGCCGCGGAGCAAGAGCCCAATGCACAACAGCGTCGTCAGCACGGCCCAGAGATGCTCGGGGTTGGCCGCCATGCGCTCGGCCGCGGCCGGAAAACGCTCGGCCAATACGGAGTGAGCGCTCAGTGCAACCTGCGGGAAGGCGAGGTGCAGTGCCTGACCGACGCCGCCGACCATGCCGCCGATCTGGAACACGGTGCAGAGGAGCATGAAGAACCACCACCAAACAAGCCAGTGCGCCCCAAGTCGCGGCCCCGGCAACTCGTTGAGCGCCGTGAGCGTCGGCTGCCCGGACGAGATGGCATAGCGCCCCAGCTCGATCTGCACGAAGACCTTGATGATGCAGCTAAACAGGATCAGCCAAAGAAAGGCGAAGCCGAACTCCGCGCCGAGCGTCGTCGTCAGCAGCAATTCGCCCGAGCCGACGATGTTGCCGGCCAAAATCAGGCCCGGGCCGATCTGCAGGGCGGCCTTGAGCAGGCTCTTGGGCGGCGGCTGAATGGCCGCCGGCGTGAGCGCATAGGGATCGAACGGCGTGCGCGAATCATTCATGGTGGGCTGGCGTCCGCGGCAGGTGGGAGGGCACCTGTTCTACCATGCTCGCCGACAAGATTCGCTAGCTGGCGAGACGCGCAGACCAACTTTTCCGCCATTCTCCTTGAACGGCGCACAACCAAACGGCGCGAGGCTCAATTGCGGTCTGATGATCGCGACCGAATTCGTCGACCAACAACCAGCGCCGCGATCCCAATCGCGCACAACGCCAGGCCGCAGGGCTCTGGCACCGCGACCGCGGCGGAGCGACCGAACTGTGATTTGAGTACGCCAAAGTCGCTGAGGTCCACGTTGCCGCTGCCGTCGAGATCGCCGCCGGAAAAGTTGGTGGACTGGCCAAAGCTCGCCTTGAGCACGCCGAAGTCGCTCAGGTCGATCGCGCCATCGCCGCTTGCGTCTCCCGGCGCGGGAGCGACCGCCAGCCCGGCAATGGTCAGGCTCACGCTCGCAACGCCTTCGAGCACTGGCTCGTTGATGTTTGTCAGCCACGGCAAATTGATGGCCGGGCCGAGACCCACCAGATCGTAGCCGCCCGGCGTCGTGGCGGCATTGGCCAGAGTTTCGCCGGCCAGGTCGAGCCGCGTTTGCACCTTCACCGTGAGTTCGCGCCGCCCCAGGTTGCCATCGACGCTCGTGACGATCTCCGGGTACGTGTTGCGGATCACGCCCAGCATCGTCGCCGCGGTCAGGTACTCGCCGATGCGGTCGAAGCTGAGCATGAGCTGGCCGTTCACGTCGGCGAACCCGGTCAGGCTGCCGGTCGTTTGCGCCGGATCGAAGGCCCCTTGCGAAACGGCGATCGCGCTGGGAGAAGCCAACTGCAGCGACAGCTCGCGGATCGCCACATCGAACGACGCCGACTCGAGCGTGCTGGCAGGGAATTTGAGGTCTGTGTCCGGCAGCGCGATCTCGGGAAGGTCGCGCGGGGAGCCGAGCGTCAACCGGCCGCCGAAGGTCGCGCCGCCTGCTTCGCCTGCGGCCCCACCCACCGCCGGGCTCAGCGACTGGCCAAACGGCAGCACGTTGAGCGAGTTGGCCTCGCCGAGGCGAAAGCTGGCGGCGCCGAGGGGCTCGACCACGGGCAACGCGCCATCAAGGCCAGCACTTAGGCTGCCGGTCTTCTGCGCCACCAGTTGCAGCGGCTCGCCCAGCAATTCGAGCGTGCCAGACAGGCTGCCCGAGCTAAGCCCTTCGTGGATCTGGGCCAGGTAGTCGGCTCGGACGATCGGTGGGCTGGCCGCAAAAACCATCGCCGCGCAAATCGCCGCCATCAACACTCGCCTAACTTTGCTCATCGTGCCTGCCTGGGATCGCAGAAGGTTCGCCGCCTGAAGCGGACGCTGGCCCATTGTATCGGCAATCCGCAGATCGCATTAGCTTCGTGTGAGGCTCGTTGAAGAGTCGCGCCCCGCCCATTATGGTGGGATTCATCGCCGCCCGCGCAATTGCCGGCGCCGGTCCCCGCCAGGCTCCATTGTCCGAGCCTCCCTTGCCCGCCGATCCGATTCAGAGAACAGAGAGCCCTTCGATGCTTCGTCGCAACTTCCTCAAGGGACTGGCCACCGTGGCCGCACCCGCCGCGCTGTCGCGCAATTTGTTTGCCGCCGGTGGCGATGCTCGACTCGGCGATCTCGAGATGCGGCCCCTGGCGAGCGACCATTGGCAGTTGATCTTCACGCCCGACCGCCCGCGCCCGCTGCGACTGTTGCAACTTGCCGACACACACTTCCATCGCGACCAAGAGCGCTCCACGCAGGCCACCGAAAAATCGCTCCGCGCTCTGATTGAGCAGGAACAGCCGGACTTCATCGTTCACACGGGCGACTTCGTGAACAACGACGGCAATCGCCCCGTCGAATGGTCGGGGCTCGACGTGATCAACGGCCTCGGCAAGCCCTGGACGCTCTGCTTCGGCAATCACGACTACCCCGTGCAAAAGGCCGAGGGCTCACGGTCGCTCGAGGAGATTCGGCAAGGCATGGAGCGCGGGTTCCAAGGGTACACCGATCGCCCGACCGGCCGGCACTACTGCTATCGTTACGACCTGCTCCCTGGCGAGAAAGCGCAGCCGGCGGCCAGCCTGTTCTTCTTCCAGGTCGGCTATGCGGAAGGAGACCGGCGGATTTCCGACCCACAGTTGGCTTGGTTCGCCGAGCAGATGCAGAAGGACAAGGAGCGCGGCGCGAGCGGGCCGATCACGGTCTTTGTCCACATTCCGCTCATCGAGTATCGCTCCCTGTTCGAGTCGGGCAAGGCCGACGGTGTGAAGGGCGAAGACGTCTGCTACGACAGCGACACCGGCCAGTCGTTCAAACAGTTCAAAGAGTCAGGCCGTGTCGTAGGCGTCTTCTGCGGCCATGACCACGTGAACAACTACCACGGCGACTGGCAAGGCATCGACCTCGCCTACGGCCGCGTCTCCGGCTGGGGCGGCTACGGCCCCGACAATTGGAAACGCGGCGGCCGCCTGATCACCCTTGACCTGGCGAACCCGCGGCCGGCGCTGGTGCATCGAGAGGCGTTTGCCTAAGCAATCCAGACGCAAACCGTTCCCAACGGGTTCTGCAGCCGCAGCGATCGTCGTCCCCCCGGCGACTCGCCGGGGGCTAACAGCTACGTCGTCACTTGTCTCTTTAGCTCCCGTCAATGACGGGGGGAGAACTCACTGTAACGGTTGAGTTAAGCGCGCTAACGCGGCAACTGCCGTGGGATTCGCGAGGGAGTCGTTTCCCGGGCCTCGAAAAAAAGCAAAGCCTGGAGAGCAATTGCTCTCCAGGCTTCAGGAGACGAGCAGCGAATCCCCATTGCGCCGCTACGTTGATCGCGGTGGAAGGCGAATCGGTTCTACCGCGGAGCGGAGGCCGGCGCCGCGGTGTTCGAGGCCGGCAGTCCGGCGATCGCGAGCTGCTTGTCGTATTCCATCTGCAGCTTGTACTCGTTGCGGAAGGCCTTGAGCCCGGTGGCCTGAGCCGGCACCTTCACGTCCCAGCGAAGGATGCCCTTCTTGCGTTCGGTCTGCTCATAGTTGTCGTCGCCGCTCAAGTCGCTGCCGGCCGACACGAGCGTGAGCTTGACCTCCGATTCCTTGGCGGTAGGCAACCGGTCGAGCAGGCGAACCTCGGCCGCTTCGGGACCGAAGTTCTCGATCTCGAGCTCATAGGTCAGCTCGGCCACGCGATTGCCCCCTTGGATCGTGTCTCCTTTGCGCACGAGTTGGCGCGAGGCTCGCAGCGAGGTATCGATGCCAAGGCCGACGGTGAACCGCTGCCCCACGGCCACCGTCGGCAAATCGCCTCGGCCAACGAACTGCCCGCCGACATACGTCGACACCGGCCCGGCCAGCAAAACCTGTTGTCCCTGGTTGACCACGCTCGCTTCGCGATAGACGAAGCTCGTGAGCACGGGAATCGCCACTCGATAGAAGTCGCCCTTCATCGGCAGCGACGCAATCTGAATCAACTGGCGATCCGACCGGCTCGGCAGCGAGGTGACGTTCGGCAGCACATAGCTGACACTCACGCCTTCGGTCGACTGGCTCACCTGCCCGCGCTCGCTCGACTTACGTTCGAGCTTGGCCTGGCTCATCAAGTCGAGCATCTGCAGTTCTCCGGCCACACTGTTGAGCATCAGGTCGCCTTGCTTGGTCATGTCGGCGAGTTCAATGCCCCCCGCCCCGCCGGCTGCCTGGCCTTGCTCGACGGCCTGCCCACCATAGCCAAATCGCGCCCGCTCGCGCACGACCTGCGACCGGCGTTCGTCGAGATCTTTCTTCGCGTCAAGATACGCCGCGGGCGCGGCCGGGGCGTTCATCGCGGCGAGTTGCTCGGCGGGCCCGAGCGAGATCGTTAGCGGGTTGAGCACCGGCGCCATCGCCATCAGCGAAGGCGACGCGGTCGACAGCGTCATCGCCACGTCGTTCCAGTCTTCGCCGCTCATCTGCTCGATCGAGGCGTTGTACTCGACCGTCACCTGCTCGTCTCCGAGCGCTGCCCGCACGTTGTAGGAGGGAGACCAGTTGGCGTTGTTCACGAGATACCGCAGCCGCAGCGCGCCGCCGGCGTCTTGCAGGTTCACGAACACCACGGCCTCGCGCACGCTGCGGGCAGAACCCGAGGCGATCTCATTGCGCTCGCGCTGCAGCAACTCGAGCTTCTGCTGATGGCCGCGCAGCTCGAGCCCATACTTCAACTCCTGGTCGGCAATCGTCCGCCGCTGGTTGAAAATGAACTGCGACAAGGTTTCGAGCGTTTCGGCGTTGAGCACTCCTTTGGTCAGCTCGGCGCTGGCCGTGGGAGCAACGAACTGCTCGAGCTTGGCCAGATAGGCTGCCTGCTCGGCCAAGAGTTGCTGCTGCCGCTGCGTGGCTTGGATAGCGTCGGCCGTGCTCTGGATTTGTTCGTCGAGCTTGCGCACCTCCTCGCGCACGTCCTGCTCGACGGGCCGCACGCGATAACGCACCGACCGCACCTCGACTCCGCGCACGCTCTCGGCATACAGGCTGCCTGGCAGAATGTGTTCCGGCAGATCGGTGACCACGATCTCGTGCAGCCCCGCAGCGCCAGGCACGTCGATGGTGCGCGTGACCAGGGCTTGCCCTTGGTAGACCGTGACCTCGCTGATTCGCCCCGGCACGGTCGGCGTTTCGGCCCCGCGGGCAAACGTGGTTGCGAGAACGAGTAAGGCGTTTGTGCAGACAACGATCGCAAAGCCGCGCGTGCGCATGGCCAATTCTCCGCAACGGGGGCAAAGGCTGACGGATGGGATCTACCGCGGGAGTTAGTCGCCGGCCGCCCGGCAAAAGTTCCCGCGCGGCAGAACGTATTAGCTCCGCAGGAGGGGGACGCTATACTAGCGCCGGCGGTTCCGCAGGTTGCGATCAGCGCGGACGAGCCGATTTTTCGAGAACCTCGTGCATGGATCCTCTGCGGTTTGCCTTGGCCCTGGGGCCGCTGGCCGTTTACCTGCTCTTCATCGGACTGGTGCAGTTGCGCCGCCGCCCCTTCATGACCACAGGCGGCCGCGATCTGGCCGCCTTGGGTCTGGCTCTCTCAGGCTTTGCCATCATCGGGCCGCTCGAACTTTTCATGCCGGAGCCGGCCGCGACCGTTTTCGGCTGGATGGTCTGGGGGCCCCTGCTCGTCCTCTATGGGCTGGCTGTGCTGATGGTGATCCTGGGGCAGCGCCCCCGGCTGGTGATCTACAACATGACGGTCGACGAACTCCGCCCGCTGCTGGCCCAGGCCGTGAGCGGACTCGATGGCCAAGCTCGCTGGGCCGGAGACAACCTGGTGATGCCACAACTCGGTGTGCAGCTTCACGTCGATCCGGTCGAGTCGCTGCGAAACGTCTCGCTCGTGGCCACGGGTGAACGACAGAACCTGGCCGGCTGGCAGAAACTCACCGCGGCCTTGAACCAAGCCCTCAAGCGTTCGCAGGTGGGCCGCAATCCGCGCGGGCTAGCTTTTGTGGGCGTGGGGCTGCTGATGTTCACCGCTGCCTACGGCTGGCTGGTGCTCGATCCGGGCCAGGTGGCGCAGCGGATGGTGGAGCTGTTGAGGCTGTAGTGGCCACCATGGCGGGGCGACCTACCCAATCCTCCTCGCTTCGCTGCCCGCCCAAACGCGGCTTGCAAAAGCCTTCGCATCGACCTCTCCCCCCGCTATAATCAAGGCGTCGCTCGGCCCCCGGCCGCGGCGAACCCACCTTGGTTTTATCCCGCCTGAACCGACTGCGAGTTTCCGCATGGACCAGCCCCGTGGTCCGCGCCGCCCCCTGCGGCTGAGCCGGCCGCTGTCTTACTGCAGTTTCGCCTTGGCGATGCTGTTGACGATCGCGCCGCGCGTGGGCCTGGCCGAAACTCCCGCGAATCCTCAGCCCGAGCTGACGGCGGAGCACGAGCGGTTCTTCGAGGAAAAGGTCCGCCCACTGCTGGCGGCCCGCTGCATCGAGTGCCATGGTCCCGACAAGCAAGAGAGCTCGCTGCGCGTCGACTCGCGCGAAGCCTTGCTCACCGGCGGAGACAGCGGGCCCGCGCTCGAGCTAGGCGAAACGCCGGGTGGCTTGCTGCTGCAGGCCATCGGCTACGAGGGGGACATTCAAATGCCTCCCGACGGCAAGCTTTCTGACGCCGAATTGGAAACGCTCTCCACGTGGGTGAAGCTGGGCGCGCCCTGGCCCGCCTCGGCCGCGCCGGCCAAGCAACTTACCGCGGACGAGAAGTTCGAGCAGGCCAAGCAGTCGCACTGGGCTTTCCAGCCGGTCAAGAAGGTCGAGCCGCCGGCAGTTGCTACGGGCGGCTGGAACGACTCGCCCATCGATCGCTTCGTGTGGGCCAAGCTGGCCGAGAAAGGCCTGGCTCCTGCTCCTCCGGCCGATCGCCGCACCCTGCTGCGCCGCGCGACATTCGACCTGCTCGGCATTCCGCCGACGCCCCAAGAGATTGCCGAGTTCGAGCAAGACGCCTCGCCCGAGGCGTTCGCCAAGGTGGTCGATCGACTGCTCGCCTCGCCGCTCTATGGCCAGCGTTGGGGCCGCCACTGGCTCGACGTTGCCCGTTACGCAGACACCAAGGGCTACGCTTTTGGGCGCGAGCGGCGCTACGCCTTCGCCTACACCTATCGCGACTATGTGATCCGCGCGTTCAACCAAGACCTGCCCTACGATCGTTTCCTGCAAGAACAGATCGCGGCCGACCTGCTGCCGGATCGCCAGGAGAACCTGCCGCTTGCGGCGCTGGGGTTCCTCACGCTGGGGCGGATGTTCGAGAACGTGCATGACACCTACGACGACCGCATCGACGTAGTGACACGCGGCCTGATGGGGCTCACGGTGTCGTGTGCCCGCTGCCATGACCACAAGTTCGACCCTATCCCGGCGGCCGACTACTACTCGCTGCATGGCGTGTTCGCCAGTTCCACCGAGCCGGCCGAACAGCCGCTGCTTGAAGAAACGCGACCGCACCCACAGCGCGCCGAGTATGAGGCGGAGCTCGCCAAGCGAGTGCAAGCCCGCGAAGAGTTCTTAGCCGAGGAGCATCGCAAGCTGCTCGACGATCTGCGTTCGCACGCGGCCGACTACTTAGTGGCCATCGTCCGCGAGCAGCCGAACATGCAGCAGCTCACGATGCCTGATCTGTCGTTCTCGCCGGGCGAAGTTCGCCCTGGCATGGTCGACCGCTGGCGGAGCTTCTTGGGCGGGCGTCTGAAGGAAGACGACTTGGTCTTCGGCCCCTGGCAGCGACTGTCTCAGCTCTCGGCCGAAGGCTTTGCCGCCGCGGCCGAACCGCTCGTGAAGCAATGGGCCGCCGGTCAAACGCCCGCGCCGTTCCATGCGGCGATCGTGCGCGAGTTGGCCGAGCATCCGCCGGCCACGCTCTTCGCCGTCGCCGACGCCTACGGCAAGATCTTTCGCGCGCTCTACGAAAAGTACCAGCCGGCCGAAGGCGAGACGATCGCCAAAGCCCCCGAGCCGGGCGACGAGCCGCTCTGGCAGATCCTCTTTGCCGACGGCACGCCGACCGCGCTCACCTTGGCCGAGGCGCCTACGTTCTTCGAGCGCTCCGCCGCGAACAAGAACACGGAACTGCAGAAGAAAATCGAAGAGCATCAGGTGCATCACGCCGGCGCGCCGCCGCGGGCCATGAGCATGGTCGAGGGCGCCACGGTCGATCCGGTCGTGTTCCTGCGCGGCAACCCTGGCCGCCACGGCGACAAGGTGCCGCGGCGCTTTCTGCGAGTTCTCAGCGGCGACGATCGCCAGCCCTTCCAGCAAGGCTCAGGACGACTCGAACTCGCCCGCGCGATCACGGCCCCCGACAATCCGCTCACACCCCGGGTGATGGCCAACCGAGTGTGGATGCACCACCTGGGCACACCGCTCGTGCTGACTCCGGGCGATTTCGGCGTGCGGAGCGAGCCGCCCACGCATCCCGAGCTGCTCGACTATCTGGCGGCCACGTTCGTGGAGCAAGGCTGGTCGGTCAAGAAGCTGCACCGGTTGATCCTGCTCAGCCAGACGTATCAGCAGTCGAGCGTGGAGCGGCCCGACTGCGCTGCGATCGATCCGGAAAACCGGCTGCTCTACCGCGCGAACCGGCGCCGCCTGGAGCTCGAGCCGCTGCGCGACGCACTGCTGGCCGTGTCGGGTCAACTCGATCCGGCGCTCGAGGGGCGGCCCTTCGAACTCTCGGGCGAGCCCTTCGTGCATCGCCGCACCGTATATGGCCTGATCGACCGCCAAGACCTGCCGAGCCTGTTCCGCGTGTTCGACTTTGCCAGCCCCGATGCCTCGACGCCGGAGCGGCCGCGAACGACCGTGCCGCAGCAGGCGCTGTTCCTGATGAACTCGCCGTTCGTCATCGAGCAGGCAAAGGCGTTGGCTGCCCGCCCCGAAGTGACCGCCGGCGAACCGACCGACCGCGTGAATGCCCTCTACCGCACGGTATTGGGGCGTTTGCCGGGCGAAGCCGAGCGGCAACTCGCGCTCGAGTATTTGTCGTCCGGCGGCGGCGACCCGTTTGACGCCAGCGGCGGTCTCAGCCGCTTCGAACAGGTGGCCCAGGCCGTACTGATGACGAGTGAGTTTAAGTTCGTGGATTGATGCCCCCGCCGCGGCCCTGGTTTGTCGCCTTGCGACGACTGGCCGCACTGCCCTGCCTTACTCCTGCCTGCCTAGGAAAATGCCGATGATCGAGCGAACGAATCGCCTCTGGGCATTGCTGTTGGCCTGTTCCCTGACGAGCGGCGCGAGCGGTGCCGAACTCGTGAAGATCGAGCAGGCCGGCGACCCGACCGCGCTGCCCACGCGCATCAGCGTGTTCCCGGCCACGCTCGACGTGAGTCAGCCCGGCGAACTCCGGCAGATCGCCGTCACCGGACACTTGGCCGACGGCACGGAAATCGATCTCACCGCGAAGGCCGAGTTGTCGTCGAGCGATGGCGCGATCGCCACGGTCGACGGAAGCCACGTCGTCGCGCACACGAACGGCGCGGCACAGATCACCGTGAAGGCAGCAGGGCACGAGCTCGTCGTGCCCGCCAATGTTCAAGGGCAAGAGTTGCCGGGGCGCGTCTCTTTCGAATACGGGGCGCTCGTGGCCCTCTCGAAGAATGGCTGCAACTCAGGCGCCTGCCACGGCTCGCCGAGCGGCAAGGGGGGCTTTCGCCTGTCGCTGCGGGCCTACGACCCCGTGCTCGATGAACACACGCTGATCCGCGAGGAATACGGCCGCCGGACCAACCCTTCGGACCCAGCCTCGAGCCTGCTGCTCCGCAAGCCGCTCATGGAAGTGGCGCATGGCGGCGGGCAAAAGCTCCGCAAAACCGACCCCGCTCACCAGTTGCTCGTCGACTGGATCGCACAGGGTTGCCAACTTGACCCGGCCGATTCAGCCAAATGCGTGAAGCTCGAGATCTTTCCTCGACAGCGCGCTTTGTATGCTCCGAACAGGTCGCAGCAGATGCTGGCGCTCGCGCACTTCTCCGACGGTACGGTTCGCGACGTGACGCCGCTGGTGATCTATTCGAGTTCCGATGAGAGCGTGGCCAAGGTCGATGAGGCGGGCGTCGTCACGGCCCAGGACAAGGGCGAGGCCGCGATCCTGTTTCGCTACCTGGACAAGATGGAGAGCGCCCGGCTGACATTCCTCAAGCCGGACGCCAACTTCCAGTGGCCTGCACCGGCGGCGAACAACTACATCGACGAGCTCGTCGACCGCAAGCTGCAGCTTCTGCAGTTGGCGCCGTCGCCTTTGGCGACCGACGACGAGTTCTGCCGCCGCGTGCATCTCGACGTGCTGGGCGTGCTGCCTACGCCTGAGGAATCGGCCGCGTTCGTCGCCGACACCTCGGCCGACAAGCGGAGCAAACTCATCGATCGGTTGCTCGAGCGGCCGGAATACGCCTCGTTCTGGGCGCTCAAGTGGGGCGACCTGCTGCGGCTCAACAATAAGCAGCTCACGGCCGCCGGCGTGCCGAAGTTCCATCGCTGGCTGGTGTCGACCCTGCGCGACAACATGCCCTACGACCAGTTCGTCCGCGAGTTGATCACCTCGACCGGCAGCACGTTCGCCAATCCGCCGGCCAACTACTTCCGCGCCGCCGCCGACACGAACGACTGCACCGAGACCACCGCCCAGGTCTTCCTTGGCATCCGCATTCAGTGCGCGAAGTGCCACAACCATCCATTCGAACGCTGGACGCAAGACAACTACTACGGCATCGGCGCCTTCTTCAACCGCGTGAGCCGCAAGGCCACGCCCAAGGGAGACGAAGTGGTCGTCTTCGTCTCCCGCTCGGGCGAAGTCACTCAGCCGCGGACAGGCAAGCAGATGAAGCCCTGGCTGCCGCTGCAAGGCGAAGCCGACATGGCCGGCGAAGACGATCGCCGGCAGGCGCTCGCCGACTGGCTCTCCAGTCCGAAGAACCCCTTCATGGCCAAGGCCGAGGTCAATCGGCTGTGGGCACACCTGATGGGGCGCGGCATCGTGGAGCCGGTCGACGACTTCCGCGAATCGAATCCCCCTTCGAACGACGAGCTGCTCGCGGCCCTAGCGGACGACTTCACCAGCCACGGCTTCGACCGCAAGCACATTCTGCGGACGATGCTCAATAGCCGCACCTATCAGCAGAGCTATCGCTCGAACGACACGAACAAGCTCGACAACAAGTACTTCTCGCATGCGCGTACGCGGCTGCTGTCGGCCGAGCAGTTGCTCGACGCGATCTGCCAGGTCACTGGCGTCACCGAGTCGTACGCCGGAGTTCCGGCCGGCACGCGAGCCACGCAGTTGCCTTCGCCCGACGGCAACCACGCCTTCCTCAAGGTCTTCGGTCAACCCGCGCGCGAAACCGCCTGTCAGTGCGAGCGCTCGAACGACACGAACCTGTCGCAAGCGCTGCAGATGATCAACGGCCCCACGGTGCATGGCAAGCTGCGCGACGAGCAGAACCGGTTGCGCAAATTGGCGGCCTCCGGCAAGAGCGACGCCGAAATCGTTGGCGAGCTGTTCCAAACCGCGTACTGCCGAGCTCCCGATGAAACCGAGCTCGCCACCGCGGTCAGCCATATCGCAGCGCAAAAAGACCGCCTCCGCGGACT